>Ga0181576_10000107_pt1 | contig 52803 bp, 31 predicted proteins | sample 101ome_22_FD_132464 | JGI IMG/M metagenome (GOLD analysis project Ga0181576, IMG submission 132464) | Coastal salt marsh microbial communities from the Groves Creek Marsh, Skidaway Island, Georgia - 101412BT metaG (megahit assembly) | ecosystem: Environmental > Aquatic > Marine > Intertidal... | reverse complement strand
TGTCGTCGGCTCGTAAGGGGGTGTTCGCGATGAACTCTGGACGCTTCGGGAACCCGACGGTGGTGCGGAGGACGCCGTCGCCGTCGCCGTCGCCGTCGCCTTCGACGTCGACCGTCGACGCCGCCGCGGCTATGCACGACGAGGACAGAGCGCTGTTGCGAGAACAATTGGAGGTTAAGAAATTAGAGGTTGGGTTAAACTACATGGCGCTGATGCAAAAACAGACGAGCAACGCGCTCAAGGCTGAAGGGAACAAACTCGCCGCGGACGGCGCGGCGGAGAGACGAAAATCCAAAGCCGTCGACGAGTTTCACGGCATGACGTGCGATGCGCTCGCGTTGGGTCTCATGACGACGTGTGTGGTGATGCTCACGCTCGGGTGGAGTCGCGTGACGACGCGATACGGCGAATGGTCGACGCGGTGCGCGCGAAGCAGCGGTTTTACGTCGCTCGACGTCTCGGCGCTCGTCTCGCCGTTCGCCGCGTACTCGTACGCCAAATGCGTCGCCACCGAGGGCGCGCGCGCCGTCTTCGGCGTTCTCCTCATCCTCATCACCGCTTTGGTCTTGACGCGAATGCACGTCTCGCGTCGGTTTCGCGCCGCGCCGGCATCCATCCTCGCCGTCGTTCTCGGCGTCGGCGTCGGCGGCGCGGGCGAACGCGCCGCGCGCGCCCTCGGCGGCGATCCTCACCTCTGGCGTCTCCTCTGGCGTCTCTACATCACGCTCACCGCATGTTTCACCATCTCTGCGCCACACTTTGCCGACGCATTCACCGCGCGCGCGCATCTCAAGTGGTCGTATTACGTCGGCGTCGGCGTCGTTTTTCCGTGCGTCGTCGCCGCCTCCGCCTTCTCCGCCTCGGCGCGCGACCTCATCGCCACCCTCACCGCCCTCATCGCCTCCACGCCCGCGTCCGCGTCGTACAAGTACTATTACGTGTGACGACGCGCGCGCATTGACCCGTCGTTGGCGAGTCACGGCGTTCGCGAGTCACGGCGTTCCCGCATCCGTCGTCTCGCGTCGTCGTCAATTTTAAAAAAAAATCAAAAAATGAACGAATGTCATTTAATCATCGTCCTCAGTCCTCGTCGCGCGCGCTCGACGCGGACCACCGACGAAGCGATGACGCCGGCGGATGTCTCGCGCGCGCGCCGCGCGGCGTCCGAGCGCGCGCTCGACGCCGCGCGCGTGAAACTCGCGTCGACGTCGCGGGACATTCGTCGTCGAGCGTTGCGTGCGCTCATCGTCGCCAACGTCACCGGCGCGTGCGACGCGTCGGTCACGGCGAAGGATCCCGAGGTGTTGCGCGCGGTGTTGGAGATGTACGATCGCGCGGACGACGCGTTCGACGAGCGGGCGAGGGATGTGGAGGAGGCGGCGCCGACGGCGGGCGGAGACGCGGCGACGTGCGCGCGATGGTCTCCGGCGACGTTTTTGACGTGGTTGTGCGAGCGAGAACCGATGGCGATCGTGTGGTTGGAGGAATTGGGCGCGAGAGAGTACGTGGCGGCGTTGATGCGAGACGAGCGGCGGTCGGAGGATGGACGGGCGTTCGCGCGGTTGGCGGAGGTGTTGGACGCGCCGAAACCGCCGCGCGCGGAGGATTTCGATGAGGACGTCGAGGACGCGCGAGGTGGGTACGATGCGGTGCGAGAGGCGCGAATGCGACGGGCGCGAGAGCGGAGTCAAGCGGAGGCGACGACGTCGGCGTCGACGCGTGACGAGGACGCGTCGTCGTCTCGATCCTCCTTCGCCGCGCACGAGAGAGACGCGACGAGCGCGGATGGCGATGAAGGGTACGCGCTGCCGCGCGCCGCGGTGAGTGAGGAGGACGCGCAGTATCTGTACGCGCTGACGACGATGTTGGACTCGTGCGCGCATCACGCGCTCGCGCTCGGTGGTCTTCGAGAGTTGAGGTGCGCGTTGGCGGACGTGCCCGTCGAGGCAGTGGCGCGCGTCGCGTCTCGCGCGTTGGAGCGCGCGTGCGAGCTCTTATCGGCGCGAGATCCTCGATTGTCGTCTCCGGAGACTCAGAAAGAGGCGTTGGGCGTCATCGCGCAGTGCGCGATGGCGTTGCACCGCGAATTGGTCGACGCGTCTCGAGGCGCGCTCTCGGCGGCGCGAAAGGCGCGTCCGCCGTCGCCGAATTCGCCCATCGCCGAGCGTTATCTCGACGACGAACGCCACCGACACGGTTCACACACGCGCGTTCTTCCCATGGCGCACGAGTTCATGACGCGCGCGATTCCCGCCATGGCGGATCCCGCGCTTCGCGCCGACGCCATTCGAACCGTGCGGCTCCTCTTACCGTTGATACAAGTCGTCCCGTCGGACGGCGAGAACGCGCACGGAGCGTCTCTGCGACGATTGAGTCAATATTTCGATCTGTGTGAATCCGCGTTGGCGTCGGTCGCGTTCGAACCGGGCGCCGCGAGCGAATACCTCGCGTGCGTGCAGGCGAGCGCGGAGATCGCCGCCGTCGCGGGAGGCTCGCGCGTCCGAGGCGTCGGGGCGGCGAACGCGAGTTTATTTAAGCGTTGGTACGACGTTTGCGTCGATGAAGTTCTCGCCGCGGCGAACCCGCTCGCGCGAGAGTATTGCGCGCGTGCGCTGCGTCTGGCGTGTCCGACGCTCGCCGCCGAGCTCGCGCTCGTTCGAGAGATGGACGCGTGTTTACGCTTCGTCGCCAACGCCTCGCGCTCGGGAGCGTCGGCGAAAGATTTCGCACGCGCGACGGCGCACACGTCGCGCGCGTTAACCATCGTCGGGACGACGACGGACGTGCGTCCGCTCGCGTCGCGGCTCGTCGCCGCGCTCGTCGCCTCAGCGTCCGCTGAAGACGAAGAAGGCGAAGCCGACGCGCGCGCCGAAGCCTTGCTCTCGCTGATGACGCACGACCTCGAGAACGTGCGCGCGACGGCGTACGCGACGCTCGCGGCGTCGCGCGCGGTCGAGGTGTTCAAACACCCGCTCATCCTGAGTGAAATCATCGTCGGAGGCGCGCACCATCTCTCCACGGCGCGAGACGCGGCGACGTGTTTGGAGACGCTCTGCGCGCGCGCGGCCGGTGACGTCACCGTCGCGGCGCATCTGTCGACCCACGCCGCGTGGCTCGATGCCCTGAGTGATGACGCCGACGTCGGTGACGCGGCGACGAGGGCGCGCGCGTTCCTCGCCGACGCGAACGTCGGCGGTCGATTGGAACGATTATCGACGGCGCTCAGAGGATTGTTTCATCAAGACGAGAAAACGCGCGTTCGATGCGCGACGGATCTCGCGCACGACATCGGACGAGGGGTGGCGTCCGCCGCGGACGTGTTGTTGAGGTCGACGACCGATCCGTTCGACGACGTCTTGCTCGAAGACGACGCGTACGTTCGAAATCGAGACGACGACGATTCGCCGCTAGACAAAGCGTTTAGAGAGAGTCTGCGCACGCGCACGTTCGACGACGTGCGCGCGTCGCTTCGCGCGTTCATCGACCACGAGGACGAACGCGAGACGAAAAAATCGAGGGAAGAGCTCGTTGCCGAATTGGAGATCACGGTGCGCGACGAACGACTCGCCGCCGCGTTGGCGGATCCTCGAACGCTCGACGCGTTGATTCGAGTGGCGCTCGAACAAGGATCTGACGCCACCGTCGTCACCGGGGCGATTCGAATCCTCGCCGAGGCGACCGGCGCGTGTCGACTCGTGCGCGACGCGCTGAGTCGCGAGGACGGTCGAGGCGGACGTATCGCGCAACTCTTGGGATTGGCGTTTCATCCTCGGCGACGCATTCGAGCGGCGACGGCGTCTCTCCTGGCGCGCTTTTTATTCACCCCGGTCGCCGACGCCGTCGCCTCACGCGTTGGTGCGTCGCGTCGGCGCGAGCTCAGTCTCCCGAAACTCTTCTTGGAGACGTATAGATTCCCGAGTTTCGTGCCGGAACTTAAAAATCCACCCTCGACGGGGGATTCCAACGCGTTCGCCGACGAGGACGTCGACGACGCGCGCGTCCTCGCCATGTTTCGTCGGCGCCAGGTGCTTACGCACACGTACGCCGACGCGGACACGGACGATGCTGCGTTACTCGCCTTTGCGCTGGACGACGCGCGAGAGGACGAGCCCGAGGAGACTCGGGCCACGCGAGACGCGGCGAGAATGTCATGCCCGCCCTTCGTCGTCGGCGAATTCGTCGAGGCGCTCGGCGACGCACGGTCGCACGAGGACGCCGCGCGCGCGCTCGACGGACTGCGAACGATCGCGCACCAGAGTCGCTCGCACGCGATGGCCGTGTTGGCGTCTCTGGGACGATGGAACGAGGCGAGCGAACGGTTTTTACGGCGACCGCCGCGGTCGTCGGCGGACGCTCGACTGTGGAGTCTTACGGCGGACGCGCTCGCGATGTGTCTGCATTCGTTCGCGCGCGTCGACCACGCCGTGCTTCCGATTGGGTCGATGAAAGCGCTGATACAGATCGTCATCGACGTCATCGTGCCGCTCGCGAGCGTGGGCGCGCCCATGGGCGGCGATGCGGAGACGGACGTCGTCGAAGATCCACCGGCGCTTCGACATCCCATCGCCGCGGCGCGAGCGCTCGGTGAGGACGGCGGCGCGCGGTGCGCCGCGCGCGCCGACGCCGTTAGGGCGTCGATGGAGTTGTTGACGTGCGTGTGCGACGCCGCGCGACGGTTTCGCGAGCGTTCGGGGTGTGATGAAGACGTCGCGGCGGCGCTCGTCGAGCTCGACGTCGTCGCGACGACGACGCGGAGCATCATCTCTGCGAAAAATTGCGATAACGCTGCGCGGTGCGCCGCCGTCGACGCGTCAATCGCGCTTTTTCGTCTCGGTGGCGTCTCCGCGGACACCGTTCGCGCGTTCGCGCGCGCGACGCTCGGTCGCGTGTTGTCGTCGTCGTCCAAGCGTCCGGGCTCGGCGTTGGCGGACAAGGCGACGCGCGCCATCGTCTTCATCATCGAACGCACGCCCTCGGACTCGTGGGCGGACGCGTTCTACGAGGGAGACGATCTCGAGTGGGTGCGCGTCGCCCTGAACGATCCGTCGCCTCGTCGACGCGCGCGCGCGTTCGAGACGCTCGCCGCCGCCGTCGGTCCCGGTTCGCCAATCGCCGACGTCGTCGCCGTCGCGTTTCCAGACTTGTTCGATCTCGCCTCCACTTCCGCGCTCGACGACCACGAGGCCGCGGCGACGCGCGCCGAGGCGTTCAGATGCGTCGCGTCCCTCGTCGCCGGAAGCGCCGCCGCCGAAAGCGCCGTCGAGGTTCGAGACGATGGTTTCTATCGAGGAGACGCCGACGACGGCGCGTCGGCGACGCCGTTCCCTTCGCTCCCCATGCTCGCCGCCACCGACATCTGGCGCGCGTTCGCGCGCGTGCTCACCGGCGAAACCGCGCGCGGCGATCACCGCGCGGCAATGCTCCGTCGCGGGGCGTCCTCGGCGTTACTCGCCGCCGCGCGCGTCGACGCGCTTGGCGTCGCCGAGGCGTTTGATTTCAATCCGAATCACGAAGCCGACGGAACCATGTGGCACGGCGCGTTCGGCGTCCTCCGCGAGTGTTCGCGCGCCGACGACGCCGCCGACGACGCGCACGCCGCCGCAAACGTCGCCGCGCTCCTCGGCGTCGTCACCGCGGCGGGGTGTAAGACGATGGACGCCGCGCTCGCCGCCGACGCGTTGCGCGCGCGGCTCGCCGCCAGCGTCGACGTCTCCTCCTCCTCCTCCTCCGACGACGCCCTCGCGCGTGCGACGTCGAGGTGCGCCGAAGCTCTGGCGACGGTCGTTCAAGCCAACGCGCGCGGTGACGTCGACGTCACCGCGTCGACGATGACGGGGGTGGCGTCGCTGTGCGCGACGGCGCTCGTCGCCGCCGTCGGACCCGAGGCGTCGCTCGCGAGACGACGGAGCGCGACGGGGACGTGTTTACTCGTCGCCACCGCGTTTCGGTCCGCGGATGCGTCGAGGCGGGCGACGAGTGGCGCGTTTGAACACGCGGGGGCGTCCATCGCGCGGTCTTTACTCGCGCTGTGGCGCGCGCGATTGGTCGGGCGAGCGGCGGTTCGCGAGCGCGCGCCGTCGGCGTCGGCGCTCGTGGCGGCGATTCGAAACGTCTTTGCGCACGATTTAAGCGCGAAAGCGGCGGCGTGCGAGTGGGGCGTGGTGGAGAGTTTGATTCATACCACGCTCGAGGCGGTGCGACGATCGACGAACGCGGATGGGTCGTTCGCGCGCGCGCCGACGGCGATGGACGTCTTCGTCGCCGCGTCGGCGGCGGCGAGACGACGAGACGCGCTCGCGGCGGCGATGGAATTCGGTGTCGACGTCGATGGACGCGAGTTACCGTCGACGGTGGCGTTGGGATCGCTCACGTGTCTTCGACACCTGATGTACGCGTCGCCTCGTCGCGAGAAAAAGGAGGATGACGAGGAGGAGGATGCGTCTTCGAGATGGCTCGAGGAAATCGTCTACGAGATTCGAGAACGCGCCGCCGACGCCGGCGTCGTCGCCATGTTCCGCGCGACGTGGCCGTACGCCAAGATGGATCAGACGATCGCGTACGAGTTATTATCCACGGTGGTGAATTTCGTCGCCATGGATGCGGACGCCAAGCGCGCGCTGACGACGTCCTGCGCCGCGTCCGCCGACGGCGACGCGTCGACGAAATCCTTCGCGCAGACGTTGATGGATTTCGCGTTCGATTCGAAACACAGTCCCGGATCGTCCACCCTCGACCTCGCCCTCAAGGCGCTGTCCTCACTCGCCACCGTGGAAGGTCCCGCGCGGTACTGGCTGCTTCGATCGGCGTTCGTGGACGAGACGGCGGCGACGTTGGCGCACGCGCTCGTCAAGGCGCGCGCGCACGACGACAGCGAACGAAACGCGACGCGCGCTCGATGGATGCGCACGGTGTACACCGCCGTTCGCGCGCTCGTGAACGTCGCCTCGTTCGCCGACGGTCAACGCGCGGTGTTACGCGCGAGCGCTGGGTCACACGTGCTCGAACTGTGTCTCGAAGTCGTCGCCGAGGCGAGAGACGCCGACGACGTCGACGCCAGACGCGAGGCGTTTCTCCTCTTACACAATCTCGCGTTTCACGGCGGTGCGAAATCCCACTACATCGCCCACCCGATCGCAATCGATTGTTTGGTCCACGCCGTCGCCGACGCCGACGCGCGCTGCGCCACGTACGCGTGCGCCGCGCTCTTCGCCCTCTCCAGACACGGCCAACGCGTCGTGGCGGCGCTTCGCGAGCGCGGACGAGACGCGGCGCTTCGCGCGGCGGCCAAGTCTCGCCGCGCCGTCTCGGACGCCGATGTCGCCGACGGCGGTGGTCTCGACCACTGGTCCACGTGTCTCCGAGGCGTCTTGGTCGTCCTCAGCGCCGACGAAAACGACGAGGCGTACGCCGACGTGTGACCGCCGCGCAAACGTTGAGGGTTTGCGCCCCGTATACGAAAAAGACCGTCTATCGATCATCACTACAAGGACGCTAGGCTACGAAATAAACATCGCTCTCAAAAAAATCAAATCACACGCTCGTTCGACGTCCGAGCGCCTGGAGCAACCCCCCACCGCTCGCGCCGCGCGTGTCTCGTCCCGCCGTCGCCGCCTCCGTGTCCGCCGGCCCTCGTCCCGAAGCCTTGGGCGCGCGTCTTCCCATCGCCTCGTTCGGCATCGGAATCACGCTTCCGCTCGCCAACGCCCCCCGACTCACTCGAACCTTGGTTCCATCGTCTAAAAACATCCGACACACGCGCACGGGCGCCCCCGTGACGGGATCCGCGAGCGCGACTTTACTATAGTGCAACGGCGCCTCGACGCCGACGATCTGTCCCGGTCGCTCCGCCGTCCCTCGCACGTGTTTCTTGACGAGATTCAGCCCGGAGACGATGACGGTGGAACGCTCGCGATCGACGCTCGCGACGACGCCGCTCTCCCCGCGGTCTCGACCCTTGGTGACGACGACGCGGTCGCCGCGGTAAATGTTCCACGACCCGCGAGGGACGGCGTTTCGGACGATCTTTTTGAGCTTGTGCGCCGCCTTGCGAAACGGGGCGGACATGGGACGCGACGCGACGCGATGCGTGCGACGTCTCGACGCGGTCGACGGGTCGTCGCGGGCGACGCGAGCGACGCCGAGTGCGGATGAATGGCTCGGAATCCGTGCGTGGGCACCATTCACGGCGACACTCGCGCGCGCGCGCAGAGGTGAACCATGGCGCGCGCGCGGTCGAGGTCGCGGTGGACGACGAGGGTCGTCGCGTGCGTCGCGTGCGTCGCGCTCGCGCTCGCGACGGTGGCGTGCGATGGACGCGCGGTGACCGCAGCGACGACGTCTTCATCGAACGCGCCGTTGATCGTCGTCGCGCTCGACGGCGTCGTGCGCGCGTTGGACGCGGACACCGGGAAGAACCTGTGGAGTTTTGATTCCGGTGGGGCGCTGAGCGGGGCGTCGTGGGACGCCGGGTCGTCGTCGTCGTCGTCGTCGCGAGGGGAAATCGGCGGCGGTTCGTCGGCGGACGCCGTGGCGAAAACGCCGACGGATGCCGCGCGTCGGCGAAACGTGTTTCCGGGCGTGGACGGCGCTCTGTACGCGCATCACGTCGTGGATGGTTCGAAACACGTCGTTCGGCGATTACCGGTGACGACGCGAGAGTTGGTGGACGCGAGCCCGAGCGCGACGCGGGACGGCGCGTTGGTCGTCGGACGCCGGTCGTCGACGATTTATGCGCTCAATCCGCGCACAGGAGCGGTCGTGCGACGCGTGGACGTCGATGGGACGATCACGAGCGTGGCGAGCGATGGAGACGACGACGATGAGGAGGAGGCGTTGGTGTACGTGGGGAGGACGGAGTACGTCGTGCGAAGCGTCGACGCGCGCACGGGCGAGGAACGATGGAACGTCACGCACGGTGAATTGCGCAGTCTCGTTCGAGACGAGGAGACGGGGGCGTTACAGATAGGACAGGACCGCGCGGGGGACGCCGGGTCGTTCGCCGTCGGGCCCGGGAACGTGGTGCAGAGCGTGGACGAGAAGACGGGGAAAGTGCGATGGTCCAAGAGACTCTCGTCGTTACCGCTCGGCGTGAGCGACGCGCGCGGTCATGTGATCGTGGAGAACGCGGCGCAGATTCAAGGTGAGAGCGACGACAAGATCATCATAGGCGCGCACGAAGGGGGGCTGTTCGCGTTGCCGTACACGGCGAACGCGGGCGATAGGTTGCGCGACGGCGGCGATTCGTCAAACGCGCTCGTCACCATTAGCGATAGAGAAGATTTCATTCGCATCGATATCGGGAGCGACGAGGACGATTGGTCGTGCATACCCGAAGAGTTAGTCAAGGATGCGCTGAATAAACAGCGACATGAACTTCCGAGCGGCGGTCGCGGGGAGTCGCGGACGCCGCGCGCCGCGCTCAACGCCGCCATCCTGGGCGGCGTCTCCATCGTCGTCGGCGTGTATTTGACGCGGGCCGAGAGGCGAGCCGAGCCCGCGGAAGCGCCGAACGCAGATGCGAGCGAAACCGCGGTGGAGCCCGAAGAGAATCCGCAATTATCCGCGGCGGCGAAGAAGCGCGCGAAGAAGCGCGCCAAACAGGCGGAGGCGAAAGCCGCCGAGGCGGCGCTCGCGGCGAAGATTCAGGAGGCGATGGCTGAGAAATCGCGCGAAGACACGCGCGTGGGTCGTTTAGTCGTCAAACCGTCCGTGCTCGGGTACGGATCGTGCGGTACGATCGTCTTCGAGGGTGAGATGGATGGTCGACGCGTCGCGGTGAAGCGTTTGCTCGCGCAGTTTCACGAGCTCGCGCGCAAAGAGCTCAAGGCGCTCATCGCGTCGGACGAACATCCGAACATTTTGAGATGTTTCGCCTTTGAGGAGGATTCGAACTTTGTTTACATTGCGCTCGAACTCTGTGCGTCGTCTTTGGCGCGCGTCGTCGATCCCGTGGAAGACGAGACGAACGGTCAATCCGGCGGCGCGTCGAACGCGTCGAACATTCAATGCGTCGACGACAAGACCAAACGTCCGACGCCCGAGTGCATGCGAATCCTGCACGACGTCGTTTCCGGTCTCGCCGCGCTTCACGATCAGGGCATCGTGCATCGAGACTTGAAGCCGCAGAACGTCTTGATCACGTCCGCCGGCAGAGGCAAAATCGCCGACATGGGTCTCGCGAAACGCTTAAACATCTCCGACGGCACGTCGTTCGAGACCCACGTCGTCGGTGGACCCAACGTGAACAACGCCGCGGGGACGTCGGGCTGGCAAGCGCCCGAGCGCTTGACGCGCGGACGCCAATCGAGATCGGTGGACGTCTTCAGCCTCGGGTGTTTGATGTACTACTCGCTCACTGGCGGCGCGCACCCTTTCGGCGAGCGACTCGAGCGTGATTCCAACGTCATAGCGAACAAGTTTGACGTGTCCAAATTGGACTTTTTCCCCGAGGCCGAGGCTCTGGTGCGCGCGTGCATAGACGCGGATCCGTCCAAGAGACCCTCCGCCAAGGATGTCTTGGCGCACCCGATGTGGTGGGACGCGGAGAAGAAGATTCAATTCTTGATCGACGCCTCCGATCGAGTCGAACTGGAGGATCGCATGAGCGACCGATCGATGCTTCGATCGTTCGAGACGTGCGCGCGACGCGCGATCGGGTGCGACGATTGGACGGTGAAGCTCGACGCGGCGTTGCTCGAAAATCTGGGACGCTACCGCGAGTACGACGGTACGTCTCTTCGAGATTTACTCCGCGTGATTCGAAACAAGGCGAATCACTACCGCGAACTCCCTCCCAAGCTCCAACGCTTGCTCGGCTCCTACCCCGACGGCTTATGGCGATACGTCTCCGTGCGATTCCCATCGCTCTTGCTCGGCGTTCGCGATTTCTTCGCGCCGACGGCGTCCTCCGAACCCGCGCTCGGGAAATATTTCCTCGGTCTCGAGGCCGCCGTCACCACCTTCACCCCACCCCTCACCCTCGACGTCGACGACGCGGTCCCACGGACCCCGCTCGTCGCCCCACAGGTGTTCCCGAGCCGTCCCGGACGCGACGTGTGCGAATTTTACATGAAGACGGGTCGGTGTAAATTCGGCTCGTCGTGCAAGTTCCACCATCCCGAGGACGCCGGACACTGGGACCTTCCCCCGATTCACAAAAAGTAATCACAGCGATACCACCCACGACGCTTCACGCATCACGCGATCGACCGATCCGCCGCGCGCGCGCGTCTCCCCAAACGTCCCGGCGGCGCGCGCGTCTCGTCGAAAATCAAAATTCACGAGTCACGACTCGTCACGACCCCCATCCACGCCCCGACAGATCTGCAACGTCCCGCTGGGTGGAGACGACGATGGATCACAATCACGATGACCGTTCGCGCGTCGCTCGCGCCCGCACACCGCGACGCTCGTCCACGGCGCGCGCGCGATCGACGCGTGACATCGTCGTTCATCGACGACTCGTCTCGCGCCCCGACTCGATCCCACCGCGCGCGCGACGAGCGCGTGTGCGCGCCCGACGCGCGATCTCGGCGTGAGCCACATCTCACACGGGTGGCTTCGGAATCACCGCGTGGAATCGCGGCGTGAGACCGCGCGCGCGATGACGTGTGCGGCGCGGATGTCGTGTGCGAGTGCCGCGGTGCGGCCGACGGTGCGGCGCGCGGGGGTGCGGCGCGCGGCGGCGCGGGTGACGACGACGACGCGCGCGGGGGCGAGCGAGGACGCGCCGACGGGCGACGGCGACGCGCAGGTGATCGTCGTGACGTCGGGGAAGGGTGGTGTCGGAAAGACGACGTCGAGCGCGAATCTCGGGATGAGCATGGCGCGATTGGGCTATCGCGTGGCGCTGATCGATGCCGACATCGGTTTGCGTAACTTGGATTTGTTGCTCGGATTGGAAAATCGCGTCATGTACACCGCGATGGAGGTGTTGGAGGGTGAGTGCCGCATGGAACAAGCGTTGATTCGCGATAAACGATGGAGAACGTTGGCGTTGTTGCCCATCTCCAAGAACCGAGCGCGATACAACGTGACGAAGAACAACATGAACACGCTCATCAAGGTTTTGAAGGAGATGGAATTTCAGTACATCATCGTCGACTGCCCGGCGGGGATCGATGTTGGATTTATCAACGCCATCTCGTGCGCGGACAAGGCGGTCATCGTGACGACGCCGGAGATCACGGCGATTCGCGACGCGGATCGCGTCGCCGGTTTATTGGAGGCGAACGGCGTGTACGACGTCAAGCTCTTGGTGAACCGCGTGCGAGCGGACATGATCAAGAAGAACGACATGATGAGCGTGAAGGATGTGCAGGAGATGTTGGGTGTGCCGCTCTTGGGTGCGATCCCCGAGGACACCGAGGTGATCGTGAGCACGAACCGCGGCGAGCCGCTCGTGTTAAAGAAGAAGCTCACGTTGGCCGGCATCGCGTACGAAAACGCCGCGCGACGCATCACGGGCAAGCAAGATTTCCTCATCGATCTCGACAAGCCGAAGAAGGGTATTTTCCAGCGCGTGGGTGAGTTCTTCGCCGGCGACGAGGAGTGAGGGAGTCTTCGAGACTCTCTCTCACTCGCGCGCGACGAACGTTTTTAATCAACAAATGTGCTACTACAACAAAGAATACTCCCCCACCCCCGCGTCGCGTCGCGCCCGCGGCCACCATCATAAATCATCCGACCCGACATCGAATTTGCACACACAATCGTAGAGCTCACCGCCGAGCAGCTCGGCCACCTCGCGATGCTTCACCATGGCGAGTTTGACGCAATCCACCTTTAATTTCGCGTACAGATTGGTCTCGATGCCGCGTCCCATGCCCTCGAGGACGATCAAATCCGCGTCTTTCGCCTCGTCGCGCACCTCTCTCGACACGAACCGTAGATCGATCACCGGCATGTCGTTCCCGGACGACACCGCGCGTAAACGTCCATCGGCGATGGCGTCGCGAAGGATGGCGTCTCCCGAAGACTCGACGAGCGCCGGGAAAATTTCGTCGCGTAACTCCCTCGCGGTGATGTCGTTGATCGACGGCGTCTCGTTCGCCGCCAACACCACCTCGGTTCCTCGACGAATGAGTTCGCGCGCGAAAGGAATCATCCCCAGACACACGTCCGCGCCCGCGTTATCGACGAACACGACCGCCTTGCGGTGTCGTCTCTTCGCGAATCGCTCGCGCATCGCGTCGAAATCGTCGACGCACCACGGTCTCGGCTTGAGTTTCGCCACCGTCGCCGCGAAATCGACGCCACCACCGTTTTCATACAAATCCACCGACGCCGCGGCGCCGAGATCGAATATGTTCCCCGCGAACGCGCCGCGCACGCACGCCGCCAATCGCGCGTCCTCGTCGTCGTCCCCCGTCGTCTCGTCGAGCGCGCGCAGCACGTCCGGCAACGCCCGAAGCGCCGCCTCGTTTTCCTCGCGCTTCACGCTCGCGAAACAATCCGCGAATCCACACGCGTCTCGCAGGATCCCATCCCTCGCGCGACACAGCTCTAAACAGTTCGCGCCTCGCCACGGCCGTCTCGGCTCGGCGCCCCCCGCGTCCCGACACGCCCGTCGCGCCCCCCCGTGCGGCTCTTCGTCCGACGCGCGCCCTTCGCACGCGTCACACACGGCGTCGAACGCGCGCTGAAACGCCTTCGCGCGAGTCTCGGCGTCGGGCGCACCGCACGTCGCCGCGCGTCTCGCGAACGATGGCGTCGCCGCTCGAAACACACCCACCCATCGCGCGCGCGTCACCGCGACACCGTCGTCCTCCCACGGCGCGAACGTCACGGGTTCGTACGACGACAAGTCGACGTGCGTCAACGCCACGCGCGCGTCGCCGTCGCCGTCGTCGCCGTCGCCCGCGCCCATCCGCCCCGCGCGTCGCTCTCCCGTCGCCCCACCCGTCGGTCGTCCGTCACTCACCCACCCTCGGCTATATGTACACACCATCTCCTCATATAAAACACACAAAAACCACCACCAAAAGACACACACATCGCATCGTCCATCCACCCCCTTACACCGACGAGTCGTGAATCGTGAGTCGTGCGTCGACCACCACACACACACACACACACACACACGCGTGATACATACATACCACCAGAACCACACCCACTACGTACGAATCACCACTACTCTACATCACACACCCCAAACCACCCACGACCACCTATGATCGCCCCCGATCCCGACGGTCGACGGACGAGTCACGATCGACGAGTCACGACTCACCGCGACCCCTACTCCACGAAGCCTTCACGCGCGTCGTCCGTCCTCGATCGCGCGTCACACCTCGACGACGTCGCCAGCCATCATGCTCGCGCACACGATGTCCACCCGCGCCGTGTTCGCCGTCAAGTGCGTCCATCGTTTTTTTGTTTTTTTGTCGCGCGCGTCTCCGTTCGTTCGTCGTCCCCGTCGACGCGTTCGAACGATCGATCGATCGAGCGACCGGGCGAGTCGCCGAGAGCGTATCCTCGTCGCGATCGCGTGGATGAGCGATGATGGGTGATCGCGCGCGTCGCGTTCGATGACGAGTCGATCGCGTCTGGATGACTGACCGTGCGTGTACATAAATATTTTGTTCCATCGCGCAGGGCGACGAAGACCACGCGCGCGTCTCGCGCGGTCGTTCGCGCCGAGGCTGAGGTGCGTCGGGACGATCGTACATCGGTCGGGATACGCGACCGGGAGGGCGATGGATGCGCGCGCGATGTCACGCGATGCGACGCGATGGTGGAGGTGAGGGACTGACGATGAGGTGTTGTGTTTTTGTGCGCGCGCAGAAGCCGGCGCCGGCGGCGGCGAAGCCCCAAATCGGCCCGCCGAGAGGCTCCACGGTACGACGAGGCGTGGGATTCGATTCGACTGGAGGCGCGATCGCGCGCGGGCGCGAAGGCGCGTCGTCTACGCGAGACGGACGAGAGAGACAGAGTTGTGTGTGTGTCGGTGTGCGCGCGTGGTATCGAACGCGTGACTGACCCGTGTGTGATGCGTCGTGTGCCGTTTCGTCGGTATAGGTTAAGATTTTGCGCCCGGAGTCGTACTGGTTCAACGATTACGGCAAGGTTATCTCCGTCGACCAATCCGGCGTGCGCTACCCGGTCGTCGTTCGTTTTGAAAAGGTCAACTACGCGGGTGTGTCCACCAACAACTACGCGCTCGATGAGATCGAGTACTAAACGACGACGACGGTTGATGATTGGTGACGCGCGCGCGACGTCGACGTCGACGCGCGAGTCGCGACTCGCGCTTCGTCGACGTCGCGCGCGCGGACGGTTTCGTAGTAGCAGACCGACGGTTGTTCGGACGACATAGCACACGCGTTATTTCACGACGGGGTTTTTTTAGGTTGTTTTTATGAGCACTTTAACGACGATCCCGTCGCATCACGACGCACTCCGCGTTCGTTTCAAACGCTCGCTCGCGCGGCGTCGAGCCCGACGCGTCCCGAGGCTCAACACCATGGGATAAATCTATATATTTCGTCTCGTCTCGTCATCGCGCGCCTCGCACGATGCCTCCGCGCGAACCGCGCGATGGGGACGAACGCGCGAGTCTTCTCGCGCGCGACGTCGAGCGCGGTGGCGGTGGCGCGACGACGAGCGCGGCGCGCGTCGACGATGACGACGACGACGCGCGCGCGACCGCGGTGGACGGTGGATGCCATCCCGCGCGCGACGTTCGACGCGGTGCGACGCTCGGACGCGCGGTGCGCGCGATGGTGGTGACGGCTCTCGGCGTTGCCGTGGTGGTGTGCGTCGCGGGGGGATCAGTCGCCGCGCGCGGACGCGCGGTGGGTGGGGATGACGCGATCGACGCCGACGCTTTGGATTTCGCGCCGCGCGGCGGGTGGCGGCGGAGCGCGCGCGTCGCGACGGCGAGGTTGGGCGATGCGGTGGTGCGCGCGCGTCAGGGGAAGCGTCAGGGTGAAGACGATCGCGCGATGCGCGATGAATTCTTAGAGTCCAGGCCTGGGAGCGTGACGAGGGAGAACGAGGAGGAGGCCAAGGTGTTCGCGAGCGCGTTGACGAAGCAGTGGAAACGTTTAGAGGATCGAGCGAGAGCGGAGGATTTCGACGATGACGTGACGTGGATGATTCGAACGGCGGATTCGTCGACGCCCGCGGCGGACGCGCGAGGGTGGTGGATTCCTAGGACGGTGGGGGATAGATTTAAGGGGGATTGGTTGCTCGGGAAGGCGTCCAAGTCGCCGTTGGGCGTCGTCTCGCGTTCAAACAAGGAGCGACTCGAACACTCGCCCGCACATCGCGAGGCGAGATTGTTCAACGCGTGTCCGTCGTTGATTCACATCGCGGCCGAACACGCGAGCATTTCGTGGGCGTCGATGGTGAGACAGTTGGGATACGCGCACGGTTTACGAGGCGCCACGTCGGCGCCCTTGGAGACGTTGAAGACTATTCGCAGTAATCCCGACGGTCCGAACTTTGTCTTGGGCGGTCATGGGACGCCGAGTTTATCGGCGCTGTCCAAGGTGCTGCGAACCGTCGGCGCTCGCGACGCGCCCAAGTTGGTGCAATCAAAGTCGCTCTTTTTCATCGGCGGCGTTCGGGATCCTTTGGAGCGCGCCGTCTCGTCCTACATGCAATACGGCGTCGCGCAACGGGGATGGAAGCCGTCGGTCGAAAATTTTCAATCGTTCGTGTTCGGACGTTACGGACGCACGGCGCACGTGGCGAACATTCAATTCAAGACGCTCGCGCCGGATTCTCTGGTGTCCAAGGCGCTCGCCGTAGAGTCGCACGCGAACAACGCGTCCGCCGTGACGGATGAAGACATCGTCAGCGTGCTCGATTTCTACGATTTGGTGTCGACGCCAGAGTATGAAACGGTGTCCAAGTTGTTCTTGAAGCAGATGTTGTACCGCATCGTCTCGGTGAGACAAATTTTAGACCCGCCGCGCGTCGGGTACGGCAAGCTCGATCGATTCGGGTTCCAGCGCTTTGACGTCAGCGACTTGGATGGCGTTTTACCGGACTCACTGATCAAGTACATCGCCAGTCGTTCGTTCAGAGCGAGATTCTACAGAGTCAACGCGCTCGATCTCAAGCTTCACGCCGGGGCGAACGCGAGATTACTCAGAATGTGGAACGAGCACAAAAAGGTGGCGGATTACCTCGAGTGGGAGAAGACGATGCAGGATTGGGTCATGCCCAGGCTTTTGGGCACGCCGGGGTATCGCGCGGCGAAAGAGATCGAAGACACGAGCGTGCGCGTCGCCAAACCGTGTCCCGTGGGAGAAGAGGAAGAATGCTCGAAGACGTTCGACGAGCACGCCGTCGAGTTTTTAGACGAAGAGCAACGCCGACACGCGAGCGAGCAATGCTTGTTTGAAAATCAAGGCTGTTTCAGTCGACAAATCGTCAATCTCGGATTGTTACACTACAAGCGATCGCGAACGTCAGAGTTGGCGTCTTTCTTCAAGTCGAGAGAGACGCCGTCGTCGTACGGAGTGGTGAGAGCGTCGGCGTGCGCGGAGAAGGCGATCGAAACCAACTTGAAATTCTGTAGCGACAACTCCACGTTGGGTTCGGGCACCGTGGGCAAGTCCATCATAGGTTTAGCGGATGCCGTGTACGTGCTCTGCGCGCACGACTGGTGTCGAAAGCTGTGCATTCCGAAAGCGTGGGAGACAAAGATTCGATTGGTGAACGGGGTCAAGGTGGATCGATGTTTGGACATGCCGAAGACGATGTCGCACTTCCGACGCGCCACCATCTCTCACGGCGCCATCATCGCCCACGCCAAGCAAAACAACTTTGCAAACGTCGCCGTCGTCGAGGCGGACGCCACGTTCATCGATCCGGATCCCACCGAGAATCCAAAATACGCCGCCGACGACGTCGTCAAGTCGGTGTCGCGTCTCCTCGCCAACGTGGCGCAAGAATCGGAAGCCGCCTTCACCATCCTTCGCGTCGGCTATCGAGCCTGGGAATACGAGAACGGCAAAGTCGCGTGTCCACACGGATGCGGATGTCGCTACTCCACCGATAGTCTCGACATCCACGGTCCGTATTGCGTCATCACGCGCGCGCAGTGCGACTTGCGAGGCTCTCACGCCTACATCATCAGCCGAGACTCGTATTCACTCCTCCTCGAGCCCGTGCTCTCCAAAACAGCGAGTCAAAACAAAGTCATCGACTTCAACGTCTTCCAGAGATTTCCTCAGCAAATCATTCTCACCCCGATGCTCGCCGCTCAATCCGCCGCCGTGGCGGACGCCGACTTTATCGATCCCGCCAAGCAAATGCGAGACGCGCGCGTCTTCGCGCGCACGTGCGAGGTTCGTTGATCATCGCCCACGACACACACACACACGGTCGATTCGTTTGTTGTATCATCACAATCAGCATCACGCGTCACTCGTCTCGCGCTCGAACGCTCCCGTCCCGTCCCGTCCCGTCGAGCGGTTGCCCAACCCTCAATCACCTCGAACGACCTCGCGACGCCCTTTCGTCGTCACACGCCGACGCGACGTCGCGCGTAGACGACGCGCGCGCGAAGACGCACACGCTCGGTCGCGTCGCGTCGCCTCCTCGCGTCGACGCCCGTCTTCGAGCGCGCGAGAGAGACGCAAAGACGCGTCGGTCGTCGTCGCCGCCGCCGCCGGTCGAGGGTCGACGGCGATCGAACGAATCGACGTTCGTCCACCCTCGGTGGGTCGCGGTGAAGCGCCATGCCGACGATGCGCGAGGAATTAATGGTACCCGCGCCGACGGACGCGACGGCGATCGAGTTCACGAAGACGCCGTTCGTGCCGGCGTCGACGCCTAAAAAGATTCGGAGCGTGCGGTTTTCTTTAATGTCGGCGTCGGAAATCGGACGCGCGGGGGTGTTTCACGTCTTTGAGAGGAATTTGTATCAGATGCCGCAGCGCACGCCGATGCCGAATGGGATTTTAGACGCGCGGATGGGGACGACGGATAAGCGAGGGGCGGAGTGCGCGACGTGTCGAGGGAGCATGGTTGATTGCGCGGGACACTTTGGGTACATCAAGTTGGAGTTGCCGGTGTTTCACATCGGGTACTTTAAAAACATCATCGGTGTGTTGCAGTGCGTGTGTAAGGGGTGTTCGAGAATTTTATTGAACGAGGAGGATCAGGCGATGTTTTTGAGGCGGTATCGGAATCCGAAGATTGAGATTAATCAGAGACGGGCGTTGTATAAAAAGCTCTCCGACAAGTGCAAGCGGTGTCGGATTTGTCCACACTGCGGCGATTACAACGGCGTGACGAAGCGCGCGGGGCAGACGTTGAAGATTGTGCACGAAAAGTATAGCAAGAATCCGTCGCTGTTGGAGGATTTCATGAAGGAGTTTGAGGAGGCGTTGAAGTATAACGAGCAGCTCAGAGCGTCTCTGCCCAAGGTGCAAGACGACTTGAATCCGGTCAGAGTTTTGGGCCTCTTACAGCGCATCACCGACCAAGATTGTGAATTGTTAGACATCGCCGATCGCCCCGAGCACTTGTTGTTGACGCACTTGCCGGTGCCGCCCTGTTGCATCAGACCTTCGGTGGAGATGGACGGCGTGTCGGGATCGAACGAAGACGACATCACGATGAAACTCATCCAAATCATCGAAGTCAACAACGTCTTGAGGCAGGGTTTAGACAAGGGTGCCTCGATCAACAACTTGATGGAGAATTGGGATTTCTTACAGATCCAGTGCGCCATGTACATCAATAGCGAGCTTCCGGGTCTCTCCTTACAATACCAGGGGCCCGGTAAACCTCTCCGCGGCTTTGTGCAGAGACTCAAGGGTAAGCAAGGGCGTTTCAGAGGCAACTTGAGCGGGAAGCGCGTCGATTTTAGCGCTCGTACCGTCATTTCGCCCGATCCAAACCTTCGCATCGACGAAGTCGGCGTCCCGATACACGTGGCGAAGACGCTGACGTACCCAGAGGTGGTCAACCGTCATAACATCGTCATGTTGCGCGAACGCGTGCGAAACGGCATGTCGAGACACCCGGGGGCGAATTTTGTGAAGTTTGCGGCGGGCGGTATGCAATATCTCAAGTACGGTGATCGTCGTAAAATCGCGAGCGAGTTGCGATTCGGGGACATCGTCGAGAGACACTTGCACGACGGCGACATTCTCCTCTTCAACCGTCAGCCGAGTCTACACAAGATGTCCATCATGGCGCACAAGGCGCGCGTCATGCCGTGTAGAACGCTTCGCTTCAACGAGTGCGTGTGTACACCGTACAACGCAGATTTCGATGGCGATGAGATGAACATTCACTGTCCGCAAACGGAGGAGGCGCGCGCCGAAGCGATGCAACTCATGGGCGTGCATCACAACCTCTGTACGCCGAAGAATGGTGAAATTCTGATCGCTGCGACGCAGGATTTCATCACCGCCGCGTTCCTTCTCACGATCAAGGATGCCTTCTTCGATCGATCGCAGTTCGGCGCGCTCGTCTCGTACATGGGCGACGCGTTGCTCTCTGTGGATTTGCCGACGCCAGCCATCGTCAAGCCGGTCGAGTTGTGGACCGGAAAGCAAGTTTTCAGCGTTCTCATCCGCCCGAAAGTATCGGATAAAATCTTCGTCAATGTTGAAGTCGCCGAAAAGCTCTACAACAAGAAGGACAAGACGATGTGCCCGGACGACGGATACGTGTGCATTCGGAATAGCGAAATCATGTCCGGTCAGCTCGGCAAGGCGACGCTTGGCAGCGGTAATAAAGCCGGGTTGTTTTACGTGCTCAACATGGAGTACGGTCCACAGGCGGCGGCGGATGCGATGAACCGTCTCGCAAAACTCAGTGCTCGTTGGTTGGGCACTCGTGGATTTAGCATAGGCATCGACGACGTGTCGCCGTCGGTGGAATTGTCCGCCGAAAAAGGACGGCGCATTGAAGACGGATACAGAACGTGCGATGAACGGATCGCGTCGTACGAAAAGGGCACGCTTGCGCTTCAAGCGGGATGTAACGCCGAAGAGACGTTGGAGGCGGAGGTGCTCGGCGTGTTATCCGCCGTTCGCGAAGCCGCCGGGAACGCGTGCTTGAAGGCGCTGCCTCGCCGAAACGCGCCGCTCATCATGGCGCTGTGCGGAAGTAAGGGGAGTACCATTAACATTTCGCAGATGATCGCGTGCGTCGGTCAGCAAGCCGTGAGTGGATCGCGTCCACCCGATGGATTCGCCGAGAGATCTCTCCCACACTTTAAACGCGGCGAGAAGACGCCGTCGGCGAAGGGTTTCGTCGCCAACTCGTTCTTTTCGGGCATGCGCCCGACGGAGTTCTTCTTCCACACCATGGCTGGACGCGAAGGTCTCGTCGACACGGCGGTGAAAACCGCGGAGACGGGTTACATGTCTCGTCGTTTGATGAAGGCTTTGGAAGATTTGTCGCTATTGTACGACGGCACCGTGCGCAACTCGATGGGAGGCATCGTGCAGTTGCGCTACGGCGACGACGGCATGGAACCGACGCTGATGGAGAGCGAGGACGCGCAGCCCATCGAGTTCAAGAGGTGTTTGATGAACGTTCGCAGTCATCATCCGTCTCGAGGCGAAGCACCGGCGACGCGATCGGCCGTTGATACCGCGCTCGATGAGTTTAAGAGCAAGAATAAGATTTTGGACGACGGCGAGCGAGGCATGGACGACGTCGACGCACTCGTCTACGGCGCGGGCATCTCGAAGCTCTTCTACGAATCGTTGAGCAAGTTCATCACGAGTGAGGTTGAATCGCCTTCGGACGGTGTCCCCGTCACGACGACGCAGATGCACGCGTTTTTGGACGCGTGCATGGCGAAGTACATCTCCAAGCGCATCGAGCCGGGCACGGCGGTGGGGGCCATCGGCGCGCAGTCCATCGGTGAACCGGGCACACAGATGACGCTCAAGACGTTCCACTTCGCCGGTGTTGCGTCGATGAACATCACCTTGGGTGTGCCGCGCATCAAAGAAATCATCAACGCGTCGAAGAACATAAGCACTCCAATCATCACTGCGTCTCTGGTGAGCGACCGCGACGTGAAAGCAGCGCGCGTCGTCAAAGGGAGAGTGGAGAAGACAACGTTGGGTGAGGTGTGCTCTGACATTAGCATCGTCGTTCGTCCGAACGACATGTACCTCGAGCTCGTCTTGGACATGGAAGCGATCAATCAACTTCAATTGGACGTCACCATTCACTCGGCGAGAGCAGCCGTGCTCGGAGTGCCCAAGCTCAAGCTCAAGCCACAGAATGTTCTCATCGCGAGCGATAACATCTTGCACGTGCTCCCGACGGAAGACGCCTTGAATGAAAATCGCGCGCTGTTTATGCTGCAACACATGCGATTGGCTGTTCCCGCCGTCATCGTCCAAGGTATTCCATCCGTCGGACGCGCCGTCATCAACGACAAGGGCGACGGAACGTACAACCTCATCGTCGAAGGCGTCAACATGCAAGCCGTCATGGGTATCGAGGGGATCAAGGGCACCGAGACGAGAACGAACCACGTCATGGAGTGCGAGCGCACGCTCGGCATCGAAGCTGCGCGAGCGTGCATCATCAAGGAAATCAACGACACTATGGGCGCGCACGGCATGTCCATCGATAATCGCCACTCGATGTTACTCGCCGATGTCATGACGTACAAGGGTGAGGTCCTCGGCATCACCCGCTTCGGCATGGCAAAGATGAAAGACTCTGTGCTCATGCTCGCTTCTTTCGAGAAGACGACCGATCATCTCTTCGACGCGGCGCTTCACGGGCGCACGGATTACATTGACGGCGTCTCCGAATGCATCATCATGGGTATTCCCATGCCGATCGGTACCGGCATGTTCAGATTACAACATCGTGCGATGAAACTTGACGTCGACGTCAACCTGGAAAAAGACGACGGTCTTAGACGCGCCAAGACGACAGTCACGCCCGAGAAGACTGAGGAATTGCCGAAACGTCCTCCGTTACTACTCCGAGACGCGTACTGCAAGCCCATCGCGGCATAGTCGAGTGCTGGCGCACTTAGAAGATAGCAAAACTCTTAGTTAACATTTTCGATCAATTCACAATATTCTTTTTGGACGAAATTCTACGTTGCGTGCGCCGTTTAGCCGAATTTAGCGATGGTTCGCGCGACGATTTTCGCCGCGTCCTTCATATCCTTCAGGCTGCAGTACTCATCGTCCGCGTGATAAGTGCTCATCAATCCGAAACCGATGAGTTGGATATCGAATCCATTTCCTTGCATTTCCGCAACGAGCGGTAAGGAGCCCGTGAGCGAGTACGGCTCGGCGACGCCCTTCACATCCTTGATGACTTCGCAGAGCGTCGTCAGAGCCGGAGAGCTCAAATCGCAGGCGATACCGGTGAGCAAATGTTCGCCCCACTCGAGTTCGATAGAACCTTTTCTGACTCCTCCGCTACCATCAGGGATGGAGAACTTGCTATAATCACCCTTTGTGGGTAAAGAATCGATATCGGCGTTGATGGCGGCGACCTCCGCTTCGATGCACGCCTTGACGTCGGCGACCGGGTAGAACGGCGTGAGACGGATATCACCCGAAATCGTCGCTTCCGGAGGAATCTGGTTCAAACCTCCGGGCGCGCACGAAATTTGCGTCGGCTTCATGGTGGAACTCGTGATGAACTTGTAGTCTCTTTCTTGTTGGCAAGCTGGGAACGTCTCGTAAAACTTGTTTTGCACGCGTTCAATCGCAGCCATGCCCATCTCGATGGCGTTGATCCCTTTGTGCGGCAAACCGGAGTGGAATCTGTGTCCCTTGGCCTTCAAACTCCACGTGATGGCTCCCGCGGTGCCGATGCACGGCTGCGAATCCGCGCAGTCTACCCAAATGACGGGTCCAGCCTTGCAGTGGTCCATCTTTCCGTTCGCCACCAATCCATCGACCCCGATCCCCGGCCCGTTCGCCTCTTCGCTCGCGATGAACACGCACGTCAACGTCGTGTCCAACTCTGGCTTCATCTCTCCCAACTGCGCGAAGATGGTCGTCATCAACGCGACGTGACCCAAACAGTCGGTGGTGCCTCTACCGTACAGTTTATCACCGTCGATAGTGAGCTTAAACGGATCCACGTTCCACGCCTCCGGATTCGCTGGAACGACGTCCATGTGCGAACCTGCGAATGTGAGTTGACGCTCCGCGCTCGCGTTCGGGCCTTTACCCGGATATTTGATGATGACGTTGCCGCGTCCCTCCGCGTACGACACGTGCTCAACCTCCAGCACCCCACCGGACTCGACGCGATACGGCTTGAGTGCCTCCAACACGTGCTTCACCGCCAGATCCTCCTTGGGGACGTGCGCGGTGCCGACGCCGGTGTTTTGCAAGTCCTTGGACTCGCCGATGAGATCGCCCAACAGTGACAAGAACTTTTTCTCGTCGAGTTCGAGCGCGTTGAGCGCGTCGACGGCGGACGCGGGCATGACGACGGTGGAACGAGCGCTACGCGGTGCGACGGTGTCGACGCGGGAGGGCGCGCGTCGACGCGCGGCGTGAGAGGCGCTCGCGGGAAGGCACCTCGGTCGAGACGAGGCGCGCATAGCAGTGAGGACTCGAGCGGCGACGACGTCGAGGTCGACGCGAGAGGATGAGAGGACGCGCGATGCGTGAATGTGACGCTTGAATGAACAACACTAATCGATTGAGTACACAGCCTCCTTGGCGGCGGCGAGCGACTGACGACCGCTCTCGCCGACGCGTTCGTATCGAGTCTTGACGGAGAACATTTTCGTCCTGAGCTCGTTGAGAGACTCTCTGCTGCTCTTGCCAACCTTTCGCGCGAGAAAGCGCGTGAAGAGGAGAAGACCACCCTCGACCATGTCCTCCTCCTCCTCCAGGACGAGGCCGCCGTTGAGAACGACGTCCACTAAATCCATGGTGACCATGATGCACCAGATTTCTTTGGCGTCGGTGTCGAGTTGAATAGAAACCGTGCCCAAATGTTCCATGACCTCGCGTCGTCGGCGCATGATTGACTTTTTATCGTTCTGCACGATCTTTTGAATCGTCTTGTTAAGCTCCAGAGGCGCCACCTTTTTTGGTTTCGGTTTGTTGTTCGCGAACGGTAAAAGGTGACGCAAGTAAATGACGGACGCCGCGGCGAGCGAGTCTCTCAAGTCCTTCTCTCTGTCAGTGAGACAGGGCAACCAGTGAACGATGTTGACGTACATGCCCATCGTGGAGTATCCGTCCGAATTCGCAGCCACTTCGTTTGAAATCTCGACGAGATACTTGACGACTTTTGATTTGAACACACCCCACGCGTCGGGTGGTACGCTCGCCATCAACGCCGCCGCGGCTTTATCAATCAACGATCCCAGCGCGACTCCGCGTCCGTCGACGCTGATTGATGCCAACATTTGCATCAATCTGGCCGAACCATCGGTGTTATCGAACGCGGTGACCCCTCGCGCGAACGCGTTATCGCAAAACGCGGTGATGATTTCCAACGCTACGAACAACTCGGGTCGCAGACGCGCCGCGTCGTCGTCCCCTTTTTTCGTCTTCACGCTCGCCGACGCGCTGAAAGATGATCTGCCGGCAACGTGATCTTTTACACCCAACCCGCGCAGGACATCGCACGCCTCACTCGCCGTAAGTTCCCACGGCGGCGTCGAGCACTCGGGACCCACCTGGTCGCGCGCGGAAACTCTGTAATCGAACCGCGCCTCTCTCCCGTCGCAGACGGCGCCCCACTTACACTCGAATCCCAGCGCGACTAAAAGCGCGTCTCGCGCGGCCAAACAAACGTCTGCGCACGTCGTCTTCGTCGCGACGTCCCACAACCATTCCATCGCGGCTTCGTCGCACGTACCCTTCCCCTTGGACCAACTCAACGGTAACCACCGCTCGAGCAAAAGCACCCGCCACACATCCTCCTCTCGCGCGACCGACACCTGCTTGAGACCTTTCTGCACGATCGCTCGCAACGAATTGGACGGGCACGACATCAGAAGCTTGGCGTCCGACGTCGCGCCCGCGTCGAGCGTTCTCGCCGACGCGAACGCGCTCCTTCCCAACGTCTCCTCGGACGCATTCATCACGAATCCCTCCCCGAACGCGCTAAACACTTGATCTTGCTCGTCCAGTCGTTTCAACGCCGCTTCCTCCTCCATCTTCGCCTCTCGCATCGCCGCAGCCTCGTCCGCGCGTCGTCTCGCCTCCAAGGTCGCGTCGTCCGCGCGTCGCCGCTCGTTCGTCGCCGCGTCTCTCGCCAACGCCTCGTCTTGCTCCGCCTTCTCTAGCACCAACCACTCCACAGACCCTTTCTTCGCCTTGGACGCGCTCGCCTTGGTCGGCGTTCGCGATGGTCGCGTCGGTTTCGCCTTCGTCGCCGAGTCGAGGCCTCTCTCCTTCAACGCCTTGACAAAGGCTGGTAAATCATCATCGTCCGAATCCACCGTCCCCTTCGTCGGTCGCTTCGGTTTCTTGGCCGGATTCGCAACCGCGACGTCACCATCGTCCTCGTCGTCGTCATCGAATGCGTCGTCGCCGCGCGCGCGTCGCGACGCTTTCGATTTCGGTTTTGATTTTGTTTTTGATTTCGATTTCACAGCCGTCGCTTTCCCGCGTCTCCCGCGCGTCACCCCGCCGCCCGCGACGCCCACCGGGGACAGGAGATCGTCGTCGTCATCGAGCGCGTCGTCGTCGGACGCGTCGACGTCGCTCGGCATGTCGTCGCGACGCGGGCCGGTGTGACGTCGACGCGTAGATTATCGTCACACCTCGACACTCATCCTTCGAGCGATATGCGCGCCGCCGCGTCCACGCTCACCGCGCGCGCGACGTACGCCGCGACGACCATCACCTCGAGACGCGCGTCGCCCGCGCGCGCGGCGACGCGACGATGCGCGATGACGACGCGCGCGGATGGCAAGGCGGCTGAGCTCGCGCCGCTCGAACAGCGCGTCGACCTGCGCGTGGGACTCGTGCTCAGCGCCAAGAAACACGAGGAGGCGGAGAAATTGGTGCGTGAGAGACTCGCGCGAGGACGCGTCTCGACGACGCGCGACGCGACGCGACGCGAGGATGGATGGATGGATGGATGGATGGATGGATGGACTGACGGGGACGCTTTATCCGTATGCGTGACGTTCGTCGCGCACGCAGTACATCGAGGAGATCGATCTCGGTGAACCGGAGGGCCCGAGAACTATTTTGAGCGGTCTCGTGCCGTACATGTCCGCGGAGGACATCGCGGGGAAGAAGGTGATCGTGTTCGCCAACTTGAAGGTGCGCTTCGCTCGCGCCGACGACGACGATTTGCGCGGCGTTTCGCTCTCGCCGCCGCCGACGTGTTTTCTACGCGAGATGACTGACAAACGGTATTCTCGATGTGCGCACCCTTTCGTTTCGAACAGGCGCGTAAACTCGCGGGCATTCCGTCGCACGGCATGATTCTCGCCGCGTCTGACGCCTCGCACGAAAACGTCGAGTTGCTCCTCGCGCCCGAGGACGCCGTCGTCGGCGAGCGCGTGCGTTTCGGTGCCTCGGACGAACCGCAGGCTGAGCCGCAAACCCCGAACCAGATTCAAAAGAAAAAGACGTGGGAGGAATTACAGCCGCTCTTGCGCACGAACGATGCGTGCGTGGCGACGTACGAGGGCGCGCCGATGATGACCTCCGCCGGGCCCGTCGCGTGCGCCACCCTTACCGCGGCCACCATCGGTTAAATCTCCGCGCGGCGTTCATCGATTCATCCATCATTTATAATATCATTACCATCTCCACCACATTCCATGCGTGTCGTTCGTGACTCGTTCCAATTCCGTCCCATCGCGTCCCGAGCTCGACGTCGCCGGGAAGCGATTGAAAAATCGTGCATCAATCCGTCCCGTCCCAACAGACGTCACAAAAACTCGCCTCGCGTGATGGCGGACGACCCCCACGCCGTCGTCCTCCGTCCATTCCTCGGCGTGAAAGAGCGTCGACGAAGTTCCTTCGCCAAACGGCTCCTCGGCGACGACCTCGGCGTCGCCAAGGATGCCCCGAGCGCTCGAGCCTTGGCCAAACACGGCGTCTCGAGCGTCGTTTTCAGCGCGCGCGCGCTCAAGTTGAACCACCGAAACGAGCTCAAACGACGATTATTGATCGTCACCGACGTAGGCGTCGCGCTCATGGACGAGACGACGCGGCGAATACGTCGAAAGTTTGCGTGGAAGGATTTGGGAGAGGTGCGCGTGAGCGTCTTCGCCGACGATTTTTTCGCCCTCGTCGCGCCGGACGAGTACGATACGCTCTTGGCGTGTAATCGAAAGACGGAGGCGATCGTGGCGATGCGAGAGATGTGGAAGCGAGATCGAGCGCGTCGGGGGTGGGGGGCGGGGGAGTTGCCAGTGTCGGCGACGGAGAGGTTTACGTATCGCGCGAGCGCCGCGCGAAGGCGGTTGGTGTCGTTTACGCGCGCGGACGACGGAGACGTGGACGTGGACGTCGTGGACGTCGTCGAGGGTGAAGACGTTCTGGATGACCCTAGATGACGAGGAGGAGGACGCGTAGCCGCGTCCGGGAATACACTTAGACGTATTTGTACTTTTATTGTAACGAAGAAGACTCTGGCGCGCGCTCGCGCTCACCCCGGACCCACCTTCGGTATGTCGTGATGTTCGCTCAGTTTACTCAACTTTTCGTTAAACTCTCGAACCTTATCCTTGTGCGATTTACTCGCCATGTCCTTGATCATCTGTCGCTCGCGAGACCGTCGAAACGCTTCGTCATACGCGCGCTCCGCCTTGGTCCTCGCGTCGCCGCCGCGGCTCTCTCTGGGCGCCTCTGCGTTCACACGTCCATCGTCGTCGTCATCGCCGTCGTCGTCTCGCGCGCGATGTTTCTGTGAATGGACACACAAAGACGCGCGTCATCGTCAGTCGCGCGTTCTCATCGTCGTCGTCGTCGAGAGTCGTCGTCGTCGCACCTCCTTTTTGTCCTTTTTCTCGCGTTTGTGTCGCTTCTTCGCCTTCTTGTCCACACTCGTCCCCACCGCCAACGCCGACGTCTTGAGCTTGAGTCCACCGCGCACGACGTTATCGTACGCCGCGCTCGGCATCGCGCTCGCGCGCGCGCGCGCTGTGACGACGCGCGCGGGGGCGCGCGCCCGGGCGCATTCACCCAACATTGATCACATAGACTTTTCGGTACCCCAGTACGATAAAAATACTGTACTGTGCGGATCGTAGATAGGGAACGAATCCACGCGCGATCGAGCGCTGACCGACCGCGCGACGCGACGCGATTCCTCACACGCGCGCGACGCGACGCACGCGCACGCGCGGTATCGATCGCGAGAGACGGCGAGAAAACGTCCGCATCCATCGCGCGCTCGAACCACGGACGCGCGCGAGAGAGCGAGCGAGCGGTGAACGAGAGGAGACGTCTCGAGCGCGCGCGCGTCGGGACGACGCGGAGGATTTTCCCTGCGCGACGCGCGGGCGCGGACGCGAGGGCGCGCGGACGCGAGAGAGACGCGCGAACGGTGGAGAATAATCCCGCGCGCGGGTGTCGGGCGCGATGAGCTCGGCGCAGAGCGGCTTGGAGCTGAGGGTGGGGAACAAGTATCGACTGGGGCGAAAGATCGGGAGTGGGAGTTTTGGTGACATTTACCTAGGTGCGTTCGAGGCTGGTGGGCGCGAGGACACAGCGTCACACGCGAATGCAAGAGGTGCACGTCGTGGAGACGATGTGAACGCGCGTGTTCGACGCGTTCGAGTCGCGTGTCGCGCGAGAGACGAGACGACTGACGACGAAACGGTTCGCAATTGGCGCTCGACGCAGGGACGCACATCAAGACGAACGAGGAAGTGGGCATCAAGCTGGTGCGTGCGCGTTTTCGTCCTCGACGACGCGAGACGCGCGCGACTTATCGATATTTTCGTCGTCTCGCGTTCGAACGATCGACTGACCCGGCGCTCGCGCGCGCGCGTTCGCAGGAGAGTTGCAAGACGAAGCACCCGCAGTTGTTGTACGAATCCAGGTTGTACAAAATCTTGCAAGGGGGCACCGGGGTGCCGAACGTGCGATGGTACGGCGTGGAGGGTGATTACAACATCATGGTGATGGATTTACTCGGACCGAGCCTCGAGGACTTGTTCAACTTTTGCAATCGCAAGTTGAGCCTGAAGACGGTGTTGATGCTGGCGGATCAGCTCGTGTCGAGGATCGAGTACGTGCATAGTAAGAGTTTCATCCACCGCGATATCAAGCCGGATAACTTTCTCATGGGGCTCGGGAAGCGAGCGAACCAAGTAAATATTATCGATTTCGGTTTGGCGAAGAAGTATCGAGATCCGAAGACGCACTTGCACATTCCGTACCGGGAGAATAAAAACTTGACGGGAACCGCGAGATATGCGAGCATCAACACGCACGTCGGCATCGAGCAGTCCAGACGAGACGACTTAGAGTCGTTGGGGTACGTGTTGATTTACTTTTTGCGAGGGTCTTTACCCTGGCAAGGGTTGAAGGCGGCGACGAAGAAGCAAAAGTATGAAAAGATTAGCGAAAAGAAGATGACGACTCCGATCGAGGTCTTGTGCAAAGGCTACCCGCCGGAGTTTGTGACGTACTTTCAAGTCGTCCGTTCGCTAAGGTTTTCGGACAAACCGGACTACTCTTATCTGCGAAAGCTTTTCCGGGACTTGTTCATTCGTGAGGGGTATCAGTACGATTACGTCTTCGATTGGACCATTCTCAAGTATCAACAGACGCAAGCGTTGACTCGTCCGACGGGCGCGGGTCACTCGCAACCTGCCGCCGGTGCCAGCGGAGAACAAGGCGAACCGACCACCGCACTTCGCCGACAACCCACTTTAGACCGAAACGCGACGCGAGGAACGAGAATGGCCGAAAAGGATGTCGCCATGGATCGAACCACCTCGTTCACTCGCTCGTACGACCGTCAGCGCTCTAGCTCCAGACCACTCACCAGCCGCAAGGAGGGCGAGTACGACGACGGTCGCGCGTACCAATAAGACATCGCGCACACGCGCGACGGAGCACCTGTAGTTTTTAAGACGCATAGCAGAGAAAAAATTACGCCGCGCGCGCTCGTCGCCAAACGTCGGCTCGTCGCGCCTCAGTGCGGCGCACCGCGTCTCGACGTCGTCGCGCGTCGACGCGCGTCGACGCGCGCGATGTCGCTCCGGGGTGATACGCCCCCCGACGATCCCGAGCACGACACCTTTGTCGCCGCACTCGCGACGCAACCGTCGCAACCGCCCGAACGTCCACCGAAGGCATCCTTCGCCTCGCGCGCGTTCGAGGCGCACGCGCACGCGCGGAGTCGAGATGCCGTCGCGACCGAACCGTCGCGACCAGCGGTGGTGGACGCGCGCGAGTTCACGTCGGGCGCGGTCGTCCTGTGGGCGCCCGACGGCGCCGAACGCGAGACGAGCTCTATGACGGTTCCGGCGTCGCACATCGCGCGCATGTCCGAGCGACAGCTCGACGTCGTCAAGGCGCTCCATCGGACGTTTTGCGCGTCGGCGTCGAATGCGGGGTGTTTACTACGCGACGACGCGGAGGCGGAGCCGATGGTGGGGGCGTGCGCGTTCGCGTCGGCGGCGTTGGCGAGTCGGTCTGGAAAGTATCGAGACGCCGGTCTGTTGGTGCTGTGCGTCCCGAACGCCATCATGACGTGGGTGGAGACGCTCAAAGCGCACGGTGTGCGTGGAGTGGAATCAGCTAGAGGCGCGGCGAAGGCGGAGGAGGCGTTCGAGCGCGTGCTCTCGGGAGAGGCGTGCGCGTGCGTGGTGTCGCACGATTCGTATAGAAGCGTCGTTCGCCAGGCGATGCTCGTGCCTTGGTTGATGTGCTTTTACGATGAAGTGCATCGATTGAAGGGTGAGAAGACCAAGGCGCACGAAGCGGCGCAAATGTTACCGAAACAAGTGTTTCGAGTGGGATTGTCCGACCAACTGTTTTCCAACTGCGACGCGTTGGATCTGTGGGCGGTGATGAACTGGGTCGTGCCGTGGCGATTGGGTGATCGGAGATTGTACGAAAAGTACTTCGTCAAGGCGATAAATGATGGACACAAGAACATTCACTCGGATTTAGCCACGCAGCGCACGCGCGAGTTACACAAGCATCTCAGCACGGCGATGTTTCCGCCCGTCGGCGAGGGCGCCTTGTTTCATCAATACGCTCCCGAGATTGACGGCACGGACGATTCCGCGACCACGGCGCGCAAGGCGTTGGAAGCCTTGGCGTCGTACGAACAAGTGACGACGGGCGAAATGGCGAGACGTTTGCTCGCTATGGATAGAAAGGCTCGAAACGCGTTGCGATGTCGCGTCGTCGCGAGCGAAGTCGGTTCGTTTTCCGTGGTGCTCGAGCAGTGGCAGAGAGAAAACGAAATAACGAACGAATGATGTTTTTAGCGTATCGACTAGTCTAAGCGCGGCTGTTCGTCCGCGCGAGTAGCAATTAAAAAATCAAACAAATTTGCTCAACAGGCGCTCGACGACGCTCGCGTCGAGTCCCATGACGCCGTCCATGGACCCATCGATGCGCGTAAGGTACGGCTGTAACATCGGATGTTCAACCATGAGTCCACCGGCGCAGTACATGCACTCACCCTCGTCGACGATGGCGTTCACGACGTCCTCCGGAAACGGCGCGAAGACGACGGTGTTCACGTCCACCTCCAACGCCGACTCCCCGCTCGAGAGATCCGTCACCATGACAGATCCGACGGTCGACGGCGGGTCGACGCCGTATCCACGTATGAACTCTCGCGCCTCGGCCGCGCTCGACGGTTTCTCTCGAATCACTCCGCGATGCACGACGACTTGGTCACACGTGATCAATAAACGTCGCCCCTCGCTCGCGTCGTCTCGCACCCTCTCCACGACTGCGCGCGCCTTGGCGCGCGCCAAAGCCTCGACCAAGACGGCAGGATCATCGAATCGAATCGCCCGTTCGTCGATGTCCGGCTTTTCGACGACGTAGTCGATGCCCATTCGCGTCAAGATGGCGCGTCGAGTCGCGCTTCCGCTTCCCAAGATCACCCTCGCCGACGCCTCGCGAAGTCTCTCCGCCACCGCCGACGGCGACACCGCGCGCGACATCGCGCGCGCACGAACCGGCGCGCGTTCCAAGACGCCGCGCGCGCGAACCGTCGTTCGACGGAACGCCGAGCGCATGCGTCGTCGAGGCGTCGACTGCGGTCGCGGTTGCCCACCGTCTCTCGAGTCTCCCCCACTCATCCCTCGCCCCGCGACGTCCCGCCCTCTCGCACCGCCACCTCCGCCGCGCGCTTCGCCAACACATCCCGCTCCGCCTCTCGCAACTCTCGCTCGCTCGGCACGTTGGCGCCGAAGAGTCGCCTCCACTCGCGTCCCGCGCGCGCGGCGTCCAGTCGCTCCCACATCGGCGTCGTCCCCACCGTCCGTCCCGCCTCCCGCGCGGGCACGGGCGGCGGCGCGGGAGCGCCCTCGCGCTCGGCGCGTTTGATGGCGAAGCATCGCCACAGATCGGCCCATCGCCCGTCGCACGAGTCGAGCTCGCCGTGTCTGTAATATTTGCTCAACTGAAACATCGGGTCTGCGCGTCGCCGCGTCAGTCGATCGTCGATCCGCGCGCGTCGAGTCCGAGAGCGGGTCGTTCATCGCGTACCGTAGCACACCCACACGCGCTCGACCGCCTCGGCGACGGTGGCTGGAGGGAGATTCGACGCGGTCATGACGGCGAGGAGTGCCGAGCGAGCGCATCGAATCATTCATCGACATTCGACGACGCGCACGCTCGCACACGCGCTCGTGCGAACGACGCGCGCGTGGCGACCGTATCGATCGACGCGGTCGCGCGCGCGAAAGACGACAGGACGCGCATCTCGCGTCGCTGAGGCGCGTTCGAGCACGAGGTCAGAAGAGCGATGCTGACGCGACGAGTCTCAACGCCGCGCGTCGCGCGCGCGCCGACGTCGTCCGCGAGACGCGCGAGGCGATGCGTCGGTGCGTTCGCGTCTGCGACGTCGCCCGCGAGAGAACCCGTGCGCACGTCCGACGTCGAACTCTTTGAAGGGACGAAGCGGTTGCAGACGCAGGCGACGAAGATCGGCGTCGACACGACGCTCATACGGTCGTTGGATTGGGATCGCGATCGGTTCGACATCGAGTTTGGTTTGGAAAAGGGAACGACGTATAATTCGTACATCATTCGAGGCGCGCCGGGATGCGCGGCGCTCGTGGATTCGAGTCACGAAAAGTTTCGAGAGTTGTACCTGAAGACGCTTCGAGACGAAATCGACCCGACGGAGATTAAATATCTCGTGTGTTCGCACACCGAGCCCGATCACTCGGGATTGATCGGGGACGTGTTGAAGATGGCGCCGAACGCGACCGTCGTGGGGAGTAAGGTGGCGCTGGCATTTTTGGAGAATTTGATTCACGAACCGTTCAAGCAACAAGTCGTCAAGGGGGGCGACGTCATCGATTTGGGCGACGGACACGAGTTGAAGTTTATCATGGCGCCGAATTTACACTGGCCGGATACGATGTTTTCGTACGATCCAAAGTCGCGATTGATGTACACGTGTGACGCGTTCGGGTCGCATTACTGCACGGAAGATCCGTTCGATGGGGAATTGAGCGCGTTGATGCCGCACTATAGATTTTATTACGAGTGCCTCATGAAGCCGAACGCGCGTTCGGTGTTGACGGCGCTTCGAAAGTGTGAGGCAGAGGGCGCGGATTTCGTCGGCATCTGTAACGGCCACGGCCCGCTCTTGCGCTACAACGTGGATGAATTGGTGGGTGATTACAAGAATTGGAGCGAAAAGGCGTTGGCCAAGGCCAAGGCGAGCGTCGCCGTCTTTTACACGGCGGAGTACGGTTTCAGCGACAGATTGTCGCAATCCATCGCGCGTGGTCTGACGAAGACGGAGACCGAGGTGATCATGATGGATATGTTGACGGCGGAGGCGCAGGAGCTCATCGAGACGGCGAAACACGCGTCGGGCGTCGTGTTGTTGTCTCCGCCGTCGAGCGGTCCCGCCAACGACCAGTTGGCGAACATCATCGGCGCCGTGCACGGGAAGCAAAACTTTTTCGTCGCGGAATCGTACGGCGGTGAAGACGAACCCGTGGACCCGTTGGCGAGAAAATTTGCCGAACTCGGCGTCACCGAGGCTTTCTCTCCGCTCAAGGTGACAAGCGAACCGACAGAAGGGACGTATCAGTTGTACGAAGAAGCCGGCACGGATTTGGGCCAGCTCTTGACGAAGAAGAAGACGTTGGCGGACATGAAGAGCGCTATGTCCCCGGACGTCGCCAAGGCGCTCGGTCGAGTGAGTGGCGGCCTGTACGTCGTCACCGCGGCGCAAGGGACGGCGAGATCCGCGATGATCGCGTCCTGGGTCGCCCAGGCGTCCTTCGAGCCTCTCGGTTTCACCGTCTCCGTCGCCAAGGATCGTGCCATCGAATCCCTCATGCAAGTGAACGACACCTTTGTGCTGAACTGCCTTCCGGAGAATGGGTACGAGTCCATCATGAAACATTTTCTTACGCGTTTCCCCCCCGGTGCCGATCGATTCGAAGGCGTCGAGTGGGCGCCCGCCAACTGCGGCGCGCCCATCCTCGCCGACGCCGTCGCATACATGGAATGTCGCGTCACGTCACGCATGGAGGCCAACGACCACTGGATCGTGTACAGCGAAGTTTTCGGAGGTAAAGTTTTCAACCAAGACGAGCGCACCGCGAGTCACCACCGCAAAGTCGGTTCGTACTATTAAATTGTCCATTTGTTACAAAAAACGCAGCCGCGAAGAAAAAAAGCAAGCGAGCGCTACGTGAATCCCCCGCGAGAACTTTTCGCAGTCCTCATCGTACTCGTATCATTTCACATGTTCACTCTCCCGACGAATCGTTCGACGTCTCGCACGAACGCATCCTCCGCCGCCGACGCGTCCCGCGCCCTATTCGCGTCCGACGTCGCGCTCTTCATCGTCCCCGCCACCACCGTCCTCTTCGCCCCGGTCACCACCGGCGACGGCGCCGGCGCCTCCGTCGTGATCGTCGGCATCATCGACGCCACACCTAACGCCAACGCCAACATCGCCTTGGTCACCGCATCCTTCTCTCGGTTCGCCTTGTGCTCGGCGCGTCTCGCCGCCGCCGCGCCCGCGTCGCCGTCCCTCGAGCTCGAACTCTCCCCCCGACGCAAACGCGCGATGAGATCGTCCCCCGACGCGCTTGCGCTCGATGCGAGTTCATCGCGTTCGCCGTCCGCGCCGAGCGCGAGGACGACGCGACGCTCGCGCGACGCGTTCCCGCGTCGACGCCCCTTCGGTGCCCCTTGGGCTTTTTCGTGAATTCGAACCCGTCGCGCGCGCGTGAACGTCGTCGCGCGAGAGACGGACGCGGACGTCGTCGCCGATGGCATCGTTCTCATTAATCGCCGCGTTCTCGGTCGACCGCGCGCGCTCGATCGGTGGTCGACGACGATTGGCGAAAAGTGCCCACCGAGGGGATGATGATGATGACTCAGCGCGTCGGGGCGCGGCTCGACGACGAAAAACGGCGGACGTCGCGCGTATAGATACGTAAAGTCAAAAAGTTTTACACCCATGTGTGCGTTATCTATCGAGTATTATTCGCGCGAGGTGTGCGCGCGCGCGTGCAGCGCGCATGTCGTCCGAAAGGATGGACAGGGAGCGCCGAGCGGAGCTTTCGGCGCGCTCGGGTTTAACTCACCGTGCGACCGAAGGCGACGGCGCTGATGTATAGATTCTTGGCCCACTTTTCCTTGACATGCGTGGACGGGAACGCAGACGTTCTGAGAGTTTCTTGCGTCTCGTCGCCCGGACGTCTTCTCGGGATGGAGAGAACAAAGGCGGATTGATCAGGGGTGGCGCCGCAGCACGTTATCCGAAATCCGCAGTTCCAGCGGCGGTGAATGCCCTCGCTCGGGTACATGAAATCGAGCTCGACGCACTGGTCGATGAAACCAGCGTTGCGCGACATGACAACGGCCCATCGGGAGCCGGAGTTGGCCATGGCGGTGACGTAAAAGCCCTCCTTCCATTTCTTGTTGATCCACTTGAACGGAAACGAGTCGCTCACCTTGTACGACTGTTGCGTGTACGTCGAACCCTTGGACATAACCACCATGGCGTAGCCGTTGGAGGAACCAGCGAGAGCGGTGATGTAGTAACCATCGTCCCACTGCTCGAGGATCCAATCCTTGGGGAGAAACTGCGAGGATAAGTTCCAGATTTGAGCGCTGAAACCCGTACCCGCGTCCATGATGAGCGCCCATAGTTCGGCGGAACACGAAATGCTCGAGATGAACAATCCATCGTCGTTTCCTTTGTCCACGTGTTGTTGGATGCGAGTGTTGGCGACGTTGTAGTGGTATCGTTGCTTCATCGGACGGTGCGCGTTGTAAATCGTAATCCATTGCTGCGCCGGTAAACCGACGCGAACCTTCTTCTTGAGCCTATCGCGATCCGAGTCGTCAAACTGCATATCGGCAACCTTGCGCTTCATACCCACCTTTCTCGCGCCCTCCGTCGAGATCGGTCGTCGCGCGACGGCCCCGCACAACGGTTCGAAGAGCGACGACATGGCGCCGTATTTCGGTTCCTCGTCAAACTTCAAGTTGATCACAGCCTCCATAAACTGTCTAAACGCGCTCGGAGTGTATCGGCACAACGCCTCCGGGCTCGTCGCCATCTTCTTCTTACACACGAGGAAACCCTTGTTATCCCCTTGGTATCCCTGCCACGGTAAACGGCCCTTCAACAAGAACAAGAGCGTGTACGCCAACGACTCCAAATCGTCTCGTCTCGACGCCGTGCGTCCCAAGTGCGCGTGCACCGACGCGTAACGCACAGTTCCACGGAAAATATCCGGTCGCTGATCATATTCTATGTGCGTCGCGCAAATGGGATCGCGCCAACGCGTTCCTAAGCCTAAATCAACCAAATACAGCTTCTTCTCCGTCGGCGTTCCCGGAGGACCGAGGAGAAAGTTTTCCGGCTTGATATCCCCGTGCACGAAGCCCTTACTATGAAAGTTTTGCAAAATCGCCAAAGACTCCACCGCGATGCACGCCACCATCTCCTGCGACATGATCTGCCCGTTCTCGTTCCACTTATCCCACAAAGACGGCCCCAAAAGATCCATCACCATGACGTAATAATCTCCCTGACTTCCCTTGTAGTGCACCTTCGGCACGCCCAAAATCCCGCCCAACGAATTATACACGTTCCATTCGTACGGAGGTCCGTAATCGCACCCTTTGCTCGATCTGTGTTCAAACTTTAACGCCACCTGCGTCGCGTTCGGTCCCTGCGTGCATCCCTGCGATTCGGGTTTCACCCGTCTGCCGACGTAAACCTGACCGAACCCACCCTTGCCGAGTTTTCTCTCCACCACGTACACCGGGGAATCGCCGACTTGCACCTGCGCGAGAGTGCACGCGAACGATGGATCGCGTTGTCATCGTCAGTCACCGCGCACTCTCTCGCGCGTCTCGCGTCTCTCTCGCGCGCGGCGTCTCGCACACCCCGCGAACGTGTTTCGCGTTTTAAATTGCACGTGGCGATTCCTCGCCGTCGCGTCGCGCGCGCGTCGCTCGAAGACGCACGTGTTCTGGGACGGGCGCCGTAGATGGGTCCTCGTCCACCGCCGCGACGTGATCGCCCGAGCGTTCTTCGCTCTGTTCCTCCATCGTCGACGAAGGCGCGAGCGGATCTGACGTTTTCGGGCACCCGCCGCGTCATCGAACGCCTCGCGACGAGATGCGAGGCGCGGTCGCGCGCGCATCGGGTGACGCGACGCGCGTCTCGCGCGCGCGAGAGAGAGAGAGAGACGCGAACCGCGTCGTTCGCGCGCGCGCGGGGCGGTCGTTGTTCGACCGTCTTCTGGATGCGGTGACGCCCAAGGATGCGCCCGCGACGGACGCGCGCGCGGACGAGGCGTACGAGACGTGGTTCGCGAGCTGTTCGAACGAGACGCGGGCGTGCGTCGAGGCGTTGCGAGGGACGACGCTGGACGGTCGCGCGTTGGAGGTGACGTTCGACGCGAACGCGAGCGGGTACGCCGCGAGGGCGTTTCACGAGGCGTGCGACGGGGCGGGCCCGTGTTTTGTCGTGGGCAAGACGCGGCTTGGGGCGAGGTTCGGTGGGTTCAATCCCGTCGGCTTTTATTCGGTGGAAGATTATCGAGAGACGAGCGATGCGTTTTTGTGCGCGTGGGAGGACGACGCGTCGTATCGGCGAGGCGAACCGCCGAGCCGAGTGTCGAACGTTCTCGCGGGCGGAAAGGCGGCCATTTTTGATTTCGGGGCGCAGGGGCCGTGTTTCGGCGTTGACGCTCTTCGCGTACCGCTCGGTTGGGCGCCACCGAACGGGTCCAGTTATGCGGGAGTGGGCGGAACGTTTGACTTGGGCGAAGAAAACGCGGCGGGAAGTCGCGTGGTGAAGTCGCGTCTAGGAACGCATTACGAAGGATTCGACGACGGTGGGGGATTGTTCACGAAGAAGGAAGGCGCCGAGGCCGAGCTCGTGGAGCTTCTCGTGCTCAGCGCGCCGTCTCTGCGTCGAAGCGCCGACGACGGATTGTACGTGAGTTAGTAGGCGAGAGCGTCCACGCGGGCGCGCTCGCGTTAGGAACGACCGATTGGTGTAATTTATATAGCAAGCGATAATAATGCTTCACGCGACGATACGCCTCTAGAGGAACGCGTTCGCGAGCTCTGCGAGTGATTCGCGGTTGACCACGGATCCTCCGCAGACAACGACCACAACGTCTCCCTCCGGCAAATCATCGAGAGCACCGAGCTGCGGAAAATACGCCGCCGAGAGCGCGGCGCCGCACGCGGGTTCGACTAAAATTCGATGATCGTCCGCGAATCGGACGCACGCGGCGACGGCGTCGGCATCTTCGCACACGCGCGATCGAACGCGCGCGTCGCCCAGCTTGAGGCAACTCTGAAGCACCTTCGGCGACGGTGACGCCGCACCGAGCGATTTCGCAACGCTCGTGATCGCGGGCAACGTGACGAGTTCGCCCGCGCGCACGGATGCGTTCAATGAGTCCGCGCCGATGGTTTCCATGGCGATGACTACGACGTCGTCTCGCCACCCGTTTCTCTCCACGCCTCGTAGGCATCCCGCCAACAACCCACCGCCGCCCACGCACGTCACGATCGCCGCCGGTTTCGTTCCTAAATCTTCTTTAATCTCATCCACGAGCGTGCTGTGTCCTTCCCAAGTGTCCTCGCCCTCGAAAGGATGGATCATCGCGCCGCCCGTCGCCGCCGCGCGTTCGAGCGCCGCCTCGTTCGCCTCGCTCCACTGTTTCCCCGCCACGACCACCTCCGCGTCGTACGAGCGCAGTAACTCTTGAATGCGCACGGGCGTCGTCTCCGGCACGTACACCACGACATCGACGCCTAATTCCCGACCCGAGTGTGCCACGGCTAAACCGGCGTTTCCGCCGCTCGAGCTCACGAGCAAAGGCGCGCCATCTCTCTTCACTGCGAGCGCGCACGCGCGTCCGATACCCCGAAGTTTGAACGAACCGCTCGGTTGCACGGATTCGAGCTTCAGATGGACGTCTCGACCGACGACGCGCGAGAGCGGCGTCGATTTGATGAGGGGCGTGCGCGCGTGCAGCGCGGGAACGTCGACGCTCTCGCGCGCGCCCACGTTCGGCATCGTCGCGTTCGACGCGTCGACGCGCGTAAAGGTACGCGGTTTAACTTTCCCGGTCGTCGTCGCGACAGAAAGACGCGCGCGCGCGACGTTGGACGCCGAGGCGAGCGTCATCGTGTGCGGGCGCTTTCCCAACGACGCGCGAGTGACGCCACCGCGATCGAGTCGAGCGACGAATGCGCGCATCATCTACCACGTCTACGTAATTTACACGCGTCTTCCGACGCTCGCTCGCTCGCTCGCCATCCATCTATCATCTCCCACCCTTTCTCGCCGCCGCTAACCGTCGCTTTTTCGTCTGCGAATACGCCAAGCCTTCCGTCTCGAGCCACGCGACGAAATCCACCCTGCTTGCGCGCACGCCCGCCGCCCTCGCCCGCGCGAGCGCTTCGTCAACGTCTATCGATCGCATCAACAGCGCGCTCTCGTGCGTGCGCTCGTCCGCGCGCATCCACATCGTCAACGAGTCCGCGAGCTCCGCCTCGGACGGTTTGGCGCGTTTCGGTTCGCCGCGTTTCGGTTCGCCGCGTCGAGACGGCGACGCCTCGCTCGCGGTCGCGCGCGATCCGAGCAAACGCTCGCGAAGCGGTGGAATCTCGCTCTCCGATTCGCTCGCGTCCGCCGTCTCCGCGTCGTCGCCGCCGCCGTCGCGTCGCCGCGCCTCCTCGGGCGACATCAAATCCACCACCTCCACCGACGTCTCCACCGCGCGCGCGTCCACGAAATCCGGTGGGAACGTCACGACGCGTCCATCGCTCGATCTGCGATCGTCGTCGCGCGCGTCAGTCGGTCGTGCGTGCCGATGCTCGTCGATCGAGACGCGGCATCGCGACACCGAATCATCGTCATCATCATCGTCGTCGGCGTCGTCGTCGTCGCGCACCTCTCGAAACCGCACCGCGCGAGGAGCGCGTTCACGACGCGCGCGCGCGTCGTTCTGTACGCGCGCGCGATGTCGTCCAGGACGTCGTCGACATCGCGCGCGTCGTCATCGAGACATCGCATCCGCGTCAGCCGAGCCGCACACTGTGGAGCGTCGACGTCGTCGAGGCCCGTCATGACGGTCGCCGCGACGACGATGACGACGACGACGACGACGACGACGACGGCTCGATCGATCGCGCGGCGACGCGGGTCTTGCGCGCGACGACCGCGCGCGACGATGACGAGGGCGCTGCGCACGGAACGCGCGGAAACGGCGGAGGTCGACGCCGCGCGCGCGCGACGGGCCATGGGCGCGTCGTCCGAGGACGAAGGACACGACGACGACGCCGTCGTCGCGTCTATCGGCGTCGGCGCGACGTGCGTGACGTTTAAGAGCGCGGAGAGACGGACGTTTGAGGTGGAGTACGGCGCGCGGCGAGGTTCGACGGAGAACGCGTACGCGGTGACGGGGACGACGAGTGCGTGCTTGATCGACGTCCCGGATGGGAGACACGGGAAGAAGTACGCCGAGGCGATCGCGAAAATCGGTGTTGAGGCGCGAGACGCGGCGTTTCACGCCATGTTACACGTGAATTCGAGGCGTTTGGACGCGTTAGCGGCGTGCGTGGCGAATCGAAGCGCGGATGCGCCGTGCGTCGAGGTGTTGTGTACGAATCCCGGGGCGCAGATGATTCAACAGGCGTTGAAACCGAATAATTCTTTGACGAATGAAGCGCTGATTGCGGCTTGGAAATCGCCGGAAGGGAAGCTTCGCGCGCGTTTGCGAGTGGTGAAGAACGGCGAGCGTTTAGATTTGGGCGGCACGGCGGTGACGTTTACGCTCGCGCCGACGCCTAGGTGGCCGGATTTAATGTTCGCCCGGGACGAACGCACGCAAACATTATTTACATCGAAATTTTTCTCCGCGCACGTCGGACAAATGGAAGGATTCGACGATAAGGGGGGATTGGAGGCGTTCGGTGACGACTGGAGGTTTTACTACGACTGTTTGTTGGCGCCCATGGCGAGACAAGTGTCGTCAATCTTGTCGCGTTTGCCCGCGATGGGCGACGAGTCGAAGGGTGATGATTCCGTCGTCGCGAGCGTCATCTGCCCCGCGCACGGTCCAGTGGTTTCGTCCTCCGTCACGGAGCTCGTTCGCGAGTATGGAAGTTGGACCAACAAGCAAACCTCTGCCGCGGATAAGACATCCGTGGCCATCATCTACGCGAGCGCTTACGGGAACACGGGCGCCATGGCGCAAGCGATCGCGCGCGGTGTGGCTAAGACGGGCGTCGGGGCGGAGATGCTTAATTGCGAGCTCGCCACGCCGGCGGAGGTGGAGGAGGTGCTGAAGCGCAACGCGGGCTTCGCGCTGGGCGCGCCCACCCTCGGCGGGACGCTCCCGACGCCCGTGCAGACCGCACTCGGCGCCATCGTGAAGGAGGCTGATTTGGAAAAGCCGTGCGGGGCGTTCGGTTCGTTCGGCTGGTCCGGAGAGGCGGTCGAAATGATCTCGAAGCGTCTCGCCGACGCCGGATTTAAGAGTGCGTTCGAGCCGTTGCGTTGCAAATTCAAACCCACCGCAGAAACGTTACAGTTGTGTGAAGAGAGCGGTACTGATTTAGCGCAAGAGGTTCGCAAGATTGCGCGTCGCAAGGAGATGATTGAGCGCAAGTCGCTCGGAAAGTCGCTCTCCGGCGCCAACGACGCGGCGGCGGCGGTGGGTCGCATCGTCGGTTCCCTCTGCGCCGTCACGACGAAAAGCGACGACACGCAGAGCGCCATGTTGGCGTCCTGGGTGTCTCAAGCGAGTTTCAACCCGCCCTCTATCACCGTCGCCGTCGCCAAAGAGCGCGCAGTGGAGAGTTTCCTCCTCACCGGAGGCAAATTCAACCTCAACGTCCTCAAATCCGGCGGCGAAAAACCAATCATCAAGGCGCTCCTCAAGCCCTTCGCTCCCGGTGAAAACCGTTTCGGCGACCTCGACGTCGACATCTCCGAGACCAACGGATGCGCCATCGTCAAAGACTCCCTCGCGTGCATCGAGTGCAAGGTGAGCAAACGCATGGAAGCCGGCGACCACTGGGTCGTCTTGGCCGAGGTGGAGCGAGGCAACCTCCTCGACGCCGACGGTCTCACCAGCATGCACCACCGCAAATCTGGCGCCTCGTACTAAATCGACGACGCGCGCACCATTTTTCTCACACCCTGCCCGCGTTAGAATCGCGCGTTCACGCTCATCGACGGCGCGTTGTGATACGAAGACGCGTCGCCGCTCTCAGACCTCTCTGGTCGCTCGTTTTCCCCCTCCGTTTTCGCCCGCGGGGTGTTACGCCGTGAAACCGCGCCGCGCGACGTCTCGCGAGCGTCGCCCGCGCGTGAGAACGAGTAAAGGACTCGCGGGCGCGCGCGGGAACCGCGCGCGAGCGCTCGCGAACGCTGGCGTCGACGCACGCGCGTCGGTTCATCGCGACCGCTCGCCATGGGCTTCAAGGACCTCGTGAAAGACTCCGTCACGGAGCTCTTCACCTATCGCACGACCAAGCTGGTGAAGACGAATGATAAATTTTTAGTGACGTTGCACTTTGCGTTTATGAGCCTGATCGGGACGTTTGCGCTGGTGTCGATCCTGTTGAGTCACAACTACATGGTCTTTGAATTGCCGTCCTTGTATTTGACGTCGACGTACAATGAATGGAATTTGAATCCGTTCAGCGTGGACACATCGCTCTCGGACGTGATCGCACAGAACTCGACTGTGGCGTATTGTAACACGGGCTATGTGGATTGGCGAAGAGGAGGTAAAATTTTTGACGACGGGTACATGAGTCAGGTGCAGTGTTCGAGCTTTTTAAGTCCGGTGGAGTACATATGGCCCTTTCCAAAGGGCAACGGATTTTCGTTAGGAACGTTCGTAGAGATGACGCCGTATACGAAGACGTGCGCGAATCCGAACGCGGCCACGCTGACCGCCGCCGATTGCACGACCGCCGCGGGTACTACGGAAGTTTTCGGCCTCGCCGGCGCAGACATCTTGTCCATGACCCTGGATGTACGCTATCAGACGCGCGATGGTGAACTTCTCCAAGCTGAAGTCGTGGATGTCAACGGCGTCGAGTACGACACGTCTAGACAAACACCAGTGGTTACGTTCGAGGGCTTGTTGAAGTTGGCGGGAATCAACTCGCTCGACGAAGAGAATCCGTACTTGAAGGGGGATCGCGGCTCAACGACAGGGTTGCCGTATCGCTTATCCGGTATTCGTCTCAACGTGAAAGTCTCGTTCACGAATACCTACTTCAACCAGCCCCTGAAGACGACCGTGAAGGCGAGTTTGAGTGCGGAACAAGTTCAGTCGAACAATTTCAACGCCAAGGTGACGGTCGACACCAGCCCCGGCACGACTGGTTTTTATTCCACCACTCGAACGTTCAAGCACTTTGCGACGTCAACTGTGGAATTTGTACCGAGCGGAAAGATCGGAATGTTCGATTTTTTCGCTCTCGCCCTCGCGATTACAAACGCGTTTGTGTTGATTGGTATGGCGACGACCATCGTAGACTTTGTCGGCGTCATGTCTTCGGAGACGTTTTTGGACGACAAATACGAAGACGACGGTGAACGTCTCGGATTAGAAATGATGCTGGCGAACATAGAGAACGACGATCATCCGGGGGTACCGTTTGATCCGAACGACTTGCGTCTGCGCGACGCGACGGGAGAGGCGGGATTGAGCTACGAGAAGACTCTCGAACAGCTTTTAGAAGAGGTGAGAGAGATCCAAGAGCAGCTCAGTTTGCTTCCTGAAGATGAAAACGATTTAAGGGCGATCACGACGGGTCACGCCGAGGAGGAGGAGTTTAGAAGTCTGCGCCTCGTGTACGTCCCCGATCCGCTCTCCACCGAGGCGAACGATAAAACGTACGTTCCGCCTGAAATTTTATTGCACAAAGGCTTACAAACCATCGGACGCGGCATGGGTGGCATTGAAAATAAGGGTGTCAGCCGCACGCAGTTCTCCATCGCCGTCATCAAGGAACGAATTCGCATGAAGTCTTTGCACGAGGGTCCGGGCGTGTGGCGCCAGAGCACGGGTCGCTGGGAGTCGCTACCGGTCGGAAAGGCGGCGGTGCTCAGTGTGGGCGATCGTCTCTGCTTTAGAATGCGCGAGGGTAAGATCGGTGGACACGAGGGTGTGTTCACGCTCGATTATCAAGACACGCGCATGGAGTGCACCGTGTTTGGAATTCCGCTCCGGTGACCGTCCGGTCGCGGAGAGCGCGCGCCTCGCGAGTACGCACACGGAACGCGTCGTCGACGCGTCGCGATGTAATGATACTGGTAGATCTTGTGTTACAACTACGTACATGAAATGGTTCTATGTATGGTACAAATTCTCATAAAAAAAATAGCACCAAGTCGAGTTGCAAGATGGAAAATCATAGTCGTGCGGTGACGTCTGCGAAAAGTCTTGATTCTGTGATTCTTCAAAGCGCGCGTCGTCGTCGAAACGACGCCGCGCGCCAGCGTCGGCAATCACGCCGCGCAAAAAGATTCATTCTTCCAGCTCTAAACGTCTTCTCTCCTTCTTGCTCATCTTAACTTGTCCTCCGGTGCGTTCAAATTCCTCCTTTTCTATTCTCGCCTGCTTCTTCGCCTCCTTGGCGGCGCGGCGCTCCTCCTTGGCGCGTTGCTTTTCCCGTTCGTGTTCCGCCATGATTTCAATCGCGCTCTTTTGTCGCGAGGACTCATTCTTCTTCTTCGCCTCGGCTTCGTTCAGAATGCCTTTCCCGAACGATTTAATCGTCCCATCCTGTGTCGTTCCGTCGCGCGCGCGCGCGTTCGCTCGTCAGTCTCTCGCTCCGCCGATCGCTCGCGCATTTTCCACGTCAGCACGACATCCTCGTCAGCACGATTCCCCGAGCCCACGTCATCACCAACACCGACGCTTTCCCGACGACGCGCGCGCGAGCGACGACCGCGACGTTCGCGCGATCGATCCATTATATTTCCATACACCTCACGACATCCTCCCCCGCGTCTCCTCCACGTCGCCTCGCCCGCACGCACCGCGATGTGTTGCTTGACCTCGTACGCGCGCACCGCCATCGACCGCTGCATGTACGCGAACACGGCGAGTTGTTCCTCGCTCGTGAGCCCGTGGCGTTCGAGCGCGGCGTGATCGATGGTGACCGACATTTAAAACGGTGCGTGTGTAAAGTGTTCTGTTCGCGCGTTCGTGCGTCGCGCTACGTCGTTGTTGATGTCGGCGACGGATGAATGCGTCGACCGGATCGTTCGAGGGGTGGAATGTCGACGACGACGCGCGAGATCGCGCGCGAGAGATCGCGCGTGGTCGGTGCGTATTTTGTTTGTTTACTCGGACGTATGACATGTACATGAATACGTATACGCCGATATATATATATACGATGTAATACACGGTGCGCACGCACACGGGGTGACGGACGGACGTCGCGGGGTGGTGAGACGGACGGACGGACAGACGACGAGTCATGAATCGTGGAGGACGCCTCGGCACCCGCGACGCGGCCGCGCGGAATGAACGCGACGCGATCGGCGCGACGGGCCACGCGTCGCGTTCGGTCGGTGTTTTCGAGTCGAATCGTCGGATCGTCGAATCGTCGAATCGCGGCGTCGGCGTCGCGTCGGCGTCGGCGTCGGTGTCGCGTCGCGTCCCATCACTCATCATTCGGCACCCCGCGCATCGAACGAACGATTCGATTCGATTCGTTCCGACGCGTCCTCGACGCGCCGTCCCCTCACGCCCTGTCTCTCTCTCGAGTCCTCACGCATCGTGTATGCGTACACGGACACAATACTCTCGTCACCCGACACGTCGAGCCACGCGCGCATTCATCACTCATCACTCATCACTCATCACTCGTCACGCGTCACGCGTCGTCACACGTCGGTCGGCGCGCGATGCCGTCGTCGTCGTCGCCCGCGCGCGCGCGCGCGGAATCCGTCGATGACGTCCGTCGTCGTGTCCTCGCGCGCGCGGCCGCGAGCGCGCGTCGCGGGGACGCCGGCGCGACGGACGACGCCGAAACCGATGACGTGCCGACGACGGCGGCGTCGTCGGACGCGCGACGAACGCTCGCGCGATTGCTCGACAGCGCCGCGCGCACGGCGGTGGAGGCGGCGGCGGTGGAGGCGGCGCTCGTGGACGTCGATGCGTCCGTGGATCCCTTGCGCGCGGCGGTGGGGAGGACGCGGTTGGAGGGATTGCGAGGGAAGATGGAGACGCAACGCGCGGCGACGGCGGCGGCGAGACGACGCGTCGAGGCGGAGGAGGCGGAGGCGGCGGCGCGGTCGGGTGGGGTGGTGGATCTGACGAGTGGTGGTGGTGGTGGTTCGGACGGACCGGGTGGTGGCGGCGAAGAAGTCGCGGTGAAACCGACGCCGACGCCGACGCCGAAACCGCCGCCGACGCCAGACGACGATTTTTTCACCGAACTCTTCGACGCGCCGAGAGCGAACGAAGCGGCGGCGACGGAGACGGAGCGCGAACGGTTGATTCGTATCGGTGTGCTCACGCCGTTTGATCGATTGGATGGGTTCGAGCGGGCGTTGAAGGAGAAGGAGACGTCGAGTAAAGCGGCGGCGGCGACCAAGGCGTGGCGGGAATCGAGAAGTCGAGCGGTGACGCTCTCGGCGGACGAGACGCCAAAGGTAGAGGCGAACGCGCGTCCTTTCGCGAGTCGCGCGGTGAGAAACGCGACGAGTCACGCGACAAAACAAAAGATGGCGGCAAAACGCGCGGAATGGCGCGCAAAGATGGATGAGAACGCATCCGTGTCGGGCGGGAAACGCGCGAGGCGCGCGGCGAGACGCGCGGCGCTGGAGAGCGACGACGACGTCGCGAACGTCGGCGACGACGACGACGACGACGACGACGAGCGGGAGGAGTTGGATGACGTCGAGTTTTCGGGTGGATTGTCTCTTCCGGGAGACACGTACGAGCGCTTACTTCCTCACCAAAAGACGTGTTTGAAGTGGTTGTGGGAATTGCACTGTCAACGCGCGGGGGGCATCATCGGCGATGAGATGGGTCTCGGTAAAACGGTGCAAGTGGCGTCGTTTCTCTGCGCGTTGCACCACTCGCGCATGTATTCACCCACCATCATCGTCTGTCCCGCCACCATGCTTCGACAGTGGCGTCGAGAGCTTCGAATCTGGGCGCCAAAGCTCAAACCGACGATTTTACACGATTCGGCGTTGTCGAGCGAATCGGGCGGCGGGAAGAAGCGCGCGAGAGAACGCGCGTTCGACGCGTGCGTGTCCGACGGGGACGGCGTGTTGATCACGACGTACGAGCACATGCGTTTGTTTCGAGATCGTGTGTGCGCCGTGCGATGGGGATACGCCGTGCTCGACGAGGGGCACAAGATTCGAAATCCCGACGCCGACGTGACCATCGTCGCCAAGCAACTCCAAACGGTGCATCGAATCATCATGAGCGGCGCGCCGATTCAAAATCGTCTCTCCGAGCTCTGGTCGCTGTTCGATTTCGTGTTCCCTGGGAAACTCGGGACGTTGCCGGTGTTTCAGGCGCAATTCGCCGTACCGATTCAAATCGGCGGATACACCAACGCGAGCAATCAACAGGTTACGACGGCGTATCGATGCGCGGTGACGCTGAAGGATCTCATCGCGCCCTATCTTCTTCGTCGCATGAAGTGCGACGTGGACGTCAAGTTACCCGAAAAGACGGAGCAGGTGTTGTTCTGTCCCATGACGTCGGAACAGCGCGAGGCGTACAGATCGTACCTGGCGAGTCGAGAGGTGGAGGAAATTTTAGACGGCGATCGAGAGGCGCTCGGCGGCATCGACGTCTTGCGGAAAATCGTCAATCATCCAGACTTACTCGAGCGTCGCACGCACGCCGCGAACGAAGATTACGGTGAGGCGATCAGGAGCGGTAAGTTACAGGTGACGCTCAAGGTGTTGTCGCTGTGGCGCGAGCAAGGCCATCGGTGTCTCGTGTTTAGTCAGACGCAACAAATGCTCGACATCATTGAGAGCGCGGTGGCGAGCGCCGGATACAATTACAGACGAATGGACGGTAACACGTCCATCGCCGCGCGCATGTCGCTCATCGATGATTTCAACGACGAGGACAACGGCGTGTTCGTCTTTTTATTGACGACAAAGGTGGGCGGTTTGGGCGTCAATCTCACCGGCGCGAATCGCGTGCTACTGTACGATCCAGATTGGAATCCATCCACGGATGCGCAGGCGCGCGAACGCGCGTGGCGCATCGGGCAGAAGAAGGAGGTGACAATCTACAGACTCATCACCGCGGGCACGATCGAGGAGAAGGTGTATCACAGGCAGATTTACAAGGAATTCCTGACGAGCAAAGTGCTTAAGGATCCGAAACAGCGCCGATTTTTCAAGGCGCGCGATATGGCCGACTTGTTCACCTTCGACGAAGCCGCGGCGGGCGGGGGTGACGAAGAGAATAAAGGGACGATCGAGACGGTCGAACTTTTCGCCGAAGTCGAGGGACAAATCTCACGCGGCGACGTCGAAGAGGACTCGCGCGAGACGTATGAAGGGTCCGAAGACGGCGAAATCGAGCGCGACGAGTGGGATCCCGACGATAACGAAGCTCCGCCGAAGGCGACGTCGCGCGCCAAGTCGTCGACCGCAGATAATCGACGCGTTCGAATCGAGACGGCGCAAGCTCCGAAACCGACGACGAACGGCGATGGGGGAAGTGGCGACGCGAGCATTTTGCGTGGCTTGTTCGATTCGGGAAATATTCAAGTCGCAATGAACCACGACAAAATTATGAACGCGGCGGGCGTCGATCGCATGTCACACAACGCCGAGGCCGATCGAGTCGCGCGACGCGCGGCGGAAGCGCTGCGAATGTCGACGCAGACGGCGCGCGCCGGATTGGCTGTCAACGTTCCAACGTGGACAGGCAGTCGAGGCGCCGTCGGCGGCTCAAACGCGCTTCCACCGAGCACTACCGCGCGCCCGCTGGGTCGCTTCGGTCGCACTAGTGCGCGCCCGCGAGCGCTCGCCGCGAACGCCCCCGCCGTCGGGTCCCGAGCGTTGCTCGATCGCATCGCCGAGCGACAACGAGAAAACTCTCGAGCCGTCGAAGCCGATCTCGACAGCGCCGATCTCGACGAACGGCAGGCTCACGAATTGATGAGAGACATAATTTTACTGCTCAAATCACGCGCTGGGCGAGCACCGACGAGTTTCGTCGTTGACGCGTTCCAGGACCGCATTCAAAGCCATCAGCACGCGCTGTTTCGCAAATTACTCAAACTCGCCGCCGACTTGGAGCGCGCGCCCCCAGGGTCGCGAGAGGGCGCCTCGAGCTCGTGGGTTCTAAAACCAGAGTTCGCAGATTTGTAGAACTATTAGCACATTAGACGCACATAGAGACGTTGTCTAGCTAGATTCATTTGTAGACGATTCAATTTCTGATTTCGACGTCTTCTCACTGAAGAAAAATAAGTACGAAATGCGCTTAAACATCCCACGTCGATGTCGGCAGTTTACCTCGCGCCGACTGGCGCGAACGTTTCGCGCGGACGCTAAAAACATCACTCTCGAGCGTCTTCGCTCGCGCAAGCGCGCGGTTACGTCTCTATTTCGATGATGTTCCCAACGTTCCCTCCGCCGGACGAACAGGTTGCTTTTCGCACCTTTTGCGCGTTTCTCCTCGTGTTCCACCTGAGTGAGTTCGCCCTGGCGTTTCATTACAATCCGCGCGAGCTCGGATGGCGATCATTCCTGGTATCCAAACCGTACACGGTCGCCATGAGCGCGGCGGCGCTCGAGTTTCACCTCGAATGGCGTTTCTTCTCCGAGCGCAAAGAGGCGGCTGTGAAGACGATGTTTTACGCTGGTGTTTTGATGTGTCTCTTCGGCGACTGGTTGCGTAAGGCGTCCATGTGCACCGCGGGGACGGCGTTCACGCATCTCATTCAGACGCATCGACGGGCGACGCACTTCTTGGTGACGGTGGGCGCGTACGCGTACGCGCGCCACCCGGGATACCTGGGATGGTTCGCGTGGGCTCTCGGCACGCAGGTGATGCTCGGGAACCCGGTGTGTTTCGTCGCGTTCGCCGTGGTCACGTGGGTTTACTTTAAGCGGAGAATAACGTTCGAAGAGCGTCACCTTCGACGCATGTTTAGCGAGTACGAAGACTACGCTCGACGAGTGCCGACGTGGATTCCTGGAATCAAGTAGCGCACCGTAGGACACAGATTCTCACACATAGAAGTACATAGATATAGCGCGTTGTATTGATTCAAATTTCTCTAATCTCTAACTAATCTCTAAGTGCTGTTGTTCTCGACGACGACGAAATCTTCGGCGCCTCTCGTGGCGCTCACAGGTCCCTTCGCGTTTCTGCGAAGTTGGTTACCTTTGACGTCGCCTTCGCAATCGATCAACTCGACGCCGTACCGTCCGTTCTCGTTCAGTGCGCACGAGGACATGTGTACCACCGCTCCGCCTCGAATGAGCGCGCCGTTCGCCCCGTTCCTCTCGAACGCGCACCGTTCCAGAGTGACGGTTCCCGAACCGGGCAGGCCCGAAGAGTCTCCCAAACCTACCAAACCGTGCGACGCGCACCCACTCGCCGCGCAATCCACGAGCGCGACCTCCGCCCCCTCGATCCCGAACCCTGCCCCCGTGGTCGAGTTCACCTCACACGACTCGAACGTCGCCGAGGACCCTTCTGTCGCGAAGACTCCGTAGTTGTTCGCCACCGACTTGGACCCGTGCGCCACCGCGACGTTTCGAATCGTCACCCCTCGCGCTCGAATCTCGATCGTGCTCTCGTACGGCGTCGGCGTGAAGTGCTTCAACGTCGCCTTCGGCCCACCGCCCGCAGTTTCGATCGTCACGCCGTCGACGTCGACGACGACGCGTTCATCGAACTGGACACCCGCCTCGAGCACGATTCTGTCTCCCGGCCTCGCCGCTCGAAGCGCCGCCGCGATCGTCGCCCCGCCTCGCTCGACGCGTAAGACCGACGCGCGCGCGTTCGCCTCCTCCTCCGCGCGCCCGCGCGTCGCCGTCGTCGTCGTCGCCACGAGCGCGACCAAGTGCGCGCGTCTTCCGAGACTTGGTCCGTTCGCCTTCCCGCGCGCGTTCCCGTCCGCGCGCACCGCACCCGCGCGCACCGCACCCGCGCGCACCGCACCCGCGCGCGCGACGCATCGCATCGTT
>Ga0181576_10000093_pt1 | contig 55177 bp, 30 predicted proteins | sample 101ome_22_FD_132464 | JGI IMG/M metagenome (GOLD analysis project Ga0181576, IMG submission 132464) | Coastal salt marsh microbial communities from the Groves Creek Marsh, Skidaway Island, Georgia - 101412BT metaG (megahit assembly) | ecosystem: Environmental > Aquatic > Marine > Intertidal... | reverse complement strand
GTGGACGCGAAACCGGTTCGATCACTCTCGCGCCGTTGTCGTCGTTCGAGCGTGAGTATCGAGTGATTCGTAGGAACACGGAGATCGAGGAGGGACCGGAGCTTCCTCGCGAGGAACCGCCGGATGATTTTTTTGAGCTCACGACGCTGGACGCGATGGGATTGGTGAAAAAGGTCAAGCAGGAGCCGATACTGATGACTAAGAAGATGCGGGAGGCGGTAGCGCGGGAGAAAGTTCGGCCCACGCGCGCGGTGATTCGGTTCGCGGCGCCGCCACCGAGCGATTTGGTGGTGGAGGCGTCCTTCGGCGCGGAGGAGCGCGTTCGGGATCTGTACGCCTTTGTGGACGCGTGCGCGACCTCTTCGGACAAAGCGAGATCGATCGAGCTCTTCGTGACGCCTCCGAAGCGCGTGTTGACGAGAAACGACGAGACGACGCTGTTGGATGCGGGATTCGCGCCCGCCGCGCGCGTGCGCGTCGGCGTTCGAGGCGCGGCGACGTCCTTCGCCTCCTTCGTAGAGGCTGAATCAATCTTTCGCGACGACTTAATCGCGCTCGCGGCGGAGAGGAAACCAACCGTGCGCGTGATCGAAAAACGCGCCGCCGAGTCGGCGGCAGAACCGCCTTCGCCGGCGGACGAGCGAACGGCGGAGGAAAAGAAAAAAGCACTCTTGGACAAGATGAAGCGCGGCGGAAAACCATCTTGGCTCAAGCTCTGACTGTTGTAACATACCTACTGCTCTGCGCATATCTTCAAATCGTCTATTCTATTCCGACTCTTCCCCCTTTTCCTCTTCGCGCCACACGGGTTTCGGCTGCGTGTGTTCGTACGCTTGCTTCGTAAACTTTGGATCTGCCGCCGCCTTTTCGGCGTGTCGCAAGATGGACTCGCGCGCGTCCATTTTCATCCAATTCTTCTCCCCGAGCTCTTCGTTGTTTCGCATGATGTGCTGGGTGAGGAGCGAAGACCCCGTGCCGCCCGTGAGCACGCCGGATTTATCGTGCGTCGTCGCTGGTTTGGATGGATTCTTACGAAGCGCCTTGCGTGCGATATCCTTAGAGTCGAGCTTGCGCTTGCCCGGCATGTCCTCTTGAAATGCCGGAAGCGCGTTCGGCGTGTACGCGATCTCCTTGATGTCGATTCGAGCGAAATCTTCATTCGTTCTTCGCGCGACTTTCCCCAAAGCCTTGGTGACCCCATCCATGGACTTTTTGGGGTCGTACAGCACGCGCACTTCGCCGCCCTTGGCGTCACCGCCGCCGACGAAGATTTGATTCAATCGCGGGTGCCACTCGAGAGCGATGCAATTCGTCGGCGTCGACACGCGACGAACCATTTCGAGTTTTTCTCTGGAGAAGAAGCACACGCCTCCGCCCGAGGTTCCACCTCGCGAATCGCGCTCGGCGTCGACGCCGGTGAAGAAGTATACGTCGTTCGGCGACCATCCAACCGCGGTTTCGCCGTGTCTCGTCGGCAAGTCGTCGAATCTCTTGAGCGGCGACTTGACATTTCGTAAATCCCATACGTTGAGCGTCCCGTCTTCGCATCTCGATAACAGCGTGCGACCGTCGCGCGCGAACGCGAGCGACGTCACCGCCTCGCCCGCGGGATGCGCGCCCTTGAATACGTGTCCAGGTCGACCGTTGAAGGACCAGTGATTGTCCAGTTTACACTGTTGCGACGGCGGCAACACCAACCCGATGGACGCCGACCGGTACTGCGATCCCTTTGAGGAGAAGATTTGAACGCTTCCGTCCGTGATTCCGCCCGAGATCAGATCACCGTCGTGCGAATACGCGCACGATGTCACCTGCACGCGTCCGGGTTTGATCTGTTGCGGCTTGAGCACCGCCTTTTGCGATCCTCGCGCGTCGCCCAAGTAATCGACGTCCCACAGGCGTAAACTTCCATCCTCTCCGGCCGTGCACACCGTCGAGCGATCGAGCGGGTTCCACTTCACATCCGTCGTCGCCGCGACGTGCCCTCGCGTGTTTCGTAAATCTCTGATGTACATGTCCCCCTTATCGAACTCACCGAGCTCGACGCCGTCTCTGTCGTGCACCGTCGGCTGCCAATTTCCGCTCGCCGCGACGAACATATCACCGGTGGGCGACCAATCCACCGCGTGTATGGGGTATCCCTCGCGCGGATGTACCTCACGAAACGGTCGTAAATCGCGCTTCATGCCGGTGAAATCGTACAGACGCACGACGCCGTCGGAGGATCCCACCGCCATGCGCACGCCCGAGCGGTCCACCGCGCAACATGTCGCCGGTTTTTTATATCCCTCCATCACCGCCTCCGCCGAGCACGGAATCGCGTCTTCTTCCTCGTACTCATCGTCTTCATCATCTTCATCATCTTCATCGACATCATCACCATCGTCGTCATCGCGCGTCTCGGGAACCGCATCGAACGCGCGCGTCGGCGCGTTCGCCGCTGGGACGACGACGTCGTCGTCGTCCCGCGTCCGATCTCCCGCACCCGACGCCACCGCCTGCACCGGCGCGCGCTCGCGCTTCCCGAACGACATTGGAAATGCCGCGCGCGCGCTCGCGTCCTCCTCATCGTCGTAATACGCGCTCGACGTCGTCGGCGTCGAGGTTTCTCGCGCGCGCATCGCATCCTTCTTTCTCAGAAGCGCCGCCATCGCGCCCCCGTCGTTCGCGCGCGCCGCGATCGCGCGCATCGCGCGCTCCTTGGCCAACATCGCCAACTCCTCGTCGTCGTCCATGGCGCGCGTCGGTCGCGCGCGTCGCGGAGTGCGGCGGCCGTCGTCGCCGCCGGCACTCGTCCGCGCGCGCCCAAAGAATGATGCGTCTCGCGCGACGATGTGGCGCCGCGCTTCGCGCGCGACCGGCGCGACCGACGACGACGAGACGCGCGTCGTCGCTTCGGCCGCGCGCGTCGGCGCATCGCGCGTCGTCGTCGTCGTCGTCGTCGTCGTCGTCGTCGTGGGAAGGTTTGGATGCCTGGCGCGCGTTACCTCTGGATGAGCGCCGCGCGTGGCGCGACGCCGACGCCGTTGACGATCGTCGCGAGTCGTCGGCGACGGCATCATCATCGTCCTCCTTCTCGTCGTCTCTCCCGGACGACGCGTGCCTGGCGACGCGCGCGAGGGCGGTGCTCGCCGAGGCGTGCCCGCGTCGAAAGGCGGCGCTCACGCACGAGGCGTACGCCAAACTCACGCGCGGCGATATCGACGTCTGCGGCTCGACGTACCTCTCCACCGCGCACACGTTACCTTCGCGTCCCGCGCGTCCGGAGAAACCGCGATTGGTGCCGCCGAAGGAGGTGCCGTCGCCGAAAAATTCTCCGCTCGGACCGACGGCGCACGTCGTTCACAATCTCGCGCACATCGAGCTCAACGCTATCGATCTCGCCTGGGACACCGTCGCGCGATTCGCCTCGCTCCGAGGGGCGTTGCCGGATCAGTTTTTCATAGATTTCGCGCACGTCGCGGACGATGAGTCGAGACACCTGTTGTGGTGTTTACAGAGGCTCGACGAACTCGGCGCGGCGTACGGCGACGTCCCGGCGCACGACGTCTTGTGGGAGGGCGCCGAGGCGACAGCGCGGGACCCGCTCGCGCGACTCGCCGTCGTGCCGTGCATGCAAGAGGCGAGAGGGTTAGACGCGGGACCTCGCTTGGTGGAGCGATTGGTGGGACACGGCGATAACGTGAGCGCGGCGATCGTTCGTAGGATAAGCGAGGAGGAGCTCGGGCACGTCGCCGTCGGCGCGGCGTGGTTTCGCGAGGTGTGCGACGCGCTCTCGGGGGACGAGACCGCACGTCGGGAGACGGACGATGACGATGATATCATCGCCGCCGCGACGTTTCGAGCGTACATTCACCGTCTCGCCCCGGATTCTCTCCGCGGGCCGTTCAACGCCGACGACCGCGCGCGCGCCGGCATTCATCCGAGCTGGTACGCCGCCGACGCCAAAATTTCCGTACCGGTCGCTCGACCGCCTCGACTCGTCGCTCGCGATCCCGCGCTCGTGAAAAGACTTCGCGATAGGCTCGAACACGTCGTCGCCATCGAGACCGGGGCGTCGAGCGCGTGAGGAGGACTCGCGTAGACGAAAAGGTGAACCGCCGCCGCACTTGTAAGGAATCATCTTGGGAACGGCGATGGGAACGTTTCCGCACACGCGCGCGCGTTCGACACACACCGTCGCCCGATCGTCGCGTGAACAAACAATGTCGATGCTTGCGTGCAGTCTCTCGCGAGCGGTCCTCGCGCGCGCCGAGGCGCGAGCGCGCGGCGATGGAAAGGGTCCCCGTGGGGTGAAAACCTCGAGCGCGACGGCGCGCGCGGTGATGCGAGGCGCGCGCGCGGTGACGCGCGCGGGCGGTGGAGATAACAAGTCCACCATTGCCTCGCATCGATGGTCCACGGACGTGGACGCGTGGGTGATCGAGGGGTCGGATTGCGCGCTCGAGGAGGGGGAGCGATTGATCCTGAGCGTGCCGGCGACGAGCGCCAACATGGGACCGGGATTCGATTGCTTTGGATTCGCCGTGGACGTGCGAAACGAGTTGATCGTGGAGCGAGGAGAGTTCGAGATCGACATCGAGGGCGAAGGGAAGGATGAATTGCCGAGAGATGAGACGAACGCTATTTACGACGCGGTGGTGACGGGTTTCGAGGCGGCGCGACCGGGATGCAAGTTGCCGAAAAATTTGCGATTCACGAGCGTGAACCGCATTCCGCCGGCGAGGGGCTTGGGAAGTAGCAGCGCAGCGCTCGTGAGCGGCCTGGCGTGCGGTTTGGCGTTGGGAGGCATGGATGTCGACGCGCCACGCACCAAGCAAATTTTGTTAAACTTGGCGAGCGACATCGAGGGTCATCCGGACAACGTCGCGCCGGCCATCTACGGTGGATTCCAAATCAGCATCAACGACGACAACCAGTGGATCACGCAGCGCGTCAACTGTCCGACGGATGTGCAGACTGTGTTGTTTATTCCCAAGTTTCAGTCGCTCACCGCCGAGACGCGCGCGCAGTTGTCGCCGACGCTCTCCATGCAAGACGCCGTGCACAACATCGCGCGCGCTGGTTTGCTCGTGAACGCATTCGCGACCGGTAACTTGGAATTGTTACCGTACGCGACGCAGGACGTCATCCACCAACCCATCCGTGGTAAACCCTTCGGTTTGGACAGCTTGATTGACGCCGCGCTCAAGGCGGGCGCGCAAGGGTGCTTCATGAGCGGCGCCGGACCGACGGTGTTGGCCATCGTCGGCGGCCACGGTGGTTCGGTCGAGAACGACACCGCGGGTACGTTCAAGGCGTCCAAGGTTGCCGACGCGATGTTAGAGGCGTCGCGCGCGAACAACGTCGACGGTGAGGTTGTCATCGCGTCGCCGACGGAGAACGGCGTCACCGCTTGGGTTGAACTCGCATGAGATGTGCTCATCTCTTTTTGAATGAAATCGCAGAGCGCTCTAGTAGCTAACAACAAACTATTACTCATTCTACACCTAACGGTCGTACGTACACCCGACGCGCCTCGACCGGTGGGACGAACTTTGCCGAGAACCGCTCGACGTTGATGGACAACTCAGGAAGCGTCACGCTCCCGCTGACGATGGGCACGACGGTGAAGTACAGAGACGCGCTCCCGAGCGGAGGCACGTACATCGTCCCGCGCTTGACTCCCGCAAAGACGAAACCCGTACTGTCGTCTACGCTCGTCTTGACGTCGTAGTTCGCCGTCGTCGTGTTCGTCACGCACACCTCGTACGTGTACCGTTCGCCGACGAAGAGTTTCGGCGGACACTTGAGCTCGACGATGAGCGGCGGTTTCGATCCCGTGACGTTGGGAAGACAGTACTCGTTCAACACGACGGTCGGTTTCCCCTTGACGCTCCTCGAATCTCCGTGCGTTCGATGCCACATGACGCGTATGGAATCTTCGCCGTGTTCGCGAGACCTGAGCGGGACGATGTGTAAAAACGCGTCCCCGTCGCGAAGTGTCGCCTCAGCATCCGCGTGCGTCGTCGCAAGCGCCTCCACGTTCGCCGGGTCGTTTGTGTCGTGGCTCTGCACGCCGTCCAGCGTGAGTTCAGCGGGACCACCGACGTGAAGCGTGGCGAGCATGACGCCGACAGGCGGCGACTTGGAGCACTTGTCCTCTTGTAAAACCAACGGCGATTGTCGATAAGCCGGTAGGTAGGCGCGTTTGGCGACGAAGGGTGCGTCGCACGCGATCAATGCCACGTTTTCCACCGGTGCGGTTCGGGGTTTATCGATAAACTTCTCCGTCATCCGCGCGCCCGTTCGTTTCGCCGTGAGCGACGCGTGCAATGCCGCCGGCGGACACTCGCCTGTCCAACGTAAACAAATCGTCCCCGTCCACGTGTCGCCGAGCGCAACGTCACCGACGGCGATGGTACCGTCTTTGAGCATTTCGCCATCATCCGTCAGTATCTGCACGTTCGTCGAACGCGAGTCATTTTCGGTGACGAATAGCGCGAGTTGAGCATCCTCGAGCGCGTCGGCGACGCTCACTACGGTTATCACGACGCGCGACATTTCGCCGACGAGCGCCGGCCCGTCCGGCGTGCGCATGGAAACAGACGCTCTCGGCGGTGCGTCTGTCACGTCTAACACGTTGGTCTTGATTTTCATCGCGAGAACGCACGTGGGAAGCGATTTATACTCGTCGCTCTCCGGCGCGCAATCCGCCGTGCGAGACGTGAGAGGAATCACCATCTCGTGCCCGGATCGCGTCGTAACGTTCACCGACGCCGCCTCACAGACATGACCACACTTTGGAACGACTTCAAAACGCAGCTTCAACCATTCGCCGTTGCGAAGCGTGTGCGGTATCGAGTGATTTAACTCGTACGCGTCAGGATCGGTGAAGTCGACGTCGACGTACGCAATGTCGAGATCACCCGCGAGATTTGAGCGCAAGGCGACGTGGAATGCGATGGGCTCACCGGGGACACAGTCACTCGTGGAAAATCCAGCTTTTAAAGCAAAAAGTTTCCCGAGGTTGTTTTCACACGAGATGATGGTTGGCGACTCGTCCTCGTCTTCGCGAGAGACGTTCATCGCCGCCATCGCTGCCTCGTGTGCCTTCATCGCTCGACCGTCTGCGATGCCACCCAATGCGGACATCTCCAAACACGCCACCAAGTACGCATCGTCGTCACCGAGCGCCTCGGCGCACGTCTTGAGATTGTCGAGCACGGCGAACAGGAGTTCGTTCCACGTCTCGCGTCTGTACACGCCGGCGACAGTGTCGAAGAGTTTCCTCGCGCTCTCGTGGTGACCTGCGTGCAGGTACTCGTCCGCGAGTTCACCAACGAGCGCGGCAAATGTTCGACCGCCTACGGTTCCCGCCGAGTTCGATTTATAGTGATCGTGCGCCTTGGTTAAGAGCTCGATGGTGACGCGAGAGATGTCGTCGCGGGTATCCTTGTGACGAAGGTACGAGAGGAATTGCTCGTCCGTCAGAGGTTCGTCCGCGGTGTTCGCAAGCTTCCATTGACCGACGTATGGTCCTTCCTCGGCGTCGACTCGACCGTCGTCCCGCGATGAGCCATCGTCTTTCGAACGCGCCACGGTGTCGAAAGCTTGCCGCCGGTCGATGGAACACTGCGCGGCGGCGTGAAAATAAAAGGCGGGTAAGTGCGTTCGCGGCGTCCCCACGGGCGCCGGCGCGGGTAAACGCCCCTTGAGTAAATCACCAAAGATGTCGTATTGACGCGCGCGCCACTCGTGAAACGCGGGCAACGCGTCGTGAGCCAATGCGTCGCGGAGCGCCGCCGGCGACCATCGTCGCGCGTGCTCCTCCATCTGACGCACCGCCTCCCCGGGCGAACCGCTGTGCAAAAGCAACACACACAGTTTCACGTGTACGACTTCGCTCACGTCGAGCGTTTCAGCGACGTCCTGCGGCGACATGTCAGACGTCGCGTCCGGAATGGACTGATACGCCAAGCGATACCGTCTCACCGCCGTCGCCCAATCCTGTCTAAACTCCGCGTACACCCCCGCCTTGAACGCGTACCGCACTCTCAATCCCGGCGGGCACGCACTCTCCATCGCGAGCGTCGTCACGCGCTCGCACTCACCCTCGTAATTCTTCACCGCCAACTCGCTCGCCGTCTTCGCCGCGCGCGTCCACCCCGCGTTCCCGCGCGCCGCGCTCACCGTCACGATGGCTCGATTCTCCACTCGCAGCACCCTCCGAATCACCGCCGCTCTCTCCTCGGGCAAGATTTCCGGTAATCCCGGCCCGTGCGCGATCACGACCGCCATGCACGTCGCTCCAGCGTTGTGCGCCAAACCGTATAGTTTCTCCAACGCGCTCTCCAACGCGCGTCTCTTCCCCGACGTCTCGTCCAAATCCTCGTTATCGATCAGCGCCATCACCACCGCGGGGCGCTCCGTACGATGTTTCGTCAACCACGCGCGCGTGAGCACGCCCGCGAGGGTGGACGATCGACGAAATCCACCGAGCGCCGTCGTCGTCGGCGTCCCGCCGCCGCGCGATTCGACGTCCGCGGATGATTCCACCGTCGCCCCGCTCGCGTGCGCGGTTCGCGCGTGCGCGGCGTGCGGCGGTTCGCGTTGCGACGCGCGCACCGCGCGTTTACGCGCGCGCGCGCGGAGGGCGCTCTCGGCGTCGGTGAGGCGGTCGCGCGTCGTCAGCGCCAACGGCGGGCGCAGATTACGAAACACGCCGGTGAGCTCATCGCGCGCGTCGGGACGTCCGAGGGCGAGGACGAGCCCGAGCGGTGGCGAGCGTAAGTCATCCAGACGCATGGTGGACGCCGCGGGCGCGAGGACGCGAGGCGCGGCGCGGTGTGGCGAACGATTGGTTTGGTCTCGACGAGACGCGCGTCCGGGACACTTCATATGTTTTTAAAAGAATGGCGGCGCGATCGACGCTCGATCGCGATATAGGGCGCGCGTGCGGTCGGTCGCGCGTCACGCACCCTTGCGACGACGTTTCGGCGCGCCCGGGGCTTGGACGGTGGCGATGAGATTTTCGTCGTCGTCGCTCGAATCGTCGTCGTCGTAAAAGTCATCCTCTAAATCGTTTTGCGCACCCTCGTCGGCGTCTTCGGGATCGTCATCCTCCGACCCTTCACCCTCCTCATCGCTTTCATCGCTCTCGTCGCTCTCGATGTCGCGTTGCGGCGGCACCCAGCATCCCATGTTTTCGTCGTAACCGCCGTTTTCTCTTCGCCGTTTCTTCTCGGCGGCGCGTTTCATCTTCTCCTCCATCAACTTCTTCGCCTTCTCCTCCTTTGCGTCCGCGTTCGCCTTAGAGCGCGCCACCTGTGCCTCCATGTGTGATTTTTTCTCCTCCGCCTCCGTCGCCGGGTCCTTTTCCTCCAAGAGCGCGTGCTTTTTCGCCATCGCCGCTGCGTGCGCGCGCGAAAACCGCTTCCCGCTCGCGTGTCTCACCACCGCCTCCTCGTTCGCCTTTATCCGCGACCCGGTGAGTCTACAAAACACGTGCCCCGGCACGAATTTACTCTCCACGATGTGCGGCGCGTACTGCGCCAACGCGGCGCGCTTTTCTTTCGCTTGCAGCGCCGCCGCAAACTTTTTCCCGGCGACGTGCGCCGTCATCGCCGCTTTCGCGCTCTCGCGTCCGCCTTCCTCCGTCCACGACACGCAGTGTCCGGTCTCTTCGCACGTCACGCGCGTCGTCGTCCCGTCCACCGTCGTCGACAGCGTCGCGAGCGGCGCCACCGCGCGCACGGCGTCGCACAGCGACTCGACACCGGCGGTGGACATGGTCGCGTCGTCGTCGTCTCGCGTCGTCGTCGTCTCGCAACCACGACGCACCGCGCGCTCGAGCGTCTCGACGCGACGCGCGTCGTCGCGCGTCGTCGCTCGCGCACGGCGTCGATCGCCTCGCGCGCGTCGACCACTCGCGCGCGCCCATTCCGCCCACTTTTCCGTGACACCGCGTCGCGCGCCCGTCGGTCGCCGCGCGCCATGTGTCGATGGATCTTCTACTACGGCGAGGAGGTGTGCATCAGTAAACTCATCTACGGCGCCTCGCACGGCCTCGCGACGATGGCCGATCGCGCCGGGTGGACGCCGGGGTGCGAGCGCGACGCCGAGCGGAATCACGAGGTGAACGTCCACGGATGCGGTGCGTGACGACGACGACGACGACGCGCGAAGCGAGGCGTCGATCGCGTCTCGTATCGATCGCGACCGTGTGTGTCGCGTTTCAGCGTTCGCGCGCGCTCGAACGGGACGACGACGACGACGGGAGGACGCGCGGGCTCGACGACGACGAGGGGGCTCGCGCGAGCGCCGACGCCGCGCGAGAGCGACTGACGCGAATTCGTACCGTTTTACGCGCGAAGGGATCGGTTGGTACGCCGCGTGTCGATGCGGTATGGTGGATAAACACGGATTGGACGCGTATTGTCGACCGGCGGTGTACACGACGGTGGCGGCGCCGTCGCACGATCGAAATTTGCGTTCGTTGAGTAAATCTTTAAACGCGTCGCTCTTATTCGGGCACGTGCGCGCGGCGGGGCCGGGGGCGAGCGTGCATCAGTACAATTGTCATCCATTCGTCAGAGGGCGGTATATGTTCATGCATAACGGTGACGTGTCGGATTTTAAGCGGATTCGGAGGAGTCTGTTGTCGCATCTGAGGGACGACTTGTTCGATCAAATCAGCGGGACGACGGATAGCGAGTTGGTGTTTTCGTTGATTTTGAATGAGCTTCCCAACGTGTACGATAAATACGAACCAAAAGTGTTGGAGAAGGCGGTGTTTAAAGCGATCTGTATCATCATCAAGGCGAATCAAGGGCAGGCGAACTCGATCAACGTCGCGTTCACCGACGGCGAGACCATCATCGCCACGCGTTATCGCAACTCAGCCACCGAGGAACCGCCGAGCCTTTACTTTCATCTCGGACCGATGCCCGGGGAAAAGGCGTGGGACTTAGACAACGCCGAGGGATTGGCGGGGTTCGATCGATTGGTCGATAGGAACATTCACAGAAATACGGGCGGTCCTCGTCAACGCAGAAATCCCGCGTTTCAAGCCATTCTGCAAAAGAAGATTTTCGCCACGCAGTCCCTGCTGGTGTCGAGCGAACCGCTCAGCATGACGGGTCTGGGTAACTGGCAGCTCTGTCCGCCGAACTGTATGATCGTGGCGCATCCGACGAGACCGACCAAGGGGCGGTGCACGCGCGAAGATTTATTACAAAGCTTGCACAACAGAAAACGCTGCACCGAAGTGGTGACGGACGAGCCAGCGTCGCCCACCAAGCGCATGGGATCGAGCGATTCTCCCGTGTTGGAGATTGAATTCAGGTGCCTGGAGGAGCTCTGCGACACCATTCTGAGCTTTAAGGGTGGGCAAAAGACGCCGTCCGAAGTGAATCTCGACACCATCGAGTCGTACCCGACGGCGAGACGCACGGGAAGCTTATCCGAGCTCGAATCCGGGCAGGACATCGTGACCCCACCACGATCGCCGACGCCGGTTAAGAACGCGTCGAGCGCTGGTCGCGCAATCGCGGCGGGAGGTGGAATGCTCGGGTTGTCTTCTCTCTCCAAAGAACTGCGTTCGCTTCAACCCGCGAGCGATTACTCTGGCAAACCAGTGCACGCCAATTCGGCGTCGCGCGTCTCTCTCGACCGCGTCGATCACGAAGACAGCGCGTGCGCCCTGCGCCGATCTCACAGTATCAGCAGTAACATGGCACCGTCTTCGTGGCACGAAGGTTCGGAATATTTGCGCCCGTAACGATCATCACATTCACATTGAAACACTGTAATACCGCAACATTCTTTCGTGTATCATCGCGCGTCGTCCGTCGCATCGATTGTCGAGGGTCATTCAATCAATAAAAGATACTTTTTCTACAACATTACGTCGTGCAAGCTAGCGAGCAAACAATGAGTTTATGTAAAAAATGGAGACGCGATGGACGGTCGCTCATCGCGAGGGTTCACCTTGTTCAGAAACTTGAGGCATCATCTCGAAGAGATGGCCCATCTTCATGCGTTTGGTGTCGATGTACCGCTTGTTTTCTAAGGTGATTGGGGCGAACAACGGTTCGCGACCGGTCACCTTGAGGCCGTAACCGCTCAAACCGTTGTACTTGGCCGGGTTGTTGGTCATCAAACGAAGCGACGTGACGCCGAGATCTTGTAAAATCTGCGCGCCGACGCCGTATTCGCGAGTATCCGCGGGAAATCCGAGATCCTCGTTCGCCTGCACCGTATCTCTCCCTTGATCTTGCAAGTTATACGCCCGCAACTTGTGACCCAACCCGATTCCTCGACCCTCTTGACCGCGCAAGTACACGATGCACCCTCGGCCCGCCTCGGCGACGCGTTGCATCGCCAAGTCGAGCTGGTCGCCGCAGTCGCACCTCGCGCTCTTAAAGATATCTCCAGTCAAACATTCACTGTGCACCCGCACCAGCATGTCATCACCGATCGCACCCGACACATCATTTTCGTGCTCACCGTAGAGCAAAGCGACGTGTTCGATGCCGTCGAGCGTGTTCTTGTACGACACGCACGTAAAGTTGCCCCACTCCGTTGGCAAGCGGGCGACAGCGGTGCGCTCCACCATCTTCTCTCTCGCACGGCGGTACCGAATCATATCCGAAATGAGAACCATCTTCAACCCGTGTTTCTCCGAGAATACCTTCAAATCCGGCAATCGCGCCATGGAACCATCCTCATCCTTGACGATTTCGCACAAGACGCCCACCGGTGTGCACCCCGCCATGCGCGCCAAGTCCACCGCCGCTTCCGTGTGACCCGCGCGCTTCAACACGCCACCCGCGCGATATCTCAACGGAAATACATGACCAGGTCTCACGAACGCGTTCGCCGTCGTTCCATCGTCTCCCAACGCATTAATAGTCTGCGCTCTTTCGCCCGCCGAGATGCCCGTCGTGCTCGTCGCCAAATCCACGCTCACCGTAAACGCCGTCTTCATCGCATCCTTGTTGCTCTTCGAGTCAACCATCAACGGCAGCTCCAATTTATCCGCCCGCTCATCCTCCAACGACACGCACACCAATCAAGACGTGTGTCGAATCATGAACGCCATCGACTCCGCCGTCATCTTATCCGCCGCCCCAATCAAGTCCCCTTCATTTTCTCGATCCTCGTCGTCCAACACGACGACGAATTTCCCTCGACGCACGTCCTCGAGCGCGGATTCCACCGACGCGAACCCCGGAGTGGGGACATCCGGGTCCAGATCGTCCCCTCGCGCGCGCGTCGCGACGCGGTCGACGCGGTCGACGCGCGGGCACCGTCCGGCCCTCGCGCCGCCTCGGAATCGTCTCGCGGCGAACGTCGGCGCGCGATGGGCGCGCGCGCGGGAGGGCGACGGGGCGACGAGTGCGCGAGAGGACATGTGAGCGGCGCGCGTCGGAGAGGCGCGGCGTCGGAGCGACGCGGCGGTGTGCGGACGACCGCGGAGGGGGCGAACGATTCGACGGCGGCGGAAAAAGGGCAGACGGGGCCAGTGGTGATAAATGAATGTAATAGGACAACCGGAGCTGATTGAAATGATGTTCAACCTATGAAGAAAACGTTTTCTACGTCGCGTGTATATCCGTAGATGGGGTAAAAGGAGTCGTTCATAGGTGAAACGTTGGCGACAAAAAGAGTTAACCGTCGCACCGCGACGCGCGACGCGCGACGGCGACGGCGACGGCGACGGGCATGGACGGCGACGAGGACGTGCGAGACCTCGTGCGTGGGTTGGTCGGCGCGTCCGCGTCGTCGTCGAGGCGCGATCCCGCGCGTTGGAAGACGGAAATCGAAAGTGTTGTGGAAGTTTTGAACACGGACGACGGGACGCGCGACGACGACGTCGCGCGCGACGAGACGCGGGCGAACGAGGTCGAGGTCGACGCGCGACGCGCGTATCTCGACGTACCGCCGCTCGATCGCGTCGGTCTCGACGCCGAAGAGGCGGCGTTGGACGCGGAGTTGGATGAGCTGTCGCGAGCGCTCGACGCCTCGGCGACGTCGACGATGCTCGAAGACGCTCTGGACAAATTGCGTCGTCGAACGCGCGCCGCGCGCGACGAGAGCGCGGTCGATATGAATCGCGTCGCGACGGACGACGCGCCGCCGGCGCCGAATATGTGGCACGCGAGATTTTTAGACGACGTCGCGCGGGACGTCGAGTCGTCGAGCGGCGGATTCGCCGACGCCTTCGGGAAACCGTCGAAGACGACGACGACGCGCGCGCGGTCGGACGATGCGCGTCTCGACGCGGCGGCAATTCCCGTCGTGAGCGCGAGGGAGGCGACGGGAACGCTGTTGACGAGTCTGCGAGAGGTTTCGGCTCGATTGGACGTCGCAAGCGCGCACGTGGAGGAGGCGAAGCGCGCGCTCGGCGCGAACAATAGGGTAAAGATGGAAACAACACGACGCGCGGAGCGCGAATAGAAATCATAAAACTAGAAGAGCGGTGGTGCGACACATGTATTTAAGCGTAGCGATAGTCAGCCCGTGGCGTGTTCGCCGTCGTTTGGCGCGCGGCTCGGATTGAGCAAACTTTCGACGTGCGCCGCGGCGGGCGCGCTTCGCGCGTATCCCGGCGCGAATTGGTCGTACAACGCCTCTTTGTACGCTCTGTTTCTCCCCGCGACGACACGAAGCGCACCGTGAAGCGCGCTCGCCTCGTATCCGGACAATCCCTCCGCCTCGAGCGTGCCGATAAACTTGACGCCGTCGCCGTCGGCGGCGATGCCCTCGAGCGACATCACCGTCGACAACGAAATCGCCGCCACATCTTTCCTTCCGCGCACTCGTTCGCCCACTTCACCGAAATACACCAGCACCGGCGTCACCACCGTTCGCCCTCGCTCGTCCAACACGTCGTGCGACGCTCCCAACAGCTCCACCGTCGCGTCCTCGCGCTCGCCGAATAACGCCTCGCTCGCCCGTCTCGCCGCGCGCGTCGTCGTCACGCTCGAACTCTCCAACAGCGTCGATTCCTCCACACCCGCGCTCGGAAGCGCGCACACCCGCGCGCCACGCATCATATCCTCCGTGACCGTCATCACGACGCACGGATCTTTGTTGAACGTGCCCAGAGGCACGAGCGCGACGCGGCGACCGTGCGCGCCGCCGTCGCCATCCAACTTGCGCACGCCCATTCGACGTAAATCCTCGGACACGCGCGCGCGCGCGGCGGCGTCGAGCAAAGACGACGATGATGATGACGACGTCGATGCGTCGCGCGCGATAGCCGTCGCTGCGAGACGCGTCGAAGGCGTCGCGATGGAGAGCGATATCCATTCTGACGTCGTCGGGGACACGGCGCGCGCGCGCGACGCGACGCGCGTGACGCGACGCGCAACGGTGGACGCGAGAGACATGTCGACGCGCGTCGCGCGAGGGGCGAGTGAGACGCGAGACGCGCGAGTCGGCGTGTGCCGAAGGTGGGACGTGCGCGTTACTTACAAGCTGGCGCGAGGCGCCCTCGGCTGGACGCGAAGAGCTCTACCGACGTTTATAGGTGCACGCCTTGAGCGGTGGCCAACGCACGCGACGCGTCGATGTGTTTGCATGTTTGCCTTTCGACACCCACGTCTTGATGAACTCGGCGGTGAAGAACATGGTGTTTCGCTCGTCGACGTCGCGCTTACGCTTGAACCCGAGCTCGGCGAGCGCGGCGACGAACGAGGCGACGCTCGCGGTGCCGTTCTTCCCGTCGAATCGCGATCGAACCTCGGCGATCCAGAGTAAACCTCCCGGTTTTAACACGCGATGCGCCTCCTCGAGGAACGACCCGTAATCCGTACCCATGAGACTGAGCGAGAAGACGGCGCAGTCCACAGACGCGTCGTCGAGCGGCACGTCCGACATGTTACACGCGATGACTTCCGGTGCGGATTCCGGCGTCTGTAAATCGAACGAGTGACACTTTTGCTCGATCACGCGCCCGAGTTCGGCGTCGCCGCATCCGAAATCGGCGACGATCCATGATTTTGGCGACTTCTTCAACAACGCCGAGACGACGTCCACCGGTTTCGTCGGCCACGACTCGACCTGCGCGCGAAACCCGGCGTGATACGCTTCGAACAGTTCCGGCGCGTTTTTCACCAAATCCAGCCCTTCGTCTCCGGTGGTCGTGTACAACTTTTCGTTGAGCATTCGAAACTGTCCACCGCTGAGCTTGGCGCGCATTTTATTCATAAACGACGACGATTTCGCCGGCGTGCCCGCCGACGCCGCGCGCCGTCGCCTCGCCTCAGCTTCGTCCTCCTCCGACGCACTCACGGGATCGTTCGTCTCCATTCGAGGTTCGGGGAGCAACTCCTCGTCGTAATCGCTCGATTCCGACGCGACGTCGTCGTCCACCGTCCGCGGCGCGGGAGGTTTCCGCGCCTCGCGCGCTTCGGCGTCCCGCGCCCCGTCGCCTCTCACCTCTCGCCTCTCCGCCGCCAACCGTCGCCGCTTCTCCGCCGCGCGTCGACGACGCCCGAGATTCTTCCCACTCGTTTTGTTCTTCTTCCCGCTCGTCGCCTCCCGCGACGCGGCACCGGTCCCGTCTTCGTCGCCGCCCGTCGTCGCCGGCGTCTCTCTCTGACGGTTTTTCTTCCGCGCGCGCTCGCTCCCCGACGCGCCCTCGCGCGTCGCCTCGCGCGCGCGAGCGTCTCGACGCGACGACGCGGTCTCGCGCTCGCGACGTTTCTTCTTTCGCGCGAGCTCGCCGCGCGCGTCGTCGCCGGTCGCGCGCGCGCGCGAGCTCGCCGCCGCCTCGCGCCCACCGCCCACGCCCACCACCGCGTCGCCGTCGTCGTCGAACGACGGTACGCGCATGAAGGACGCCATCGCGCGCGTCGCGTCGCGTCGTGTCCGTCCGCCCGCCCGTCCGTTCGCGCGCTCGACGACCGAACGGCGCGGTGACGCGTGCGCGCCCGAATGTGAAGAAAAAAAAAGAACACATCACAATCTCGTTCGAGAATGGGAACGGCAGAATCCGACGCTCGACGCGCACGAGCCGCGCGTGAGACCCGCTTGAATCGCGATGAACGTCAACGTCCTCGTCACCGGTGGCGCCGGATACATCGGATCGCACACGTGCGTGCAGTTGTTGAACGCGGGCGCGTCGGTGGTGGTGGTGGATAACTTTGATAACTCGTGCGCCGAGGCGTTGAATCGTGTGCGCGCCATCGTGGGTGAGGAGAAATCGGCGCGATTGACGTTTCATGAGGTCGATTGTTGCGATCGAGAGGCGTTGGATCGGGCGTTCGAGGCGAGTGGTAAGGTGGACGCGGTGATTCATTTCGCCGGATTGAAGGCTGTCGGCGAGTCGGTGGCCAAGCCGATGAAGTATTACGATAACAACATCACGAGCACGCTGGTGCTGTGCGAGATCATGGCGAAGAGAGGATGTAAGAATCTCATCTTTAGTTCTTCGGCTACCGTGTACGGAGAGCCGGCGTCGGTGCCGTGCACGGAAGATTTTCCGACGGCGGCGTTGAACCCGTACGGGCGCACCAAGCTCTTCATCGAACACATCCTGAGCGATCTGTACGTGAGCGATAAGACGTGGAAGGTGGCACTGTTGAGATACTTTAATCCGGTCGGCGCGCACGCGAGCGGGACGCTCGGGGAAGATCCGAAGGGTATTCCCAACAATTTGATGCCCTTCGTGCAACAAGTCGCCGTCGGTCGTCGTCCCGAGCTCAACGTCTTCGGGAACGATTACCCCACCAAGGACGGCACGGGTCGACGCGATTACATTCACGTCGTCGATTTGGCCGACGGACACGTCGCCGCGGTGAAGAAGCTCTGCACCGATCCGGACGCCGGGTTGATCACCGTCAACTTGGGCACGGGGAAGAGCACGAGCGTCTTGGAGCTCGTCGAGGCTTTCGAAAAGGCTTCGGGTAAAAAGATTCCGTGCAAGATCGTCGACCGCCGTCCGGGCGACGCCGCCGAAGTGTACGGCGCGACCGAAAAGGCGTTCAAGGTGCTCGGCTGGCGGGCCGAGCGCACCATCGAAGATTGCTGCGTCGATCAGTGGAAGTGGGCGAGCACCAACCCCTACGGGTACGCCGGCAAGCCGACGGATGAGTGAGCGCGCGAAACCTAATCTTTAGTGCACATGTGCAAATGCAATATTAAACAATGTTTTTGATTACTCGATCGTGAACCACATGCCGTCCGCCGGAGCGATCGGGATCGCCTTGGTGTGCTTGGCGCCGTTCTTTGAGCTCGCGCTGACGAATTTAAAACGCTTTAAGAGCGTCGCGAGCACGACTCGAGCCTCGAGGAGGGCTAGGTACTGTCCCAGGCAATTTCTCGGACCCTGAATGAATGGAAGGTAGGCGTAGTTGCCGAGCTCGTCGCCCTTACCGCCGGTGAAACGCTCCGGCTCAAACGCGAGCGGATTCGGCCACAAATCTTCGCGATGGTGCACGCCCTGCAAACTGATGATGACGGTCGTGCCCTTTGGAATTCGACATCCGCCCAACACGTCGTCGTCCACGGCGCGTCTCGTCACGACCGGCACGACAGAGTACAATCGAAGCGACTCCTTCAGCGCCGAGACGTTGTAATCAAGCTTGTCGAGTTGCTCCCTCGTCGGCAGCACCCCCGGCTTGACCTCGGCGAAGACGCGTTTCGCCTCATCCACCGCCTTTTTCATCTTCTCTTCGTTATTCACCAACTCCCACGTCGTCCAAATTAACATCGCCGCGCTCGTCTCGTGTCCAGCCAAGAGAAACGTCTTAATTTCAAAGCACATCTGTCGCTCAACGTCGGCGCCGTACTCGTCCTCGTCCACCGACGCGAGCACTCGATCGAGAATATCCGGATTGGGATTTAGCACCCCAGACATCCGTTTCTTCCACCGCGCGCGAATCATGTCGATGATGTACTCATTCAGCATCGCCACGCGCTTGCGATGCGCGAACCACTCGGGCGTCGGCAGGAATTTTCTCCACGGTTCCAGGCTTCGTCGATTGCACTCCTCCATAATCGGAAGGTACAGATTCGGCATCACCTCGTCGCTCTGTTCGGGCGTCAGACTCAGAATAGCCTCCGCGATCACCTGCAGCGTCAGCAATCGAAACTCTTCCGCCATCTCCACCGGTTCTTTCGTCCTTTTCGCGCGTTCTAGCTTCTCAGACAGTCTCTCGACGGCGCGCGTGGCGATGGCGATGATGTCGTCTAAAATATCGATGCGAAGCGCGCTCGATATTCTCTGTCTCTGCGCCTTCCACGTCTCTCCCTCGCTCGTCACCAACCCGGTGCCGAGAATTTCCAAAAACGGCTCGTACGAAAACTCGGTGTCCTTTTTATAATTCTTCAGATTCGTCTGCATGACGCGCTTCACGAGCTCCGGGTCGGCGACGACGACGCAGTGTCTCTGGAAAATTTGCACTCGCGCCGGTCTCGGCGCCGCCTTCGAGCCCCACGACGCGAAGAGATCCCACGTGCACGGATACGACCCGACCGCCTTGAACAGCGCGACCGTGTGCCCCAACACCGGGACGTATCGTGCGGCTTGACGCGCGCCGCCCGTCGTGAGCACGAACTCGCGGCGAACCCATCGCGCGCTCGCGAGCGTCGCTCGAACGATGCGCTCGACGACGACGCGCCAGAGGACGTGGATCACGAGGGTGATGAGCGCGACGCCGAACGCGACGCGCTCGACGCTCGCGCCCGCCATGGTGCGTCGTCGATGTGTGGGGCACGCGAGCGCAGATCGTGAGAATTCGACGCGCGGATCCGTCGAGCGGCGAGCGGACGCGCGCGGACGCGACGGGACGCGCGAGAACGACGCGAGAGGCATCAGCGGTGTGCGCGCGCGGAGACGCGACACGAAGAACGCGAGACGAGTGGGCGCGACGTTCAATCGTTCATCGCATTCAGAGCTCCGATAGTGTTGCGCGCATCTTTCGTTCGCGACGACGCGCGCGCGCTCGATCGAGGGTGAGACGAGGACGCTCGAACGCCGGGCGTGAGTCATCATGGGAATCGATTCCCTCTTCGTCGTCAACAACCGCACCGAATCGTTGATCGCGGTGAAACATTGGGGCGCGATCACGTCGAGTGAGATTTGCGAGCGCGTCTTCGAGGCCCACCGAAAATCAGCGAGAGAGGGCGTGGACGGTGAGGTTGCAGTGGTAGATCAAGATTCATATGGATTTTATCTCACTCGAGGTGAGGTGACGTACGTGGCGGCGTGTTCGAGGGAGACGGCTCCGTTGATGGTGGTGGAGTTTTTATCGCAGTTGTACGATGTGTTGCGGGCGTATTTCGGGGATAACGTCACCGAGGTGATCCTCCAGGAGCATCACGTGACGCTGTATCAGTTGTTGGATGAGATGTTAGACAGTGGGATACCGGTGAACACGCACGCGGGTGGGTTGAAGGTTTTGGTGCCGCCACCGAACCTGTACAATCGCGTGACGGCGACGGTGATGGGGAACCAGGGTGTCATCGTGAGCGATCAGGATCCTCTAAAACTGTTGCCTCTGCCGTGGCGTCCGAATAATATCAAGTACGCGAGCAATGAAATTTATCTCGACGTCATCGAGACGATCGACGCGACGATCGACGCGGAAGGGAAAGTGTTATCTTCGGCTGTGTACGGGAAAATCGAATCCAATTCTCGTCTCAGCGGCATGCCGGATATCAACTTGACGCTGAGCAACTCGCACTTGATCGATGAGTACAGCTTCCACCCGAGCGTTCGATTGTCGAGATTCGCGAGCGATCGCGTGGTATCTTTCGTCCCCGCCGACGGCACGAGCGTGTTGATGTCGTACAAGGTTCGACCGCCGTCCAATAAGCAAGACGCCAACCAATGGCAGCCGCGGTACATCAAGGCAAACCCGTGGTTGAAGACGGCGAATTCAGACAATCCGAGCTCGGTGCCACTTCCCCTGTACATCCGACCGCAGAGCGCATTCGGCGCCGAGCAAGGTCGCGTGAGCATCGTCGTCGGCTCCAAACCGGCGTTTGACAAACCAGTCGAAGGCGTGACGCTCGACGTGCGATTACCCACGCGCGTCGCCGCCGCGGACCCCACCGCCACGCACGGCCAGTGCACGTACGACGTCGCGAGCAATAGCGTGCGCTGGGTGATTGAAAAGTTCCCCAACGACAAGACGCCGTGCTTATCTGTTCAGGTGACCATGAGCGCCGAGGACGACGCGCCGTCGGTGCACAAACCGCCCACCGACGTCGCCGGGGCGAAACGACGCGTCCAACTTCAAGAGCTCGTCGACATCACCGCCTCTTTCCGCGTGCAGGGCGCGAGCGTCAGTGGCATCAAGGTTGAAACCTTGCAGGTGCGCAACGAAAAGTACAAACCGACGCAAGGCGTTCGCTACCACACTCGTTCGGGCACCGTGGTCGTTCGCACGTAGTTTAGGACGTAAAAAATGATGTATAGTATCGAGCTCACACACTATTCGCACCACCGCGTCCGTCACACCCGTCGTTCGATGTCGCATCGCGTCGTCGAGCGCCCAACCGCCGCGTTCCCGCATAATCCCACGCGTCATGCTCGCGCGCGACGCGCCCTCGCGCGCCGCGCCGCGCGCGCGAGCCGCGCGTCATCTATCGCGCGCGCGTCTCCCCCGCGCGTCGCCGGCGCGTCGACACCGCGCGTGCGTCTTCGCGTCCGTCGATGTCGACGTCGTGCTCTACAACGCCACCGCATCTCTCGACGCCGCCATCGGCGCCGACGTCCTCGGTGACGGCGTCGTCGGCGCGACGACGTACGCCACCGTTCTCGCCGCGGGCGTCTTCACGTCGTTGTCGCCGTGCACGCTCAGCGTGTTACCGCTGACGATCGGGTACATTGGAGGCTACGGTGGCGGCGGCGACGACGAAAACGGCGTCGAGACCGAAGACGCCAAACGACGACGCGTGCGCGCGGCGAGCGTCGCCTTCGCCGGTGGGTTGGCGAGCACGCTCGCCGCGCTCGGCGTCGGCGCGGCGAGCGTCGGTGCGGCGTACGGTCAAGGGATCGGCGACGGTTTACCGACGGCGGCGGCGGCGTTGGCGATAGCCATGGGTCTGAATTTATTAGACGTCGTCGACGTCAGTTTCCCATCGTTCGGGGCGAATTTCGATCCGAAGAGCGTGCGCGTGCCCGCCATCGCGCAGGCGTACATCGCGGGCGCGGTGTTCGCGCTCGCGGCGTCACCGTGTGCGACGCCCATTTTGGCGACGCTGTTGGCGTACGCGGCGTCGAGCGGCGACCCGGTCTCCGGCGGGACGTTACTCTTGACGTACACGTCTGGGTACGTCGCGCCGTTGTTGTTCGCGGCAACGGCGACGGATGGATTGAAATCCGTCATGGCGCTGCGAGAAAAGAGTCAGTGGGTGAATCCGACGAGTGGGTTTTTACTCGTCGCGGGCGGGACGTACGCGTTTCTCTCACGCGTCGTCCCGCACGCGTTGGCGTGAGAAACAAGTGGTGTCTCCACGCGCAGCTAATAGTCGTAGTAGTGTACAATACAAACAGCATCCTAACGCCGCGCGCTCGGTTTCATCAGATACATCAACACCGATCCCGCGACACCCACGTTTAACGATTCCATGTCTCCAGACATCGGTACGGCGACGGGTTCGCACGTTCGCAACGCCTCCTCGCTCAACCCTTTCCCCTCCGTGCCGAGTACTAAACACGCCCTATCCACCCCTTGCGCGCGCTCCGGATCGACGTCTCGCTCGGCGCTCGGTTCGGCGGCGTACAATTCCATGCCCAATTCCTCCCCCGCGCGCGCGAGTTCTTCAAACGAATCAAAGGCGACGAAATCCACGCGAAACGTCGCCCCTCTCGCCGCTCGCATCGCCTTATCGTTGAACGGGTCGCACGTCCCCGGTAATAGTGCGACGTATTCCCACCCAAACGCCACCGCCGTTCGCGTCAACGTCCCCACATTTCCGGGATCTTGCACCCCCTCAAGCGCCAAGACGCGCGTCGTCCGCCGGCGCTTGGCCGCCGCGACGAATTCGCGCGAGCGCGCAATTTTCGGCGCCTCAAACTCCCCCACGCAGTCCAAACCGTCCGCGTTCGCGACGCCCGCGCACTTTTTCATCACGTGCGGCGGCGCGCGGACGATTCTACGCGCGGAGATGCCGTCCGGAATCTGCGCCCGTTCGGCGACGAAGAGCGTCTTCGCCGTCGTCGCGCGTCCCTCGCCGAAACACTCTCGCATGAGCACGCTCGACGCGAGCACGACCGAGCCTCGCTCGTCCCTGTACGCCTTGGATTTACACAGTTTGGCGAAATGTTTCACCGCGGCGTTGTCGACGCTGGTGACGCGCTCGACGTCGTCGTGGGCGTCGTCGGTGGAGGCGCGGGTGGTGATTGGGCGCGCGCGTTGGGACGAGCGCGGTGGCGCCGCGGAGGGCGCGGAGACGCGCGGAGAGGGCGCGGTGACGACGACCGTGCGTCGGAGAGGGGCGAGACCGCGCGCGGCGGACATCACGGGACGTGGGCGCGCGTGGGCGCGCGTGGGCGTGTGGGGACGGCGACGGCGGCGGAGAGTTTGCGAGTTCGCGAACATTTGTATTCGTTACAATGAGAGCGCGACGCGCGCACGTCGACGATGGGCCGACCGAATCAGGAAATGCCCGCGTCTCTGAGAGCACATTCCGCGGCGAGGTGCATGTCGGTCTCGGCGTCGGCGACGGCGGAATCGAAACGGCGCAGACGCGCGTCTCGCACGTCTCGCATGTCTCGCACGTCTCGCACGCCACCGCCCAGCGCGCGTCCGCTCGACGCTTTCGTCACCGCCATAACGTCTCGCGGGTCGACGTATCCGTCGTCGTCTCTCGGTTGGTGCGTCTGCATCGCTCGACTCGTCGAGTGCGCGTCGACGGCACGTTTCCAATCGAAGCTCTGACACTCGACGTTGAGTTGAGAATTCAACTCTCGAAACTCCTTCCCGTGATTCGAGTATACGTTGTGCGCGAGCTCGTGCAAAAGCGTTCGACGTATCGTGACGTAATCCCTGAATCCACACCAGTCGTCCGTGCGCAGACGCAGGTGAATCTCCGCGCCGTTGTTGACGTTGTATCCAAGCACGCACGACGCCGATACCCCCACTTTTCCCTCGGGCGGCATCTCGCACAGCTTCCCAACGTTCCACCCGTGCGCGTCCATGACACCGACGATGCCCGGATCGGTCGCCAACGCGAGCAAGAGCTCTCTCGCGCGCTCTCGACTCGGCGTCGTCCCCGCCGCCGTCGGCAACGTCTCCACCGCGCCGAACCGATGTCGACCCTCTCGCGACGTTGACGACGACGTCCGCGCGCCGCCGAGCGCGCCGCGTCTCGCGCGCTCGCGACGTTCCTCGTCCTCGAATCCTATCACGCGCTGATTGACGGCGCTCGCGCGCGTCAAGGCCTCGCGCTCGCCGACGCGCGCCCCCGTCACCAGAAACTTCCTCTTCGCCAACACCTCCTCGCTCGGCGCCGGCGTCGTCGTGGACGCGTCGGCCACGCGTCCCCGACACTCCGTCGCGTTGTGAAGTTTTGCCGATCGCACGTCGAGGTTCAGCGCGGTCGCGAAGGCGCGCACGACGTCGCCGTAGGTGATTGCGCTCGAAGAGGTGCCGACGTCCTCGGGCGCGACGCGCGCGACGACGGCGCGGCCGGCGTACCGCGCGGTGACGACGACGACGCGCTCGGTCGACATGGCGTCGAGTCGCTTCCGAGGAGGAGATGGACGAACGCGCGGGCGCGGGCGCGAGGGGAGGAGTGGTGCGCGAACAGACTGCATGACTGCATGAATGCATGAATGAATGCATGAATGACTGCATGACTGCATGCGTGCATGACTGCATGGATGACTGCATGACTGCATGACTGCATGAATGACTGCATGCGTGCATGACTGCTTGAATGACTGCATGCGTGCATGACTGCGTGCATGACTGCATGACTGCATGAATGCATGAATGCATGACTGTCACGCGTGCGCGACTGCGTGAACGCGTGACTCCACCCTCGCGCGACGCTCGGGACGGATGCGGGTCGGTCTGATTCATCCCTTCTCACCTTTTCACACGCGTCCCATCCCACGACGTCGGGGATGTACCCCCCTGACACCGTGGGACGTGACCTCCTCGTGGATGACGACGCGAACCGGCGCGATGATGCGCGCGCGCGCGCGCGATGGCGTCCGCGTGCGCGCGCGCGTGACGACGACGACGATGACGATGACGACGGCGACGACGACGGAACGCGCGTTCGACAGCGCGCGGCGCGACGACGCGTTCGACAGAGCGCGGCGCGCGCGACCGATCGATCGATCCCATCGATGACGGCGTCGACGTCGATGGTGGTGGTGCGGACGACGGCGGTGACGGCGACGACGCGCGCGGCGTCGCGGTCTCGTCGTCGTCGTCGTCGTCGGGCGTTCGCGCGCGGGTCGGCGACGAGAACGCGCGCGCGAATCGATGATGATGACGGTGACGACGACGCCGTCGGCGACGACGACGGCGCGTCGAGGAATCCCATGCGCGCGCTCGGTCTCGACGACGTCGACGTCGACGCGCTCACGATGGCTGACGTTCGCGCCGCGTATCGCGCGACGATGAAGCGGACGCACCCGGACGCGCCCGGTGGGAGCGACGCCGCGGCGATTTTCGCGCGCGCCGCCTACGAAACGTTGGCGCGCGCGGTGGCCTCGAACGACGTCGACGCGCTTCGTCGACTGTCCGCGACGATGGAGAACGGCGACGGTGATCCGTTTTCGCCGTCGACGATTCGCGCGACGTTCGACGGCGCTCGATCGGTGTTCGTGGACGAGACGCGGTGCGCGGGCGAGGACGCGTGCTCGCGCTCGTGCGCGCGACGCGCGCCCGAGTCGTTCGCGCGAGCGAGCGATACGGGCGCGGCGAGGGCGACGACGCGGGCGGGAACGTTCGATGAGACATCGCCCGAGGCGTACGCGGAGTGGATGGCGGCGGCGCAGTGTCCGAACGCGTGCGTGTGGTTCGTCACCGAGGCGCAGCGGGAGGCGCTGGACGACGCGCTTCGCGTCGCGCGAGACGGAGACGCGCGCGTGGAGGACGTCGGGGCGCGCATCGCGGCGATGATCGCGCGGGCGGAGTATAATAACGGTCGAGAGGCGGGTAGACGCGCGGCGGAGCGCGGTATGTAGAATGTAGACTCAACACTCAAAACTCAAAACGTATCCGTGAGGTCGACGCAGTTGCCGCACATCGTCCTCGACCCGTGTTGCCCGTTACACAACCAACACGCGTCGCCCTTTTTAAACTTGCCCTGAAACAAATCCGTCTGATTGACACCCGTGCCGTCGCACTGCCCGCACGGCTTCCATCCCGTGCCCTTACAGACGGGACACTCTTTTTTGGGCGCCGTGTTCATGTTTTGGGAACCGTCGAATCGGGACGCCGCGACGCGCGCGACGCCGCGACGCGCGAACGCGCGCGAGGACGCCGACGCGCGCGAGGACGACGTCGTTGTCGAGGCGGTCGCGGGCGGGCGAACGAACATGACGCGCGTGCGTGTGCGGGACAACACGTGGAATCGAATGGGGACGCCCACCGCCTGAGTGGAAAAAGCGCCGCGAGAGGCTCGACAACAATACATTCAATACACCGCGACCGCGACCGCGTCGTCGTCGTCTACGGGTGGGTTTCGTCTAGAGATCGTACTTGAACGTCACCGGCGGTGGCGCGGCGGCGTCGGGAATTTTGCCCCAACTCTTGAGCTTGTAGGCGACGCGCTCGAGGTCGGCGATGCGCACGGCTTCGCGTTTGCGAAGGACGTGGAGCGTGGCGCTGCGAGAGCGACTGTTTTGACGCATCTCAGCCTCGCTCGGGCGCTGGGCGTCGTCCATGTGTAAACCCCACTTGCGTTCGAGTTTTTTCGAGCACTTGTCCGCGTGATGCCTCTTCGCCCAGACGTAGAGGGGGAAGTCGTCTCTGATGACTTCGTAGTCGCGGAAAAAATCTACGACGATGGCGCACTCACTGTGTTTCCACGTGAGAATGCCGAGTCGACCGTGTTCTGGCATGATGTCGAAGGCGGCGTGCATGCCGCGACGCATCTCGTCGAACTCTTGGTTGAGGACGATGCGAAGCGCCTGAAACGTGAGCTTGGCGGGGTGCATCATCTGGTACTCTTTGCCCTTGGCTTTGGCGACGAGGGCGGCGAAATCCTTCGTCGTGCTCGGAAGCGTGCCGTCCTCCCTCGCGAGAATGATGGCGTCCGCGATGCGTCTGGCGGCGATGGGATCGGTGGTTTCGCCGTACTCGTGAATCACGCGGCGAAGATCATCGCGAGACACGAGTCGTAAGTACTCGCTCGCCGGGACGCCGCGCTCGACGTCGAAACGCAAATCGAGCGGTCCGTCTTGCTCCGGTCTGAAACCTCTCGAAGCGTCGTCAAACTGCGGCGACGAGATGCCCAAATCTAAAAATACGCCCGAGGGTTGGACGCCGAGCGGTTTCAACACCTGCGCCATGCATCCGAACGGGGCGTGATGGATGGTGAATCTCGAGTCTTCCTTTTCGAGTTCTCGGCCAACCTTGATAGCCTCGGGATCCATGTCAAACGCGTGTAATCGCCCCTCCGGGGAGAGCGCGGCGAGGATACCGCGCGTGTGACCACCGCGGCCGAACGTTCCGTCCACGTACACGCCCGAACGATCCGGCGCGACGAGCGCGGCGATCGTTTCCGCCAGCATCGCCGGCGTGTGCGTCCCGTACGCCTGCTCTGTTGCTCGAACGCCAAACGTGCTCTTCTTCGCCACGGTCACCGATACGTTGCGCCCGCCAAATCGAGCGCCGTCGCGTTTCAACGCCTCGTTCCTACCGGCCTCATCGACGAAGGTGATGAAACCCGCGCCCTTGGCTTGCCCGGACTGAGGGTCGCGCAGAAGACGCGCCGGACCCACGATGGCGCCGCAATCGGCGAAGAAATTGTACACCTCGGTCTCATCGGCGCTGTGTGGAAGATACTTTAAGAACACTTCGTACCCCTCCTGCGCGCTTCCTTGCGCGGGCGCGCGCGCCGCCGCCGTGTTCACCGCGGCGTTGGACGCTTTGCCAGCCGTCGCGCTTCTCGCCGCCGCACATCTGAAACACGACGTTCGTCGAGCGAAGTTGCTACAACCGCACGCTCCACACGTCCAATCATCTGCGCGCACGTCGTGTGACGAAATTGTCGTCATTGACGTCGCGTTCGGCGCCGTCGAGTTGGTCGGCGTCGACGCCGTTCCGCCGCCGAACAACGGCGGTCGAGCCGCCGCCTCCGCGCTCTCCTTACCCGGCGTTACCCCGCCGTTCGTCGCCACGACCACGTCACCGTCGTCAACGATCACCCTGAGCTCGACACCGTCCAGCGTCTTCCCGTTGAACGCCGCGACGAGCGATTCTGCCGCCTGTCTCGACTTGGCGCTCGCAAACGCCTGCCCGCCCGGCGGTTTCGGCCCCTTCCCGTGCGTACCCCACATCCCGACCACGACGTCCGCGGCGTCGAGACCCAAAAACTCGCCAAGACTCCCCGCGTTCGCCGTCTTCGTCAATCCGACGACGCGCACGCGCGTGGGCGTCCCGCCGCCACTTTCGGGCGCATCGCGCACTTTTTGCTTCTTCGCCTCATCCGCACCCGCGTCCGCCTCCTCGCGCCGCTCGCGCTTCTCCTTCTTCTCCTTCTTTTCCTTCTTCTCCTTTTTGGCCGATTTCGGCGTGGACGACCCCATGACGAACGACGACGCGGCGACGTCTCGAAGTGCGGCTCACCGGTGGGCGGGGACGCCGTCCGGACGCGACGCGACGAGACGGGCGGACGAGACACGATGGACGCGCGCGCGCCGATGCGCGAGACGAGGCGTGAGTGTAGATGACGTTTGAGTTTTAAACACAGTGAACCGTTCGCGAGCGTTACATCGCGAGCGATGGTGACGGATCGTCGTCCATCACGTCGGCGGCGGCGACTTCCAGCAGTCGCTCGACGGCGAGCGGCGAGACGCGCGAACGCGCGTTGAAAAGAATCTTTGACAGTGAATCGGCGCGGTCGACGAAGGGTGTCGATGGACGATCGCGCGATCGCGCGTTCGTTCGCGACCCGCGAGAGGCTGTCGGTTTCGGTCCGAGGTAGCGCACGTCGGCGGAGCGCACGACGGCGGTTTCGGTGTCGACGTCGAAACCGCCGGGACCGACGAGAAACCGTCCCGAGCGACCGGGTGGGAGTCGTTCGGGGGATTCCACCTTTTCAGACGCGCGGGGCACCGCGGCGACGGCGGCGACGATGATCGGATCGTCGTCGCCGGTGACGAAAAAGTTTCCGTCGACCGACTTGGCGAGGGCGACGACGTGCGCGCGCATGGCGTCGCCCTCGAATTCCACCCCCGCTCGTGCGAGCACGGACGGCGCGCCCTCGTCTCGTCCGAAGAACGCCGACGTCTTCGCGTCGCGCCAGAGCAACACCAACGGCGTCGCGCCGACGTCGTACGCCGCCTCTTTGTGATAAAACAACAACCCGTCCACTTCGTAATCGCAGACGTCTCGCGCCTCGTACGCCCTCCGCACCCCGTCCGCGTCGCATTCGTACCAAGGCGTCGGCGCGAACGCGTAATCACGTCCAACGCTCGGATTCGGCGGTTCGCACGCGTCACACTCCTGCGTCAATCGCGTGTGCGCCCAAAAGAATCGAAACTCGGCGTCGCAGTCGTACATCGACGTCCCGTTCCACGCCACGACGTCGAGCACGCGATACGTCCCTCGACGTCCACTCGTCGACGTCTCGCGCCCGACATCGCCCCTCGCGCGCTCATCCTCGCAGTACACGCAGTCCAGAATACAAAAACAATCCCCACCGCGCCCTCGACTCGTCCTCGCGCTTCCGCCCGGTAAGCCCGACTGAAACGCGCGCAGCGTCGACCCATCCCTCGCGCTCCTCGCCGTCGTCTTCCCTCGCGCGGCGACGACGAGACACCGCGCACCTCTCGGCCGAGGTCGCACGTACCAGTTTCTTCGTAAATCGCTCGGCGCGTCGTCCCACATCCACTCCGGTTGCGTCACGAGTTCTTCTTCGCTCTCGCGCGCGTTCGGGCTCGGGCTCGCCGCCGCGTCCATCGACGCGTCCATCGACGCGTCGTCGACGCGAGACGATCCGACGACATCACCCCCGTCACCCCCACCCCCTCGCGCGTCGTCGTCTTCGCCGACGGCGATGCGTCGCGCGTACGCCAGCGCGTCCCTTTTCCCATCTCTCTGTCGGCGCAACGTCGCCTCGCGTCGTCTGTCGGCGTACGTCTTCCGTCGCGCGTCGCGCGCGCGCGCCGGACGCGACGTCTCCATCGCGCCCCTCGATCGTCCGTCGACGGTGATCGCGCGCCGACGGATGGATGGCGGCGCGCGGTGGAATCGCGACCGCTCGCCTCCCCTCGACAGTTACGCGACGAGACGATGCGCGCGCGCGCGACGCGTCACTCGTCGACGCGCGTCGACCGACGCGGACGTCGACGGGCGGTGGAAGTGTCTGCGCGCGCGAGACGCGACGCGAGACGTGCGAGGCGCGCGCGCGGACGCGTCGGCGCGACGTCAAGACGCCGGAGACGGTGGCGCGTGCATTCATCATCGGCGCGCGACATCATCGACGCGCGCGCTCGATTCGTCGCGTCGCATGTCGAACGCGCCGAGCGAGACGCGCGATGAGATCTCGCGCGAGCGTCGGGAGGCGTTCGAGCGCTCGTTCTTCGCGGAATCGACGGATGCGCGGGCGACGCCGCGGGAGCCGCCGGGAGACGACGGGACGCGGCGGCGGCGATGGTTCGGTCGACGACGATTGGATCGAGGCGTGAGCGCGTTGTACGAATTGGGCGACGTCAAAGGGCGTGTGTCGTTTGTACTCGCGCTGTGGGTGTCGTGCGCGTCGAGGGTGTCGCCGCAGATTGCGCTCGCGGCGTGCGTCGGCGCCGCCGCGCAGTGGCTTAAATTGTCGAGGTGCGACGAATCGTTGAGATATTCCACCGTGTGTCGGTATTCGTTCGCCATCGACGCGCATCTGGTGGTTGGGTTCGTGATTTCGTTCCTGTTGGTGTTTCGGTCGTTGCAGGCGTTTCGTCGGTACGAGGAGGCGAAAGAGGCGCTCATCGCGGTGAAGGAGTCGCTGCGAAACGTCGTGGGAACGGTGGAGACGGAGGGCGAGAACGCGGAGAGAATGCGAGAGACGATGAAGACCCGACGCGTGACGATGGCGAACGATAGGCACCAGGATGAATTGCGACGGTTGTGTAATTTGGCGTACGCGTTCATGCGACAGAGTCTGCGAGAGTCTCGATTCGGCGTGCGCGCGCCGCACGGCGGGGACATTCCGGACGTCAGCGACGATGGATTGTTGAACAGAGACGAAGACGGCACGCCGAGCGTGTCCAAGCTCGCGACGGACGCAGAGCGCGTGCAGTACGCGCAGATACCCGTGGTGTCTCGTCCAGAGGCGGTGATGGTGAACGCGTTGAGTCTGGTGGAGATCGCACGCTCCGAAGGCGCGCTCCGCGACCGCGCGGCGATGCAGGCGTTTCGTCAGACGCAACGCGCGCTCGACGCGTACAGACAGGCGTACCTCATATTAGACACGCCGACACCGAGTCAGTATCAACATACCGTCACGGTGTTGCTGCTCGTGTTCGTGTTCTCGCTGCCGTTCGCGCTCACGACGCTGACGGATTGGCGAACGCCGCTCGTGAGCGCCACCATCGCGTGGTTATTCTACGGTGTCAACGAGGTCGCGAGCGCGCTGGAGGATCCATTCAGATGGTCGCTGCCCGCGCACTCGTTGAACGTCATAGGTCGAAGGATCAGTCGAGAGATGGAGGCTTTCAGGGCCATCTACGCGTCGAGCGGCAAAGACGACGAACCGTTAATGGTGGATTCAAAGTCTCATCGGAGTTGGCGAGGTCACCTGTGGTTCATCACGGATTGTTTCATCCCTTGGCGAGAAACCACGCTTCCGCTCATCTCTCGACAGATATTCCTCGCCGCCGTCGTAGGCGTCTGCGCGCAGGTGATGAAGTTGGGCGTGTGCGGCGACGACGTCACGACGTCGTCGCAGTGCCTGGTGACGTTTGATATATCGGCCCATCGCGTGCTCGGCGTTCCGCTGTCGTTTTTGCTCGTGACGAACATCGATTGGGGGTACGAGCGCTTCATTAACTCGAAGCAATACGTCGTGGATCTTCAAAACGAACTCCGATCCGTCATCATGTGCGCGTCAATCTTCATGCAACCGAAGACGAAGAACGACGCCGTGGCGCACGTCGAGGCGGATGTACTGGAATTACAGCGCCTCTCAAAATTATTGTTTGGATTCATGCGTATATTCGTGCGAGAACTGATGATCGGTGGTCCGGATCGACCGGAGATGGATCTTGTGGACTGTCTGTCGTCGGATGAGTTCGGCGGCGCGTGCAAACTCAGCGATTTGCTCACCGACGCCGAGATTAAAGAATTGTATTCTATGCCCACGCACGCGCTCACGACGTGGGCCGCCATGCGCATGAACGTCATCATTGAGTCGTACAGACGCACCGGCGCGATATCGGAGCGTTTCGCGGCGGAGGCGTACCGAAGTCTCTCGTCGACGCTGCAAGCCGTACAAGGTCTCAACAGAGTTGCGACGACACCCGTGCCGAAACAGTTTCGGCATTTGCTTCAACTCTTACTGTTCGCATTCGTCTTTTCCACACCCTTCGTGTTGAGCGTGAGCTACAAGTGGATCGCAAGTTTACCCGCGATGCTCATCGCGCTCGGATTTTACGGCATCGCGGAGACGTCGACGGGAATGATGGAGCCGTTCAGTTGGAGCTCGCCGCATCACGATCTCAGCGATATCTGCAGCGCGATGGATTCGAGGCACGAGCGCATCAGCAGTCTTGCGTTCGCGTTTCGTGGGCATCACGATTCGTGGGTGAAAATGGTGAGTGAGATGAAGTCGAACGACGCCGTCCAACAAGACGCGACGCAGACGCGACTGACGAAGAGACATTGGCTGCAAAGATTGTTTTCGCGACGGGCGGAGCTCAAAAAGCGCGCGGCGTTTGAAAAAGATTTTAAAAATATGGCGCGACGCAGCGCGTTGGCGTTACGTTCGGGATGGGCCTTTGTCTCGTGCATATTCCACGTGAACGAAACGGTGCTGCCTCCGCTCATCGTGCAAATCGCCCTCAGCGCCGGCATCGCTGTCGTCGCGAACGCGGTGAAAATTCACTGGTGCGGGGACGACGTCGCGATCCCCAGCGAGTGTGCGCTGACCTTTGATTCAGGCCCGCACGTCACCGCCGGATCCATCTTGGGTTTCACGCTCGTGTTTCGTCTCTCTCTGTCGTACATGAGATATTACGACGGGAAAGGAATGGTGGGGAAAGCCGTGAACGCGATTCGGTGTCTCAACTTTGGCGCGTACACGATGATTCACCCCTCGGAATCCGACGCCTCCGCCGCGGTGAAACAATCCATCGGTGAAGACGTGATCGAAATCCGTCGACTCTCCATCATCATGTTTGGTTTCATGCGACAGGCTATCAGAGAGCGCCGACACGGCGTCGAGCCGTACGCGTCGAAGAAGACGACGCCGACGCCCGAGGAGTTGATGCAAGATCCTCGCGGATGGCCGTCGCTCTCCGTGATGCTCACCGACGACGAGAAAATCATGTACTCCAAGTGCGATTACAGAACCAGAATCGGTGTCTGCGGATCGAAAATCATGCGCATCATCGACGAGCGTCGTCGTTTGGGGCACGCGAGCGACAGGGGCGCCTTCGAAATTCTCGGTCGAATCGACGTCTGCATGGAAGCCATGGGTGACATCGAGCGAGCCATCTCGAGCGTCATGCCGTTCGCGTTTCTTCATCTCATGAATGTTGTGCTCTTCTTTTTTGCCATGTCAGCGCCGTTCGTGTTCATTACGTCGTACAAATGGTTGGCGCTGCTCCCGTCGATGCTCGTCACGGCGTCGCTCTTCGGTATCGCCGAGATGGGAAGTCTACTGGACGATCCGTTCGGGTGGGAACATCCGAGACACGATCTCACCGCGACTGGTTGGATGTTGTACATGGAGACGACGTCGATTCACGAGAAGGTCGCGCAGATCGCGGGAGAGTCGGACGAATCGACGCACTCGGGCGTGGACTCGCTCATTCTCAGCGGCGGCGCCGCGCCGAAAGCGCTCGAGCCCTTAACCCTCTGGGAGATGCTCCGACGTCATCGGGGCGTCAGCACGAGCGTGTCGTATTTTTCGTATTTGACGTGCATTCGAGGCACGGTGTTTCCGTGGATTTGGCCCATGATGTCTCTCATGATCGCCTTGGGCGTGATCGTTCAGTTTTACAAATTGTGGGTGTGCGGTAACGGCGTCAGCGACCACCGCCAGTGCGACATGTTCTTCGCCCCCGACGCGGTCGACATCGTCGGCCGATTGTCGTTATATGTCGTTGTGTATCGGTTCTTCTTTGCGTTTCGCGTATTTAATGAAGCGAAAACGGGCATATTCAACGTCGTGTACGGTATTCATCTGTTGAACGTGCACTCGTGCGCGCATTTACCAGAGTCGCCGCCGGGAAAACAAACGTCCGACAAGGCGCGAGATCACGTCCGAAGCGTCAGAACCAAATTGCTGCGTCTCAGTCAGGCGCTGTATCAAGCCATCAAGCGCGATTTGCGTCGACAACACGCGCCGTCAGCGCATAATGCGGTTCCGGATTGGACCTCGTCGTTGGCTGAACGCGACGAGTCGACGCTCGGCCTTCTGTTGGACTTTGAGGAACAGCACGTGAAACGCTCGCTGCTCGACATGCGCTCGGACGAAAGAGTGGCTGGAATTGCGTCGCGCGTGTTGTATCAAATTGAAACCGCGCGCGAAGAGGGCTATGTGTGCAATCGAGGCGCTTCGATGATGGTGAACTGCGCGCGAGACGTCTTGCACGCCTACTCGCGGTGCGCGCGCACGACCAAGGCGAAGACGCCGTACAAATTGAACCACATGGTGAACGCGTTAACCTTCATATGGTTGTGCTCCACGGCGAGCGTGCTCGTCATGCAGTTCAAGTACGCCACGTGGTTACCACTCGCGATTCTTTCCAGTACTCTGTACGGTTTACTCGCCATCGCCAACCATCTCGAGATGCCGTTCAGAATGAAAGGGAGCTGTTCGAACGATCTCGAAGAGATGGGCGAAGCGCTCTGGTCGTCGTGCACGTCCACGCAAAAAACGTTGGCCGAGAGCGACGCGTTGCGAGACGAGATCAACGCAATCGACGGGCTCATGAAGACGGCCAGACGTCGGAGCGAAGACGCTGCCGAAAGAGAAGAGAATCGCGCGCGCTCCGCCGACGCGGCGCCGGAAAAGCAGCGAGACGACGACGACGACGACGACGACGACCCAATCGTTCGGAAATTCCCTGAACAACGCGTCTTCAAAGGAGATAAATTTGGCGTATTCCTCGAGTTTTTCTCTTTCCACGGCACGGTGGTGTTAGCGACGCTTCCGTACGTGTTCTTCGCGGGCGTCGCCGGCACGGGATGGTATTACGTCGCCGATTACGTGTGCTCGCACGACGCGTTGCACCAATCGGGCAAGTGTAAATTACTCATCAGCCCCGAGGCACACACGCTGTCCGTGCCCGTGCTCGGATTCTGCATCGCGTACGTGCTCAACTTGACGTACATGCGCTTTTACGCGGCGAGGCAATACTTGGACGACGTGCTGGACCACGCCAGAGACATCGTGCTCGAATTACACGTCGCCTTCACCAGTTCGAGATACACCGCGACGACCGATGCGGAGAATCTCGCGCATGAGCGCATGTTACGCACGCTAAACGTTCTCGTGGCCTTCATCAGACACTCCGTTCGAGAGTCGTTACAGGGATATCCCTCCGGATTCGACAAGGAGGAGGCGTCGACGCCGAACACCATCCTCGACGACGATTTCTTCGGCGCACCGTCCACGAGAGAGCTCATGAGTCCCGAAGAGAGGAACCGATACGCCGACATCGCGCCCGCGTTTCGAGTCGCCAAGTGTTCGGGAGAGTTGAAACGATCGATGATTCATCTTCCCAAGCGAGGCGAGTACGAACAACGACTCTTTCGCGTCTATCGCTCCATCGACGGCGTCATGGACGCGTGGACGAATTGCGAGACGATCGTAAACACACCGATTCCTCCCTTTTACATGTACTCGGTGTATTTACTCTGTTTCGTCTTCGTCATGACGTCGCCTCTGGCTTTCATTCACTCCTACGGTCGAGCCGTGGCAGTGCCCGTGGGCATTCTCGCCTTCGTATTTAGCGGCATCGTGCAGGTATCGAACGAGATGATGATTCCGTTCAAATGGAACGCGATGTCGCACAACATCAACGAAATCACCACAAACGTGTTTCGTCTCACGAAATCGCTCGCGGGCGACGCCTCGCCCGCGACATCGTCATAAATTATACCGCCGCTTCGCCTTCGCATTACAAAAAATCAAGTCAAACGCTCGCGGCCGCTGTAACAATCACACACAAATCACGCGCTCAGGCGCCGTCTCCCCTTTCTACGTCTCCTCGCTAACACTTTCCGTCCGCCCACCGTGCGCAGACGCGATCGAAACCCGTGTCTGCGCTTACGCACGAGATTACTCGGCTGATACGTGCGCTTTGTCGCGCACTCCAACGCGTCGTCGACGTCGACGTTCTCGCGCGTCCACTCGTCCCACGACGCGCTCGGCGCCTCCGCGGGCGTCTCCGCGCGCGCGACGCGCGACGCCAATCGAAACGCATCGAACGACGCCTCCATCAACACGTCTCTCTCTCGCGCGCGCGCCGCCGACGCCGCGAAACCGTCGAGTTGGGCAAACAACCCTCGCGACGTCGTCGAGCCGTCGCGCAACCATCCCTCAACGCGCGCGTCCGCGTCGTCGCGACGGCGCGCGACGCGCGCGGACGACGCGTCTCGTCGCTCTTGCGCGTCCGCGTCGTCGCGCGCGACCGACGCGAGGCTCCGTTCGTCGTCGTCGTCGTCGTCGTCGCGATGACGATGATGGCTCACGCGCGATTCGCGCGCGACGACGCCGACGACGCGCCCGTCGACGCGCACCGTCTCGCGCGACGACGTCGCGAGCGCGCGTCGGAGCGCGCGCGCGCCGTCGATGAGTCCTCGTCTCGCGGACGTCGGCATGACGCGCGCGGGACAGTGGCACGGTCGGACCGCACTTTTCCCACAGTGGCGCGCGCCCGGACGAATGGGCAAGCGCGCGCGCGGTGTCGACGCGAACGCGCTCCGCGCGGCGGTGGGGAAAGGCTCGTCCAAGGCGTCGACGATCGCGCATCGAAAGTTTGCGTGCGGCGAGGCGCTGTTCGAGCGGTACTACCGCGCGCAAAAGGTGACGGCGAGCGACGATGATTTCAGAGCGTTCGTGGAGGCGCTAGCGACGCCGCTTCCGGCGACGTTTCGAGCGCACGCGCGCGAGGAGATGGGTGGAGACGTCTCGCGCGCGCTCGCGGCGATCGGGGAGGAAAAGGTGCGAGAGGTGTTCCCGGGGGCGTGGGAGGCGGCCAATCCGACGGGCGAGACCAAACGAGGCCGAAGCGTCGTCCCGCGAGAGGTGTTGGAGGTGTTTGAAGAGGCGTCCACGAGCGGGAGAGGGTCGAGACAAGAGATCGTGAGCATGTTACCGGTGTTGGCGCTGAATCCGCCGTCGGGGGCGAAGGTTTTGGACGTGTGCGCGGCGCCGGGACAGAAGACAATGCAGTTGTTGGAGCGCGCGCGATACGGCGAAAAGGGCGCCGAGGGCGTCGTGCACGCGAATGACGCGCATCCTGGACGCGTACAAACGTTGCTGGACGCCATCGAGCGGCACGGACGGGATCCTGGAGAGTTGGCGGGACTGTTCGTCACGCGCGCGTTTGGGCAAGATTTACACTTTCCGTTACTTTCTTGTCGAGGGCACGACCTGAAGCGCGAAAAGGGTCGCATTTCGCGCATGAACGACGACGAGAGGCGAGAGGCGTTGATCGAACTCGGTGGATACACGCACGTGCTCGCGGACGTGCCGTGCAGCGGGGACGGGACGATTCGGAAAGATCCGGATTGTCTCACGCGATGGCATCCGGGCATCGGCAACGCGTTGCACGTCACGCAGCTCAGCGTGGCGCGAAGATGCGCGCGTCTATTGAAACCCGGCGGGACGATGGTGTACTCGACGTGTACGTTTAACCCGATCGAAGACGAAGCCGTCGTGCAAAATTTATTGAACGACGATGAGTTGGCGCTCGAGCTCGAGACGCTCGATTTACCGATTCGCGGTCGGCCCGGTTTGCGCGCGTGGAAGGTGGGAGAACACTCGGACACGTCGGACGAGGACGGCGACGTCACGTTGAAATGGTTTGACAGTCTGAACGACGCCGCGTCTCGCGCGCGCGAGACGTATGTGCCGAGCATGTGGCCGTTGGAGTCGTCTCGTTTGGCTGAGCTCAAGCTCGAGAGATGCGCTCGATTTTTGCCGCACGACTCGAATACAGGTGGTTTCTTTGTCGCAAAGTTGAAGAAAAAGAACGACCAACGAACGAGAAGCGCGTTCGCAGAGCTCGTGGATCGAGAGCTCGCACTGCGTTGCGACGGATCGACCGCGTCGAAGATGAAACCTTTGGCGCAGAAAGAGGCGGTGGAGCGCATGGACGCGCAACTCGCGCGATTCGTTCCGTTACATCGCGTGAGCAAGGAGCTACACGCGTCCATTCACGAACGTCTGTGCGGACCGAACGCGAACCTCGCGATCAATGGAGACGTTGTGCACGTCGCGAGCGCGACGGCGAGCGCGCTCTTAGACAAGGCGTGCTCCAACGTCGTGCGGCTCGCCGCCGCAGGCGTTTCGCTCTGCGGCGCGAATCCGGACGCGTCCGTGACGCTTCAAGGCGCAGACGCGTTGCGACATCACGTCGGAGAGAAGCTTCCATCGTCGTGGATACCGTGCCTGCCGTCGGAAATGCATCACCTCCTGAAGTCAGAGCGTTCGACCGCACTCGCGAGCGACGCGGTGTCCGAGCGCACGCGAAAGCGCGCCCGCAAATCGCAGGAAGGAGCCGTCGTCTTTTGTTTGCGAAACAAATCGAACGAGATCGTCTTTTCTGTCCCTGGCGCATTATCCCACACACCGGACGGAGACGTCATCGAGATTGGCGAACCGGTTAAAGCGCTCCGATGCGAGCTCGCGGCAAAGCTCCGACGCGTCGCCCAAGGAAAAGCGCGCGCGTAGGTAGATTATTAGAAACAAAGTGCGTAGAGATTGACGGTAGGATACGCATGGCATTGAATTAGCTTACACAATTAGATAAGTTAGCATCAACCTACTTTTTCTTCCTGATCATGGTTCCTTCGCCAAAGTCATCGTCTTGCGGCGAGACTCTGCGCGTGCCTCCCGGAAGCTTCGGCGCGTTGCCCCCCTCGACGGCGTCGAGCCTGGCTTGCACCTTGTTCGCAGCCTCCTTTGCTAATTCCGCCGCCTTGTCCAAATTTTCCTTCTTCGTCACCGACTTGACGACGTTCGTCACGTCCTCCGGTTTAATGGAGCTCACCTTGTCGACGAATCCTAAGAAGGCTTCTTTGCTACCACCCTTTTTGCCACCTTTCGTCGATTCGGAGGACGACGCTATCTTCGACATCTCCATCTTTGACGTCATTGTCTCCGTCACGGGCGCGTTGCTCGTCGTCGAGGAAGAAGTTGACGTCGATGTCGTCACGCTCTCCGTCTTCTGCTCCGTCACGGGCGCGTTGCTCGTCGTCGAGGAAGAAGTTGACGTCGATGTCGTCACGCTCTCCGCCTTCTGCTCCGTCACCTTGCTCTCCGTTACGGCGGCCGGTTTGGTTTGCTCCCCGCTTGTGGACGCTTGGCGCATAAACGCTGCTGCCGCGTCCGTGTCTTCCTCGGCGGACGTCTCCTTCACCTCTTCGACGACAGTTTCGCTCTTCGACTCGAAGACGGGCACCGGGATGCCGGCATCTTTTGGCATCAACTCGGCATAAATGCGTTCCACCTCAGCTTGATCGATGTTGTATCCTCCCATGAGCGCCTCCCGGTTGGAGTACGACTCCTCAAAGTCGTACAAACCGAAACCCGAGGGTAAGGCGGAGCCGGATGATCTAGACATCCCACTCGAAACGTTAGAAGAATACTTGTCGTAGTTGACCGGGCTTAAATCCAAGGGCGCGTCGCCCGAGCTCGAGTACGAGTAATCGCTCGAAAAGTTGCTCGAGTAGTCGCTCGGCGACAGCGAGTACGGATCGACGACGTTCACGTCGGACGAGGACGAGGAAAACGACGAACTCATCGACGAAGAGTATTCAGTGATGGTATCGTACGCGGCACTCGCGACCGGCGTCGTCTTCGCCAATTCCGCGTTGGCAGCGAGTCGTTCCGCCCACTTGGCACTCGCCCCTGTCGCCTTGCCCTCGGACACGATGGCCGACGCCTTGGCCTTGGCGTTTGCCAACTTCTTCAACGATTTCTTCTCCTCGACCACCTTTCGCGTCATCGCGCGCTTCTTAAACGTCAGGTATGACACCACCGCCAACGGCGCGGCAACGTACACCGGCATGGCGTACAAGAGTGCGCACGCGTACTCCGCCGCCGCAAACGTCCACGACGCCACGACACGCGACAGCGTCAACAACACCGCCGCGATCGACATGAACGGCTTGGCGCTCAACAATCCGAGCACTTTCGCGATCGCCCCGCTCGGATCGGCGATAAGATTCGACGAAGCCTTGGCCCCGCTCGACACCACTCCCCCCGGCGTCAGGAGAAACGACTGCGTCCACGCGAAGACGTTGATGCAGCCAAGAATCGCCGCGTCGTACGCGTCCAACATAATATCCACGAAAGAATCCACGCCGGCCGCCACCATATCCACCAAAGCTCGCGCCAAAGTCTGCGCCGGCGCCAATATCGGCACGCTGACGCTCGCATCGCTGTACGCAAACGCCGCGATCGCCGCCGCGATCGCCGCCGCGCCCAACGCCCGCTTCCCCGCGTCCGCGCGCGACACGTCGTCCTCGTCATCGTCATCGAACGGCACGTATCCATCGCTCGCTCGCACGCGCGTTTCCGTCGTCTCAATCTCCGTCACAGTCTCCTTCTCGGCGTTCATCGCCTCCTCGCTCCAATACGACGACGTCGCGCCGACGATCGTCGCCTCGCGAGCCCCAGCGATCTTTACCCTCGTCGCCGTCGCGCATCGCACCACCGTCGCGCGCGAACGCGCAAGACAACACACGACACGCATCTCACCCATCGTCTCCGCGCGCGCGTTCGCGCGCACCACCGTCGCGCGACGCTCGTCGAGCGCCCCCGCGCCCCTCGATCGACCGATCGTCCACCGACGCGCATCACCTCGCCCCGCGTCTCGCACGGTGCGTCTCACCCGCGATGACGATGACGCGCACGACGCGCGAGACACGCTCGTCACCGCTCCGGTTCGCGCGATCGAGGACGTCATCGCCATCGTTCGCGCGCGATTCGACGTCGTCGTCGATTCGCGAATGTAATTTCCCAACGATCGAAAGCGAACGGGACGCGTTCGACCCTCGGTGGATTCGTTCGACCCTCACTCGACGGCGCGTTCGATCGCGGTCGGCGCGTTCGGTGACCGCGTCCGTGGACGTCCGGTCGATCGCGTCGCGTCGCGTCGCCGTCTCGCGCGTCGGGCGTCGACGCGCATTTCATTCACAAATCGCGTCTAATCTAATCATCCCCTGGCGCCGCTCGTGGGCCACGCATTCCAAGTGTCCGAATGAACACGATCACACATACAAAGGACCCACAAAACTCTAGTAACGTACACGAACACGCGGTTTATCGTCCGCGCTCTTCGGCGACGACCGCGTGGATGACGTCGGGCGGTCGACCGCGATCACACACCGGGGGGGGACTCGATTATGAGTCCTGACTCACGGATTGATACTGCTCTTTACGGGAGGATTCGTGATTCGTGTGTACCTCCATCCCCGGGTATAGAGATGAATGGTGGTGTGTGACTCACCGTGTACCCCCCTCGAGGGTCTATGACTCAAGGCGTGTCCCGTGCTCGAGACGCCCGACCGGTTCGTTCGCGCCGCTCGACGGCACACGGCGACGGCGACGGGTCGGCGACGCGATGGGGGATCGCGCGGAGACGCGCGCGAGGCGCACGTACGCGCGATGTCGATCCATGCGCGCGTTTTACGTCGGGCGAGGCGCGCCGATGGCGATCGCGACGGCGTCGAAAACGACGTGGATGACGACGGGCGGCGGCGGCGACGACGACGGGAACGGCGACGATGGGAACGACGACGGGCGCGGTGGGAAGCGATCGCGAGACGGGAAGAAATCCGCGCGTTCTGTTCGTCGGTCTCGCGCGTCGGAGACGACGACGGAGATGGTGACGTACGCGTGCGCGACGAGCGAGGGCGGGACCGCGTTGGCGAGACGCGAGACGACGCGCGGCGCGGCGGCGACGACGAGTCGGTCGAGAGAGATCGCGCGCGATGAGGGGGACGGGGAGGCGATGACGGCCATCGTCATGGATGCGAGCGCGAAGCGCGTGTTTTGTGCGTCGAGAAGTGGACGCGTGGTGCGCATGGATGTCGTGGAGAGAGAGGACGGGACGACGACGACGAGACGCGTCAAGGCGTGGTCGCCGCACAAGTCGTCTCCGGTGTTGGACATGTGCGTGGACGGCACGGGGACACTGTTGTGCACGGGGAGCGCGGATAGATCGGCGCGAGTGTGGGACATCGAGCGCGGGTACTGCACGCACGCGTTTCGAGGGAGACACGGAGGGGCGGTGACGGCGACGGCGTTTCATCCAAATCCCAGGGCGGCGCGCGCGTTCACCGCGGCGGAGGACGGTTCGGTGGCGATGTGGTCGTTGGTCGGCGCGGAGACCGGGGGTGGGAAGAAGGGGAAGAAGGGCGTCGCCGCGGATGGGTGCGTGAAATTCATCGAGGACGCACACGTGAGCGCGGTGACGGCGATTCGCATCGACGCCGAGTCGAACACGCTTCTCACCGCGGGACGAGACAAAGTGGTTCGCGCGTACGATTTGGACACGCTCACGCCGAGAAGCACGACCGCGGTGCACGAAACGATCGAGGATTGCGTGATTTTGCGCGCATCGTCCGCCATCGTGCGCGATGGAAGGGTGAAACCACCGCCGAATCCCGCCGGGGTGATTTTCGCCGTCGTCGGCGATTCGGGACGCATTCGCGTGTGGCGAGAGGGTACGGCGAAACACGCCCTCGAGTCCGCGCCGTTGGTCGCGGAGAAGACGCTCACAAAGGGCGGTGACGAAGAGGAGGATGAGTTCGAAGCCGCGGCGAGCACGTTTACGAAGTGCGCGCTCACGCACTCGGGCGACGGAATCATCGGCGTCAGCGGCGACGCGCGCATCTTGACGTACGTCGTCAACGCGGAGACGGGTGCGTTTGAGATTGAAAACGAAATCGTCGCCAACACGGACGAGATTATAGGTCTGTCCTTCGTTCCGGACGCGAGCGAAGAGGCGGCGATGAACGTCGAAGGCGACGACGAAGATCCGGACGAGGCGAGGACTCTGGCGAGAATGCCGCGCGAGATGGCCGTCGTGACCAATTCACCCACGGTGCGCATGTTCGATCCATCCACGATGTCGTGCGTAGGCTCTCTGAGTGGACACAGCGCGGTCGTACTCTGCGTTGACGCCGCGCTCGCGTCCGATGGTACGGCGCTCATCATCACGGGCGCTAAAGACCACGCCGTGCGACTGTGGGACGCTGCCTCGCGTTCGTGCCTCGCCGTCGGTGAAGGCCACGTTGGCGCCGTCGCCGCTGTCGCGTTTCCACCGAACTCGTCCAAAGGCGTAACGTTTGCAGTATCCGGCGGTTCCGATCGCGTGTTGCGCGTTTGGGACGTCGAAGGCGCGCGCAAAAGCGCCGACGGCGAAATGAGCGCGACGGCGGCGACGGTGGCGCACGACAAATCGCTCAACGGCGTCGCCGTCGCTCCTCACCTTCGCATGGTGGCCACGTGTTCGAGCGATAAGACGGCCAAGATTTGGAAAATGCCAGATTTAGTGCCCCTGGCCACGCTACGAGGACATCGGCGCGGGGTGTGGGCGTGCGCGTTTTCGCCGTCGGATCGCGTCCTCGCCACCGCCGGCGGCGACAAGACGGTGAAGATTTGGAGCGTCGACGATCGCGCGGGAAGTGACTCGAACGGCGCGTGTCTTCGCACTCTCGAAGGTCACACCGCGTCCGTGTTGAGCATCAGCTTTCTCTCTCGAGGCACGCAGTTGCTCACCACCGGCGGGGACGGTTTGCTCAACCTGTGGAACGTCACCGCCGGCGCGTGCGTCGTCTCGGTGGACGCGCACGAGGACAAGGCGTGGGCGCTCGCCGTCGCGAGCGACGGCGACTGGGTCGCCACCGGCGGTACGGACGCGTCCATGTCGTTGTGGCAAGACTCTACGTCGAGCTCCACCGCAGAGACGGCGCAAAAACACGCCCTCGCGGTGGAGCGCGAGCAAGCCTTCTTCAACGCCGAACGTTCGGGAGAAGTCGCCAAGGCGATCGAATTAGCTCTGTCGCTCGAACGACCCGGCGCGTTGCTGCGCGTGCTCACGAGGATGCTCGAGGACGATTACGAGCACGGCGACGCGAGACTTCGGCAGTGCGTCAAGCCTCTGAGCGATGAAAGCCTCACGCGCATGCTCAAGTGCATTCGCGAGTGGAACACCAACGGACGCACGTGTCACGTGGCGCAGCATGTCCTCGCCGCGATATTCCGAACGCACTCCATGGAAGAGTTGAGCAAGCTGGAAGATATCGGAGGTATCATGCAGGCGTGCCGAGCGTACACTGAGCGCCATCGATCTCGCCTCGAACGGCTCTATCGCGGGACGTTCATGGTGGATATTCTCCTCTCGCGCACCGGCGCCATCGTCGACGACGAAGAGACGGAGGAAGAGCTTCGCAAGAGTCGCGAAACCATCGATGATTTCGGTTTCATGCGTGCCGACGGCGCGGCACCGCCGCCGCGTCTGCTCGCGCCGGCGGCGCCGCAGATCGCCGCGGTGAGCGAGGAAGAGGAAGAGGACGACGGCGAGGAACCGGCCGATGACGTCTCCGACGAGGCGATGGACGAAGAAGACGAAGAGGAAGAGGAGGAAGACGAAGACAAAGACGAAGACGAAGACAAAAGCGAGGAGGAACCGCTGGCGAAGGAGGACGTCAAGGAAGAAGACGTCGCGATGGGCCCGCCGAAGAAGCTCAAACGCCTGAGCATACTCAAACGCGTCGCGTCAGACGTGGAGAAACAACAAAAGCTCCTTCGCGATCCCTCGCCGCGACACACGCGATCGGGTAAAAAACTAGGATTCAAATAAATTAGCGCGTGGGATCGATGCAATAATGATGATCTGGTCGTTCAATCACGTAACAACCCTCGTCTACGATTTCGCTAGCTATACTTTCGTTCCACTCGCGCGCGTGTAACCGCGCGCGCGCTCACTCACGCTCACACATGGTGCGTAACGTTTACTGGTGCTTCTGCGCATCGTTAAAAAAGATGATCGTTCCGTCAGTCTCTGATTTTCACGCGTACTCGAGCGTTGTCTTCGCGCGCGCGCGGCAGCGCCCTCGCGTCGAATCGCGCCGACGCACCACGAAGCCGATGTCCTTGGCGTACTCCCGGAAGCACTGACGGCAGATGTTCAAGTTGTACTTGCGGATGATCGCCCACTGGTTTTCGCACACGCGGCTGACGACGATAAAACATCATTCGTTCCCGGTCAGTCTTCGCGCTTCAAAGCCCTAGGTCTTCCCGCCACCCATCGCGCGCGCGCGCGCCCACACGCCTCGCGCGCGCCCCACGCGCCCACCCTCGCGCGTCTCGCGCGCGAACGATTGCTCGCGTTCGCATCATCACCACCCCACTCCCTCGCGCATCTCGCGCGCGCCGTCCACCCGCACGATCGCCCCCCCCCGAGCGGGCGCGTCTCGCGCGATCCCGGCGCGCGGTCGGGTCGCCCGTGCACCATCCGCGTCGCATCGCGTCTCGCGCGCGCACCATCGGCGAGAACCCTTGCCGTAGTTGGCCGGGTGAGAGGCCCAAATATCGTTGTGTCCCATCGTTCGGTGTCGCGTGCGTGCGCGCGTCGCGGAGAGGCGGACGCGATGGCGCGTCGCGCGAGACTTGGACGTCGCCCCGTCGGCGTCGCACGGGTCTCACGGGTTCACGCACGGACCTTAGGGACGCGCGGGTGAGTCAGGACTCGAGCGTGAAATGGCGAGTCAGGACCGGTCACGTGTGGGTCATGCATGACGTGCGCCCATCGCGCGTCGACGGTTGGGAGACGACGACGCGAATCGGGGTCGCGCGGACGCCGTCGCGGTCGTCGATACGAGCGCGTCGACGCGCGCGGACGCCGCGTGTCTCCGTCTGTCTTTCCGTCCGTCAGTGTCGCGTCATGGCGTCCTCGAATGAGCGCGCACCGTCGACGATGATGTCGGCGTGGATACGCCGACCGGTGGGACCGATGGATAACGCCGGCGGTGTGGGACGCGCGCGACGAACGACGCGTCGCGCGTTGGCGAGCGCGTCGGCGGCGATGGCGAACGATTCGACGTCGACGTCGTCCGCGTCGACGAGCGGTGGGACGACGGCGATGGTGACGGAACCGAAGACTGGTTTGCGCGTGCCGGCGGAGATGACGATGCGACGCGCGGCGCTCGCGTTGGCGGGTCTCGGCGTGCGGGTGAAGCGAATCGCGGGATTGGGAGTGAAGGTGTACGCGTGTGGATTCTACGTCGACGCGGGGGCGATGCGGGGGATGAAGGCGGACGGGACGATGGGAGCCGACGCGTTCGAGGCGCTGTCGCGATGCGAGCGAAGCGTTCGTTTGGTCTTCGCTCGAGACGTGGGCGGCGGTAAGATCGTCGAGGCGCTCGCCGAGCGCATTCGACCGAAGATGAGCGCTGGGTCTGCGTCGTTGAAGACGTTCGAGGCGATCTTCGACGGCGTGAGTTTCAAGAAGGGGACGTCTTTGGATTTCTCAGCGTCTTCCCGAGGCGAGCTCTCCACGTCCATCAAGGGCAAAACGGTCAGCATCATCGACGACGCCACGCTCACGCGCGCGCTCTTCGACGCGTACGTGGGTTCGGATCCCGTGATCCCGGCGTTGAAGGCGGAGGTCGCCGCGTTCATCTCTAAAATTTAAACATTTGTAAACACGCGCTCGGCGCTCGCGTCGCTTCGTTTCGCGCGAGTCCAGCTCTCGCGCGCACCGCATCTCACCGCGTGCACGATCGCGCGTCCACCGTCGCGCATTCAAGGCGGTAAATAGTGATCCAGATCGCGCGCGCGTCCGTGATGCCCATCTCGCGTGCGCGCGCGCGGTACGCGGGGTCGCTCGTTTCAGAGTTTTTCGTGTGTGTCTTGGTCAGAGCGCCCGCGCTGAGTCTGGTCGCGGTGCTCGTCCTGGGCCTTTTCGCCGCGCACCAGATCACGCAGACGCCAGATGCGATGAAGCTCGACACGTCGTTCAACGCGTATCGCACGCGTGGGACGATTCGCGCGAAGAGAGCCGCGGCGGTGCTCGTCGCGGCGTGGCACAGTTCAAAATCGCCTCTGGATTCGGGAGAGGGAAAGAGACGCCTTTTGGAGGTCGATTCGAGCGTGAACGCGTCGAGCGCGTCGGAGACGATGGATCATCCATCCCCACCACCGTCACCGCCGTCACCGCCGAGTCCGCCGCTGCCGCCACCGTACGCGGGGTTTCCGACGACGCGTCGGCTATCGAGCACGCTCGACCCAATGCTCTTGGGTTTGGTATCGAAATCGGGCGTCGATGGTGGACGCGGGCTCGGTGAGTTTCACGTCATCGTCTCACAGACGGTCGGTGAGACGGTGGATCTGTTTCGACGCGCGTGCGCGATCGAACACTCGATCGAGACCGCCGCGGGATACGAGGACGCGTGTCGGCGCGGTGGCGACGGGAGCTGCGCGGCGACGTTCAGCGCGTTGAACATTGAATCCGTGTACGAATTGATCGGGTTACTCGACGTCTTTGAAGGATTTCAAGCGCTCGGGGAGGGGTCGGAGGTGGACGTCGCGGCGAGGTTGGCGTTCATTCGAGATCGATGCGCGTATTCGTCGTTCACTCGCGAGAGCGTCAACGCGTCGCACCAAGACATGTGTCGCGTCGTTCGCGCGTGTCACCTCGAGTCGTGTCGCCACGACGTCGTGCGAGACGCCAGGTGCATGGTCGGGGCATATAAAATCGGCATGTGCGATTTCATGACGCGCGTCGAGCCGACGATCGACGAGACGATCGCCGTGGCGAAGATGAAGAAACGATTGGGCGTCTCGTCGTGTCTCGACATCGACGAGCGAGACGTCGAAGATTTCCTCGACGGTGTCGCCGCGATACGTCGTTGGTCGCAGTCGTGGGCGCCGATCGAGGCGATCGGGGCACCGTTTGAAATTTTATTAAACGATGGTTTTTTGTCAGATGGTCTCGACACGCCGAGGAGCGCGCGGCTCATCTTTCGACTGATTGAAAATTCAAAGTCGACGTCGTGGGTGAAGAACGTCGCGCATCGCGTCGTCGAGAGTTTAAACGACGACGCCTCGTCGAAACGCCAGGGCGTAAGCGTGACGTGGAGGCACGCGGAGGCGTACAGCAGCGTCCTCGACGACGAATTGCGCAGGGACTCTAATTTCGCCGTCGCTTCAATGTGCGTGACGATCGCGCTCATCACGCTCAAGACGCGCTCGATCATCATCGGCATCGGAGGAGCGCTGAGCATCGCCGGCGCCGCCGTCTTCACGCACGCGACGTATTTCTGTATATATGGGCAGCGTTGGTTCGGCACGCTTCACCTCGCGGGATTGTTTCTCTCGATCGGTATCGGCGCCGACGACGTCTTCGTCATTCACGACCACTGGAAGCAGAGCGAAAAGGAAGTACCGTCGAGAGATCGCGGTCTGAACGACACGCTCGAAGACCGGATGCGATGGACGTTGTCGCGCTCCGGGTTCACCATGGCCATAACGTCCGTGACGACGGCGGCGGCGTTCGCGAGTAACATTCCCAGCGGCATCCCACCGATTCGGTTGTTCGGAATGTACATGATGACACACATTCTCTTCCTTCTCGGTACCACCATCGTCTTCACGAGCGTGTGCATCATTTTGAGCGAAAAGTGGAAGCACATCGCGGTGTCTCGCAATCGCGTCGTTCATTTTCAGATGGAAGACGTCCCTCGCGCGCCGAGCGCGACGGCGTCGGTTCGGCGCGGTTCCGCACAGCGCCGCGCGACGATCGATCTCGCCGAGTTCCCCACAATGGAGCGCATCATTCATCGTCGAGGACTATCGACGCCGATCGATCGAACGTGGTTTCCGGATTTCACGAACGAACACCGACCGTTGATGGCCGCGACTGATTCGTCTGGAACGACGTCTCCGACGCCGCTCTCGCCCGCAGCGCGCGCGTCGAGACGTCAAAACGTGCTTCAAAGTACTTTTGCGCGACTCTGTCGAAAGAAATGGACGATTTTGGCACTGACTGTCATCTGCGTAGCGGGCGCGGCGACCATCGGTCGAAACATTGCCAAACAAACGGGAGACGAATCGTTATCGCTGTGGCCGAAGGATCACGTCATTCATCGATACAGCGTCTTCGACAAAAAGTTTCTTTCTTCTAGATACGAAGACAGCGTCATGGTTCAATTCACGTTCGGTTTGGACGCCTTGAATACGCGCACATACGACAATCCGACACGGGTGCGCGACGGAAAACCGTCCTGGTTGTCGGCGCCAAACGCCTCGTACGATTTTGCCGATCCGAGCTCGCAGCGATGGCTCTTGGACTTTTGCGACGAACTGAAGTCCGAATCTATGTCCGATCGCGTGTTATCGCCGACCATGGTGAACTGTTGGATACACGATTTAGACCAGTGGCTCAGGAACGGAGGTCTGTCGAACGCGCACGCTGGTGGTTTACCCATCGCGCGAGATGCGTTCAAAGACGCCGTTCGTGTCTTTGCGACGCACGTCAGTTCGTACAACGTTTTACATTTTATGCGTTCGCGCGAGGAATGCGAGCGACTTCGACCGAACGACCCCCTGTGCACCGCGTTTAGCGCGGTGACGATTAAAACCGTCACCGGGCGACTGTCGTCGATGGCGAACGTGCAGAACGAACGCGACTTTTGGGAAGGTTGGTTTGACGAAAAGATTCGAAATCAAAACGCGCCCGCCGAGACGCGAGGCGCGTTTCAATCGAGCGATACGTGGGTCGTCACCGACACGGTGATCGAGTTAAAATCCGTCGCCGTGCTCACCGTCGTCTATTCCCTCGTGTTTTCCTTCATCGTATTATTCGCGTGCACGTGGTCACCTCGCGTCGCCGCGATGGCGACGTTTTGCATCGCCTCCGTCGTCGTCTACTTCGTCGCCTTCATGACTCTTCAAGGCTGGCGTCTCGGCATCATCGAGGCCGTGTGCGTGCAAGTCATCGTCGGTCTCAGCGTCGATTACGTCAGTCACATCGCCGTCGCGTACGTCGCCACCAGAGACAAGTTCATGACGAGAAACGAGCGCGCCTTTGCCGCGGTGCGCGCCGTCGGCGGCGCCGTCACCGCCGGCTGGTTCTCGAGCGTCGCCGCAGCCGCGTGTCTCTTCGGATGCACCATCGTCTTCTTCTCCAAATTCGCCGTCTTCATCGCCGTCACGCTGACGACGAGTTTCGCGCACGCCGTCTTCGTGCTCCCGCTCGCGCTCGCCGCCCTCGGTCCCGCCTTCGTCGGCGACGGCGCGCTCACCTCGAGCGCATCATTCGATTCGAATCGTAGTGTGTAGATCACCACGTACTGTAAAATATGAAAAGAATGTAAACGTAACGCGCCGTCCCGCGGTCGCTCGGCGACGCGGGACGGCAAAGAGCTCTGTGTTGTAATGTACCGTCCCCACACCGCGCGCGTCGTCTCGCGCACGCCCGCGACGCGAACGCCCCCATGACGTCATTACAGACGCAGATCGAGGCGCACGCGTTCCGTTCGCTCCTCGCGCACCTTCGCGCGCACCCGGACGTCCAAAACATCGACATCATGAATGTCGCTGGTTTTTGTCGAAACTGTTGCGCCAAGTGGACGCTCCTCGGCGCGCAAAAGGTTGGGTATCCGATGACGTACGACGACGCGTGTGAGTACGTGTACGGGGAGCCGTACGGGGCGTGGAAGACGAAGCACCAGACGAAGGCGACGGAGGCGCAGTTGAAGGCGTTTGAGGCGAATCGACGCCTACACGCGAGACACGACGGGTTGGACATGGATCGAGCCAAGGCGAGCGGAGGCGGTGACGCGTCCGCGGGAGGTGGATTGACGCCGATCAATGCGTCCGCGGCGTTGAGTGAGGTGTGTTGCGAACCGGCGGAGGCGCTGTTGGCGTGCGCGCGTCGAGGCGACGAGGCGCGCGCGCGGCCGCCGGGCGTCGTCGCGCGCGTTCGATTGGGCGTGCTCACGTGTTCGGATCGCGCGTCGGCGGGCGAGTACGAGGATGTGAGTGGACCGACGGTGATCGCCGCGACGCGCGAGTACGCCGCGGTTTCTGGGTCGTTTACCGTCGTCGACGTGACGTCGTCGGTGACGGCGGATGACGTCGACGCCATCGAAACCGCCCTCGCCGACCTCACGTCTCGTTGCGATCTCGTCTTCACCACCGGCGGCACGGGGTGCGCACCTCGCGACGTCACGCCGGAGGCGACAGCGCGCGTGCTCGCGCGCCAGATTCCGGGCATACCGGAGGCTATTCGCGCCGTCACGTCGCTCGCGGAGCCGCGCGCCGCGCTCTCGCGCGCGCTCGCGGGCGTCGCGCGATCCGGCGCGCTCGTGCTCAATCTCCCGGGCTCTCCCTCCGCGGTGAAACAGTGGCTCGGAATAGCGCTTCCGCTCGTTCCTCGCGTCATGGAGACGTTGGCTGCGCGTCCGTAGCGTCGCGCGACTAGCTTTTGTAGACATTCCATATTCGTATGTAGGTTCACGACTCGTCACTCGAGGGACTCGTGTTCAGACGCGAACGCAGCCTCATTCGTCGACGGACAGCGATGTGGTCGCAGGCGGCCCGCGCCGCGGCGCGGGCGCGCGAGGCCGTCCAGGCGCGAAGAGACGCGTCGGAACGCGCGTCGGAACGCGCGTCGGAACGAACCAATCTCGTTCCGAGCACGTCCGCACGCGCCGCGGCGCCGTCGGTGATGGATGACGCACCCACCGATGGTGTTGGCCGAGCGTCCGACGCCCTCGTCGGCGACGTGATGGCGTCGGCGCGAAAGGCGCGCGAAGGAACTCGAGCGCCGATATTACATCTCGTTCCCGGGATGGTGGCCATCGCGGCGTGCGCGCTCGTGCTGTGGTGCGGGTCGTTTTTCGTCGAACACCCAATTTGGAAGTTTGAGCACGTGAGTCGAACGCGACGTGCGGCGGCGATAGGACACACGGGACCGATGGCGTGCGAAAAGAACTCGGATCTGACGGGGAGTAAGTCGTGCCTGCCGGCGTTTGCGGTGATCGGGAGTCACATCGGGGGTACGAGGCAGTTGAAGGCTTTGATGTCTCAGCACGACATGCTGACGGAGGGACAAAAGACTATGCACTTTTTCAATCCCGTGTACGGCGCGACGCAAGGGACGCAGATGTGTGACCCACCGAAATTATTGCTCAAAGCGTACTTTTCGGCGGTGCAAGCGGGTCACGGGGCGAAGTGGAGCCCGTACGATCCGAGCGAGACGATGAAGGCGAAACGCGAGGGCGACGTGTTCCAAAGAAAGTCCGGGGACATCGTGAGCGGCGATTGGAGCGACACATACTTTCACTGCGCGTGCTGCGCGTCGACGATGAAAAAGATGATGCCGCACTTGCGTCCGATCGTGGTGCTGAGAGATCCCATCGGTCGCGCGATGGCGCGTTACGTGGAAGAAAATCATCCGAGCGGAACGCCGCTGGACGCCGCGGGGCTGAGCGCTTGCGCGTTGAAAGAGAATGGTTTCACCTGGAGTCGAAGCGTCGGAAAGATGAAGGAATTCTTGACGCAATGTCTGAAGGAGACGGACGGGAACGACCCATCGACGCTGACGCGCGAATGCTTGGATTTCCACTCATTTTTGGGGTGGAGTATGTACGCCGAGTACTTGGAGGTGTGGCTGAAGGAGTACCCCAATCTACTCGTCCTGTACGCGGACGACATACAAGAAAACCCCATAGAGGTGGCGAAGGCTGTCGAAACCTACCTCGGGTTACCTCCGAATTCGTCTCCGTATAAGACGGCGGGATTGGGCGCGTTGGAAGACACCAACTTGGGCGCCATAGCGTTTGACGTGCAGCCGCAGTTGGCGAAGACGAAGGATGATAGACAAGCGACCGCGGATTTGGTGGAGTACTTCAAGCCGAACGTGAAGAAGTTACACGACATGGCGGAGAAGGGCATCATTCCCGCGCTTCCGTACAAATGGATGCGTCGTTACGACATTCCAGTCAAGCACGAAATCAAGGCGTCTCGAAAACTCCTCGCGGACGACGACAGCGAATTCAAAGGATTGCTGAAGAGTCTGCGACGAACGGATAATAAGCTGGACGACCTCGTCGCAGAGACGACCAAGTCGAAGAGCATCAGTGGCTCACGCATAGGAATCGACCAAGTTTTGGAGGGTATCGGAGTCTCCGTCCCGAAACGTTCTGCGTCCGTCGAAAACGGCGACGACGCCTTCATCAACGACATACTCGGCGGTGCGAACATACCGACCAGCCATGACACCGCGACGTCCAAGTCACCGGCGTCGTCAACCTTGGTCATCGGCCGCGACGGAAAGCTCGTTCGAAACAAGGACACCGCCGTCGCCACGGTGGGCAACGCGACGGGCGCGGAGGACGCGGATAATTTTAGCGCGCTCAAATCCAAGTCGGAGCTACTTCAAAAACAGGCTGAGCGCAAGGAGAAGCTCACCAAGCCGCACTGGGAGGCGGAGACCGTGCGCGGTCGGTTCTATTCCGATCTGTACGTCCCCATGGACCGCGAGATTAGAGATTCGCTCAAAGGAAACCTCTTTGTCCCCGTCGCCGTGCCGTACCTCTTTCAATTCGCCAACGAGTTTAAACATGACAAGGCGTGGATGGACATCGTCGGTATCAAGAAGGAAGACCAGGCTCGCGTGTACAGCGAACTGTGGAGGGACGACTGCACCCACGCGCAGCAGTGGTCCGCGGTTTCGGGATGCTGCGGGACGGATTGCTGCTTCGTAGGCGGCCATCGCCAAGACACGGTGGGCTTGCGCGGAAAATAGACCATTCTACACTCTAGACACGATGCGATTTTACATCAAACAACTCTACTAAATCTCGGCGGGAATCACTTCCCTCTCTAAACTAGGCGTCAATCGCGCGCACTCGCTGTCGATGTGCTCCATCGAGACGTTCGAAGGCTGCGCCGCGTACTCGCGCAGGCGACCGGTGCGCGTCGCGGGCGCGAAATCCAAACTCGCGTGCGCCTCTTTTATCTTCGCCTTGTTCGCCAAATACTCCTCTCTGGTGATTGAACTCGCCTCGAAGCACGCTCTGTCCATCGCGATGTCCACGCACCCCGCACACGCCGCCGTGATCGGATTCTCGACGCGTCGAACGCGCACCGTGTACGTCTCCGAAACCAACGGACGCAACTCGCGCTCGAATCGCTCGACAAAGTTTGGAAACGACGCGCACCCACCCGTCAAGATAACGTCCATGTAACACAGTGCGCGCTGCTCGTCCACCAAATCGGTCGTCTCCAACGCCTGCGCGACGAGTTCGGGCACTCCGCACTGTCTCGCGCCGATATCGCTCGGATGAAACAGCGTCTCGGGCACCATGAAGCGTTCGTTGACGAGCGTCAAAAATTGATGGTTGGGTTGGTCGTCGCGCGATACTTTCGCCTTTTTGGACGATTTCTTTTTCGGTTTCCGTTTCTTCGGTCCACGCGCGCCAAAGTCGTCGTCGTCGTCGTCGTCGTCGTCGTCGTCGTCGTCATCGTCCGATCCGTCCGCTTTCTTTTCGTCGGCGTCGTCCTCGCGCACGTACCCGCGCAAGATGTGAATCCCGTCTGGAAGCACGTACTCCTTGCGCACCGTCCCCCCGCGTTTCGCCTT
>Ga0181576_10000088_pt1 | contig 57362 bp, 54 predicted proteins | sample 101ome_22_FD_132464 | JGI IMG/M metagenome (GOLD analysis project Ga0181576, IMG submission 132464) | Coastal salt marsh microbial communities from the Groves Creek Marsh, Skidaway Island, Georgia - 101412BT metaG (megahit assembly) | ecosystem: Environmental > Aquatic > Marine > Intertidal... | reverse complement strand
GACAGTTGTCGGTGGGTTGGCTCTGATAAGTGGTCAAAGGCAAAAACTCGATGTGCGCGGGCTTTCGCGGCTCTCAGTCAACGACCAATATTCCATCGAGACATTGGGTTTGAGCTTCGACCTGCCAAAGGGGACATTGACGTCGACAGAGCGGCTCGAAGCACGGACGCCATTTGGCGCTTTGGAGGCCGGTAAAATGCACGTTTCGGTCGACACTGACAAACAAAGCTTTCGTTTGGAATTCACGGGCGGGGTAGAACTGGTTTATACACCATGAGCAGGCAGGAGAGGTGAAAGATGAAAACGACGCTATTGGCACTCGCTCTGAGCACATTGGCCGTTCCTGCATTTGCGCAATCAACGGCTGTCGATCTTGGCCCTTATGCGATTTCTCAGGATGCCCCTGTCGAAGTGAGCGCGGATGCGCTTGAAGTAAATTCTGAATCAAACAGTGCTTCGTTCATCGGAAATGTTCTGATTTTGCAGGGTGACATCAGGATTTCGGCTGGGCGTGTCTCGCTGTTTTATGACCCTGATCAAGGGGAAGTCGTCCGACTGGAAGCGGAAGAGGACGTGATCTTCGCAACGCCGAGTGAGGCGGCCGAGGCGGCGGTTGCTTTCTATAACGTCGAAGAGCGGCTAATTTCATTGGAAGGCGGCGTACTGCTCACGCAGGGGCCCGCGACACTCTCCGCCGAACGTTTGGTGATTGATCTTTCGACAGGTACGGCAAAGTTGGACGGGCGCGTCAAAACCATCTTCACCCCTGGTTCAGGCGAGTAATGTAATGTCTTTTCTAAAAGTCACGGACGGAAACGGGGGGCTACAGGTAAAAGACCTCCGCAAGAGCTACCGCAAGAGGGTAGTGATCCGCGACGTCAGCCTGTCACTCGTCAAAGGCGAGGTCGTAGCGCTGCTCGGCCCTAACGGATCTGGGAAAAGTACCTGCTTTTACGCCATCGCCGGACTGGTGATCCCGGAAGGCGGGCACGTCTATATCGACGGTCAAGAAGTTACTACTCTCCCGATGTACCGGCGGTCACGCTTGGGAATTGGCTACCTGCCGCAAGAAGTTTCGATCTTCAGAGGCATGAATGTAGAGGATAACATTCTCTCTATTCTTGAAACCACGGAGCCTGATCGCAACAAACGCCGCGACCATCTGGAAAACCTTCTGGCGGAGTTTTCAATTGAACATATCCGCCGCGCGCCGGCACTCTCTCTATCCGGCGGCGAAAGACGGCGCGCGGAAATCGCGCGGTGCCTTGCGTCGAACCCGAAATATGTCCTCCTCGACGAACCTTTCGCGGGCGTCGATCCCATCGCGGTTGGTGAAATCCGGCATTTGGTTGCTGGGCTGAAGGATAGGGGAATCGGTGTGCTGATCACCGATCACAATGTGCGCGAAACACTTTCAATCGTCGATCGGGCCTACATCTTGCATGATGGAAAGGTTCTGATGAGCGGCACCGCCGAGGAAGTGATCCAAGATGAGAACGTGCGCCGCGTCTATCTAGGCGATTCATTCCGGATCGGCTGAATCCGAAAACTCGCATTCGACTCATTGACAATACACCTTGAGTTGTCGCCAAATGAAGGTGATGACGATGATTGGCAACACATCCCCTTCATACATGCAGCACAGCTGCACGAAGGGCATTAATCAATCAAACGTTATCGTTCTCATATAGGTAGATTTCGTAATGGCTCTCTGGGCCAAATGGATATTTGCCTCTAATAACAAGGAGTAACGATGCGGTACCAAATCAGCGGAAAGCAAATCGACATCGGTGAAGCCCTGCAAACGCACGTCATGAACGAACTCAGTACAACTGTGGAAAAGTATGCAGGAAGACCCACAGAGGCCACTGTAATATTTTCCAAGTCGGGCAGCGAGTTTGTGTGCGAAACCATCGTGCATTTGTCCACTGGCCTGACTTGCCAAGCCAAAGATCACGCCCACGAGATTTACGCTTCCTTCGACAGTTGCTGTGAAAAAATGGACAAGCAATTGCGCCGAAACAAGCGGCGGCTGAAAGATCACCACCGTCATCGTTCGGAACCGGTTGAACTTTCTGACGCTGGCTCTTATATCCTCGCCGCAACTGAAGATGACTCTAACGAGGGCGACGACTCCAGCCCCGTAATCATCGCGGAGATGGAAGCCAAAATTCCGTCGATCTCTGTCGGTGAAGCGGTGATGCAAATGGAAATCAGTCACCTTCCAGTTGTTGTTTTCAAGAATGAAAAGCATGGCGGATTGAATGTTGTCTACCGCCGCGATGATGGAAATATTGGCTGGATCGATCCAAAGGTCGCCGGCTGATCAGGAAAATAGCTAGTTACGACGCTCATGGAACTCTCAACCATTTTGAAGCCCGAGGGTGTAAAGCTCTTGGGAGCATCTTCCAGCAAGAAACGCCTGTTTCAGGACATCGGTGATCTTGCGGAGCAGGTCTATGGCGTCGATTCACAAGTCGTGACCGAGTGCTTACTCGAAAGAGAAGTGCTCGGCCCCACAGGCGTTGGCAACGGGATCGCCTTGCCGCATGCGCGGCTGGAGAGCGTCAAAGAGGTTTGTGGCCTGTTCGTCCGTCTCGAAAAACCACTGGAATTTGACGCCGTAGACCGCCAACCGGTTGATCTTATCTTTGCACTTTTTGCGCCGATCAATGCCGGTGTGGATCACCTCAAGGCGCTTGCTCTGGTTTCGCGGACACTGCGAAATCCGAACATCTGCACAAAGTTGCGGGCGAATGACGCGCCAACAATCCTGCACACGATCCTGACAGAGGCGCAAACGTCGCAAGCGGCCTAACCTATCGCCAGTTGGCAAATCCGAAAGCGACATAGTCTTTCTGATAAACAGCGCGCGCAGCGGCTTCAATTTCTTTGGAATCCTTTTAGGCTCCATATCAATACCCGCTTGGTACTGCTTCAAAAGAAGCCTCACCTGGAAAGGGTCGATCAATCCGTCGATCATGAGCTGAATAAGTCTATTCCGCTGTAATAGATTCTGTTTCTCGACCGCGTAACCGCGTTCTCTCTTACCGCAATGCGATGAAAGGAACCGCGCTGTACTCTGGCCAATTTTTGTTAGGGATGTTGGTACGCGATCCTGCCGCCGCAGCGGCCCAGCAGCAAAACCATGATGAACGACAGCATCACCTACATAGGCTATCGACGCACCATCATTTCTTGCGCGCATCGAGACATCGGTATCATCCATGTAGAATGCGTAGCCTTCGTCAAAACCGCCTAAGCGCCGCAGAAACTTTGCATCAAAAGCGCAATTGGTCCCAACAAGCTTGATGCATTCACCACGAAAAACACGCGCTTTAGAGCCGAACGGGAGTGTGCGCTCGTCGGCATTTGGCGCGACTGAAACGCAGGTTGATTGGTTTGTGATCCCGTTTCTACCAATCACCCGCCCCGTTGCGGCCGAGGCAGCGCCAGACGCAATGGGCCCGACGAGACGAGATAGCCACAATGGCTCTGGCCGCGCGTCGTCGTCTATAAACGCAATAATTTCACCCGCGGCGTGGGCAATACCGAGGTTACGCGCGGCAGAGATATTCGCGTGACTGAACGCGACGGTTTTGATGACACCAACATCCAATTGAGCGGAAGAGAGCGCCTCAGGCTCGGCGACAACAATTATTTCGAAGCTTGGAAAGCGTTGCTGTAGCAAAGACTTAACGACACCATTCAAATGGCTCGGTCGCCCGTGACTGACGATTATGACGCTGACACGCGGCGCGATCACTGCCGCCCCACTGCGCCCAAATACGGTGCGACTTTCGGGATGTCTTCGGGATTGTTCACCTCCCAGAAAGACCGACCTTGCAGGTCCGCTTGCACGCATTTGATAGGGATGCCGTTTTCGAGGAAACGCAATTGCTCCAGCCCTTCGCATTGTTTCAAGGGAGACTCAGGCAGCCTCAAATAAGCTTTCAATGCGTCAGGGCGATACGCATAGGCACCAATATGATGGAATACAGGGGGTGATTTCTTCGTCATCAAACCGCCCTGCGGTGTACGGAAGAACCTCTTTGGAGAAATAGAGAGCATTGCCGTCACTATCCTGCACCAGCGTCGTCGCACCGACCCGACCTTCGTGCCTGTCCTCTCGCAGCGCGTCGAGCATGCGTCCGCTTGTCGGTAGGGCCGGTGTCGCAACTTGAACTTCAGGAGAGTCGAAAGCGCTTATTAGGGACTGTAAAATCCAATGTGGCGTCAGAGGTGCATCACCTTGCAGATTGACGACAAGATCAAAATCATCGCCAATTGCTTGCAGAGCCTCCGCACATCGCTCGGTGCCATTTCGGCAGGCCGATGATGTCCGAACAACTTCACCACCAAACGAATGACACTCCGCCTCAATAAGATCATCATCCGTTGCCAAAACGATGCGGGCAAGATCTGCTAGTGGTTGCGCCGCAAGCCACGTCCAATGGGCGAGAGATCTGTCATCACCGCTGGGCGAGACTAATCGCGCAAGCGGCTTTCCTGGAAATCGAACCGACGCAAACCGCATCGGTATTACAATCAAGGTCTTCATGAGGACGAGACTAATTCAACCCCCGGTGCAAAAGCGATGAAAAACGGGTTTTCAAAGCCGGTCTTGCCGTAGGAAAGGGGTGCATGGGTCTCAAACGCAACGACCTGCCCCCCTGCACCCTGTAAAACAGCCTGCCCCGCGGCGGTATCCCACTCCATTGTCCGCCCGAGGCGTGGATAGAGGTCGGCTTCACCGGTCGCAACGAGGCAAAACTTCAGCGATGATCCGGCGCTCTTGGTGTCGCTGTAAGAATATCGTTCCAGATAGTCGTCAGTCGCCTGATCCCGGTGGGATTTGGAAGCAACGATCCGCAAGGCCGAATTATTAGGTTTAGAGACTGAAATAAGCACCGTTTCGCCACTCTTTTGCGGGTCAAAAGGCCCCTTCTCTTCGATTGAAGCACCCCGACTATCAGTGATGAAAAGCCTTTCACGCGCGGGCGCGTAAACGACCCCGCGAATGGGAACGCCAGCCTCCACATAGGCGATATTCACAGTGAAATCGCCTCTCCGGTTGATGAATTCTTTTGTCCCGTCGAGCGGATCGACGATCAGAAAAGTCGAGCCTGTTGTGTCGTGCGTATCGGCCTGCTCTTCTGTCACGAGCGCAACATCTGGGAAAGCAGCTCGTAACCCTTCGGAGATATGCGCGTCGGCGAGTTTGTCGGCGACCGTCACAGGGCTTTCATCAGACTTTGACTCGACCTGAAAATCGTCTCTTCCATAGACTTCCATAATCAGCGCGCCTGCCTCAAGAGCAAGGCGCCTCATCTCTGTCTCAAGCTTCTGAAAGTCCACCTGAATCTCCATCTACAAGTATTTAACTGAAACGATGATCGCTTTATGCGTGATCCCGTATTACGTTGCAACGCAATCATTCTCAGAGCGGCCAAACCTTCAGGAAATGTTTCAAACCCAGCGAAAAAGAAGCAAGTTCGCCTACGCCTTCGAAATGGGCGAGTTGATCTTTCACAGCGTGGTGCGGGACATCCGGAAGAGCCACAGCAATGCTGTCGTCGGGCTGCTCCTGAACCTCATCCAAGCCACGCTTTTCGTTGCCGCTTTTTATGCGATGTTTTTGCTGCTGGGGATGAGAGGCGGCGGCATCCGAGGTGACTTCCTCCTCTATATTATGTCCGGCATCTTTCTCTTCATGACCTACGCCAAGACTATCGGCTCCGTGTTTGGTGCTGAGGGGTCAACCTACCCTATGATGCATCACGCGCCGCTCAATACGATCGTCACGATCTCCGCAGCGGCTATAAGTACGCTCTATCAACATACGCTCACACTAGTTGTCGCACTCTTCCTCTACCATTCACTCATCACCCCAATCTCGATCCACGACCCTATCGGGGCATATGGCATGTTTTTGTTGGCTTGGATTTCGGGTGTGGCTATCGGCATCATATTCATGTCGATCCGGCCGTGGCTGCCGAACCTCGCGCCAATCGGGCAGACTGTCTATTCACGGGTCAATATGATTGCCTCAGGCAAAATGTTTGTCGCGAACACGCTCCCTGCCAGTATGGTCGCCTTGTTTTCATGGAATCCGCTGTTCCATTGTATTGATCAAGCGCGCGGTTTTGTCTTCATCAACTATTACCCGCACAATAGCTCGATCTCCTATCCGGTGTCGGTAACGGTTGGTTTGTTTATGTTCGGTCTAATGATAGAGTTCTTCACCCGTAAGAATGCTTCTGCGAGTTGGAACGCCGGCCGCTAGCAATTCGCAATCGGTATTTAAATTTGCCCGTTTGACCCGTTGCAGCCCCCTGCTTGCCTCCCTATATACGCTCTGATCTATCCAGAAGCCGTTTAAGGCGGAAGGAACCAACCAGAAGGCTCGGATGCCGAGAAGGGGCCGCGCCGATCAAACCGCCTAAGTGAGGGATTTGAAAAATGGGAAAAGTAATTGGTATCGACCTCGGTACAACCAACTCCTGCGTCGCCATCATGGATGGCTCCAAGCCGCGCGTTATCGAAAACTCTGAAGGTGCGCGCACTACGCCTTCGATCGTTGCATTCACTGACGACGAGCGCCTCGTGGGCCAGCCTGCAAAACGTCAGGCCGTAACCAACCCGGACAACACGATCTTTGGTGTGAAGCGCCTGATTGGTCGCCGGTTCGACGATGCGGATCTTGCAAAAGACAAGAAGAACTTGCCGTTCAACGTCATTAATGGCGGCAATGGCGATGCGTGGGTCGAAGCACGCAGTGACAAGTACAGCCCGAGCCAAATCTCTGCTTTCATCCTGCAAAAGATGAAAGAAACCGCAGAGAGCTACCTCGGCGAGGAAGTCACGCAAGCCGTTATCACCGTGCCGGCCTACTTCAACGACGCCCAGCGCCAAGCCACCAAAGATGCCGGCAAGATCGCCGGTCTTGAAGTGCTGCGGATCATCAACGAACCGACCGCTGCTGCGCTTGCCTATGGCCTCGACAAAAAAGAAACCAAAACGATCGCCGTTTATGACCTTGGCGGTGGTACATTTGACGTGACCATCCTGGAAATCGACGATGGCCTCTTCGAAGTGAAATCCACCAACGGTGACACGTTCCTTGGCGGTGAAGACTTCGACATGCGGATCGTCAGCTACCTTGCCGACGAGTTCAAAAAAGAGAACCAAGTCGACCTGACCCAAGACAAAATGGCACTCCAGCGCCTGAAAGAGGCCGCCGAGAAAGCAAAGATCGAGCTGTCCAGCTCCAGCCAGACCGAGATCAACCAGCCGTTCATCTCGATGGGTTCGAATGGCCAGCCGCTTCACCTCGTCATGAAGCTGACCCGTGCCAAGCTGGAAAGCCTCGTTGGTGATCTGATCAAAGCGTCGATCAAGCCATGCCAAGCCGCTCTGAAGGACGCCGGTCTGTCGACCAACGACATCGACGAAGTCGTACTTGTTGGTGGTATGACCCGTATGCCGAAGGTCATCGAAGAAGTGACCAAGTTCTTCGGCAAAGAGCCGCACAAGGGTGTGAACCCTGATGAGGTTGTCGCTATGGGCGCTGCGATCCAAGCAGGCGTTCTGCAAGGCGACGTTAAGGACGTTGTTCTTCTCGACGTGACGCCACTGTCTCTCGGCATCGAAACGCTGGGCGGTGTTTTCACCCGCCTGATCGACCGCAACACCACAATCCCGACGAAGAAGAGCCAAGTGTTCTCCACCGCCGAGGATAACCAGAACGCCGTGACCATTCGCGTGTTCCAAGGTGAGCGTGAAATGGCTGCTGACAACAAGATGCTCGGTCAGTTCAACCTCGAGGAAATCCCGCCGGCACCGCGCGGCATGCCGCAGATCGAAGTGACTTTCGACATCGACGCCAACGGTATCGTGAGCGTTTCAGCGAAGGACAAAGGCACGGGCCGTGAGCAGAAGATCACAATCCAGGCTTCCGGCGGCCTGAGCGACGACGAGATCGAAGCAATGGTCAAGGACGCAGAGGCCAACGCCGATGCGGACAAGCAGCGCAAAGAACTGGTGGAAGCCAAGAACCAGGCCGAAAGCCTGATCCACTCCACCGAGAAAGCGATCGAAGAGCACGGCGATAAGGTCGACCCGACCACCGTCGAAGCGATTGAACTCGCAGTCGCGGCCTTGAAGGACGAGCTTGAGAACGACAATGCCGACAAGATCAAATCTGGCATCCAGAACGTGACCGAAGCATCGATGAAACTTGGCGAGGCAATCTACAAAGCCAGCCAGGATGAATCGAGTGGCGATTCGTCAGCGGCAGACGAAGCTTCAGCGGCCGATGAGGATATCCTAGATGCTGACTTCGAAGATCTCGGTGACAACAAGGACGGCCGCTAAGCCAAGGCGTAGCAAAGGCGAGACCGGCCCGGACCCCCGCGCCGGTTTTTCCTTTTAAGAGGGCATCAATCAATGGCGAAACGCGACTATTACGAAGTTCTTGGAATTTCTCGCGGCGCATCCGCCGATGAGATCAAGAAAGCCTATCGCCAAAAGGCGAAAGAACTTCACCCTGATAGAAACGCCGACAACCCAGACGCCGAGTCACAGTTCAAGGAAGCCAACGAAGCATACGAGGTGCTCAAAGACGGCGAAAAGAAAGCCGCCTATGACCGCTTCGGGCATGCGGCCTTTGAAAACGGTATGGGCGGCGGTCAACGCGGTGGCTATGGCGGCGGCAATGCCGATTTTTCCAGCGCTTTTTCTGATGTGTTCGACGACCTCTTCGGAGATTTCATGGGCGGTCGCCAAGGTGGCGGGCGCAATCGCGCCACCCGTGGTAATGATCTTCGCTACAACCTGAAGATCACACTCGAGGAAGCCTTCGGCGGACTACAAAAGACGATCAACGTGCCAACCTCGGTGGCGTGCGACTCCTGCAACGGCACGGGCGCAGAAGGCGGAAGCGAACCGGTAACATGCCCCACATGCTCTGGCATGGGCAAGGTGCGCGCCCAGCAGGGCTTCTTTACAGTGGAGCGCACATGCCCCACCTGCTCTGGTATGGGTCAAACCATCAAGAACCCGTGCAAATCCTGCCACGGCGCAGGGCGCACCGAGAAAAACCGTTCACTTTCGGTGAACATCCCCGCTGGTGTGGAAACTGGTACACGCATTCGGCTCGCAGGCGAAGGCGAAGCCGGGCTGCGTGGCGGGCCATCGGGAGATCTCTACATCTTTATCGAGGTGGCCCCACATAAGCTCTTTGAACGGGATGGAACCAATCTTTATTGCCGTGTGCCTGTCTCTATGGCGTCGGCCGCGCTTGGCGGTGATATCGAAGTACCGACCATCGACGGCGGGCGCAGCCGCGTGAAAATCCCTGAAGGCAGCCAAACCGGCCGTCAGATGCGTCTTCGCGGCAAAGGCATGCCAGCGCTCAGGTCGGGCGGTGTCGGTGACATGTTCATCGAGCTGAACGTTGAAACGCCAGTGAAACTAAGCGCGAAGCAAAAAGAACTGCTGCGGGAATTCGCTGACCTTGGCGAAGAGAATAATCCGTTGAGTTCAACCTTCTTCTCATCGGTCAAGAGCTTTTGGGACTCGATGAAGGGTTAACCCGTTAACGGGGCGGTAACCGTAACTGGTTTACCGCCCTTATATGGGTCGCCGCAAGACATATGACAGAGAGCCGCTTTTGCCGCTCTCCGGCACCGCAAAACCGGCCGGAGCGCCAGTACAGGCGACCATTGATCAGCCATCCTACATCAAAGACCATCGAAAGCGGCTGCGAGAGCGGTTTCTGATCGGCGGTCCTGATCCGGTACCCGACTACGAACTGCTTGAACTTCTACTCTTTCGCGCAATTCCCCGCCGAGACGTCAAGCCAATCGCCCGACACTTGCTTGAGGCATTTGGTGATTTCAATTCAGTCATCACCGCTCCGTTCGAACGCTTGCGTGAGGTCAAAGGACTCGGCAGCAGCGCCATCATCGAATTGAAAATTGTCGAAGCGGCAGCCCAAAGGCTGTCGCGCGCGCGGATGATGAATAAGCCCGTTATTTCCGGCTGGAATGCGCTCCTTGATTACTGCCACACGGTCATGGCCCATCGCGAGACAGAACAGTTCCGCGTTCTTTACCTGAACACCAAAAATATGATTTTAGCGGATGAGTGCGCGGGGTCCGGCACTGTCAATCATGTGCCCGTCTATCCCCGCGAAATCATCAAGCGCTGTCTCGATCTTTCTGCAACAGCCGTCATCCTTGTGCATAATCATCCGACGGGTGATCCCACGCCGTCGCAGGCTGATATTGATATGACTGAAAGAATCGAACATGCAGCGCGTGTCTTTGACATAGCGCTGCACGATCATGTCATCATTGGCCGAGAGCGAGAGCTGAGCTTTCGGGCAAGCGGTCTGCTGTAAGTCAATGCATCGCGAGATGAACAGGGCTGATAAGGCTGCCGAGCAGGATGAAATCACCAACCGCGTCGCAGCTCGGAATCGACAAGGACAAATCTAGCGCCTTCAGATCCGAGGCGGCGGCAAATTCCAAAGTTTGAGCCGAAATCTCGCGGCCGCAATTTTCGGCTGTGATTTCCGCTTCGACCGAGAATCGTACTGATTTGCTGCCATCTTCCGCACCAAAAGCAGGAATAGAAAACACTTCCGAGAAGTTAGCTTCAGCGACCAAATCCTCGCCAAAACGCTGCATCAAAGCACCGCCTGCACTGGTGTTCCCAACCTTAGTCAGGTGCAAAGGATCGCCGTACGTTGCACCATCGATGAATGCATGAAGCTCCAGGCCTGTAACTCCCTGCCAGAGCAAAACCGCGCGATGATAACCGTCAAAGTCAGAAACGAAGGTCGCGCCAACCGCAGTCGAGCCATCCATAAAGCTGGCCATGACAACGGACGCCTTAGCAAGGGCTGGAATTTGCGTCGAATAAAGGCCATCCGCATCGGTGGCGGCGGTGAACATCATCCCTTGATGGTGGATCGTGACAATTTGATCCGCAGCACATGGTGCATCAAGGTTTACCTCTACCATAGCACCCTCAGCCGCGGATAGCAGCATGCGCGGCGTACAGTCGCCTGTCGATGCTATTGTCGTCAGCGCCGGCGCATCAGATGTCACGCCAAAGCCCTCTGCCGCCACTGCTGCAAGAAGTTGTGGCTCCAATGTGGAGTCAAACGAGGAAATGGGTTTGGGAAGCTGCGCCACTAGCGCTGACGAGTTCTCAACCTGCGGCGCTTCAAAGGCGGGGAGTTCGACCATCGGCACCATCGCCACAGGAGCCGCCACAACCTCGGGCTCACCTGCGAGACGGGAAGCCAGAGCATCGCCGTTCTGCACTACAAAACCGATTCCAAGAGCCGCTGCGAAAGTCCCGCCGGCAACCGCAATCTTCCGAATCTGTGACATCGCTCGCGTCCCTTCTATGACTAGAACGGATACAATCTAGGATTTTAAAGTGTCCCAAGAACGACGCGACAAAGGAAAGATTACGGCGCGATTTGGACCGATTATGTCAACTTTCCGTGGCAGTGCTTGAACTTCTTTCCCGACCCGCAAGGGCAGGAATCATTGCGACCGGGATTGCCCCATGTCTGCGGATTGGCTTCGTCAAACCCCTCACGCTCTTCACCTGTGGCCTCTTGCTGCGCAACAGGCGTAGCACCCGCCGCTGCCGCCTGTAGACGGCGCTGCTGATCTGCGAGCTGCTGCATGAGAGCGCGCTGCTCTTCTTCGGTCATTGGGCGAATCTGCGAAAGCTTCTGGGTCACTTCCTGACGCAAACTGTCGAGAAGGCTCTCAAAAAGCTGGAAGCTCTCGGTCTTGTACTCGTTCAGCGGATCACGCTGTGCATATCCACGGAAACCCACAACCGAACGTAAATGCTCAAGGGTGAGCAAATGCTCGCGCCATTTCGCGTCGATTGTGTTGATCAGAATTTGCTTCTCAATGTTGCGCATCGTCTCGGGGCCAAAGGCCTCAAGCTTCTCCGCCATGAATTTGTCGGCTGCTTCGATCAGGCGCTCACGAACGACTTCCTGATCGACACCATCCTCATCACACCATTCGGCAAGGGGCGGCTTGATGGATAGGATTTCGGCAACATCCTTCTCGATGCCTTCAACATCCCACTGGTCGGCATAGCTTTTCGGCGGCAAATGGATGTCGATTAGATCTTCGATCACTTCGTGGCGCATATCTTCGACGATCTCGGAGAGATCACTCGCACCCATGACTTCGCGGCGCTGCTTGAAGATCACTTTACGCTGATCGTTCATCACATCGTCGAACTTCAACAGTTGCTTACGAATGTCGAAGTTGCGGCCTTCCACCTTCGCCTGTGCGCGCTCAAGGGATTTGTTGACCCAAGGGTGAACGATGGCTTCGCCCTCTTTCATCCCCAGTGACGACAGCACTTTATCCAAGCGCTCAGATCCGAAAATTCGCATCAGATCGTCTTCGAGCGACAGGAAGAATGCGGAGCGGCCCGGATCACCCTGACGCCCCGAACGGCCACGCAGCTGGTTATCGATCCGACGGCTTTCGTGCCGCTCGGTACCCAAAACGAACAAACCACCCGCGTCAAGAACGCGCTGCTTTTCGTCCGCATGAGCCGCTTCGATTTCAGACCTCAGCGCATCGGGGTCAGCCTCAGGGTTTGCCGCGAGAGCTTCAAGCACCTTCATCTCGACGTTGCCGCCTAGCTGAATATCGGTCCCACGTCCGGCCATGTTCGTTGCGATCGTCACCGCGCCGAATTTACCTGCATCAGCAACGATCTGGGCCTCCTGCTCGTGCTGGCGGGCGTTCAAAACGTTATGCTTGATTCCTTCTTTCGTCAGAAGTCCGCTCAAGAATTCTGACTTCTCGATAGATGTCGTACCGATGAGGGTGGGTTGCCCCTTTTCATGCGCAACCTTGATCGCCGCGACGATTCCGTCGAATTTCTCTTTCACAGTACGGTAGACCTGATCATGTTGGTCATCCCGCGCGACGGGGCGGTTGGTTGGAACTTCAACCACGCCAAGCTTATAGATTTCCATAAATTCTTCGGCCTCGGTCTGCGCCGTGCCGGTCATGCCCGAAAGCTTTTCGTAGAGACGGAAGTAATTCTGGAAAGTGACCGATGCGATGGTCACGTTCTCGGGCTTGATCGAGCAGTGCTCCTTGGCCTCAATTGCCTGATGCAGACCATCTGAAAGGCGGCGGCCCGGCATCATACGGCCAGTGAATTCATCAATGAGCACCACCTGATCGTCGCGGACGATATAGTCTTTATCCTTTGAGAAAAGCAGGTGTGCGCGCAGACCCTGATTCACATGGTGAACCAAGGTCGTGCTTTCGGGATCATAAAGATTCTGCCCCTCGGGAAGCAAACCAAGCGCAGTCAGCCTCTCCTCAAGGAATTCGTTGCCTTCATCGGTGAAACTGACATTGCGGGATTTCTCATCGAGCGAGAAATGCGCTTCGGTCAATTCGGGGATCAGGACGTCAACCGCTTTGTAAAGCTCTGAACGGTCCTGCGCGGGGCCAGATATAATCAGGGGCGTCCGCGCTTCGTCGATCAAGATGCTGTCCACCTCATCGACAATCGCAAAGAAGTGATCACGCTGCACGAGCTGGTTTAGCTCGGTTTTTGTGTTGTCACGCAGATAGTCAAACCCAAGCTCGGTATTCGTCGCGTAGGTGACATCGCATGCATATGCGGCCTTCTTTTCCTCTTCCGGCTGCTGGGAGTAGGACACGCCTGTTGTCAGCCCCAGAGCGGAGTATACCTTCGACATCCACTCGGCGTCGCGGCGGGCGAGGTAGTCGTTGACTGTCACCACATGCACTCCACGCCCTGTGAGGGCATTCAGGTAGGCAGGGAAAGTTGCAACAAGGGTCTTACCTTCGCCGGTCTTCATCTCGGAGATATTGCCCTGATGCAGGAAAATACCGCCCATCAACTGCGTATCGAATGCGCGCAGGCCCAAAGCACGTTTGGCAGCTTCGCGGCAATTGGCAAAAGCTTCGGGAAGAAGATCGTCAAGCTTGGCGCCTTGAGCAACTCGCTCTTTAAGTTCTTCGGTTTTCTGCTTTATGCCTTCATCCGAAAGCGCCTCGAACTCAGGCTCCAGCGCATTGATCTTTTCAACGACAGGGCGGGTGGCTCTTATTTTTCGATCATTGGGAGTGCCAAAGACTTTTCGTGCAAACGATCCAATACCCAACTTCTTATCTCCGCTTTCCGGCGCCTGTAAAATTCACGATTCTGAGGAGGTTGCTTGTAGGTGTGGTGCCCAAAGCCTAAACAGGGACCTGCCAAGGTCCCCTCGGAACCTTAGTTCGATGTAAGGGGCGGGGTCTGGAGTGTCAACGTTACGCAGAAGCCATAAAGGAAAGGCCAATTTTATGATGAAATCCATTCTTCTTGCGACAGCCGCAAGCCTCGCCATTAGCGGGTCTGCGATTGCGCAAGATGCCGATGCAGATACCGTTGTGGCGACCGTCAACGGAACCGAAATTACACTCGGTCAGTTGATTATTTCGCGCGCGCAGTTGCCCCAGCAATACCTCCAGTTACCTGATGATGTCCTCTATGATGGCCTCCTCGATCAATTGATCCAGCAACAGCTCCTCGCTGATACGGTCGAAAGCACACCACGGCACGTTGCTCTGGCGCTGGTCCTTGAAGAGCGTTCCCTGTTGGCAGGGCAGGCAATCGAAGATGTATCTCTCGAAGCAGTCACTGATGAGGCGATTGCTGCAATTTATGAATCGCGCTTCGGCGCGGCAGAGCCAGAGCCGGAGTTTGACGCATCACACATCCTTGTAGAGACGGAAGAAGAGGCCATCGCCATTATTGCGCGACTGGAAAGCGGCGCAGACTTTGCAACTACGGCACAAGAGGTTTCGACCGGCCCATCAGGCCCGTCAGGCGGTGCGCTTGGTTGGTTCGGCATGGGGATGATGGTGCCTGAGTTCGAAGCAGCTGTCGTCGACATGGAGATTGGCGCAATCTCGGCCCCCGTACAGACCCAATTTGGTTGGCATGTGATCAAGCTAAACGACACCCGCGAAAAGCCAGCGCCTGATATCGACACTGTCCGCTCCGAACTTGCCAGCGAAATTCAGGAGCAAGCCATCACGGAGACTATTGATTCCCTCCTCGAAACGGCTGAAATCGTGCGGCCGGAAGGTATTGAAATCGATCCAGCAGTTTTGCAGAACATCGATCTCTTGAAAGACTGATAGATGACGATATCGCCACTGGCCCCTGCCAATTTCCCATCCCTTCCCGAAATCGACGGCGTCCGTTTTTCGACCATCGCTGCGGGCGTTCGATACAAGGGCCGAACGGATGTAATGATGGCAGAGCTGGCCAGTGGCAGCAGTATTGCCGGCGTCTTCACCCGATCTTCCACGCGATCAGCGCCGGTTTTGGATTGTCAGGAAAAGCTCGCCAACCCGAACGGGGAAAACGAGCGCGCTATCTTCCTTGTGAACTCTGGGAACTCAAACGCCTTCACGGGACAGTTCGGGGTGAAGTCCGTCAAAGCGATCACTGAAAAGGTCGCGGCGGCAACCGGAATCTCAGAAGCGCGCATCTTCACTAGCTCTACTGGTGTCATTGGTGAACCGCTGCCGCATAATAAGATCATCGCTGCCATAGACACCCTCGCCGGCGATCTGTCTGCCGGTGCCGCGGGGGCCGCCGCCAAAGCGATCATGACAACCGACACTTTCCCAAAAGGTGCTGCCGCTGAAATCGAGATTGACGGGAAGATGGTCCACATCTCCGGCATCGCAAAAGGGTCCGGCATGATCGCGCCGGATATGGCGACGATGCTGGTCTATATCTTCACTGACGCCGCAATCAGCCCAACGGCGTTGCAATCTTTGCTTTCCTCGCTCACGGACAAAACCTTCAACGCGATCACTGTTGATAGTGATACCTCGACCTCTGACACCCTGCTCATGGGGGCGACAGGTGCCTCGGGTGTCAATGTCGAAGGCAATGCTGCATTCGCGGACGCGCTACATGGCGTCATGCTTGATCTCGCGCATCAGGTGGTGCGCGATGGCGAAGGCGCGACAAAGTTTGTCGAGGTACAAGTCAGCGGTGCCGCCTCCGATGATGACGCCCGAAAGGTGGCCCTGGCAATCGCGAACTCACCGTTGGTCAAAACTGCAATTGCAGGCGAAGACCCCAACTGGGGGCGAGTCGTAATGGCCGTTGGCAAGTCTGGCGCGAAAGCGGACCGTGACCTTCTGACAATTCGCTTCGGTGATATCATCGTCGCAGAAAACGGATGGGTTTCCCCCAGCTACAGCGAAGAACAGGGCGCTGCCTATATGAAGCAGCAAGAGCTGGTCATTTCCTGCGACCTTGGCGTCGGAGGCGCACAATCGACTGTGTGGACCTGCGATCTCACCCACCGTTATATCGAGATCAACGCGGACTATCGCTCATGAAGGTGGTTCTTGTCTCTGCCGTCGCCCTGATAGACGTTGACGGCCGCGTCCTGCTCGCCCAACGGCCGGAAGGCAAGTCGATGGCAGGGATGTGGGAATTCCCCGGCGGCAAGGTCGAGCAAGGCGAAACACCGGAAGAGGCACTGATACGCGAACTCGATGAGGAATTGGGGATAGAAACATGGGGATCGTGCCTCGCGCCGCTGACCTTCGCGAGCCACAGCTATGACGACTTCCACCTTCTCATGCCGCTTTTTGCCTGCCGGAAATGGGGTGGGACACCACATTCAAAAGAGGGACAAACCTTAAAATGGGTGAAGCCGAACGAGCTGCGCAAGTTTGAGATGCCGCCTGCGGATATTCCCCTGATCCCGATTTTAAGAGACTGGCTATGAAAAAGGGCGGGTCCAATGACCCGCCCTTCCTATTTCAATCGCATGAAGATCAGAGCGAACGCTCGACTTCTTCACGCTCGAAGATTTCGATAACGTCGTTCGGGCGCACGTCCTCGTAGTTCTCAAAGGCCATACCGCATTCCTGACCGGACTGCACTTCTGCAACCTCGTCCTTGAAGCGCTTGAGCGTTTTGAGAGTACCTTCGTGAATAACAACGTTATCACGCAGGAGGCGCACACCAGCCGAACGGCGCGCAACACCTTCAGTGACAAGACAGCCAGCCACCTTGCCAACACCGGACACTTTAAAGACCTCTTTGATCTGCGCGTAACCGATAAAGCGCTCGCGCACCTCGGCAGACAGCAGGCCACTTGCGGCTTTCTTCACGTCATCCACAAGATCGTAGATCACGGAGTAGTAGCGCAGTTCGATGCCTTTTTGGTTGGCCGTGTTCCGCGCAGAAGCATTCGCACGGACGTTAAAGCCGATGACCGGCGCGCCGGATGCCTCAGCAAGACCAACATCAGTTTCGGTGATGGCACCGACGCCGTAATGAAGAACGCGCACGCGAACCTCATCGTTGCCGATCTTTTCCATCGCCTGAACGATTGCCTCGGCAGAGCCTTGCACGTCAGCTTTCACGACGATCGGAAGTTCTGCAACATTCGCATCTTCCTTGGCTTTCGCCATCAACTGCTCAAGGGTCGTGGCGGCGCCAGCGGCAGCACGCTTCTCTTTGGCAGCATTGTGCCGGTATTCAGCGATTTCACGCGCCTGTGCCTCGGTCGAAACAACGTTTAGAACGTCGCCTGCCTCCGGTGTCCCGTTCAGGCCAAGAACCTCGACAGGAACAGACGGACCGGCCTCCTGCACGCGATCGCCCTTGTCATTGATGAGCGCGCGAACTTTGCCCCACTGCTCACCAACCACAAAGATATCGCCTTGGCGCAATGTTCCGTGCTGTACGAGGACAGTCGCAACAGGCCCGCGACCCACATCAAGCTGCGCTTCAATCACCGCGCCCATTGCGGAACGGTCTGGGTTGGCTTTCAGTTCCAGAATCTCTGCCTGAAGCGCGATTGCTTCCAGCAGCTCATCAAGACCTTTTCCGGAAATGGCCGAAACTTCAACATCCTGCACATCACCGGAAAGTTTTTCGACGATCACCTCATGCTGCAACAGATCGGTACGAACCTTATCAGGGTTAGCGGCAGGCTTATCGCATTTATTGATTGCCACGATCATCGGCACTTTGGCCGCTTTCGCATGGTTAATCGCTTCGATGGTCTGCGGCATCACGGCATCATCGGCGGCAACAACCAGAACAACGATATCCGTCACCTGCGCACCACGGGCACGCATAGATGTAAACGCAGCGTGGCCCGGCGTATCAAGGAAGGTCAGCGCTGCACCGCTTTCCGTGATGACCTGATAGGCACCGATATGCTGGGTGATGCCACCCGCCTCGCCTGCAACGACCTTCGCATTTCGGATCGCATCGAGAAGCGATGTCTTGCCGTGGTCGACGTGTCCCATCACCGTAATGATCGGTGGACGGCCTTTCAGCAAATTCGGATCATCTTCAACGGTGTCGATGACGTCTTCAACGTCGGAGTCAGAAACACGCTGCACTTTATGACCGAATTCAGTGATGATCAGTTCTGCGGTATCAGCGTCGATCGTTTGGTTCTGAGTCGCCATGATGCCATTCTGCATCAGGGATTTCACGACATCAGCCACACGTTCGGCCATCCGGTTCGCCAATTCGCCAACCGTGATCGCCTCGGGCAGCTGCACGTCACGCACAACCTTTTCGCGCTCGACCTGACCGCCCATAGCTTTCTGACGAGCACGTTCCTGCTTACGGCGCATGGATGCAAGGGAACGCTGGCGTCCACCACCATCACCCGAAAGGGCTTGGTTCAATGTCAGCTTGCCGGAACGACGGCCCTCGTCATCGCGGGCGCCCTTGGGTTTGACCTGCTTTTCGCGTGTATCACGCTCGGGAGCCTTACGCGCAGGCGCGGCGCTGCCACGGGGGGCCGGGCGCGCTTCATCGGGTTGGGGAGCCGGCGCCGCTGCTTCCACAGCTTTCCGCGCAGCAGCTTCTTCGGCCTTGCGCTGACGCTCTTCTTCCTCTTCCGCCTTCTTGCGGGCTTTTTCTTCGCGCTCGCGCTCTTCGCGCTCTTTCGCTTCGGCTTCTTGACGGCGGCGCTCACGCTCTTCAGCGCGCTCGCGCTCTTCGGACGCGCGTTGTTCAGTTTCCTCAGCCTCGCGGGCTTTCGCCAACGCGAGCGCCTTCATCCGGCGTTCCATCTCCGCATCGGAGATCCCACCGGGACGCTTTGCCGGATCGCTTTTAACCGGCTGAGCACCACCCGCAGTCGCTTTCGGCGCGGCGCCCGGCTTGGGAACCACAACCCGCTTGCGCTTGGTCTCAACCACGACGTTCTTGGTGCGACCATGGCTAAAGCTCTGCTTTACGTTCCCCGATTGGGGGCCGCGCAGACCAAGGGTTTTCTTTCCGTCGTTATCGCTCATCTAGCTACTTTATCCTTTCCGACAGCTGGATTGCCGTCGCCCTTATCGCGTAAACCTCGAAGTCTCGAGGCTTCCTCTACTACACGGTCGCTGAGTCCGCCAGTCGCGAGCGCGCCATGTATCACACTTTGCCGGCCAAATGCCAAACCCAATTCATCTGAGGTCAAGCAGCCAAAATATCTCGCGCCTTCTGGCGTCCAAAGCTTTGCCTTACCACGATCAGACCCGTCGCTGGCTTGTAACAGTACCCGAACATGGGCGCCGCCGCTTAGCCAGCCCTTGACCTTTTCAAACCCGCAGACCGCCAGCCCTGCCTTCCGTGCCAAAGCAATTAGATCGACAACACGCCGCGCAAGTTGGCGCTCAACTTCGTCAACCAATCCTTCCGGCACCGTAACGGGCGCCTTTGCAGAGCGCGAAAACTGCCCCTTCGAGGCCTGTGCTAACAGTTCGGCATCAGAAGTGACCCACATGCCGCGACCCGGCAGCTTTTCCAGAATGTCTGGAACAACCTGATTGTCCGGCCCGACAACAAATCGGATCAACCCTGCCTTTGGCTGGGTATCGCCTGATACGATGCACCGACGCTCCGATGCATCGCCTTTGGTTTTATTCGATCCGCCCCGCGCCATGCGTGCCACCAAACCGAAGCCACATTAGGCTTCGCTTTCCTCGGTTGCGGCGTTGGCTTCCTCATCAGCCGTTTCCAGCTCGGCGGGATCAACCCAACCCAGCATGACCCGTGCATTCATGATGAGGTCCTGCGCCTCTTCCAAGCTTACATCAAACGGCTCGAGAACACCGTCATCTTTGACGCGCTCTCCATCGACCGTCGTCCATCCACCTGCCAGTTCCCAGTCAGCGCAAGTGGCAAAGTCTTCCAGCGTTTTGACGCCATCCTCAGCAAGAGCGGCAACCATCTGCGGTGTCAGGCCTTCGTATCCGATCAGGCTATCCTCGGCGCCAAGCGCACGCGCCTGCTCCAACGCTGCTGTATTTTGCGCATCAAGCACATCGCGCGCGCGGGCCTGCAACTCATTGGCTGTATCTTCATCGACGCCATCAATGACCAACAGTTCATCCAGCTCGACATAAGCGACCTCTTCAAGGTTCGTGAACCCCTCCGAAACCAACAGTTGGGCAAAGAACTCATCCAAATCGAGCGCTTCCATGAACAACTTGGTGCGTACTTCAAACTCTGCCTGACGGCGCTTCGATTCTTCTTCCTCGGTCATGATGTCGATGTCGAGGTTGGTGAGCTGCGACGCTAGACGCACGTTCTGACCCCGACGACCAATCGCAAGCGAGAGCTGTTCTTCAGGAACAACGACCTCGATCTTGCCAGCTTCCTCGTCGAGAACAACCTTAGAAACCTCAGCAGGCTGCAATGCATTGACGAGGAAGGTCGGCATATCCTCATTCCACGGAATGATGTCGATCTTTTCGCCCTGAAGCTCGTTCACAACAGCCTGAACACGGCTACCGCGCATACCCACACAGGCACCAACCGGATCAATCGAGCCGTCATAAGAAATCACAGCGATCTTTGCTCGGCTGCCCGGATCACGCGCAACGGCTTTGATCTCGATGATGCCTTCGTAGATTTCCGGCACTTCCATCTTGAACAGCTCGGCCATGAATTCTGGCGCGGTGCGGCTTAGGAAGATTTGCGGACCACGCGGCTCGCGGCGCACATCCTTGATGTAACAGCGGATGCGATCGCCGGGGCGGTAGCTTTCGCGACCGATCTTCTCGTTGCGGCGCAGAATGGCTTCACCAGCACCGATATCGACGATGACGTTGCCGTACTCCTCGCGCTTGACCAGCGCGTTGATAATCGTTCCGGCGCGATCCTTGAACTCGTTGTACTGGCGCTCGCGCTCTGCCTCGCGGATACGCTGCAAAATCACCTGGTTCGCGGACTGAACCGCAATACGACCCAGCTCAACTGGTGGAATTTCCTCGACGAACGTGTCCCCAACAGCCGGTGACTCAAGATACTGCTTCGCCTGCTCCACGGTCATTTCGGCTTGATAGTTCTCAAGCTCCTCTTCATCGACCACGGTACGGACGCGGGTAAAGGTCGCCTTACCGGTTTTGCGGTCGATCGACACGCGAATGTCCATCTCCGAACCGTAACGAGACTTCGCCGCCCGCGCGAGCGACTCTTCCATCGCCTCAACAACAACGCCGGGATCAATCATTTTTTCGCGCGCCACAGCTTCCGCCGCGTGCAGCAATTCAAGTTGGTTGGCAGAGGTGATTGCCATCGGTCTTACTCCTCGTCACCGTCGATAATGGTCTCGACTTCATCAAATTGGGCCTCGTCAATCTGGCCCGCGTTCTTACGCCCGCGCAAAACGTCGCGGATCAGATCATCTGTCAGCACAAGCTTCGCATCGGATAACCAATCGAACTTCAGCCCTATGGTCAGCGGTTCGCCGTGCTCTTCGATCTCGATCAAGACCTCTTCGCCCTCAGTGCCAGCAAGCGCGCCCTTGAAGCGGCGGCGGCCATCAATCAGCTCGGTCGTTTCAATTTTTGCGACGTAGCCGTTCCACTGGTCAAAATCCTTTAGCCGCGTCAAAGGACGGTCAATTCCCGGGCTGGAGACTTCCAGTGTGTAGGCTTCGAGGATCGGATCTTCGACATCCAAAACGGCACTCACGGCGGTCGAAATCTCGGCACATTCATCGACTTCGATCGTACCGTCCGGTTTCTGCGCCATGATCTGTAGGGTCTGCTCTTTGCCGCTCATCAAACGCACGCGCACCAGCTCATAACCCATGCCTTCAATCACAGGGGCAATAATCTCAGCAATGCGCTGATCAATGGCAGCTTTGGCGACAAGATCGTTCATGAGATCCATAAAAATAAAAAAACGGGCGCGCGGCCCGTTGTTGCTTCCGGTGGAGCCTCGCTAGAGCGAAGCGCCGCTGTTATGCGTCGTATAGGACTTGCTTCCGGATTCTTCAAGCTCTTATTTAGGAGCCGTTCTGGCGCCCGATCTGGTCCATTATGCGGATCAGTTCACCGCTTATTCCGGGTTCCGAAAGTGCATGCCCCGCTAGCGGAACCATTTTCACGCGCGCACCCTGCCACCCATGAACAAGCCGGTAAGCTGAAACTGGCGGGCAGATCATATCAAACCTGCCCTGAACGATATAACCAGGTATACCGTGCAGGCGGTCAAGCCGGTCAAGGATCTGTGTGTCGCCATCAAGAAACCCGTTGTTGTAAAAGTAGTGGCACTCCAACCGCGCAAAGGCACGGGAGTATTCCGCCGGCCCCTCAGGTGAACGCCCATCTGAGTTCACCGAAGCAAGTGCGTTCTCCCAACCCGCCCAGGTGCGTGCGTAGCGCGTTTCGGTGACACGGTCGCCGCTGAACAAACGCCTGTGATACGCCGCGATCAGGTTGTCACGTTCCTCTTCAGGGATCGGGGCGACGAACCGATCCCAGACCTCGGGCCAGAAATGCCCAGCGCCACCCGCGTAAAACCAGTCTAACTCCGGCTGCGTCATTAAGAAGACCCCGCGCAGAATTAGCCCCTCCACCCGCTCAGGGTGTGTCTGCGCGTAGATGATAGCCAAAGTTGCGCCCCAACTGCCGCCAAAAACAAACCACTTCTCAACGCCCAATGTCTCGCGGATCAGCTCAATATCGGCAACCAGATGCCAGGTGGTATTGTTTTCGACTGAAGCATGCGGTTTGGAGCGCCCGCATCCACGCTGATCAAACAAAATCACCCGATAGATCTCGGGATTGAAATACCGGCGCATGGTAGGGCTACATCCACCACCAGGCCCGCCATGCAAGACAACAACTGGAATACCTTCTGGGTTGCCGCATTGCTCGACGTATACGCTATGCCCGTCACCAACGTCGATCATGCGTTGATCATAAGGATCAATCGGTGGATAGAGGGAAGCAGCTGCGCTCATTTGACCAGAGAATTTGTCCATACTCGTTCTATATAAGCCTTCACGGCGACAAACCATCACAGGAATGGAGGAAATCCATGTCTACCATCAATTCTTCTACTGTCGATCAAGGCGAGATCGAAAAGTTCGAAGCTATGGCCTCCGAGTGGTGGGATCTTGAGGGAAAGTTCAAGCCTCTGCACATGCTGAATCCTTGTAGGCTTGAATACATCACTCGGCAAATTGCCGCTGAATTTGACCGCGATTTATCAGCCTCTAAACCGTTCGAGGGGATCAGACTTCTCGACATCGGATGCGGCGGCGGCTTGCTATGCGAACCTATGGTGCGCCTTGGCGCTACGGTCGTTGGTGCGGATGCCGCGGAACGCAATATTCCTGTTGCGCAAATCCACGCCGAACAATCCGGCCTCGAAATCGACTATCGGCACACCACGGCTGAAGCGCTCGCTGAAGATGGAGAGCAGTTCGATGTTGTGCTCAATATGGAGGTGATCGAGCACGTCGCAGACCCGTCTGCCTATCTCTCCGCTGTCCATGATTTGCTCAAACCGGGCGGTCTTCACATCTGCTCGACCATCAATCGCAACCCAAAGAGCTTTGCCATGGCGATTGTTGGCGCCGAATATGTGATGCGCTGGCTGCCGAAGGGGACACATGAATGGCACAAGTTTATTACCCCTGACGAGCTATACGCCCTTCTCGAAAAAGCAGGGCTGACACCTGTTGACCGCAAAGGTTTCAAGTTCAATCCGTTGATGTGGTCTTGGAAGATTTCTGACAACGACCTTTCGGTGAACTATGTCACAGCAAGCACACGCCCTTCCTAGTCTTCCTCAGATAACTTGATCCGAAGCTCTCGCAGAACGGGCAGCACCATCTTCACCTTTTCCGGTCCGATTTGCGACACAGCGTCGGCAATCAGTGGCGTGATTGCATATAAGGCTGCATCGCGCGCCGCGATACCTGCGGGACTGATCGACACCATCTTGCGCCGCGCATCGTCCCAATCTGGCCGGATATGCACCCAACCTGACCATTCCAACTTGCCAAGGGTATTGGTCATCGCGCCGCGCGTGAGATGAAAGGTTCGGGCCAATTGGGCGGGTGTCCGCTCTCCGCCGACATGGGCCAAATGGTTCAACACAGCAAAATGCGAAAGCTCCATGCCTTTCGGAAGCACACGCGCAACATTGGTACGGGCCAACTGATCAACAGCCAAAATCTCGCTAAAAAGCGAAACCGCCAGATTGTTGGTCACATTGTTCATCAGGGCCCCTTGATGTCACGATCACCCGAAAGCGACGGAATACGCTTTCGCGCCATCGCAACTTCCGCAAGATCAAGTTCAAAGTCATAAACCCCAATCTCCCGTCCGGCGTCCAGCAATACTTCGCCCCACGGCGAAACAATCATGCTGTGACCATAGGTTTCGCGCGCGCGCCCTTCGCTGCGAGCGTGCGTGCCTGTCTGTGCCGCCGCGACGACAAAACAGCCATTTTCAATCGCGCGCGCTCTCAGAAGTGGCTCCCAATGTGCGCGCCCCGTCGGGACGGTAAACGCGGACGGGACCAAAAGCACATCCGCCCCGTATTGAGCGAGCATTCGATAGAGCGAGGGGAACCGCAGGTCATAACAGATACTTAGTCCCAGCGTTGCACCTGTGACTTTCGCAATGACAGCGTCGCTCCCCGCTCGGAAGCCTTCAGACTCACGGTACCCTTCTGAATCCGAGATCTGCGCGTCAAACATATGTATCTTGTCGTAGCGCGCGATCGCCTCGCCTTCGGCGGAAATAACAAAACTCCGATTGGCAAATCGACTATCATCTGGAAGCTTCAGCGCCAGAGAGCCAAGCGCCACCGCCATATTGGATTTTTGCGCCTGCTCTCGAACTGCGAGCAGGAAAGGATCGGCTTCCTCGGTATACAAAACCGCGTTCTGATGGGTACGGCTTGTTGAAACACAGTTCGTGACTTCAGGCGTGCAGAATAGCTCTACCCCGCGCTCTTCAGCAGCACGGATTTCCCGCAAAAGGGCGGTTAGATTTTGCTCTGGGTCGTCAGACGAGCAGAGTTGCGCAACAGAAATTCTCACGAAGCCAAGAGTGGATCAAGCTTCCCGCTGTTTTCAAGTGCAGAAAGGTCGTCGTACCCGCCGACATGCACTTCGCCCACAAAGATCTGTGGTACGGTGTGGCGTCCGTTGGCGCGGTTCATCATCTCTTGCCGGCGCTCGGGTTGCTGCAAGACATCAATCTCCGCAAAGGCAACGCCTTTCGCGTTCAGCAGCCGCTTGGCCGCATGACAAAATCCACAAAGCGGGCTGGTATAGATTTCGATCGTTTTCATTGATGCCTCTTCTTTTAACACATGCAGATTTAGGCATCTTTTGTGGCGCGCGCTAGGGCCAAGATGCAAACCTCCTTTGCGCCATGCGCATAGCATGCGCGCGTTGCGTCAGAGAAGGTAGCGCCGCTTGTCATGACGTCATCAACCAGAATGACCGTTTTACCCGCAACTGCGTCGGGCTGCGAAATCGCGAAAATGTTTTCCATCCGCTCCATCCGTTCAGCAAATGTAAGCTGCCTCATCGCTGGGGAGTGACGCCTTCGCAAAAGTAGGTCTGGAATGTGCAGATCATCCGTCGCAAGGCGCTGAAGTTCTGCCGAGAGCAGTTCGGCCTGATTATATTTTCGCAGCATATGCCGCCGCCAGTGCAAAGGGATCAGGGCAAGCAAGGCTGGATGCGGCGTGAGCCGTTGGCGCGCTTCATAGAGCAGGCCGGACATAAAAGCCGCAATCTCGAATCGGTCATGATTTTTCAATGACAGAACGACCCTGCGCGCCGGCCCATCATAGACCATCACACTGGCACCCGCCCGCCACGGTCGCCCATAGCCGTAACAATCCGAACAAATCGCGGAGGCATTCGGATCTTCTCCGGGCAAGGGTATGCCACACTTGGCACAAACGAGGCCCGCGCAGATCGGCATGTCTCCCCAACATGCACCGCAAATCGTTAGCTTTTGATCTGTGTCCTCACCACATGCGACACAACAGTGAGGGTATAGAATGTCGCGCCCCCTTTGCATCAGAGACAACATCGAATAGTTCAAGCTCATGTCAGGCACTCCCGAACTTTTCGACCATCCCGCTCGCAACCTGCGCCGACGCCGCGCAGATGCTCACAATTTCATTCTCGAAGAGATCGTTATTGAAGCCCAAGAAAGACGCAAAACGGTTAACAGATCGTTTGCATCACCCGCTGTCGTCTCCTGGCAAAAGGCCACATGGCGAGAGGCGTTTCCAGATGCTTTGATAATCGAGGACGACAATATCCTCGATCTGACCCACTTGACCCATGATCTGGTTATTCACGGGAACAGCCTCCACGCAGCAAACGATCCCGTTGGGCAACTCATCCAGTGCCGTCGCGCCTTGAAAAGCGATGGGCTATTTCTCGGTTTCGCTTTCGGAGGTCAGACTCTCAACGAACTGCGCGCGACATTGGCAACCTGCGAGATTGAACTGACGGGTGGCATGTCACCGCGCGTTTTCCCGATGGCTGAAATTCGTGATTTGGGCGGGCTGCTGCAACGTGCTGGATTCGCCCTTCCCGTGGCCGACAGCTTCACATTGCGGGCGAGTTACAAGAACCTGCCAGCCCTATTCAAAGACCTACGCGCCATGGGCGAGACGAACACGTTGAAGGATCGGCACCGCGCCTATTTAGGAAAAGCGTTCCTTAATCGCGCCGAGGACATCTATCGCGAAAACTATTCCGACGAAAATGACCGCCTGATCGCAACTTTCGAAATCATAATCCTGACGGGATGGGCACCAGATGAGAGCCAGCCAAAACCCCTTCGGCCAGGTTCGGCAGCGCAGCGTTTGGCGGACGCGCTCGGCACAAAAGAATCCCCTCTGCCACGGCAGAATGATTGACCCTTAGAAATTTCCCTTTATCTCCGATTAAAACCTCACTCTCTCAGGAAGCACGATGTCTGATACCAGCACCGACTCGACCGCCGTTTGCCCAGCACATGCGCCTGCTGACCACCCGAAGATCAAGCCTGCAAAAATAGGTATTCTGATCGCCAACCTCGGCACGCCCGATGCAACAGATTACTGGTCGATGCGCCGTTATCTCGGTGAATTCCTTTCCGATCAGCGGGTTGTCGACTACCCAAAGTGGCTCTGGCAGCCTCTTTTGCAGCTCATCATCTTGAGCAAGCGCCCCTTCACATCTGGCGCAGCGTACCGCTCCATCTGGAACACCGAAAAAGACGAAAGCCCATTGCTGACCATCACAAAGGAACAGACAGCGGCAATCCGTTCAGAAATGGAAAAAGCCTACGGCAATGGCGTGATGGTCGATTTCTGTATGCGCTACGGCAACCCATCGACCCAGTCAAAGGTTCGAGAAATGGTTGATGCCGGATGCACAAAGATCCTCTTCTTCCCCCTTTATCCGCACTATGCGGGCGCAACATCCGCCACTGCAAATGACCAATTCTTCCGTGCCCTCATGCAAGAGAAATGGCAGCCGATCGCCCGCATCGTTCCACCATATTTTGAAGAACCTGCGTACATCGACGCGCTCGCCCAGTCGGTAGAGAAAGCTTACGCCAATCTGGACAAGAAACCGGATGTTTTGGTGTGCTCCTACCACGGGGTGCCAGAGCGGTACTTAAAGGAAGGCGACCCTTATCACTGCCAGTGCCAAAAGACGACGCGCTTATTGAAGGAGCGTCTTGGGTGGGAGGACACGGAGATCACCACCACCTTCCAATCTCGCTTTGGGCCTGAGGAATGGCTCCGCCCTTACACAGTAGAAGAAGTCGCGAGACTTGCCGAAACAGGTAAGAAAAACATTGCCGTCTGCGCACCAGCGTTCTCGGCCGATTGCATCGAAACGCTCGAAGAAATCAACGAAGAGATTCGGGAAAGCTTTGAAGAAGCAGGCGGTGAGGAATTTACTTATATCCCCTGCCTCAACGCAGATGAGGCGCACATCTCGGCACTTTCAAAAGTGATCCGAGACAACCTTAAAGGGTGGATATAAAAAAGGGCAGCGCAACGCGCTGCCCTTTCTTCATCCAAATGGATTGGATTAGATCATTGCTGCTGCGATCAGAGCGATCAGGATCAGCGGGATGATCATACCGGCATCGGAGGAGCTGGTTGCTTCCAATACGATAGGCTCCGCTTCCATAACGGGAGCGGCCATGCCACCGGCAACAGCTGCAGACGCGACACCGATGAACAGAGCGGCGAGAGCGAGTTTTTTCATTTCAATTCTCCAATTCTTGCCTACCACAACATGCGTTGAGGATAGCGGTAGGCGCCCAAGACTTACCTCGTGAGACTGTCTAACCAGTAATTACGGCAAAATGCAAAGAGATTACACGCAAACTCACAGGGCCAAACGAAAAATGTCGTCAAATTAGCAACACTTGCGTGCCAACTTTCGTCAAATCGAACAATTCAGCAATCTGCTCATTGTACAATCCGATGCAGCCATTTGACGATCTACGCCCAATCTTGCGTGTGTCGTGTGTCCCGTGAATACGGTAGTACTGCCACGAAAGATAAAGCGCATGCGTTCCCAGCGGGTTGTTGGGCCCCGGTGGGACATAGCGCGGCCATTCAGGATTCCGCTCGATCATCGACGGTGTCGGGCGCCAATCAGGGCCAACAACCTTGCGAACAATTTCGGTTCGTCCCAGCCGTGTAAGGTCTTCGGTCAAAGGCACGCTCGTAGGATAAAGCTTATAAACGCTCTCATCCTGAGACCAGAAATGCAGCGCCCGTGACTGCGTATCCACTAAGACCGCACCGTTCCTCAAATCATCGAAATAAGGTCGCCAGTCCAAAGCTCGGAAGCTTGATACGTTCCGACGGATCGTCTGCGAAATTTCGCGCTCAATCTCGGTGGAATCTTCGGCTTGGGCGTATGCCGCGCTACCAGCCATAGCGGCAGTCCCCGCCAAAAAACCGCGGCGCGACATGTTTGAGGTCAGGCTTTTTTTCATGATCCGAATACCTTTAATTCGCGGTTTATCTATCCACTTGTGACCGCGTGCTCAATTCAAAGATCTGTTAGGACGCAAAATTGTAGTTTGTCCGCGCATCCCAGAGGCGATAAACGAAGCCAAGACTGGAGAAACACACCATGATCACCCGATTTGCACGCTCTATCGCACTTATTGCTCTTGCTGCGCTGGTTGCCTGCGCCCCTGTTCCTGAAGGTCGGATCGGTCCGGATGGGCTCCCTCTGCCACAGGTATACCGAATCAATGAACGTGACGAGCAAGGTGTTTATTTCCGCTTCTTGGATGGCATGAACAGTTTGCGTAGCGCAGTAGGCGTCGCTCCTGTGCAATTCAGCGCCGAACTCAACGCCGCCGCCGCGACCCACTCCCGCGATATGGCGCTGCAAAACCGCCCTTGGCATTTCGGGTCTGACGGCTCCTCCCCGCTCGACCGTGTTGAGCGCGTTGGGTACCGTGGCGAAATGGTAGGCGAGGCCATTTCCGAAACCTATGAAGGCGAATTGGAAACCCTCGCCGCATGGGTTGAGACGCCCGAGACACGCAGCGTCCTCCTTGACCCTGAAGCCACTGAAATCGGTATTGCTTGGTATCAAGAAACGGCTGGAAAGCTTTGGTGGACTCTCGTGACAGGTAAAGAAGCTGCGATGGCACCGCTTAGCGAGTAAACCCCGCCGCGATTTCGACATGCGATGACCACCGGAACTGATCGACGATCCGAACCTCACCAAGCGCAAAACCGGATCGAATCAGTGTCTCCGCATCTCGTGCAAACGTCACCGGATTACACGACACCATCGCCACAACGGCGAGGTTGCTTGCAGCGATCTCGGCTATCTGCGCTTCCGCTCCGGCGCGTGGCGGATCAATGACCGCCGCTCCAAATGCGTTAAGCTCATCCCGTCGCACGGGTCGCCGGAATAAATCCCGCCTCTCTACTGAAACCTTCTTCAGGCCTTCGGCTTTTCGCCATGCAGCCATCAGCGCATCCAGCATATCTTGCTCGGATTCGACGGCATGAATTTCCGCGCCACGCGCCAAAGGCAGTGAAAATGTTCCACAGCCGCTGAATAGGTCGATAACCTTGCGCGCACTGCCGATAACCTGATGCACCTTATCTCTCAGCGCTGTTTCCCCGTGCGCCGTAGCCTGTAGGAATGAACCCGCAGACGGCGCGACAGATACGCCATCAAACAGCACTTCGGGCGGGCGACGCAGGACGACCACCTCACCGTTCAACGACAACCGCGCAAGATCTGCCTCACGCGCAATCTCGGCCAGCAACTCAAAATCCTCCGGCTTGCTGTCACCGGCCTCCACCGCCAGATCAATGCCAGAGGCGGTATCAATGACCGTAAAGCCGAGTTCTCCACGCCGCGACGCAATGGTGATGGTAATCTTCTCCAGCCAGGGCATCACCGCCAGTATTGCCGCTGTCATCAACTGGCACTCCGGAACGGCATGTATGGTATCACTCGCGCGACCATGCAGCCCAACGATGGCGCCTTTCTTCGTGCGTCGCCCAGAAAACTTCGCGCGGCGGCGCGATGAGGGTGGTGACGTATCGACCGGCGCAAAATCCGCTTCTAGCCCTCTCGCGGTCAATGCTGTTTTTACAATACTGCGCTTCCATTCCGCGACAAAAGTGTCAATGGCGTGCTGCAAGGCGCAGCCACCGCACGATTTGTAGTGCCGACAAGGTGCTGCAACACGGTCAGCGGAAGGCACGAGTACACGCGCAGTCCCATCCTCGGCGATCTCGACCCGCTCGCCCGGCAGTACGCGCGGGATAAAGCGGCCATCTTCCAGCCGTCCCTCCCCCTGATGCCCCAGCGACGCAACCAAAAGCCCATCAGTCATTGCCGATAAATCCTCCAGACTGCCGCCGCCAAAGTCCCGCATAAACGCCACTGGCTGCGATCAACTCATCGTGGCGACCGGATTCAATGATCTGACCCTCATCAAGCACTACAATCCGATCCATCATCGAAATGGTCGAAAGCCGATGCGCAATCGCGATCACGGTTTTCCCCTGCATAACACCATAAAGCGTCTCTTGAATCGCGGCCTCAGCCTCGGAATCGAGCGCGCTTGTTGCCTCGTCCAACAATAAGATTGGCGCATCCTTCAAGATCACCCGCGCGAGCGCGATCCGCTGTCGTTGACCACCAGACAGCTTGACGCCGCGCTCACCCACTTGGGCGTCATAACCGCGGTTCCCCTTCGAGTCGCTGAGTTCCAATATGAAATCATGCGCCTCGGCGCGGGTTGCTGCCTCAATCATCTCCTCATCGGTGGCGTCGGGCCTTCCATAGAGAATGTTTTCTCGCACCGAACGATGCAGCAGCGAGCTTTCCTGCTGCACCATTCCAATGCGCTTTCTGAGGCTGTCCTGCGTAACGTCTCTGATATTCTGACCATCAATCTCAATGGAGCCCGCTTCCGCCTCGTAAAACCGCAGCAAAAGCTTCACTAAAGTCGATTTCCCAGCGCCCGAACGACCAACAAGGCCAACCTTCTCCCCAGGATTAATGGTCAGGGTAACACCGGCCAGGCCGCCCTTTTCGCGCCCATAATGGTGATAAAGATCTTTGATATCAATTCGCCCAGGTCCGTCCACCAGCGGCGCGGCGTTTGCGCGATCAACCAATGTTATCGGCTGTGCAATCGTCTCCATCCCTTCGCGGACAATCCCAAGATTGCGGAAGAAATTCGAAGCCGCCCACATGATCCAGCCCGACATCGCATTCAGGCGCAACGTCAGCGCTGTCGCCGCCGCAACAACACCCACAGACGCAAATCCAGAAATCCAAAGCCAGATCGCCCAACCGACAACACCAACAATCAAGAATCCGTTAAGGATCACCAGAGAAAGGTCCATGATCGTGTAGAGTCGCATTTCGTACTGAAATGTGCGTCGCGCATTCTCGATCGCATCTTTGGCGTAATCAATCTCACGATCATGATGCGCGAACAGCTTTACGGAATGGATGTTCGTGTAACTGTCCACCACGCGCCCCGTCACCGCGCTGCGAGCCTCCGATGCCGCCTCAGAAGCGGGGCCAATCCGCCTGACCGTCCACGACATCAAGGCGCCATAGAGCACCGTCCACAAGATAAGCGGAAGCAGCAATTTCGGATCAGCCCCGTTCAGCAATATCGCCGCGCCGACAACATATGAAATAGCGAAAGCCAGTGCATCGAAGATCTGAAAAACCGCTTCGCCCGCTGCGGGGGGCGTTTGCATGATCCTGTTCGCGATGCGCCCTGCGAAATCATCTTCGAACCACCCAACCGATTGCCGCAACACATGCCGATGCGCCCGCCAGCGAACGATTGTACCGAAATTTGGAAGGATCGAATTGTTGAGCAATGCGACCTGCAAGACCTGAACAAGCGGCCGCAGAATCAGGATGAAAATCGCGACAAATAATAGTTCCGCGCCGTATCTGACGATGAATTCATCGGCAGTTGACGATGACATCACATCGACCAAACGCCCGATATAGTAAATGAGCCAAACCTCGATCACCGCAACGGCAATCGACAGCGCGCCCGTAACGAGAAAGACCTTCCGGAATGGCCGCGCAAAGCTCGCAATGAACGCGCCGAGCCGTCGGGGCGGGTTATCCTGCTCCTGATACGGCTGATAAGGGTCTATAAGGGTTTCAAAAAATCGGAACATTCCCTCGGCCCTTCACAATAGTTTTTCGAGCAGGGTTGCCCGATCGAACGAAAATCCACTTTCGATCCACAGCTCCTCAGCCCGCCGCAATGCCTCACCAATTTCTGGGCCGCTAAATCCATCGGGCAGATCGGCAGCTTTCAATAGAAATTTCTGCTTGGCGCCAACTTTGATATTCTCCAGCGCCACTTTGTCCAACGGTGCGCCCATTGAGGCGCGTCTCAGCAGCTCTCTCTGCCGCGCAACATGCGCCCCGAAACGATAGCCAGCAGCCTCATGGCTTACCTCATCTCGCTCAAGTGCCGCGATCAATGTCTTGCAGTACTTTTGCTCCGCTCGGCTCAAACGCAACCTATCCGCAGGATTTTCACCGCCCAGCGCAACCAAGCGCGCGATCATCTCTGGGGCGAATCCAGCTTCACTTTCAAGGTGCACAAATGGCCCCAAAAGCCCAATCCCAGCTCCGGGCAACAAGCGCCCCAGCACCCCGCACTGAGCCATCGCCGCCACAGCAGGAACAGGATCAATCGCCAAAAGCAGCTTTCGAATTTCCGCACCAATGCGCTCGGCAGAAATCTGATCAAGACCTTCTTGAAGTTCAGCAATGGCCGAAAGCGCCTCCGGATCGACCCCTTCAGCAGAATCCCCGTACCACGCAAAAAAGCGGAAGTACCTCAATATCCGAAGGTAGTCCTCGCGAATACGGGCCTCGGGCACGCCAATGAAACGCACTTTTCGCGCCTTGAGATCATCCAATCCCGTTCCACAAGGATCAGCCAAATAACCTTCCGATGAGAGATAAAGCGCATTCATGGTGAAATCGCGGCGCTGCGCATCTTCAGTAATATCTGTCGAGAAGGACACCACTGCGCGGCGCCCATCCGTCGCCACATCCTTTCGAAAGGTCGTGATCTCAATGGGCACACCTTCCGAAATCACCGTGACGGTCCCGTGTTCCATGCCCGTTGGTATCGCCTTCAGCCCAGCATCTTCAGCGATCTGGATGATGTTATCCGGCACTGCATCGGTTGCGGCATCAATGTCGGTTGCAACACTGCCTATGAGGCTGTTTCGGACACACCCGCCCACGAACCAAAGCGCGGCACCCGCTTTGTCAAACGCGGCGGAAATGTCGCGCACCTGTGGTGTATCAAGCCACTTCGGTTTAAATTCCTGCGTCATGCAAACGATCTGCGAAAGCCCGCAGAATACGCGCCGTCGCCCCCCAGATATAATACGGGCCATAGGGTGCCGCGTAATAATACCGCTTCCGGCCTTGCCACCGACGCCCCTCAATGCGGAAACTATCCGGCTTTGCCAGAAAGTCCAAAGGAACCTCGAATATCTCGTCGACTTCGCCAATTTCCCGTTTTGGGATATAATCCTGACTCACCAACCCGACGAAGGGCGTCACTGAAAAGGCCGTAACTGTCTCGTGTTCAGGCAACGCTCCAAGCACTGTGACATCCTTGGGATGCAGGCCGATTTCCTCAAAGCTTTCGCGCAATGCGGCGCTTTCAAGGGTTGGGTCTGTCAGGTCTTTCTTGCCGCCAGGAAAGGCGATCTGTCCAGCATGATGTCGGAGCCGTGCAGACCGCTTCGTCAAAATGACCGAGCGCCGCTCTAGCGAAATCGGCACGAGAACCGCAGCTGGTTTTAATTGGGACACAGAAACAACAGGCCGTTCTGGATTCAGGTCATAATCAGAGGAAGGCCGCCCCTCCGCGCTAATTGCCCTTTCCAGCCACGGCCTGATCTCAGTCATCTTTCTTTTCAGCCTCAAAGCCGAGCGTTTTGGGGTCAAACTCGTAATGTGCCCCGCAGAACTGGCAATCCGCGGTAACGATGCCTTCATCGGTTGTCATGCTATCAATATCCTTCGCAGAATAAATCGAAAGGCTCTCGCGCACCCTGTCGGCCGAACAAGAACATCCAAACTTCAACGCCTGCGCATCAAAAACCCGTGGTGCTTCCTCGTGGAAGAGCCGCACGAGCAATTCGGTAGGTTGCACCGTCGGGCCAATCAGCTCCAGCGCTTCAACCGTGTCGAGCAGCAGGTTGGCGCGGTTCCAGTTTTCACCGTCCTCGCCATCCAAAATGTCATCTGCCGACAGCAACCCCTCTTCACCACTACCACCTTCGCCCGAAACATGCGGCGAGGCTTTTGGCATGTGCTGCAACATCAAACCACCGGCACGCCAGCTTTCTGCACCTCCAGGGAACTGCGAACGGCCATAGCTTAGCGAAAACCGTGTCGGCAACTGTTCGGATTGGGCAAAATAAGTTTCAGCACATGCGGCAAGTGAACCGCCAGCAATTGGCGTGATGCCTTGATAGGGCGTCATTCCCGAGCCTTGGTCGATCAAAATCGCAAAGTATCCCGATCCGATCAACTCAAATGGGTTCTCCACGCCATGCAGCTTTTCCTCATCAAAGCTCGCATAGGCCCGTATCCGTGCAGGGGCGCCCTCCTCAGTTGGCGAATAATAATCCGTCGCGATCAAACGAGCGCCACCATTTCCGCGCACTTGTAGGGAAAGCTTCCACCGCAGCTTGATCGTCTGCCCGATCATTGCCGTCAGAAGCGCCATCTCAGCTACAAGTGCTTCAATCCGTGGCGGATAGGAATGCTGCGACAGAATCTCATCGAGAACACCGTCCAGCCGCACAACGCGTCCACGCACATCACACTTGTCGAGCTGAAAGGGGAGGACGGTATCGTCCCATGCGATTTGCGAGCCAATCATTGTGGGGATCCTTGCGGCGGTGCTATAGAGTTAGAGCGTCCATATAATAGGAATAGGGCTGGGTCCAAGGGGGACATTGTGAATAGACGCTTTGGTGACAGCCCGCGCCCCGATAAGCCCTATCGCACGCGCCCGGGAATCTATGCTGTCCTTCCGATGGGCCGCGACCTGCTTTTGACCTTTCAAGGCGGCATACACCAAGAGCTGCAGCTCCCCGGTGGCGGCATTGACCCGGGCGAACAGCCCATCGCCGCTCTTCATCGCGAAGTGTTCGAGGAAACTGGCTGGAAGATTACCGCGCCGCGCCGCTTGGGGTCGTATCGTCGCTTCACCTTCATGCCGGAATACGATCTCTGGGCCGAAAAGATCTGCCACATCTATCTCGCACATCCCGTTCGCCAGATCGGACCCGCGATTGAGCCGGACCACATGCCGGTCATTCTGCCGCGTGACGTCGCAGCGGAACGGGTGTCGAGCCCCGGCGACCGCCACTTCCTCCAATTGCTCTAGGGCAATTCACGGCCTTCAATCAAATGCCCGTAAAGCGTGGTCAAGACGCTGACACCTGCGAGCAGGATCACGAGTGTACCGCCAAGATTAATCAACTGCGCCAACAGCACAGAGACGTTCGCGATGATCCCCACCACCAAAGACAGCACCAGATTGACCAACGACATTATGAAGGCCGTATTCAAAATCGGGCCTGAAAGTGGCCCCGACGCGCCCCAACCTTCGCGCAATGATAGCGGCTCGCCGAGCGAGGTCGCCGGCAGCACAATAGCCAACCGGAACCAGAAATAGGTGAAGAGCGTCGTAACGATGACGCCAAACAAAAGTTCAACGACACCGCCCATAGCACCATTCATCATCATTGGCCCAAGCGCCATCCCGAGGACCAGCAATACCGGGATAGAACCGACCGTCATCAGCATGGCCAACCCGAACGAACGCCAAGCGTAATGGGCCACCACTCCAGCTGGCAAAGGCGGCAATAGGCCGGGATATTCTTCCAGCAATACAAAGCGGTGCCACGCAACGGCAATCCAGCAGAAGATCAGGAAGTAGAGCACCATCCCGATCAACAGAAACGGCGCAGCCGCTGCCAGTTCTGGGCTCATTGCGCCACCCATTTGCATCGCCGCCGCGAATTGGCCAAGCGACACCCCAGCCGAACCCAGCAGCAGATAGAAAACTGCAAGCGCGATGAGGCTCGGCCCCATCAAAATCTTCAACGACTCCGCCAAATTGCGGAAAATCATTCCAAAAGCATGTTGTACAATCCGGCCGCCCATACGCGCATCTCCCAAATATTTCACAGATAGATGGCGATTACGGGGGTGAAGGTCAATTGCGTCAGCTTGCCCTAAACTGCAAAACCCTATATCGCCCACGCGAGTTTGAATATGGAGTGACAGATGTCCGCGCCCAAAAAAGTTGTTCTCGCCTATTCCGGTGGTCTTGATACGTCGATCATTCTGAAGTGGCTCAACACAGAATACGGATGTGAGGTTGTCACCTTCACCGCCGATCTCGGTCAGGGCGAAGAGCTAGAACCCGCCCGCCAAAAAGCCGAGATGCTGGGCATCAAGCCGGAAAACATTTTTATCGAGGACGTCCGCGAAGAGTTTGTTCGCGATTTCGTATTCCCGATGTTCCGAGCCAATGCGGTCTACGAGGGCTTGTACCTCCTCGGCACCTCTATCGCCCGCCCACTAATCTCCAAGCGTCTGGTTGAGATCGCTGAGGAAACCGGCGCCGATGCAGTGGCCCACGGTGCGACGGGCAAAGGCAACGATCAAGTCCGCTTCGAGCTTTCCGCCTACGCGCTGAACCCCGACATCAAGGTCATCGCGCCGTGGCGCGAGTGGGATCTCTCCAGCCGCACCAAGCTGCTTGAATTTGCCGAGGCACACCAAATTCCGATCGCGAAAGACAAGCGCGGCGAAGCACCCTTCTCGGTCGATGCGAACCTTCTTCACACCTCGTCCGAGGGCAAGGTTCTCGAAAACCCCGCCGATGAGGCGCCGGATTACGTCTACCAGCGCACGGTTCACCCCGAAGACGCGCCCGATATGCCGGAATATGTCGAAATCGGATTTGAAAAGGGCGATGCTGTATCCATAAACGGCACCGCCATGTCCCCTGCCGAAATCCTCACCAAGCTTAACGAACTTGGCGGTAAGCACGGCATCGGCCGCCTTGACCTCGTCGAAGGGCGCTTTGTCGGCATGAAGTCTCGGGGCATCTACGAAACCCCCGGCGGCACCGTCCTTCTCGAAGCACATCGCGGCATTGAACAGATCACGCTTGATCGTGGCGCTGCCCACCTCAAGGACGAGATCATGCCCCGCTACGCCGAGCTGATCTACAACGGTTTTTGGTTCAGCCCCGAACGCGAAATGCTGCAAGCCCTGATCGACAAAAGCCAAGAGCACGTCACCGGCACGGTCCGGCTCAAGCTCTACAAGGGCCTTGCCCGCACCGTTGGCCGTTGGTCGGATTATAGTCTCTATTCCGAGGCACACGTCACCTTCGAAGACGACGCGGGTGCTTACGACCAGAAAGACGCCGCGGGTTTCATCCAGCTTAACGCGCTGCGCCTAAAGCTCCTTGCCGCCCGCAAGCGGCGCATGGGCTAAGCCCGAAGTTTTCGCGCAGACATTTCTTCGTAATACGGGAGCGCGGCCTCAACGAGGGCCGCGTTTTCATTTTCTGGGAGCGGCCCTTCAGCGCCAGCAAACCCAGTGCTCTGATGCACAGCGCCATACCAATGCGACGCCCAAATGCCATCAAAGCTGCGTGGCCCTGCTTCCCAACTGAGCATCGCAGGATCAAATGACAGCCCGATCTCGGCGCATAGCCGCTTTAGCATGCTTTCTGGATCGCGCCGTACATCAGCGCTATCGATTACCGGGCCGGGAAACCGCGCGAACATCTTGGCATGTTGCCAATAGCCGATATCATCCAGCGTCAGCTGTTCCCGCTTCGCGCTGTAACTCGCCACCACACGCGCCGGATGACGAATTAAGTGTACGTTCACGCAGCCTTCCGCCCAATCCAGCGGAAAGCCCCCCAGCATATGGAGCGGCATATGCTTCATGTACCAATGCTCACCGCCGTCTGGAACCGGCCCGCCAATCCGCGCGGCCACAGCTTCAGCGCTTGTTTCATGCGCCGCCAGAATTTCGGCGTTCATCGGGTGCTCAATCCCGCTCGTCGCGAGATAAGGCGCATAAAACGGCTCGTCCCACGCCGCGAAATCATCGCGGTTGCCAAAGGAATACATCATCGCCGTAGACAGGTTCCGCGGCCCCGACCACATAGCGATTTTCATGCAGCGGCCCTAGTGACCAAGGCTTTGTAAAGCCCGCGAATGCGCTCCGTTACCGGACCCATTTCGCCGGTTCCGATCATCCGTCCATCAATCTCGCTCACCGGCGTCTGCGCGCCAAAAGTTCCCGTCAGGAAGGCCTCGTCAGCGCCATAGGTATCCACCAGCGAGAAATTCCGCTCACAGACAGGAATCTCATTCGCACGGCACAGGTCGATCACCTTCTGCCGCGTGATCCCGTTCATGCAGTAATCGCCGGTCGAGGTCCAAACCTCACCCTTGCGCACAATAAAGAAATTGCAGGCGTTCGTCGTGTTTACAAAGCCATGCACATCCAGCATCAGCGCCTCATCAGCGCCTGCCTTTTCGGCCGCAATACAGGCCAAAATGCAGTTAAGCTTCGAATGACTATTCAGCTTCGGATCTTGCGTCATCGGCAAGCCCCGCAAATGCGGCACCGTCGCCAGCCGGATTGGGCGCGGGATTTTAGGCTTCGAATGCTCCATGATGATCACAAAGGTCGGCCCTTGGCGAGACAGCGACGGATGCTGGAACGGCCGCATCTTGATCCCGCGCGTAACCATCAGCCGCGAATGGGCGTCTGTGGTCATTCCATTTGCCTTTTGCGTCTCTAACAAGGCATTTTTGACGCCCTCACGATCCAAACCGATGTCCAAATCAATGGCCTTTGCTGCCTCGAAAAGCCGATCCAGATGCTCGTCCATGAACGACCATCGCCCGTCATACAGCCGCAGACCCTCCCAAACACCATCACCCAGCATGAAGCCGCTATCATAGACACTCACGAGCGCCTCGCTACGCGGTTTCAGTTCACCGTTCACATAGATGAGAATATCCGCATTGCGCGCATCTTCTTCGGCCTGATGGGTCGTGACCTTATCGTTCATTCGGTCCTCGCCTATCCAACATTCGTCGCGGCCAGCGCCGCCATGTTGAGAATGTCGCTCACCGTCGAAACGGTTGAACAAATCTGGATCGGTTTATCCACACCCGTCAGGATCGGCCCGATCACCGTCGCGCCCGCCATCTCCTGCATCAATTTCACCGAGATTGAAGCCGAGTGCCGCGCGGGAACAACCAGCACGTTGGCTGGGCCGGTGAGCCGCTGGAACGGATAGTTCTCCTGCGCCCTGACATTCAGCGCCACATCGACGGTCATCTCGCCTTCATATTCGAAGTCGACCCGCCGCGCGTCCAACACCTTTGGCGCTTGGTGCATTTTGTCGGCCCGCTCCGATATCGGATGCCCGAATGTCGAGAAAGACAGGAACGCCACGCGCGGCTCCAGTCCGAGATCCCGCGCCACAGCCGCGCCGCGCACGGCAATATCAGCGAGATCATTCTCATCAGGCCACTCATGCACCAGCGTATCAGTGATCAGCACGATCCGCCCTTTGTGCAGAACCGCTGAAACACCAACAGCGCCACTGCTCGGGGACGCATCGAAAACGTGATTGATCAGCTCCAAAACATGCGCCGATTTCCGCGTGGCCCCCGTTACCAAGCCGTCGCCGTGTCCATGCGCCAGCATAAGCGCGCTGAACACATGCCGATCTCGCGCCGCGAGCCGGTGGATATCGGTGCGATCAAAGCCCTTCCGTTGCAAGCGATCATAGAGAAAGCTCTTATACTGATCGAGGTGGCTGGTATTCGCGGCATTCACGACCTCGATCTCCGATACCGCGTCGGCCATCCCCTCAACCGTCAGCTTCTCCTTCACATCGCTGCTGCGACCAACCACCAACGCCTTGCCAAATCCGTTGCGCTGGTATTGCACCGCTGCCCTCAATACGCGCGGATCATCACCTTCAGCAAAGATCATCGTCGCCTGTGCAGCCCGCGCCCGCGCATTAATCGACCGCAGGATCGAGGCCGTCGGATCCATGCGGCTCTTCAGGGTCAGCTCATAGGCGTCCATATCAACAATCGGCCGTCGCGCGACGCCTGTATTCATTCCGGCCCGCGCCACGGCTGGCGGGATGCGATGGATCAAACGCGGGTCAAACGGCGTCGGAATGATGTAATCCCGCCCGAAGTTCAGCTTCCGCCCATAAGCCATCGCCACTTCATCCGGCACATCTTCCCGCGCCAAGGCAGCCAACGCCTGCGCACAAGCAATCTTCATTTCATCGTTGATCGCACGGGCATGAATATCGAGCGCCCCACGGAACAGATAAGGAAAGCCCAAAACATTATTGACCTGATTGGGGTAATCCGACCGCCCTGTTGCAACGATCGCATCCTCGCGTACTGCATGAGCTTCTTCCGGTGTGATTTCGGGGTCGGGGTTCGCCATGGCAAAAATCACCGGATCAGGCGCCATTGACTGAACCATGTCTTGCGTCACCGCTCCTTTAACAGAAACACCAAGGAAGACATCAGCCCCCTTCATCGCCTCTTCAAGCGTCCGCAATTCCGTCTTGACCGCATGGGCCGATTTCCATTGGTTCATCCCTTCGGTGCGGCCCTGATAGATCACGCCCTTGGTGTCACAAACGATGCAGTTGTCATGCCGCGCGCCCATCGACTTCAGCAATTCGATACAAGCAATGCCTGCCGCGCCCGCACCATTGAGCACAATCTTACAGTCCTCGATCTTCTTGCCTGAAATATGCAGCGCATTCAGCAAACCCGCCGCGCAAATCACCGCCGTTCCATGCTGGTCGTCATGGAATACGGGGATGTCCATTTCCTCTTTCAGGCGCTGCTCGATGATGAAGCATTCAGGTGCCTTGATGTCCTCAAGATTGATCCCACCAAAGGTCGGCCCCATCAGCCGTACCGCACGGCAAAACTCGTCAGGGTCTTCGGTGTCCAGCTCGATATCAATCGAGTTCACATCCGCAAACCGCTTGAACAGAACCGACTTGCCTTCCATCACCGGCTTCGAGCCCAGCGCACCAAGATTCCCAAGGCCAAGAACCGCCGTCCCGTTTGAGATCACCGCAACAAGGTTGCCCTTGTTGGTGTAATCATACGCCGTTTCAGGCTTCGCTGCGATTTCCTCGCAAGGCACTGCCACGCCGGGCGAATAGGCCAGCGAAAGGTCGCGCTGGGTAGTCATTGGCACCGTCGCCTGCACCTCCCACTTCCCCGGTGTTGGGTCCATGTGAAAAGCAAGCGCGTCTTCGCGCGTTACCCGAGAATTAGCCATTCCGTCCTCCCTGTGCGTCAGAAGGAGATAACGGTATACAGTCTTGGCCTGCAACCGCTTCGTTTTCGACTTTCGTCGCTAACATCGCTTGGGTAGTCTGTCGCAAATCAGCACTTGGGGGTATTGATGAACGCGGGTAGCCCATCCGTCACGCCAATGATGGCGCAATATTTGGAGATCAAGGCGCGCTACCCCGAGGCGCTCTTGTTCTATCGCATGGGCGATTTCTACGAAATGTTCTTCGACGATGCCGTCGCTGCGGCCGAAGCGCTCGATATTGCCCTGACTAAGCGCGGCAAACATCTCGATCAGGATATCCCCATGTGCGGCGTGCCTGTTCACGCTGCCGAAGGGTACCTGCTGACACTCATTCGCAAAGGATTTCGCGTTGCTGTCTGCGAACAGCTCGAAGACCCGAGCGAGGCAAAGAAACGTGGCTCTAAAGCAGTCGTAAAGCGTGACGTCGTGCGTCTCGTCACCCCCGGCACCCTAACCGAAGATTCCCTGCTGGATGCCCGCCGCCACAATTTCCTTGCGGCGTTCTCTTGGGTTCGTGACAGCGGTGCGTTGGCTTGGGCGGATATTTCAACTGGTGCCTTCAGTGTCGTCACCTGCGACCTGAACCGCCTAGGGCCAGAGCTGGCGCGCCTGTCGCCCAAGGAAGTTCTTCTCCCCGATGGGGTAGAGCCATCTTTATGGTCCATTGCCGAGGATTCTGGCGCATCCGTCACCGGGCTTGGCCGCGCGGCCTTTGACAGCACAAACGGCGAGAAACGCTTATGTAGTCTCTATAATGTAGCGTCTCTTGACGCATTCGGCACTTTTGATCGCGCCGAGATATCCGCGCTGGCGGCGATCGTAGAGTATCTCGAAATCACCCAAAAGGGGAACCTTCCCCTCCTCCGCCCGCCAGTCAAAGAAGCTCAGCGCGCCGCAATGCAAATTGATGCCGCGACCCGAAAGTCACTGGAATTGAACCAATCTGTAAACGGCGGCAGGGCTGGGTCTTTGTTGGGGGTGATTGATCATACCGCCACGGCCGCTGGCGCCCGTTTGCTTGAGCGCCGCCTTTCCGCTCCATCGTGCAGGCTAGACGAGATCAACGAGCGGCAAGAAGCTGTTGCTGCTTTCGTCGATAAACCGGCGTTGCGCGACACAATCCGCGAGCACCTAAAGCGGACGCACGATATTGACCGCGCCTTGTCCCGCTTGGCGCTGGATCGTGCTGGCCCGCGAGATATGGCTGCCATCAGGAATACACTCTCACAGGCCGTCGAAATCGCTGAAATACTCCCAAATCTCAAAAAAACAGAGTCTATTTCGCGCGCCGCACGCGATCTGATCGGACATGATAAGCTCCTTTCGCTGCTGGACGATGCTCTTGTGGCCGAGCCGCCCCTGCTTGCACGCGACGGAGGCTTTATTGCCCCCGGCTTCGATGAAGATCTCGACGAAGCCCGCACCTTGCGAGACGAAGGCCGCTCGGTCATTGCCGCGATGCAGGCCGACTATATGGCGATGACCGGCATCCAGTCCTTGAAGATCAAACACAACAATGTCCTCGGGTACTTCATCGAAACCACCGCAACACATGCCAAGAAGATGCTCGCAGCCCCGCTGAGCGAAACCTTCATTCACCGCCAGACCACCGCGAACCAAGTGCGCTTCACCACCGTCGCACTCAATGAAACCGAGACAAAGATCCTCAACGCCGGCGGACGGGCGCTTGATATTGAAAAGCGCCTCTATCGGGAGATTTCCGAGCGTATTCTCGCTACCGCCCCAAAAATTTCCGCCCTTGCCCGCGCCATTGCTGAAATTGATTTGGCCGCGGCGCTTGCTCAGCTTGCTCATCAAAATGATTGGTGCCGCCCAACCCTCGACGGCAGCCGCGACTTTGCGATCACCGGCGGGCGCCATCCGGTGGTTGAACAGGCTCTAAAAAGGGACAATCAGCCGTTTATTGCCAATGATTGCGCCCTCACGGATAGTTCGATTTGGCTGCTCACCGGCCCGAATATGGCTGGTAAATCAACCTTTCTCCGGCAGAACGCACTCTTCGCGATCCTCGCGCAAGTTGGTGCGTATGTTCCGGCCGAAGCCGCGCACATCGGCATTGTCTCACAGGTATTCAGCCGCGTCGGCGCGTCCGACGATCTTGCCCGTGGCCGCTCCACCTTCATGGTCGAAATGGTAGAAACCGCCGCCATTCTCAACCAGGCAGATGACCGATCGCTCGTCATTCTTGATGAAATTGGGCGCGGAACGGCAACGTATGATGGCCTCTCCATTGCATGGGCAACGCTCGAACACCTCCACAACGTCAACAGATGCCGCGCCCTGTTTGCCACCCACTATCACGAAATGGCGACCCTCGCCGAGAAGCTCGACGGTGTTGATAATGCCACCGTCGCGGTGAAGGAATGGGAGGGCGAGGTCATCTTCCTTCACGAAGTGCGCAAGGGCACTGCAGACCGCAGCTATGGCGTGCAGGTGGCGCGGCTCGCTGGCCTGCCGCAAGCGGTCGTCGAACGTGCCCGCATCGTGTTAGATGTGCTGGAAAAAGGCGAGCGAGAGGGCGGCATTGCCCGCAAGGCATTAATTGACGATTTACCACTCTTCGCAGCTACGCCTGTACCGCCGCAGCCGAAGCAGGGGGCGTCCAAAATAGAAGCGCTGCTCAAGGACACCCTACCGGATACACTCTCACCGCGCGAAGCTCTTGATCTGATCTACGAGCTTAAAGAGCTGCTTTAGCCAGCTGGCGTCGACGAAACACCAACCTGCGCCGGCCGCAACAAACGGTCGTGCAGCATAAAGCCCTCACCCATTACCTGAATGATGTCGCCTGCCTTGGTGTTCGGTACAGGTGCCTCAAACATCGCTTCATGGCGCTGCGGGTCGAACCTCTCACCGATTTCGGGTTTAATCTGCTCGATACCATGCTTTTTGAACACGTTCAGCAACTCCCGCATCGTTAGCTCGACACCTTCGATCAATGGCGCGTTTGCCTCGCGATTTTCATCAGGGATCGCCTGAAGTGCGCGTTGCAGGTTGTCATAAACCGGCAGCAAGTCCCGCGCCAGCCGCGATCCGCCGTAATTCTCGGCTTCGCGACGGTCCCGCTCGCCACGCTTGCGCGCATTCTCGGCATCGGCCAACGCACGCATGAACTTATCTCTCAGGTCATCACGTTCAGCGCGCAATGCATCAAGCTCGCTCGTGCCTTCCTCACCGTCCTCAGTCAGTTCGAGATCATCCGCCTCGGATTCGAGTTCGTCCAGAGACTTCGGTTCGACGTTCTGCTCAGCCATTTCAAATTCCTTCATGTCCGGTCGGCCAGAAGCCGCCCGACCAATTGTGCTGTATAATCTACGATCGGCACGATGCGTCCGTAGTTCAGGCGCGTCGGCCCGATCACGCCCACAGCGCCCACGATCTTACGGTCGGCGTTCATATATGGAGAAACCACCAGAGAGGAACCCGAAAGTGAAAAAAGTTTGTTCTCCGAGCCAATAAAAATGCGCACACCGTCGCCACGATCGGCCAAATCGAGGAATTCGGCGATATCCCGCTTCCGTTCTAGGTCGTCAAACAACTGCTTGATGCGCTCCAAATCCTCTTCGCTGCCGCCTTCGCTGAGCAAATTTCCCCGACCCCGCACGATAAGCCGCTCTGTTGATTCGCCCTTGTTCTCCCAAATAGCGAGCCCGCTTTCGACCATTTCGCGCGCTAGCCCGTCGATTTCTTGTCTGCGGCGGACGATCTCGTCCTTCATCACACGGCCAAGCTCCGAGATCGTGCGCCCCTCGGCCAGAGCATTGATGAAATTGGCGGCCTCGCGCATTGACGACGGCGTCTGCCCTGGCGGCGGTGTAAACAAGCGGTTCTCGACATGACCATCCGCGAAAACCAAAACCACCAAGGCGCGATCCGCCGCGAGCGACACAAATTCAATATGCTTGATCGCCGCTTCGTGCTTCGGAGCCAACACAAGGCTCGCCCCGTGTGTCACGCCGGAAAGCGCTGAGCCAACCTTATCAAGCAATTGCGGGATGTCTTGCTGATTGCCACCCAGTGTCTGATCCAGCTTTTCGCGATCCTCACCCTGTAAATCCGCAACCTCCAACAAGCCATCAACGAACATGCGCAAACCGGATTGGGTCGGGATCCGGCCGGCGCTGATATGAGGGCTTCCAAGCAGCCCCAAATACTCAAGGTCTTGCATAACGTTGCGGATTGTCGCCGCGCTGACCTTTTCCGTCATTGCTTTTGACAAAGTCCGCGACCCGACCGGCGCGCCCGTTTCGAGATACCCCTCGACCACCCTGCGAAAAACCTCGCGGGAGCGATCGTTGAGCTCGTCAATCTTTGGCGTATTGGTCGTCATTGCTCCGGGTCCAGTGGTCGTTCGCTCCGCAATACCGAGCCGTGCAATTAAATCGGTCCCGCGAAACAGGTCAATCAGGGTTGGATTCCGGATATTCTCCGCGTATCCGTGACGCGATCATATCAGGAGTTTCCCATGCGCCCGTCCGGTAGACAGATAAACGAAATGCGCCCGATTTCAATCGAAGTCGGCGTAACCCGCCACGCTGAGGGTTCGTGCCTCATCAAATGTGGCGATACCCATGTCCTTTGCACCGCAACCCTCGACGAGCGCGTTCCACCGTTCATGAAAAACTCGGGCCTAGGCTGGGTGACGGCGGAATATGGGATGCTTCCCCGCGCCACCCATACGCGCATGCGCCGCGAGGCTAAGAACGGCCAGTCTGGTCGCACACAAGAAATTCAGCGCTTGATAGGCCGCAGCCTTCGTGCCGGAGTTGACCGTGTCGCATTGGGCGAGCGCCAGATCACGATCGACTGTGATGTCATCCAGGCCGACGGTGGCACCCGTTGCGCGTCCATCACGGGCGGTTGGGTGGCGCTACGTTTGGCGGTCAATGCATTGATGAAGGCTGGCGATGTTATCAGTGACCCGCTGTCCGATCCGGTATCAGCCATCAGCTGCGGCATCTATGCCGGCCAGCCTGTGCTCGATCTGGATTATCCCGAGGACAGCGAGGCAGGCGTCGACGGCAACTTCGTCATGACTGGCAACCGCTTGATCGAGGTTCAAATGTCCGCCGAGGGCGCAACATTCTCGCGCGAACAGATGAACGCCCTCATCGACCTTGCTGAAGAGGGAAGCGCCGAGCTGGCGGCGGCCCAAATCGCAGCGACATCATGACCCGAAAGTTCGACGGAACAGAGTTGGTTGTTGCCACGCACAATCGCGGCAAGCTTGAGGAGATCGCCGCGCTGCTGGCGCCTTACGGCATAAGCCTATCGTCAAACAGTGATCACAGCCTGCCAGAACCGGAAGAAACCGAGGACAACTTCATCGGGAATGCACGGATCAAGGCCCACGCCGCCGCAAAGGCGACGGGCCTCCCCGCTTTGGCAGATGACAGTGGGATTTCGATCGACATTCTGGATGGTGCGCCAGGGGTTTACACCGCCGACTGGGCAGAAACGCCGAACGGGCGTGATTTCGTGATGGCGATGGAAAATACCTGGGCAAAGATTCAGTACGCCTCCGGCACGCCCCCATACACCGCGCGTTTTTGCTGTACCTTGGTGCTGGCTTGGCCGGACGGTCATGATGAGGTGTTTGAGGGTGTCATGCCAGGCCAGATCGTTTGGCCAATGCGCGGTGATCAGGGTCACGGTTACGATCCGATATTCCAGCCTGATGGGTATGAGTTGACCTTTGGGGAAATGGATCGCTGGGAAAAGAACAAGATCAGCCACCGCGCGGATGCCTTCCGCAAATTCATCGCGGGTTGTTTTGACTGAAAACTGGCAGGAAAGCGGCTTCGGCCTCTATATCCACTGGCCGTTTTGTGCCGCTAAATGCCCCTATTGTGACTTCAACAGCCATGTCAGCGCTCGCATTGAGCAAGACCGTTGGAAACAGGCCTATATTCGCGAAATTGCGCGCCTTGGCGAAATCACGGAAGGGCGCATTCTCTCTACCATTTTTTTTGGAGGCGGCACGCCAAGTTTGATGAATGGTAACGTGGTCAAGGCGATCCTTGACGAGGTTCGCCGAAATTGGCGCTTGTCAAATAACGCAGAAATCACGTTAGAGGCTAATCCAACCTCCGTTGATGCAGGTCGATTTGCGGCGTATCGCGAAGCCGGCGTCAACCGGCTATCAATGGGAATTCAGGCTCTGAACAACGAGGATTTGCGCCTTTTGGGGCGCCTTCATTCCGTCGAAGAAGCCCGCGCTGCCTTTCAAACCGCTCGCGATATTTTTCCAAGGATAAGCTTTGATCTGATCTATGCGCGCCAAAACCAAACCCTTGCGGACTGGAAGGCAGAATTGCGTACCGCGCTCGATCAGGCGGTGGACCACCTTTCACTTTATCAACTCACCATTGAGGAAGGCACAGCATTTGGCGACCGCTACGACGCAGGTAAGTTGCGCGGCCTACCCGACGAGGACTTGGCGACTGAAATGTACGAGGCAACACAGGAAATCACCGAGGCGGCAGGGTTCCCCGCATATGAGGTTTCAAACCACGCAAGAGCCGGCGAGGAATCCCGCCACAACCTGATATACTGGCGGTATGGAGACTACGTCGGAATCGGCCCCGGTGCCCATGGCCGCTTGGGCCTCGACGGAGATCGTTTGGCGACTGAGGCTTACCGCACGCCCGGAAAGTGGCTCGCCGCAGTCGAGTCGGGGACCACATCAGAGCATCCCATCCAAAAGCTCTCCACAGAAGACGTACTATCCGAAACGCTGCTCATGGGCCTTAGGCTGCGCGAGGGCCTGCCAGTTCATCGGCTTGCGTCGCTCGCAGATGACCAGATTCATCAAAACATTGCAGAAACCAAAGAGCTTGGCATGCTTGCTGAAGAAAACGGCAACTTGGCGCTGACAGAGAAGGGGCGGCCCCTTCTCAATGCTGTTCTTCGCAAAATCCTAGATACCTAGCCGCCGGAAAGCGCCCGCATCAGATCGTCAAGCTGATCAAAAGACCGGTAGCTGATGATCAGTCGGCCGTGTTCGCCCTTGGGATCATGATCAATTTCTGTCTTCATGCCCAATGCCGCTGATAGTTCATTTTCTAACGCGACCGTATCTGCGTCCTTTCGGCGAGAAGAGGAGCCGCCCTTAGCGCGGGTTTTGCCGGATGTTGATAGCCCCTTCTTCACCAAAGCTTCGGTCGCGCGAACAGAAAGGCCCTTTTTAACAACGGCTTGCGCCAAAGATAGGGCATCATCATGCCCCACAAGCGCCCGCGCATGCCCTGCGGAAAGCTTTCCATCCGTCACCATTTGCTGAACACTGTCCGGTAGGCTCAGCAGGCGCATCAAGTTGGCGATATGGCTGCGGCTTTTTCCCAGCACTGCGGATAACTTCTCCTGTGTATGGCCAAAGCGCTCCATCAACTGACGATAGCCCGCAGCCTCATCTATGGCATTGAGATCTGCGCGCTGAATGTTTTCGATAATTGCGATCTCCAAAACCTCAATATCGTCGAGCTCGCGTACAATCACAGGCACATCATGCAGCTTCGCCCGCTGCGCCGCACGCCAACGGCGCTCCCCTGCAACGATCTCGAAATTCCCGTCATTCGCGGGGCGGACAATAAGGGGCTGAATAACACCCTTCTCGCTGATAGACGCGGCGAGGTCGTCTAACAACTCTTCATCGAACTGACGGCGAGGCTGATCCGGATTGGGAACAATTTTGTGTATTGGCAACTTCTGATCCGAAGGCAGAGGTGTGCTGCCGGCCTTCTCGTCAGGCAAATCCGCAAGGAGCGCTGACAAGCCCCGGCCTAAACCTCTGTTTTTGTTCGATTTTTCAGCCATCACACCCTCTATCAAAGCTCATTGCGGATAAATTCTTGCGCCAATTCCCTATACGCCTGACTACCCTTAGAAGTGGTATCGTATTCAAGAATAGACATCGCATATGAAGGCGCCTCGCTCAGCCGCACATTCCGCGGGATCCGAACCGCGTAAACCAAATCACCCAAGTTGTCGCGGGCATCCGCTTCAACCTGCTGGCTCAAATTATTGCGGATATCAAACATGGTGAGGACGATTCCCGCGATCCGCAGGTCTGGATTAGCAGAATGTCGCACTTCGCGCAGGGTCAGCATGAGCTGTGATAGACCCTCAAGCGCATAGAACTCTGCCTGAAGCGGAACCAACACCGCATCGGCTGCCACCATAGCGTTAACAGTCAGAATGTTCAGCGAAGGAGGGCAGTCGATCAATACGACATCCAGCCCAAATGCATCCATAGAAGGTTGTCTGAGAGCATCGCGCAGCAGAAACACCCGTTTTGCGTTATCCATCAATTCGATATCAGCCGAACTGAGGTCCGTCGTCGCGGGCACTACAAGCAAATTCGGGTTCGACGTCTCGTGAAGGATTTCATAAATCGGCTTGTCACCAATCAAGAGATCATAAGTGGTTGCGTTACGCGCGCGCGGATCGATCCCAAGACCTGTCGAAGCGTTCCCTTGCGGATCGAGGTCGACAAGAAGGACCTTTTTACCTGCTTCGGCCAAAGCTGCGGCAAGATTCACCGCTGTCGTGGTTTTACCAACACCGCCCTTTTGGTTCGCAACGGCGACTATCTTTGGTGGGTTGTGGCGGCTTAGATCAGGCACTTTTCAGCTCTTTTATCGTCAGTATCTGGGCGCTGATATCGGTCATACTTTGAGTTTGCCTGAGCTCAAAGCGCCAATCCTGTCGTGCGTCGACAATTTCGTCTTCCGCGCCCCTGCCCTTTGGGAAAATGCATATCCCCCCATCGCTCAGGTGCAAATCCGCAAAAAGAAGCAGCTTACCAAGAGATGCGAGCGCGCGGGCAGATATAACATCTGCTTCAAGCGGGGATACCTCATCAATACGCTTTGAAATCACTTCAGCATTTAGCCCCAGTTCTCGTATGGCCGTTCTGAGAAAAACGCTTTTTCGTTGATCGCTCTCGAGCATCGTGAACCGCGCGTCAGGGCTAAATTCAGCCGCCATAGCTGCAACAACGACAGCTGGAAATCCGCCGCCGCTTCCAAAATCCGCCCAATGGGTGAACCCCACTGGAGCTAAATGATAGATTTGTGCAGAGTCGACGATATGACGGTTCCAGATATCGACGCTCGTTGCTTTGGAGATCAGGTTTATCTTGGTCGTCCAGCGCGCTACCAACTCCTCGAATAACTCCAATCGCTCCACTGTTTCACGTGAAACATTCGGCCCGCAAGGAAGGTCGAGCTGCCTGCTCATCCAGCCTTCGCCCCCTCAAGCCTTTTGATCCGAGCAAGAATCAGCATAATTGCCGCGGGTGTCATCCCATCCACGCGCCCCGCCCGAGCAATGTTTTCAGGCTGCACGCTGGTAAGTTTAACCTGTAGCTCTTTTGACAGGCCGGTAATCGACGAATAGTCCAGATTACTCGGAATTGCTAAGGATTCGTCCCTTTCAAGCGTTTCAATGTCACGCTTCTGGCGCTCAATGTAATGCGCATAGAGAGCGTCTCGCTTAATCTGGGTCAATGTCTCTAACTCGACGTCGGCCGCTGACGGCAGAACCGAGAGGAGATTATCACGATCAAAATCATTCAGCGAAAGGGCTTCAAGAGCGGTTTTGGACAGACCATCCGGATTAAGATTTGCACCCGTTTCAGCAATCTGGCGAGCGGTGAGCAACACATCGCTCAATTTATCCCGAGTCGATTGGATGCGCTCCATTTTCTCCGAGAAGTGATTCCACCTGATTTCACCTACGCAACCGATTTCGTGCCCCACACCCGTCAAGCGCTGATCAGCGTTGTCTGCCCTGAGCGCCAAACGAAACTCCGCGCGGGACGTGAACATCCTGTAAGGCTCCGCGACACCGCGCGTAACGAGATCATCAATCATGACGCCGATATAAGATTCTCTGCGGCTAAAGGTGATTTCATCTCCACCCTTTGCGCGCCTCGCGGCATTTAGCCCTGCGACCAATCCCTGCGCACCGGCCTCTTCATAACCCGTTGTACCGTTAATTTGCCCAGCCAGATAAAACCCTGAAACGTTCCTAATTTCCAGCGTGGGCCGCAGCGCGCGGGGATCGACGTAATCATATTCAATCGCATACCCCGGCTGAAGTATCTTTGTATGTTCAAGACCCCGTATTGAGCGAACATACGCCTCCTGAACGTCCTCCGGCAGCGACGTGGAAATCCCGTTTGGATAAACGGTATGATCATCAAGCCCTTCCGGCTCCAGGAATATCTGGTGAGATTCCTTGTCCGCAAACCGGACAATCTTATCCTCGATCGACGGGCAATAGCGTGGACCAATTCCATCAATCCGTCCGCCATACATCGCGGAACGGCCAAGGTTTTCTCGAATAATTTCATGCGTTTGCGTATTTGTGTGAGTGATTCCACACGAAATCTGTCGCGCCTCCGGAGCCAATGAGAGGAACGAAAACAACGTCGGCTCATCGTCACCCGGCTGGCTCTCAAGGATATCCCAATTAATCGTTCGCCCATCCAAGCGCGGCGGCGTTCCCGTTTTCAATCGCCCGAGCGGCAACCCAAATTGGTCAAGCCTCTCGGCCATTTTAACCGACGGCCCGTCGCCCATGCGACCGCCCGAGTACGACACGTCACCAATATGAATAACACCGCGCAAAAAGGTGCCGGTGGTGAGCACAACTGCCGCAGCGAAAAGTTCAGATCCATCCGCCAGTACAACACCGCGAACTGTATCATCACCCTTCAGGAGCAGATCAACGGCCTCGCCCTCAATCACTCGCAAGTTCGCCTGCGCCTCAATCTGCCGCTGAACCGCGGCACGATAAAGCGCACGGTCCGCCTGCGCTCGCGGTCCCTGAACCGCCGGACCTTTCTTCCTGTTCAACAGGCGAAACTGAATTCCAGCCGCATCCGCTGCGCGGGCCATGACCCCGTCTAGCGCATCGATTTCACGAACAAGATGTCCTTTGCCCAAGCCACCGATCGCCGGATTACAGGACATGACGCCAATGCCCTCTTTCTTAAGCGTAACCAGCGCCGTATTGGCGCCCATACGCGCCGCCGCGCCCGCCGCCTCAGTTCCCGCATGACCGCCACCAATGACGATGACATCGAAATCAAACTGTTTCACGTGAAACATCCTCACTTCCCGATGCAAAAACTGGCGAAAATCTCACCAAGAATCTGCTCAACATCGACGCGCCCAACGATTTGATCAACGGCCCGCGATGCCGATCGAATTTCTTCCGCTACGATATCATCTCCGAACCCAACGGCGAGCAGACGCATCGACTCATTCAAATGATCAATACCGCGCAACAATGCAACCCGGTGCCTCTCACGCATTGCGATACCAACATGCGCCGCGCGGGATCGCAACTCCCCACCCACGGTTTCAATCAGCTGGTCGATACCAGCCCCCGAAACCGCCGAAATCCCGAAGCCATCGACAGCGTAAAGATCACTTTTGCTGTGCGCAACGACGTCACCCTCTTGGACATCAACAAGCGGTACACCATCTGGCAGCAGCAAATGGATGCGCAAATCGGCCTGATTGGCCCGTTCAATCGCTCGCGCTATGCCAATCCGCTCCACCATGTCATCCGAATCTCGCACGCCTGCCGTATCCAGAAAGGTGACAGGCAGCCCCAGCAAATCCAGCCTCACTTCGATAACATCACGGGTCGTTCCCGCTATTTCGGATGTGATCGCAGCATCACGGCCGGCAAGACGGTTCAACAGCGTTGATTTACCTGCGTTGGGCGGACCAACAATCGCTACCTCGAAGCCAGACCGAATTCGTTCCGCGATACCAACGCCCTTAGCCTCAGTACTCATTTCAGCTGCAGTCACAGAAAGCAGTTCGCTTACCTCAGGTGAGACATCAACTGGCACTTCCTCGTCGGCAAAATCGATCGTTGCCTCGATCAACGCCGCTGCACGGAGCAACGCAGCCCGCCAACGCTCGGCCTTCTCCCCGAGCGCACCGGAGAATACCCGCTGCGCCTGCTTCCTCTGGGCTTCAGTCTCAGCTTCAATAAGGTCTGCAAGCCCCTCCACCTGCGCCAGATCCAGCCTGCCATTTTCCATAGCGCGGCGCGTGAACTCGCCCGCCTCGGCCATTCGCAACTCAGGACGCGCAGCCAAATCCCCCAAAACCGCTGAAATAATTGCCGGGCTGCCATGCAGATGCAGCTCAACCACCACCTCGCCGGTAAAGCTTTGCCCCTCGCCAAACGTCAGAAGCAAAGCTTCATCAAGGATCTCCCCAGAGAGTGCATGGACATGCCGTAGCGCCCGCCCATGTTCAGGCAGTTGCCCACACATCTTTTCAGCAACGGATCTCGCTTCAGAGCCAGAAATCCGAATTACTGCGACGCCCGATTTCCCCTGCGCCGTGGCCAGCGCAAAGATCGTATCCATGTTGATAACCCTTTGTTCTAAATGGGTTATGTGTTCATCGAGTCAAAGAAGTCAGAGTTCGTCTTAGTCTGCTTAAGCTTAGAAATAAGGAATTCGATCGCGTCTGTCGTCCCCATCGGGTTCAGAATACGGCGCAGAACAAACGTCTTCTGCAAATCGCCCTTGTCGATCAACAGGTCTTCTTTCCGTGTACCGGACTTCAACACGTCAATCGCAGGGAAGACACGCTTATCCGCAACCTTACGATCAAGAACGATTTCTGAGTTACCCGTGCCTTTGAACTCTTCAAAGATAACTTCGTCCATACGGCTACCCGTGTCGATTAGCGCCGTTGCAATGATCGTCAACGAACCGCCTTCTTCAATGTTCCGAGCCGCGCCAAAGAACCGCTTCGGCCGTTGCAGAGCATTGGCATCGACACCACCAGTCAACACCTTACCGGACGATGGAACGGTAGTGTTAAAAGCACGGCCCAAACGGGTAATCGAGTCCAGCAAGATCACTACATCACGCTTGTGCTCTACCAAGCGTTTGGCCTTCTCAATCACCATCTCCGATACAGCAACGTGCCGCGACGCTGGTTCGTCAAAGGTAGAAGATACAACCTCACCCCTCACAGAACGCTGCATATCCGTCACTTCCTCGGGCCGTTCGTCGATAAGCAGAACGATCAAGTAGCACTCAGGATGATTCCGCTCGATCGAATGCGCGATATTTTGAAGCAGAACGGTTTTACCCGTCCGTGGCGGTGCAACGATCAATGAACGCTGCCCTTTACCGATCGGCGCCACAAGGTCGATGATCCGCGCGGAGCGGTCCTTGATCGTCGGATCTTCCTCAATCTCCATCTTCAGCCGCTCATCGGGATAAAGCGGCGTAAGGTTATCGAAGTTGACTTTGTGCTTGGCTCGCTCAGGGCTCTCGAAATTGATCTGTTCAACCTCGGTCAAAGCAAAGTAGCGTTCGTTCTCGCTTGGCTCTTGGATCACGCCTTCGACCGTATCACCCGTGCGCAATGAATGTTGGCGGATCATCTCAGGGCTTACATAGATATCGTCAGGACCGGGCAAATAGTTTGCCTCCGGCGACCGAAGGAAACCAAACCCATCTTGAAGAACTTCAAGCACGCCATCACCACCAATGACCCAGCCTTCCTCTGCCCGTTCCTTCAGGATCGAGAACATCATATCGCCCTTGCGCATTGTCGAGGCGTTCTCGATGTCGAGATCCTCTGCCATCGACAAAAGATCCTTCGGGCTCTTGGCTTTTAGATCAGCCAGATTCAAACGGTCATCAGCCATTTGCATATCCTTCAACAACCGCTCAGAACGGTCAGCTTTATATTTTCAACTGGAATACATCCCACCGGACGGCAGGTTTTCTGTCCCTACGCTGGTTTAACGTATGGAGTCAACAAAACCGCTCAAAATGGGCGAACAATCACCATCACCACAATGATCAGCATTAGGACCGTCGGCATCTCGTTAGCAATCCGGTATGATCGGCCAGACAGCGCATTCTTACCCGCCGCAAAATCCTTTCTTCGTGCGGAAAGCCATCCGTGAACACCGGTCATAGCAATCACTGAAGCCAACTTGATCCACGACCAAGCTTCACCCCAGTCAAAAGCACCCATGGCAATGAGTATCAATCCGAAAAGCCATGATGAAAGCATCGCAGGCCGCATGATCACGCGCAGCAGCTTCTCTTCCATAATCTGGAAGGTAAGGTCCAACTCCGAGCCAACCTCAGCTCGCTCCGCATGGTAGACATAAAGGCGAGGGAGATAGAACATCCCCGCCATCCAGGAAATCACCGAGACAACGTGCAGTACCTTGAACCAAGTATAAGCAGCCCAGAAAAAATCAGTCATCAAGCACTCCCGTTTCAAAGCAATAAAAATAAAAGAATATATATAGAAAGGAAGTAGTTTCAGTAGTGCTGTGCATATATCGGGATTTTGTATTTTTCCACAGGCTTATCCCGTTTTCCTAACCTGACTTGAGAAAGAAGCGCTTTCGAAAGTTCATAAATAAATGTTCTATTTCAGATACTTATGAAAGAAAATAAATTTCTGGTTCCGCTTCTGTTCCTGTAGACAGTGCAAATCCCGCTGAGTCGTCCACAACAGCGAAGTTATCCTTTTCCAGACGGGATAAGAACACTACGATAGTTGCATGACATGGTCCTATCTCCACAATGTCCTGATGAAGGTAGTTTTCCAGTTAATCATCCCGTGAGTCGCCCTCGTATTTGTTCGCAGGTTTATCCACATGCCCTTGCCTCTGATCCTCGCTTCTGGTTCGAAAATAAGAGCACAATTGCTCGAGCAGGCGGGGATCAAAGCCACTGCGCTGCCAGCTCGCATTGACGAAGATGCGATAAAATCCGCCCTTCTGGCGGAAGATGCCTCGCCGCGTGACATTGCCGATACACTGGCAGAAATGAAAGCGCGGAAACTCTCAGACAAACATCCCGATGCGCATGTGCTCGGGTGCGATCAGGTTCTCGAACATCAAAAAGAGCTGCTCTCAAAGCCCAAATCGGTTGAAGATGCCCACGAACAGTTAATACGCT
>Ga0181576_10000084_pt1 | contig 58434 bp, 42 predicted proteins | sample 101ome_22_FD_132464 | JGI IMG/M metagenome (GOLD analysis project Ga0181576, IMG submission 132464) | Coastal salt marsh microbial communities from the Groves Creek Marsh, Skidaway Island, Georgia - 101412BT metaG (megahit assembly) | ecosystem: Environmental > Aquatic > Marine > Intertidal... | reverse complement strand
TCGTCGGGCATCATGGACCACGAGGAGGCTCGCCGCAAGAAGGTCGGTGGTAAGGTGCTCGGCTACTTCTACTAATTGGTGTGCTTGGGAAGGAGGAAGACACGACCAACATGTATGGCTTGTTGCGTTTGGTCTTCATAGATCGTCGAGAGAGGCGTCTAGCGCCAGAGTGTCTCGGGGTTTAAACTAGGTTCAGACGGCCATGTTATAAGAGAAGTAACGTAGTCGCAAACGTTGTCCGCTCCCGCGTCGCTCGCGCGCCCTTTCGCTCGTCTCGCGTGCGCATCGATTCGCCGTCACGTATGACTGTGATTTTATTAAAAATGAAAATGTATCCTATCAATGCGTCGCTTAGTTGCCCTCTTGGATCCACTTGGCGGCGTCGATGGCGTAGTAGGAGAGTGTCAAGTCGGCGCCCGCGCGCTTGATGGCGATCAAAGACTCCAACACGGCGTCACGCTCGTTGATGTAGCCGGCCGCGGCGGCCGCCTTCAACATGGAGTATTCACCGGACACTTGGTACGCAGAAATCGGGAGCGTGGTGTTGTCTCTAAGCGCGCGGATGATGTCTAAGTAGGCGCCCGCCGGCTTGACCATCATGATATCGGCGCCTTCTTGCTCATCGAGCGCCGCCTCGCGCAAGCACTCGCGGTAGTTCGCCGGGTCCATTTGATATTCAGCCTTGTCCTTCGGGATCTTCCAGTCCTCGCTACCCGGACGCGGCGCAGAGGCCAAAGCGTCGCGGAACGGACCGTAGAAGGCGCTGTTGTACTTGGCCGTGTAGCTCATGATGGCGACGTTGGTGAAACCTTCGTCGTCGAGCGCTTGGCGAATAGCACCGACGCGACCGTCCATCATGTCAGACGGAGAAATAACATCGGCACCCGCGCGCGCTTGAGATACCGCTTGTTGGCACAAATAGTAGACGGTCTCGTCGTTCATCACAACGCCGTCGGAGCGCACCATGCCGTCGTGACCCATCGTGTTGTACGGATCGAGCGCGACATCAGTGTACACCTCCAACTCCGGGAACGTATCCTTCAACAAAGAGATCGAGCGCTGCGCCAAACCGTTCGGGTTGAACGCCTCCTTACCGCACGCCGTCTTCAAGTCATCCGGCGTCTTCGGGAAGACGACGACTTGATTGATCCCCGCCGCGCGCGCCTCGCGCACTTGCTTGATCAAACCATTCTTAAAGCTCAATCGCTCTTGACCCGGCATGGATCCGATCGGAATGTTTTCATCTCCCTCGTGCACGAAGATCGGGTAGATAAAGTTGGCCGGCGTGAGAATGGTTTCCCGGAACGCCTCGCGCACCGTCGGCGAGCGTCTGTTCCGTCTCGGGCGCTGCGGCAAATCTTGCGGCGGCACCGTCGGCGCGCCTACGTCGAATCACACGAACACCGCGCGCGCATCGTCAGTCATCATCTCTCCCTACTTCACCACCACACGTCCATCCCGCACCCATCCCCGACCGTTCACCGCGCGCGCCATCCACGACGGTCTCGTGAATGAATGAATGGATAACACCTCGTCGAGTCCCGTGCACGCGTGCCGCGTCTCGCGCGACGCGATCGACCGCGTGTGGCGCACCTTCCGGCTTTCTCGGCGGCACGCGCGTCGTCGGCGGCGCTTGCACGGACGCGCGCGCCCGCACACCGCGTCGTCCACCTCGTCTCGTCCCCATCGTCGTCCCCATCGTCGCCATCATCGTCGTCGCCATCGTCGCCGTCGTCTCGTCGTCGCGCTCTCCGGGAAGACGGCCGAGGACGACGTCGAGTCACGAGTCACGGGGACGGACGACGTATGACGTACGTGTACCTTACGAGCGCTCGCATACGAGTCCACGGGACGTATGTACTATCAATTCAAGCCTATTCATCTACATATGTATAGACGTGCCTCGGACGCCCTCCGCCCGTGACGAGTCGTGACCGGTGCTCGTGAACGGGCGCCCACCGAAAGACGCCCCGTGACGCCCCTCGACGAAGACGCGCGCGATTCTTGAAGGGACGGTGGGCGCCCGTGGGCGTCAGACGTCAGCGAGGGCGTGGCGTGGCGTGGCGTCGCGTCGTATCGACGCGCGCATCGCCATGGGGAAGCGAAAGAGCTCCAAGCCGCCGCCGAAAAAGGTGGCGCCCAAGGTGGACACGACGTTTACGTGCCCGTTTTGTAATCACGACAAGAGCGTGTTCGCGCGATTGGATCACGTGTCGGAGAAGGGATTGGTGGAGTGCGCGACGTGTGGACAAAAGTATACGTGTAACATCACGCACCTGAGCGAACCGATCGATGTGTACAGCGATTGGATCGATGCGTGCGAGAAGATTAACGCGAGGGACGAGGATGAGGACGAAGCGGCGTGACGAGGGACGAGGGTTTAGAAGAGTAGCGTTTGTGAGAGAGTGATATGAGTTTGTTGAGTGAGCGATGACGCGAACGCGCGCGCGCGTGCGTCGCGCGCGATGGTGGACGTGTCGCGAGAGTGCGTGACGTCGCGGAGATTTTATGTTACAAGACGCGGCGTCGCGCGTTTCGCGGCGGCGGCTTTTGACTACGACTACGTTCCTAACGAGACCTTGACGTCATCACCGCCGCGATATAATTGAATAGGGACGGCGCGAACGGCGACCGGCTCTTTGTTCCCGGGATTCATCGGCTCGAACACGCAGAGCACGCGTAACATGAAGGAGATGCTAAACGTCGGCGCCTGGACGCTCGGGCACGTGAAAAGCCGCGGAATCACCATGTGTATGGGGATCTCGATCCCGCGCGGACAGTCCCCGTCCACGACTTGCGCGAACTGCACGGGCGTCGTCTCCGTCAACACCTGCCCCTCCACTGTGTTGCACCCCTCGATGCGACACAGCTCGATTTCGATCGATCTGAGCGGCGACGCCGCGCGTTCAACCGTCAAGCGTCCCGTGATCGCCTGTTCCAGAAACCAACTCGTCTTATCGAACGAGCCACGAATGAGAAACCCTTCGCTCGCTAACGGCCCCGGCGCGGGCCCTAAATCTTGTTGCTCCTCTGTTATTTCGAACGACATGCCCTCGCTCGCGTTGACGGCGGCGGCGTCCTCCTCGTCTGGTTTCGACTCGACCAAAAACTCGCACATCCCCGTCGTCAGCGAGCCTCCTCGCAGGATCGGTCTCGCCGCCTCCGCCTCTAACGCATACACCACCTGCGTGTTCTGCCCGTGAAACGTCTCGTACATCGGCGTCGATCTCGGGAAACTCTGCAGCGTAAACTGAAACGCGAATTTATGCATTCCGACCAGCAATCTTCCCGGCGGTGCGAGCACGAGCGACACGTCCAACACCGTGACGGGATCTATGGTGATGAACAGCGATTCCAACATCCCCACCGTGGAGTCTCCCGCGCGCAGCTGCACGTTCCCGACCGCGGTGAGCACGATGCCATTGTGTTGAAACGGCGCATCCTCTCGTTCGATGCACACCACCACCTCTCCTCGAACGACGTCACCCTCCCTGTACTTGGAGTCGCTCGATTCCAGAAACACGTCCACGCGCGACATCCTCCGCCTCGAGCGCGCGACGCGTCGCCGTCGTTCGAGAACGAAATACACGCCTCGAAATGTGGGTCCCACCCGTCCTCCGCTCGCAAACACGACACCGACACGCGACACTCGGCGGCGCGTCATCGTGCGATCGAGCGCGCGCGCGGTGTCTCTGACGCTCGCGAATCGACGCGTCATCGCGTTCGCGCGTCGTTGTCGCCCGACGCCGCGGGCGACGTCGAGGACCGAAGACGGCGGCGGAGGCAGATCCGGAACGGTCGCGACGTCGTCAACGGTGTACGGTCGTCGCGCGTTTCTCGTCGCGTGCGCGGCGTGCGTGGTCGCGTCTGGGATCACGATGAAGCGGGCGTTCGAGCACACGCCGTACAACGCGAGAGAGGCGACGACGCTCGAGAGCGCGGTTGAGGAAAAGTGGGCCGATGGCGAGCGGTTGCTCAGTCATCTGCCGAAGAAAGAGGGGGAGTTCGACGCCTTCTTTCCCGCGCTGGACGACGCCATCTTCGTCGGACACGTGGTGACAGATTTAGATTCGATCGCGGGGGCGATCGGGGCGGCGCATCTGTACGGAGGCGTGCCGGCGCGCGCGAGTGAACCGAACACAGAGACGACGTTTGCCTTGGAGAACTGGGGCGTCGACTTGCCGCCAAAGGTGGAAGATTTGTTGGTGGAAAGACCAGATAGAAACGTGTGTTTGGTGGATTTCCAACAGCAGTCGCAACTGAACAAGGCGATTCCGATGGCTAACGTTGTGGGTATCATCGATCACCACGCGCTGCAGTCAAACACCATCGTCACCGAGAAGCCGATTTTCGTGGATATTCGCCCGTGGGGATGCATGTCGAGCATCATCGCGCACTCTTACGCCGTGCAAGAAAAATACCTACCGAAAAACATCGCAGGCATGTTGCTGAGTGCGATTTTGAGCGATACTTTGAATCTGAAATCACCGACGACGACGGCGTGGGACGAACGCATTGTCGCGATGTTAGTGCAATACTTGGAAGTTATGGATGTCAATGAACTCGCGGCGCGCCAGTTCCGCGCTAAAAGTCAATCTCTCACTCTGATGACGCCGTACGCGCTCGTGAACGGTGACATGAAGCAATTTAAATTCTTGTCCTTGAATGAAACGTACGAAGTGGCGTACAGCGTCATCGAAACGACTGACGCCGCCGCGTCGCTCGCGCGAGTGGAAGACATCATACCGGAGATGCGAGCCGTAAAATTAGCAAACCCGGCAATCAAAGCAGTTTTACTGGCTGTCGTCGATATCGTTAATTTGAGCTCTACGCTCGTCTTGTGCGGTCGAGTCGAAGTATCTCTGTCCACAGCGGCGTACGGCGGTCTCCCCGAGGCTCAAGAGACGTTGCTACGATTACCGGGCCTCGTCAGTCGCAAGAAAGACTTCATCCCACCCTTGACCAAAGCTTTCAAAGATGGCTGGGTTCCACCGCGCTTAAGCTTGGACGACGACCCCACATCACCCACACTCACGCGCTCGAGGTCGATGATCGATGTGCCCACTGCGGAAGTCGTCGTCGACTACTCGGAAATCCCATCCGGTAAACTCGTGCGACAAGCTTAGTCCACCTTTTTTCATAGCATTTTATTAGTCTCTTTGTTCTTCGTACAATTTCTGTAGTTTACAAACAATTTCCTACCAAGAAAAGTTGGCCAACGTGCGTCGCGTTCCTCTCTGCGCTCGGCGACGCATTTGTTGGCCCTCTTCAACCTTTTTGTCAACTTCGTCCTGAACGCTACTTTCCTCCGCCTTGAGAAATTCTCGCTCGAGGGAACAATTTCCAAACACACGTGAGAGAAGTTTCCTCAGTCCTAGGATGTCTTGCCCGTTGTAACGGGTGACAATCATTTCTAAAAGATGCGCGTTATCGACTCGACCCAACATCACACGCAAAACATCCTCCAGGTGCTCGTCCAGAACGGCGCGGACTCTTTCGAAGGGTCCATCGCTGAGTTCTAAGAGCGAACGAATCACGCTGTCCAGACACGACCACCACATCTCCTCGCTGTTTTCCACCGCACTTGAGACTCGTCTACACAGATCGATGGCGACGTACAACGCTTCATTGGCTTCGATGATAAATCCCTTCATCAAACTTTCCGCCGGGGCTGTCTTCGTCCATTCCGTTCCGCTCGTGGTGAAGAGCTGCGCCATCGCTCGCACGCCCGTCGAGTAATTATAGAGATGAATTGACAGAGCTTCTTCGTGTTCACCGTCCATTTCGAGCAAATGCGCCGTAGCGTCCATGACGTTGAATTCGCGACAATACTTCAAGCACAGCGACCGATCCAAATTCCGAGCGATTTCGCTCTGCAAATACTTCAACACGTCCTGGGGCTCGAATTGACACATCAGACGACAATACAGCTCGTTCATCTCGGCCGTGACGACTGAATTCGTCGCACTGATCAGGTCCGCGAGGCTCATCACGTGCGCGTCAGCCGCGTCGACGTGCACCGCCTCGAGCACTTGCTTCAAGTACTGAAATTGCAAAACGGGTTCTTCCGCGAGCGCGTTCAGAACTTCGGTCTGTTCGCACGGGAAATACGAAATTGCAATTCGAGCGCACGCATCGGGAGATATGCTCGCCAGATGTGGCATAACGTGCAGAAGTTCCGCACGAAATGACCTAGCCGCGTCGACGTCGAGCGGCGACGCGTGCGCCACCGCCGGCCCCGCGTTTGACTTTTCACTCTGAAGTGTACCGGGTGATGACTTACCGAAAAGTACGTCGACGTAGTGAACAGCCGCGTTCAATCTGTGCGAGTCGCCAACGAGAGCTTTCAAGGCGCTGATGTGATCGCCCGACGCGATGTGTATCACGGCTTCTGCTTGAGAAAAGTGGGCATCTCGCACCAACTCGAGAATACGTTCTTCGTCGTTCAAAGTTATGTCTTCGTCGATGCGTCGAGCTATGATGGAGACCATCGCATCTTCTCTTACGAGCGAATCGTGTTTCGATTGCGTCAGCGCCAACGCCTCCAAAAGCTCCTGTTCAGTCTCTTGCTCGACCGACGCGCGACCTGTGCCCACGACGCTCGCGGTGAATGTCAGAAGCGTCGTGCGACTCGAGGCGAGACCGAGTGAGCCGAAAACACCAGCCGCAAAAACAGAAGCCTCCGCAACAATCTGTGAACACATTTTATCCTCTTCGTGACAATCGATACTCAATACTTCGCTCTTGCTCGCGTCCCAATCTTTTAAAATCTCCATCAGCACGGTAGCTGTCGCCTTCGGTTCCATCAGCAAAAGGTACAACAGACGCAGCGGCGGCAAATGTTTGTCGACTTCCACGGACGCTAACGCTCGAGTCCACACATCAATGTTACGACCCGTCGCATCGCTCGCGCCCGCACTGAACGTCGACACGTTGATCGGTTCAAAGAAGAACTTCATTGCGTCCGTCCTGAATTGCGTCACAACTTCGTGCGATAACTCGCCATCGCTCACCGGGAATCGTTTACCCCGAATGGTGTCGTGTACGAACAGCAAAAGCTGCCGCACACGGGTTTTATCACCGAACGTGGGCGCCAGCGATCCTTGAAGCATGGCTTCGAGGGGTGTGACGAAATCGTTCAACGCCTTGGTGAAGACGTGCGCCAGCGCGCTGTACATGTTGTGATGTTTGCACAGTCGAGCGACTTGGTTCAAATCGAGCGACTCGACATCCATGTGCAAGACGCATTTTTCAATGACGTTCGCAGCGTCGATTGAGGCGTAGTGATCGACGAGCGCCTGCATCACTTCTGCCGGTAACGATCGGAGTTTGTCCGACAAGATGTACGGAACCATACCTTCTAAGAACGCCGACTTACACTTGGAACGGAGGAATGCGTCGAAGACCGCTGAAGAGTAGACCTCCTTGAGCGCATCAAAAGCACAGAGTAGCCCAAAAATCACGTTCACCAAAGCTTCGAGGTACGCGGACTCGTCGACGTCAATGCCTCGTAATTTCAAAAATTCTTCGAGAAATGAGGGTATGTTGTCGACGAACGCTTTGACAACTTTCTTCCGTGTGATCTCTGCGTCGGTGTATTTTCTGGACAGGCATGGCCAGAGAGGTAATTCACCATCATGGACTTGCAGAAGAGTTTCAAACGCGCCAAACCAATCCTTTGCCATCTTTCTGGAATTCATTCTTTCAAACCAACCCAAGTATTTGCCCCTCCTGAGGCGAGAGGGCGACAGCACCACGAGATGCACGCCACGCACGGCCACGGCTCCGTACCAATATTGTAGACGTTCAGACGTGCCTTCTTGACCTATCACTCCTCGGGTAATCTCACGCGAGATGGGTGGTTCACTCGTGGGAACACGGTCGATGAGTTGACCGTTCGGCGTGTACGTAAACATCTTGTTCCTGTTTGTCAGGATACATATGAGTTCATTCGATAACCACATCGTCGCCATCGCGCTTGCCGACACTTCGGAATCGATGCTCCAAGAACATATGATTCTAGACGTTTTACTCTCTCGTCTCGCTTGATCGTGATTTCCAGGTGCTATTTTCACCGTGTCGATGTCCACAGCGAGGACGTACACGCTTGTTCCCCACACGGCGACTAATTTGCACTCCTCTATGTCGTCCCTAATCTGCACCTCTTCCGCCCACCGAGGGCTCCAACACATCACTGGTAACACACGCGTCGCCACGTTGGGTGGTCGAACGATTTTCGCGATGACTTCGGCGCGCGGGCTCAACCTCATGATGAGAATGGCGTTCATCGTACAGAGAGCGACAATTCCGGCGGCGTCTGCTACATTGCTATCCCCGCTCGCTGCTTCCCCGTGAGTCGGACTGACGACACCGTTCTCGTGCGAGCTGACATCTGAAATACTCACCGATGCGATTCGTGGTAAAGATTGTGCGGCGATGACGAACGTTCTCTCGCCGAGAGACGTCGATTTCACTCGAATGACGCCCATGCCCAGAGGCGAAAAAGTGTGATGAATGACGAGACCGCCCTCCTCGGAGGAGATTACGTCCACAGCACCGTTTGACTGCGGCTTCGAGAGCATCACCAGCGCGATCACCGGCGTTCGATGCGCGCCGACGACTGATTTCAATATCGTCGGGTTTCGTTTGATGTCCCACAACGTGAGCCCCCCGTCGTCATGACCGACGAGAAGCCACTCGCCGCGCTCGTCGAAACACAAACTCGTCACGCCCGGTGTGGCCGTGATTCCAGCAAAATTATTCGCCGATTTCAAGCAACTTACCGTTGTCTCACCCTTCACGCACCTCTCGACGAAAATGAAACCGCTCTCGGTGCCCACCGCCGAGCTTCGATTCGGGCCCACCGCGCAGCACATCGCCCGTCCCGCGTCCACCGTGTCCATCATCGCGTTCGTCACGCCTTCTACATTCTCCAGCTCCACCGCACACCCCGCGCTCATCGTCTGACTCTTCCCCACTCGCTCCGCGAGCGCTCGCGTCGCGCGTCTCGCCTCGTCACGCGCCGCGCGCGGCGTCGAGATGTCGCCCCCACCTTCGCTCGCCAACAATCTCGCCTCGTTCGCCGCCGCGAGCGCTAACCCATCCTTGTCCTCGTCGTCTTCGCGCGCGTCTTCGTCCTCGAGCGCGCTCGCCGACGCCTCCGAGTCGACCTCGGCCTCGGCTCGTTTGGACACGCGACGCACGAGCACGCGCACCGCCTCCTCGCTCGTCTCCGCCATCGAGCTCGACATGGACATCGCCTTGGTCGACGTCACCGCGCGCGCGACATCACCGCGCGCGTTCGTCGCCGCGAATCTCTCTGTCGCGAGGTCGTGCGCGTCGTCGACGTCGTCGTCGTCGTCGTCATCGCTCGAGATGAGCAAATCGTCCACGCAGAGTCCGCCGTCGCTCTCCTCGTCCGACGACGCGTTCGCGTCGCGCGCATCGGCGTCGAGACGTTCACCTGGACGCACCCGCGCGCGTCGCGCGCGCGCGCGTCGCATCGCGCGCGCGGCGTCGTCGCGTCCCCGCGGGGCTGTGACGCGTCGGTTTTGGTCGGAACCGTTAGTGACCCGGACATCGCGACGCCGACGTGCGTCGCGCCGAGGGCGATGCGCGGGGTCGACGTCGGGCGAGAGCGCGGCGGTCTATTTGACGGCTCGATCGCGGTCGCCCAGACGCGCGTCGTCGACGCGAGGGCGCGCGGATACGGGAAAGATGTCGTTGAGAAGATGCGCGTCGAGTCGCTCGCGCGGAGCGGTTCCGGGTCGCCGTCCGCGGCGTCGCAGACGTCGAGAAAGCTGCTGAATAGCATGTTGGGATCGGGCGCACTCGCGGTGCCGAGCTGTTTCGCCGCGTGTGGGTGGACGCTGACGGTGGCGACGGCGTCGGTGGCGTGTTATCTGTGCGCGTTGTCGCTGCAGGCTTTGATTTATTGCGCCGAGGCGCACGGGGCGTGGAATTACGATGATTTGGCGAGCGCAACGTTCGGTTCGCGAGGAAGAACGATGGCGCGGTGGAGCATAAACGCTTTGTTGCTCGGCGTCGTCGTGGCGTACGTGAATATCGTGGGGGATAACTTTTTCACGGCGACCGCGAGTGGGATATTTCCGCCGGGCACGGAGCCGTCGCGGGAGCGCGTCATGTCGGGAGTCGCGTTCGGCGTCTTCTTGCCGCTCGCGACGTTCGTGAAGACAGAAAAGAGCATGGGCAAGGTGGTGAACATGGGTTTAGCGACGACGTTTCTCTTCGCGATGTGTCTCCTGGTGCTCTCGCTTCGACCGGCGACCGGTTTTACCAAGACGTCGAACGCGACGAAAATGTGGGATTCGAGCGGATTCGGTGTTGTGTTACCGATCATGATTTTTAACTTTGCCGCGCACGCGCTCGTTTTTCCAGTGTTGAAAAGTTCGGGAGGAAAGTTATCGACGCGCGGCGTGGCTCAGATCGCCAACGAGACGATGTGTAATCTTTGGCTGTTTTACCTCATCACGGGCGCGGCTGGGTACGTAGCGTTCGGTTCGACAGTGAGCGGCAATGTACTACGAAATTTGGGCTCAGAGGGCGGTTTTCTCGGTTTGTTCACGCAAGTCGTACGGTTTCTTTACGGATGTGCGATTTGCACGGGCGTGCCCCTGTTGTTCATTTCTCTACGAGAAAATTGTTGTTCCCTCGTACTCAAGCTCTCGAGCGTGGCTGGTAGACGCGCTGAATTTTTGTTCGACACATCCGTCTTATTCGTAGCGCTCAGGTTATCCATTTCTATTCCGAACATTCAGCACGTGTTCGGTCTCATCGGTAGCACGACGTGCGCGCTACTCACGTTTATTCTTCCTGGACTGATGTTCTTGCGAACCTACGATGAAAACAGACCGCACAGACACTCTCTAAGAGACTTTGACTTATTATCAGGTCTTGGCGGAAGCGTGCGCCTCAGTGCGCGAGGTCTCGTTCTTTTTGGACTCTTTTTTGGGATCACGTGCACGAGGAGTACGTTGGAATCGCTGCGAGAAGAGGCTGCGGTGATTCGCCTCTTGTCTCAACTCCTCGCCGCCCAGACGTACGTCCGATCGAAAGTCCAAGCCTATGATAAAATTATTTTAGCGACACGTAGATTCAGAAGAATCGACGACGCAGAAAGAGTGGTATCACAGCTCTCCGAGGTATCGAAAACGACGGAGAGCGCAGTGAACGATGCCACCGTCACTTTCACGAAGAGTAAAGAGGATGATTCCCGTTCATCGCTGCGACGTGAAATCGATCTTTTGAACCCATTCTCGACAAAAACAGACGAAAACGCACTGATGAAGGCCAATGACAAATTGCACGGTGCCAGGGAACTGTACGAAAACGTCTCCAACACTCTGACGGAGGTGCAACAGACGCTCAAAGAGCGCGAAGACGAGCGAAACACCGGACGAGGAGGTGACGAAGCTCCGAGCTCATCGAAAGATAAGGATACACTCGACAGGCTCAACGCGACGTTAGAATTAGCGAAAGCGACGATAGGTGCTATCGAGGACGCTGATCGTGAAGACGCCGACGCAGAAGACGCCGACGAGGCGAAACTCACTCGATTGGCCACTGCTTCCAGCGAAGTCAAACAAACGAGCATACTCATCGATGATACGCTCAAAGATTTGCGCGAAGCGAAGGCTTTAAAAGCAGAAGAAGTGTTACAAGCAGCCGTGGACGTCGTTGAAGAAACGAAAAACGCAGAGCACATCGTCGAGGAACTGAAAGTTCCGATATCGAAAAGTCGCGTCGAGGCGGACGAGCACGAAGATCTCGTGGAGAAAATCTTCAACGTGTCGAACTCAGTTGTAGAGAACGAGACGCAGACGGCTGTCAATTTGGTGTTAGAGACGAGCGCACAGGAGGGCACGAGCGATCGAGCCGTGCAAAGAGCGAGTGAATTGTTGCAACATCTCGAGGAGAAAGAAGCGCCTCAGAAAGACTCGGAAGGTGAAGAGATTACGGTGCTCAAAAGGTTTGTCGAAACGACGACGAACCGCTCGAAACCTACTAATACATCTAGCTCTAACATAGATAGCGACTAATCTAATACTAAGACCTTTCCTAGAGCGCGTCCGCGACCCCGCGCACCTGCACGCTCTTTTCTAACTGTCGGTACACGATGACAACGCCGTCCAGACTGACGCGCCAATCCACATCGTTACTCGCGTCATCCTTATTCATCTTCAAACGCTGATGATACGATCGTATATCTCTCCCGAGAGCCTGCACGACGAACGCAATGAACTCATCCGCGCTCTGATACAACGATGTTTTCCGTCTGCGCAACCAAGCGGCACGCACGGCGGCGTCACCTTCCTCGGTGAACTTTACCTCATCGACCGCCAACGGACCGTCACCGTCGGTAAGATTGTTCCCAACCCATTCCGGCGCGCGAGCAGCCGCTATGCAATCGCTGTAAGGCACGTACGGTTTCACATCGAGCACAGGCGTGCCGTCCACCAAATCGGCGCCGGCGACGTCGAGCGTACGGTCTCCGACGCGCACGATTTCCACCAGACTCAAACCTATCGGACACGGCCTGTGCGGCGTACGAGTTGCCAAACATCCTCTCTTTTCCCCGTTCAACCGCGGCACGCGAATCTTACCGCGCACGGTGGACTTTCGTCCATCCGCCGCGCCCGTCTTGCCGTCCTCCTCCAGCGCCGTCGCCAGGTCCGTGTTTTCGTGAAACACATACACGAGCCAACAGTGCGTGAACTCCTCCAATCCCTCGAGCGCGCTCGACGGTACGCGTCTGTCCAGCGTCACTCGTCCTCGAGCCAGCGGCACCAACGACGGTTGTCTCGGCGTGCCGTTGCGTCGATTGAACACCGACGCAAACGTCCCGCACGGTTTCATCGCGTACGCCGCGCTCGCCCTCGACGCATCGCCGTCGCCGTCGCGCGAATCGTCATTCTCGCCTTTCACCGTCGCGCGCATCGCCTCGAGCTCGAGCTTGGCTGCGCGCAGCGCGCGCTCGGCCCGCGTTCGACCGCTCCTCTCCGCCAATCGCTGTTCGCGCTCTCGCCGCACCGCCTCGGTGCCGCGCGCGTCGTCGCCGTCGTCGTCGCCCGCGCGACGTCGACGCGTCACCGCGCCGAGCATCGCGTGCGCCGCCGCGCCGAGGACGAGGTCGACGACGCGCATCGGCGCCGAGGACGCGACCGGCGGCCCGAGCGTCACTTTTTGCCGGGGGGCCGACTAAAATCATGTCCGCGCTCGCGAACGTCGCGCGCCGCGCCGCGTCGTCCGCGACGGCGACGACGCTCGCGAGGGCGTTCTCGCGCGCGCACGCCGCCCCGTCGACCGCGTCGGTGGCGTCGATGGCGAGCGCGCGCGCGTTCGGGACGAGCGCGGTGGGCGGGCGAGCGCTCGGGGCGCCGGCGCGCGCGCGCGCGGCGCTCACGGCGACGACGACGGCGAGTTGGACGAACGCGGTTGACGGGGCGGCGTGCGCGCGCGCGTACGCGCGAAAGGTGGTCGTCGGCGCGGGAGGGAAGACGAAGACGAAGATCAAGCCTTGGAGCTCGTACAAGGGTCGGTTTCAAGTCACTGGGTCGGGGAAGAAGATTTTGCGCAAGAGAAAAGGCAAGAGACACTGCGCGTTCGCGAAGACGCCGAAACAGAGGATGCGTTTGAGGAGCACGACGCTCGTGCACGCGTCGCTGGTGCAGAACATGCGAAAGTTGGGGTTCAAATTGCGATGATAGAGATGTAAAAATTATTTCGGGAAATTTTATTTGTTCACTACGGGCTAAGGGTCGACTCACACCGGTCCGCGAAACGCGAGCAGAAGCGCCGGTCGGACGTTTCCGGAGTCAAGAGATTCGGCGTGCGTCGACAAGACGGATGGTTGTTCGACGACGCGCTTGAGCGCAGATTTATACGCCAATCCGGGCTCGGCGGTTTGATCGAAGAGCGCCGCCTCGAGCGTGAGCGCGGCGTTTCTCGATAAGCCGTGCTCTTGTTCCAAGTACAGCACGACGCGGAGTCGAACGGGATCGTGCGAAGGATCTTTCGGCACTCTTCCCGAAGCCGGAGTCGGCTTCGGGACGACCACGGATGACTTGGCGAACGTCTCCGCGAGTACCGGGGGTAAATTCGGCTTGACCTGCACCTCCGCGGCGGATTTCTCTTCTTCGTCGCCATCTTCCGTCTTGATTTCCTCGGCTGATGCTGCTTCCTTGACCACAGTCTTCACCTCCTCCACGGGTTGCATCGGCACCAGCGTCGCCGCGGACGTTCGCACGAGCTCGATCCATTCTTCCATCACCGTACCGCACGTCTTTGCGAAATCGACGAGGAGCGGATCTTTCACTTTGCTCCCTTTTTTGATCGTTTTCGTGATCAAAGTCTCTTGCAGCATGACCGGATTCACGCTCTGCTCTTGAATATGTCGTGCGGTCTGTTTCAATCGACGAACGCAGCGATTTGCGTGAGAATTCGCCTGCTCTACGAGCGTCTGCGCTGCAGTCATCGCCGCCTTTGCCTTTTCGTATTCAATTCTAGCCTTCTCTTGTTGTGCCTGCGTGTCCTCGTACGCCTGCAACCCATTTTCGAGCTCGGTTTTCAATTCTAACAATCTAGGTGTGCTCGAAGGCACTTTGATGACCGGCTTTTCCACCTCTTGCGCCTTCCGCGCCGCCGCCTTGGCCGCCGCCGGTTTCGCCTTCTTCTCTTCGCCGTCAGCCTTTTTGCTCAGCTTGCGCTTCTTACCGCTCGGTTTGGGCTCTTCCTCCGCGTCTGGTCGGTACTCCTCCGCATCTTCAACCTCGGGCGCGGGAGTCTCCTCTTCCACCGCCGGTTCCGCGTCGTTCTCCTCTTCGTCCTCGTCTTCGACGACCTTTTTCCGTCGGCCCGCACCGCGCTTCTTCGGCGCCGGTTTCTTCGGCGCCTCCTCCTCCTCCTCCTCATCCGCCTCCATCGGCGTCGCCTCCGGCACATTCACCGCATCGTCAACACCGGCCGCGTTCGTCGCCTCGCCGCCACCGTTCACGTACGCCTCCGCGTCCGCCAACGCCGCCTCGAGCGCGTCCCGTCCCCGCTTCACCTTTTCCAGCGACGCCCTGAACGCGTTTGCGTCCCACGGCTTACACTCCCGCTTCGACACGTGTCCCACCGATCCGGACCCGAACCAAAACACTCTGTGCGATCCCTTCTTCGGTTTCAACACGTCCATCGCCTCGGCGTCGTCGGCGTCGCCGAGAACCTGCGCGCGCAGGAAATGTCCACGAGAATTCTTCGTCAGTCGTTCCGTCGTCGGGTTCGTCCTCGTCTCGATCGATCGCGTCGCCTCGTCGTCATCGTCATCGTCATCGCAATCGTCGCGCGCACCCGACACGGCTGCGCCGGCGCGCCTCGCGTCTTGGCGAGCACGATCGTTCCCGGAGCGTCGTCCGACATCGCGTCAGTCTGTCGCGTCTGTTGCGGCGACATGGCGCGCGTCCTCGCGTCGTTCGCGCGTCGACGCGCGCTCGACGCGCTCGAACGATGGACGGCGTCGAGAGCGATCGCCGCCCGCGGTCGGAGCGACGTCGCGAGCGATGGGGGCGCGACGACGACGACGCGCGAGGGTGACGGCGACGAGGCTAGCGTCGAGGGCGCGGTCGGAGGGAAAGGTGCGGTGAGCGTCGGTGATGGGCGCGCGCGACGGGAGTACGTGCCTCGGTATCGTCGAGAAGGATTCGCGGCGGCGGAGGCGCGGCCTCGCGCGCGCAGGGAGTCGCGGGCGAGAGGGTCGGAAGGGGCGACGACGGCGTTCGCGTACGGCGGCGAGCGCGCGAGTCGGAACCTGAGCCCCGAGTTGAACAGCGAGATCACGGGCGCGCGCACGGGCGAAGAAATTTTAGAGCACATTCGGACGAGGTGTCATTTATATAATAGGGTGAATTGCGCGACGGCGTGGCATAGATTGGCGAAGAGCGCAAGACAGCGTTCGCTGCCGCGAGGATGGAACGCGAGTCAGGATACGAGAATAATGGACCTCGAGGAGACGACGCTGCGATTGTTGGAGACGTTTGAGGTGCAAAACCTGAGTAATTTTGTGTGGGCGTGCGCCGTTTTGAAATATAGGCCGAGACACGACCTTTTAAGCCTAGCCATGGACAGCATGGAGGCAAAGGTTGATGAATTTTATCCGCAAGCGTTGACAAACACGCTGTGGGCGGTCGCCGTGATGAAACATCCGCGCGCGAAGCACTTAGCGGCCCTGCTCGCACCTCAGATTTTGACGCATCTTCCTGAACCAGATCAAGAATTGCAACAGGTAGAGAGCGTAAAGGGTGGCATATTCAGCACGCAGACGGTGTCCAACGCGCTATGGACTCTGGCGTCGATGGGCGTGCATCCCGGGTACGAACTGCTCGATAGGCTTGCTATTTTTATCACCAAGGGTGCGGAAACTTTTAAAGCGCAGGAGTTATCGAACTCGGTGTGGGCTTATGGACAGTTCGCGCATCATCCCGGTGAGGCTGCCTTGTGCGCTTTCGAACAGTCGCTCAGAGAACGGCTCGAACGCCGAGAAGAATTCGCAACGCAGGCGTTGTCGAATTCATGCATAGGTCTCTCCCTCTTCGGTGGTTCCGAATCTGGGGGGTTATGTAGACTCTTCAACGAGGCGAATCCGTCGTTGTTTCGACTCTCAGAGGGCAACAGTCAGGACATTTCCAACATTACGTGGTCCATCGCCGCGGGCGGCGCCTTTGAATCAAAGCTATACAAGGCAGCCGTCAGAGAGCTCTTTCGTCGCGATGCCAAGGATTTTCAGCACGAAGGCTTGAAGATGCTGTATCACGCGCGTTTGATGCAGCACGATTTCGATCCCGATAGAAAACTAGTCGACGTCGTCTTTCCGGACTACGTCTCCGAGCTGGGTCACCGCGCGTGGCTGGAACAAAATAAAAAGACGCAGGTGAGCACGTTCCAAGAGCGCGTCATCGAGACCGTTCGCAAGCTTGGATACGAACCCACCATGGAGCAAATGACGGAGGATGGTTTGATGAGCATAGACATATGTATTCGTGAGAAGCACATCGCGATAGAGTGCGACGGGCCTTCTCACTTTTACACCAATCTCACCGAGACGACAAATCATAAAACGATGTTGCGAAACAAAGCGCTCGCACTCCGTGGGTGGAAAGTCGTGGCGGTGCCGTATTACGAATGGGCGCTGGAGTGGTCGAGCGGTGATGCAGCCGTGAAGGCGTACATGGAGAGGAGGTTGCGTGAAGTTGAGTAGGAACAATTGTAGAAAGAATTAGAAATTTCTATCGCTATACGCTACGGTTGAACGCCGTTGACGAGTACATTTTCGCTTGAAGCGCGCGCTTGGACTCACTTTTGCTCGGAATCCCACGCCATCATGCGTCTCTTTTTCAGAGGTAACATAGAAAGCGGCGTTCCCGAAAATTTCTCCCTCTTGACTTCAGATTTCGGTGGCTTCTGCGTCTCCGCCGGTGAAGGCGCGGGTTTCACGACAGCGGGTTTCTTCTTCTCCACCTTGGGCTTGGTTTCAACCTCTTGCTCCTTCTTCGCGTTACGTTCGACCAGAGGCGTTTTTGACCTCGGTCTCGGATTCGAGCGATACGCAATGGCGTCGGCTTCGTACGTCGTCGACGCGTCCTCCACGGCTTTTTTCATGGCGTTCAACATGTCGTCAACCTTTGCTGGTTCCATCACACCTGACGCTTTGCCCCCGAAATCACCGCACGCTCTGCATTGGGCATTCGGGGACGTGCGACCAGAACCACGCGACCGCGCGTTCGAGCTCTTCTGCGTAGATTGCTTACCGGCCCAGTTTTTCATACAAGTCGCGTGGGCCACGGCGCCGCCCCCGTGGCACTCGCACGCACGAATCATCGCCCCGTAATCACCGTCACAGTCTTCACATCCACAGACACAACACACCACAATGCCGTTTTCTTGGAGCTCGCGGGCGACGCCGTCGATTGTGCCAAAAGAATCGTCTTTGATTTCGTCGCCCTCCGGCGACCGAACTGGCGTCGGCGCGGTGCGCGCCGACCCGTTCTTCTCCGCAGACGAAAAATCTAGCACGGCGACCGTCTTTTCGTTTCTTCGTACGCATGTCGAACACGCGTAATCCTTGGGAATCTCTTCCTCGGACTGGATTCGGCAGCATTCGCCGTGTTCCCACGCTCCACACGTCTCGCACGCCACCATGAAGCCGTATTCTTCGTTGTCGCCGCACACGCAGTCTATCACGTCGTCTCCCATGATTCCACTGTACGCGTACGGGTGCTTCTTCGCGCGAACGCGAGAACCGCCCAAACCAGCCTTTTTCGGCCCCGGGACGCACTTCGATCCCGCGACCCAGGCGTCGAAAGCGGCGCTCGCGGTGAACTCGGCTGCTCGCATCCTCGCCTCGTTGGCCCCCGCCTCCCCCGCGCCGCACCGAAACGACATCGTTCGCGCCGCGCTCGCGTCATCGCGCTCATCGCGCGCGACGACGACCCAATAATCACACCCGGTGCGCTCGTTTCGCCGTTTCGCGACGCACGCCGTCGTCGTTCTCCTCCCTCGTTTATTCGCCGGCGTCCCTGTTCGCCCCAGTGCGTCGCTCACCCCTCTCGCGAAAACTGCCGTCATCTGCGCCTCGCACGCTACCGCCACAGCTCTCGCGCGCGCATCTTCATCTTTCGCCCCTCGCACGTCGCATCGCACCGCTCCCAACCTCGCGTTCGGCGTCCCTCGCGCGTCTCTCGCCCCCGCGCTCTTCCCGCTCTTCCCGCTCGTCTCCAACTTGACCGCGCTCGCGTACTCCAACCTCGCGTCGACGCAAAAGTGATGTTCCCCTCGCTTCCCCTCGGCGTGTCTCGCCGCGATCATCCCCTCTCACCCGCGCTCGCGCCCCCTCTCTCTCTCCCCCTCGCGCGCGCCCACACCCGCAGGGCTTTCTCGTCCCACACCTCGGGACGTCGTCCCACGCCTCGCGCGCGTCTTCACCGCGTTCGCCTCCTCGCGCGCCACGACCGCGCCCGACGCGTCGACGACGCGACGCACGGCGCGTCCTCGCTCGCGCGCACCGTCGCCGTGTGCCGCCGGGCGTCGCGCGCGCGCGTCCTCGGGCGCCCCCGGGCGGTCCACCGCGCCCAAAGTCCAACTGTGCGCACGCCCGCGAGGTACAGACGGGGACTGTTTCTTGAATCACGATTGGTCGACCAAGGCTCGGACCTCCAGAATTCGCCGCGCGCGCCCATTCATCATGTCGTACGCGTCGACCGAGCGACGCGATGCGCGCGACGAGGGCGACGACGACGACGCGCGCGCGCGCATGTTGGGCGCGTCCGCGGCGTCGGACGAGGACGATCGAGGCGACGGTGACGTCGTCGTCGATGGTGTCGATGATGATGACGACGGTGACTCGACATCCTGTTGGTGCTGTTGTTGGCCGTTCGGTGGGACGAGGAAACGCGCGATGACGCCCGAGGAGCGCGCGCTGGCGAACGAGGCGAGACGTGGAGCGAGTGAGGCGGCGGTGCGACGCGCGGAGGCGTTTGAACAGTCGGGCGGTGGACGCGCGGCGCGCGCGGCGGAGGCGGAGCACAAGAGAGCGGCGACGGGGAGCGGAGACGATCACTACGCGCGCATGGCGAAGGATTGGGCGTCGTAGTCGCGCGTGCGGAAGATATGGTCCCGTCTGTACTTTTTTGTTGTCTCGCGCGCTCTTCTTTCTTCTTTCTCCGCGCGCTGTATTCGACGCGCCGTATCGCGTTGTAAAAACAAATGCACAGTCTGAGCAAACCTCATTCGGCCGCGCGACGCCTCGCGCGCGCGCGCGGTCGTCGACATGGGCGGACACGGCGGCTTGAACATTCTCCCGCAAAAGTCCTGGAACGTGTACGGGGCGAAACAACGCGCGCGGGTGCAGAGGGACGAGGAGCACGCGCGTCTCGAGGCGGAGGCGAAAGCGGACGAGGCGAGAGACGAGGCGCGAGACGCGCGATGGCGCGCGCTTCGCGAGTCCGGATCGCGGTCGAGGGACGAACACGTCAATTTGTTCGAGGCGGAGGAGCGCGCGGCGAGGCGTGTCGAGGGAAGGAGGCGCGAGGACGCGGGGACGCGCGAGGACGCCGGCGACGCGTTCGGGGGCCGCGGCGTCGGGAGGAACGCCGTCAAGCCTTGGTACGCGCGTGCGCAGGGTGAGCACGTCGCGGAAGAGCAACAACATGCATCACTTCCCGCGCGCGCGCGGCGACGACGGGAGGAAGAGGAGGCGCTTCGCGAGGAGACGAGACGAGAGCGGTTGGCGAGCGCCGAAGGTGGTTCGTCTGTCGAGGCTTCGAGAGGGACGAATCGACGCGAAAAAAAGGCGAAAAGGCGCTCAAAGCGAGAGAAAAGACGTCGAGACGCGATCGATGACGACGGCGATGAGATATATCGGTTGCGGCGCGAGCGATTGGAGCGCGAGGGGAAAGAGGCGGAACGCGAACGCGCTCTTTTGGAGCGAGACGAACGCGTCGTCGATAGGTATCACCACGATGAGCGCGGACGTCGGTGAGCGCGCGCACTTCTGCGAATTAGTCTAACGTAGACTATAGTTACAACTTTGTTTTAGATGCCGCGAAAGACGGGATTTTGTCGGACGACGCTCGCGCCGTGTTCCTCGTAATCCGCCTTGGTAACGCAACTCGAATAAAAGCCCGGCGTGGACGCGAGGACACTCCCGCCGAACCACACCGCGGTTCGTTGGAAACTGTGCGTCACGACTTCGACGTCGACCTCCTTCGACGTCAGCTTCGCCCCTTTCGTGGTCGCCGCGATTCGAGTGTCGACGAGTCGCTTGACGTCGCGCTTGATTCGTTTACCGAACCCCTTGAACATCGTACTTCCTCCGGAGAGCACGATGTTGCCGTATAAATTGCGCCTGGTGTCGATGGGACTCGACGCGATCGCCTGATGCACCAACTCGGGGAGCGGGGTCAAATAATCCGACGTGTATATCTCGGGCTGGAAGAAAACTTCGGGCGCGAGGAATCTCTCGTAACCGACATCCGCCGTCCACGCGTCGCCCGTCTTCCCTCGTACGCCGTTAATCTGCACCACGTACTCCCCCGGCATGCGCTCGTGCTGTAAAAACTCCTTCACGATGTCTTTACACACGTAACAGTGCTCTTCCTTCACCTTTCGAGCCACTTCCATGGCGTCCTCCGGCGGCACGCGTTCGCCTCGCTCTCGCATTAAATATTGCACAAACGTCGTCAAATCCCTCCCCGCCAGCGGTACGCTCTTGATCGAGCTCCCCAACACGTACCCATCGCTCACCGGAATCACGTGCGTTACCCCGTCTCCTATGTCGATCACCGTCCCCGTCAACGCCGACGCGTACTGACTCTGTTTTTTACTCGCAATGCTCGCCGCGAGCGCCATCACCGCCTGCACGCCAATGTACATTCCCGGCACGTTGAACGACTCAAACATGATCTCCGCCGTGTACTCTCGATTCTCCGGCGGATTCAACGGTGGTTCGGTGAGCAAAAAGTAATGATCCTCGGGATCGCATCGCAGATACTGACAGATGCTCGCCTCCCAAAATTTCTCCATCGCCTCCCAATTCTCCACCGTCCCGTGTCTGATCGGCCATCGCACGTCCCTCGACGCGCTCAGCGCCACGGCTTCGTCTCCGATGACGAAATCTAAATCACGCATCGCCGCGCCAATCTTACGCGTCGCGGTCGACGACGACGCGTTTTCGGCGACGCACGTCGGGATGATGTGCTGCGGGTCGACATTCTTCGCGAATCCCATCTTCGTGTACCCGGTGCCGTTATCGATCACCACCGCGGGGCGATCCATGGCGACGAGGTGCGATGCGTCGACGCGCGCGGCTCGCGAGGCGTTCGTCGGCGTCGCGTCGCGTCGCGCGTCGCGGTGTATCGTCGAGACGATGCGCGTTGCACTTCGCGATGATAATCGGTCCTTCGTCACCGCAGAGCGCGACGACGGTCGGCGTCATGGCGACGACGTCGTCGTTCGCGCGCGCGGCGCCGTTCGCGCGCGACTCGCGTCGTCGTCCTCCTACTCTTCTCGCGTCGTCGTCGTCTCGGGCCGCGTCGACGCGCGCGGCGTCGAGCGCGAACGCATCGACGTCGTCTCCCGATGCGGTGCGCGCGCGCGTCGACGTGCGCGACGCCAAGCGCGAGTGCGCGCGCACGACGGAGACGTACGCGAAATCGTTTCACCTCGCGTCCACCTTTATGCGCGCGCGGGCGAGGGAGGACGCGTATGCGCTGTACGCTTGGTGTCGAGAGTGTGACCAGCTCGTCGACGCGGCGGGCGAGGCGTCGTCGACGCCGGAGGAGGCGGCGCGGGCGTTGGACGGGGTGGAGAGACGATTGAATGCGATTTTCGACGCCGCGAGCACGTCGCCGCCGGAGGGGGCGACGTACGCGGAGGTGGCGCTCTGGGACGCCGCGCGGGACGGAGAGTTTGACAGCGCCCCGTTTCTGGACATGATACGAGGCATGCGTCGAGATTTAGAGGAAGAGTCTTTTAAAACGTACGCCGACGTCGAAACGTACGCGTATCAGGTGGCGGGCACCGTGGCGTTGATGATTTTACCCGTGCTCACGCGCGGGATGAAGAAGGACGACGAGGCGACGAAAACGCGCAGAGACGAGCTCGGCGTCGCGTTGGGCGTCGCTCTGCAGCTCACGAACATCGTGCGAGACGTCGGCGAGGACGCTCGATTGCGTGGACGGGTGTACATCGCGGAAGAAGATCTCGAATTGTTCGGCCTGACACGAGACGACGTGTTGACGATGGATTCGCCGACGCCGGCGTACGAAGCGTTAATCGAGTATCAGGTGCAGCGAGCGTTGGGATACTACGCGCGCGCCGCACGCGGATTAAAACTTCTGCCGACATCGTCGCGACCGGTTACGAATTGCATCGCCGGTCTGTACAAGAAGATCATGCTCTCCGTCCGAGACAATGCGTACGATAACCTCAACAAGCGCGCGTTCGCGAGCAAGTATGAAAAATTATTCATCCTGCCGTCGCTCGTTGTCGATTCTCTCCGAGGAGTCTCAAACGACGACGCGTCTCGGAAACGAGACGGTGATCTACGTCTCGATTTTACAGATGACACGATCACCGCAAAGCGCTATCGCGCGACGATGTGCGCGCTCTTCGTCGCCGCGCGCGCGTCGGACGCCGACGCCGTCGCCGAACGCCTTGACGCGCTTCGTCTTCTCGCCGCGCCGTCGACGCGTCCATCCTCCTCCACCGACGTCGCTCGAGGCGAGCCGGTCCTTTTGTACGCGTCCCCGCGCCCTCTCGATCCGTACGAGGACGACTCGATCGTCGTTCGGAGCGACGGGCGCGTCCTTCTCAGGTAGACGTGTTGACACCACACACCTAGGTAAAGTAAACCACCCACCGCGCCGTCGTCACGTCTCGACGCGCCAAGCGCGACCGCGACCGCGACCGAAGAGGACGCACCACCGTCGTCATCGTCGTCGTCGTCGTCGCGTCGTCGTCGGCATGTTCCGTAATCTCGAGAAACTGCGCGCGGCGCTGGCGAAGATGCCGGATGCCGCGCGCGCGAGGGTCGACCCGAACACGGGACGGTTTCGCGCGCCCGAGTTTAGCGGACGCGTCGTCGGTGAATTGCGCAAGGCGGTGCTCGCGAATGGAATGGAGTGGACGCACGATGCGCCGAAAGGGGTGCAGAAGACGGTGGTGCGACCGCCCAAGGGACACAAGTTTGATCGGGAAAAGCCTCTGCGCGAGGCGAAACGCGCCGAGGCGTTGGCCAAGCAACCAGAGCTCATCGCGGCGTACAGAGCGAGGATGCGAAGCAAAGCGAAGGGTAAGGAGAAGATTTGGGACGAGTTCATCATGACGAAGAGCGAGCAGACGCTCAAGATTCGCATGCAAGATGCGCAGGGCGGGAGGAAGTGAGCGCGAAGAACGAGGCGGCTCACGAAGAGTCGGTAGAAACTAGGAGGTTGTGTTGTATATACAGAAGCTAAAAATTCATTCTCTCCGCGGGCTTGATTGTCCAAATGCTTCCTTTTGACGTGCACAGATCCGAGAGCACCTTGGTGTACGTGTGCTGACTCGGCGCGCCCGCTCCGAGGGCTTCCATGATGTCGGCGCGCTTGACGGCGCCGCTCTGCTTGTAGAGCAAACCTAAGATTTTTCGTCGAAGGGCGTCGATAGCGGGATCACCCGTGGAGACGAACACGCACACCCCTTCGATGCACGCCAATTCTCCGTCGAACATGCCGAGAAGTTCGGATTGTCGGAAATACGCGCACGCCGCGATGTCCGACGCTTGCGTCAATAAGAATTGACGAATATCCTCCAAGCTCAGGTGCGTCTTTTTCTCAAACTTTGCGCGCACGAGCGAACGAACGGTGTTGAGGCGCACCTGGGACACGTGTGGCGGGACGCTCGGGGTCACCAATTCGGTGCCGATGAGCGTCACGTCGAGCGACGGCGCCAACGCGAGCCAAGACTCCATCTCTCGCGACGCCACCTCGGGGAACTCTTCGAGGAAATCTTCATCCGTGCTTTCGTTGAACTCAAACCCATCCGACGCGCTCCCGTACCCTCGAGGCGACGAAAACTCGGCGAGCACCTCGCGACGCATCTTTGCCAACGTTGGATCGGGTTTGGAACTGTTTCTCTTCATGCAGTTGGACACGAGTTCCGGCCTGATGGTTCTCGAGCGAGCGAATTGAAAGAGCGCCGCATCGCGCATGTTTTCCCACGTCACGTTGCCTCCGCATCGTAGAGTCGACTTTGCGATCCAGTTACCTTGCACCAAGTGCGCGTTGTCTTGAATCATCGAGATCAACCTTTCGGGGTCTATGTCCTCCGTGACGAATTGGCAGACTCGGCTAAACTTCATGACGGATTTTTGACCCTTGGAGAAGAGCGCGCGAATACGTCTTTCGAGCGGTAACGACGCGAGTTCCGTCTTACTCAGACCACTCCCATCACCGAGCGTGTTCGCGTCTTCATCCTCCGGCGCGATGCGCTTGCTCACGCTCATCGGGCACATCGCATCGAGGTATTCTCTAGTCGTCACCGGACGCCCGCACGGCTCGGCTCGCGGCGTGCAGACGAGATCCTTGACCTCGCGTGCCTCCTCGTCGTCGGGCATGGACGCCGTCAACTCGACCCACGCCTCGTCCTGTTCCCTCTGACGCAGGTACGCGTGCGACTGCACGCGAATCTCCGTCTGACGCGCCGTCTCCCGTCGCCGGACTTGCACCTGCAGCGGCAACATGTGCTCCTCCTCTTGCATCTCTCGCTCCTCTCTCGAGGGCTCCTGCGCGGGTTTATTCGCGCCGTCCGCCGCGTCCAAGTGATGCAAACTCGGTCGCAACTGATACACCGAGCCCACGGGCGTCAAGTACATGGCCCCATCGCGAATCATGCCCACCAAAACGCCGTCACCGTGCGATTCCGCCCTCGCGCTCGCGCTCGTCAGCCTCAACGAAGAAATTTGCGTGTGCTCGGGCGCCAACAAGTTACGATTCCGAATCCGCTCATCCAGCGGCAGCGTCATCTCGAGTTTCGCCACCTCGGGTTTATATCGCACGCTCTGCACGTTTTCTAAGTCATACGGTCGATCGGGCGGTCGTAACGGGTACTACAGCGCGTCCAACGTCCTCCGGTCAGTCGCTCGCCTCGAGCTCGGAAATCGGTCGATCGCTCCATGGATGCGTTCGCGCGCCTCTTTTCTCTCGCTCGCGCGTCCGACGTTCTCACGCGCGCTCACCTGAAGTAAAACACTCTCACCGCTCGCGCTCTCAACGCGATTAAAGTACACGGGTATCGTCTCGACGACGCTGTGGGCGTTCGAGGCGACGTCAGTCACTTTTTCGAGAACCGGCGGCGGCGGTCGCGTTCGTCGACGCGCTCGCGCGAGACGACGCCGCTCGCGCGCGAGACGGCGACGGGTGAGACGTACGGATTATCGTCGTCGAGCTCGGGCTTGACCTCGCCTCGATCGGTGCGCATCGCTCGTGCGCGAGGCGCGGATTGAGGCGGGAGGGCGCGCGGTCGGTGGGTCGGCGGTCGAATCGTTTTCGCGCAGAGCGCGCGCGACGCCGACGTTCGGATGCGTGTGTGGATCAGTCGAGCGCCCGCGGCGAGAGAGAGTTACGCATATAAAGTGATTTGCGTCGATTTCACGCGAACGAATCAGCGATGCGCGGTGGCGACGTCCGGGATGGCGGTCGGCGCGGCGGAGGCTGAGGCGCCGATGGCGGCGACGGCGAACTCGTCCGAGGCGACGGTGTCGGCGATGCCGGCGGCGGCGAGCGCTTTGAGGGCTGACGTTCTGAATTGAGACGCCACGGCCGTTCGTTCGAGCTCTTGACAGAGCGTGCGGCGGAGTTGCGGATCAGCGGCGATTTCTTCGGCGAACGGACGACGCGCGGCGGCGACGGAGAGGAAGCGATAAACCGCCACGCGAAGGTTGAGGAAATGATCGCTCTTCACGGCGATGGCGTCGTGGATCACCTTTGCGAGTGGTTTGGATTCGCACGCCGCGAAGCACGCGTCGGCGAGAACGTGCTCGGCGTCGTCATCTAACGTCACGTCTTTCGATCGCTCGGCGCCGAAGACGTTGGCCAACGCGTGCAGCGCCACTATTTGGGATTCTCCCGTCCCTCGGAACGATTTTTGCGCGGCGTCGGCGACGATTGACTTTGTTTGAAGGACGATCGCGCTCGCAACTCGCGAATGCGTGACAGAGACGGCGCCGAGAGCGTCGATCGCCGCGTCGCTCAGGTCTCGCCCGTATTCGCCTCTCGACACCTCGTCGATGACTCTCGCCATTTCAACGAGGAACGCGTCATCACCGCTCGATGCCGTCGCTGCGATTCGACCACCGACGGCGAGCGCTCGCGTGCGCAGCGCGACGTCCGCATTCGCATCGAGCACGACGCGAACGAGCGCCGCGCTTAGCGCGTCGACGCTCTTCAATCCGCTCGCCGCCGCCTCGGACGTCTCCGCGACTTCCGCCAAAATCTCCAGCGACGCCAACGACGCCAACAAATCCGCGCCGTCGATCTCTCTCACGCACTCATCGAGCGCTCCCGAGCGCACGACAGCCGCCGCCGCGTCCGCGCCCGCGCCGGCGACGCTCGCCGCGAAGGCCAAACCGCGCACCTTGGACTCGCTCGTCGCCCCCTCGCGAGACGTCGTCGCCAAAACCTCGCGCAACTCGCGAGGTACATCGCTCGGAAAGCGAGCACACATCGCCACCAACGCCTTACTCGCCGCGCTCGCGACCGGGGTGTCGTCCATCGCCAGTCTCTCGCGCAACGGAGCGCGTGTCGCCTCCGCCGTCGTCTCCGCGAGCGCGTCCGAGCTCGCGCGTTCAAACACCGCGCACGCGAGCGCGCACGCCGTCCCTCGCACCCGCCCATCGGAAGAACCGAACCCGAGCGCCAATCGCGCGTCCACGCGCGTCGTCTCCGCGAGCGCATCCGTCCCGACGCGCGTCAGACTCAGCTTTTCCATCAACGCCACCATGCGCCCGGCGTCTTCATCCACCTCCCCCTCGACCGCCCGCGCGAGTTCGTCGAACATCGTCGACCACGACCATCTCGAAAGAATCCCCGCGCACGCCTCCTCGCTCGGTGTGCCCGGAACGTCGCTCGCGTCGCGCGCGAGCGCCCACAGTTCGTCCATCCGACAAAGACGGCCGTCAGACAGTGACGACACGAACGTCCGAATGCCCTCCCGACGTCGCGCGCGCGCGTCCGCGACGCTCGCGACGCTCGCGTGCGCGCTTTTATTCGTCGCGAGCGCGTCCCGAGCGCGCGCGCATGACGACGCGTGGCTCGACGTGCTCGATGACGACGACGCCGAGCCGCGGGATGATTTTCACGGTTTTGAATTCGACGACGACGACGCGCGCGACGCGACGGGTGACTTCGGTCTCGCGCGCGACGATGGCGTCGAGGATGATGCGTTCGACGCGTTCGACGCGTTCGACGCGGACGAGGCGGCGGTGATGGCGGAATTGCGAGAGGCGATGGCGACGACGGGGGACGGCGCGCGCGACGCGTCGGTTGTCGAAGACGTCGGCGCCGGCGCTGAGGCGGAGGCGGAGGAGACAGTGTCGGTGGAGGAAGCGCCGGTGGGGATGGAACCGGTGGAGGTATCGGATGATGTCGATTTCTTCGATGAGTCGTGGGTCGCCGAGGCGCCGCCGCCGGCGGTGGAGGTGAGCGGGGAGGCAGCCGCGGATGACGTCGACGAGTCGCCGCCGGCGGTGGAGCAGAGCGACGAGGCGAGCGATGCGGTGCATGACGCACGCGAGGAGGAGGAAAACATCGAACCCGAGGCGCCGATGACGACGGATGATGTGCCCGAGGAGGAGGAAACCATCGAGTCCGCGGCGCCGATGACGACGGACGACGCGCTCGAGGAGGAAAACGTCGCGTCCGAGGTGTCGACGACGACGCATGACGCGTCCGAGGAGGACGCATCAGCGGTGCAAACGAGCGAGGATGTCGACGAGTCGATCTTAGAATTCGTCGACGAAGACGAGGAGGAAACGAAACCCGCCGCGAAGAGCGGTTTCGTGAGTAGTTTCTTCAACCGTCTCACCGCGAACGACATGCAGGAAGAAAAAGTGGACGAGAGTGATGAAAACGAATCCACGCAATTGGACGTCGACGCCTCCGTGAGCGATCCCGAGCTTGAGCCAGCTGAGTCGATCCCGGAACCCGAATTGACGCCCGAGCCCGTACAAGAGCCCGTGCGAGCAGACGCCGCAGAGGTTGAACCCACAGTGGTACCCGACGCGGTCGAGGAAGTCCCGAAGGTTGTGGATGAACAGCACGACGAGCGACGTAAGCTGCTCGAAGCACCGAACCAGCATGAACCTTACGTCGAGCCTCCTCCGACAAGACCAAAGATTGTGTACGTCGGCGGGTACTACAAGCGAAGTAACCCGTGGGCGAAAGGTCCTCGCGTGAAGGCTGTTGACTAGGAAACGTGTTATTGTAATGAATGAATGAATGAATGCATCGAGGAAGAGAATGTTTACTCTTAAATTACATGACCATACCGCCATCGCAATGAATCGTTTGACCCGTGATGTACTTGGAGGCGTCGTCCAACGCCAAGAACTTCACCAAGCCGGCAATTTCTTCCGGCTGACCGTATCGGCCGGCCGGGATGGTGGTGAGAATCTTCTTTTCCAACTCTTCACCGAGAACCGCCGTCATGTCGGAGGCGATGAAGCCCGGGGCGATGGCGTTGCACTGAATGTTGCGTCCGGCGTATTCGCGCGCAATTGTCTTCGTCAAACCGATCACGCCCGCCTTCGCCGCGGAGTAGTTGGCTTGACCAGCGTTACCGGTGACACCGACGACGGAGGTGATGTTGATGATGCGACCAGAGACCGGCTTCTTCTTACCCATCAACTTGGTCGCCGCTTGCGAGCACAAGAAGACTCCGGTGAGGTTGAGGTCGATAACCTCTTGCCACTGTTGCAACTTCATGCGCATCATGAGCGTGTCTCTCGTGATGCCCGCGTTGTTCACGAGCACGTTCACTTCACCGAACTTGTCCATCGTCGCCTTGAAGAGCGCGTCGACCTCCTCTGGCACGGCGACGTTCGCCTTGACGGCGATCGCGTCCCCACCCGCAGCCTTGATCTTTTCGCAAACCTCGTTCGCCGGCCCCTCGCTCGCGGCGTAGTTGACCACGACGCGCGCGCCCGCGGAACCGAGCGCGACCGCGATCGCCGCACCGATGCCTCGGGACGCACCGGTGACGACGCAGACCGGGCCCGTGGCTTCGGCGCGCGGGACCGCGACCGCACCGCGCACGGCGCGCGACGCGCGACGCGCGGAGGACGCGCGCGGGGCGAACTTGGCGACGGCGGTTCGGGAGGCGAGGGCACGAGCGGCGACGGCAGACATCTCGACTTTTGCGCGTGCGTGTATGACGTTCGCGGTCGATGGCGGCGACGAATGCGCGATGATTACCGCGTTATCCGTTTTCTCTCGGATGGTGGTCTTTTCGAGCGCGCGCGCGACGAGACTCGCTCGGAGAGGTGGACGAGGCGATCGTGCGTTTAATCGTCGTTCGTTTACATATGATTGCTCAAAAAAGGCATCGATTGTCCTACGCTAGCCGTAGGTTTCTAGATTTGCGCGGTGGTCGAGGGATTCGCGTGACGCGCGGTCGTCCTGTATTTGCAGAAAAGCGAGGACGAGCGCGCGCGACTCCATCCGGCCGCTTAATACGCGTCCTCATCTTCCTCATAATCGGCATCATCGTCCACAGTGGCGTCCTGGTACTGTTGGTACTCAGACACCAAATCGTTCATGTTGGATTCAGCCTCGGTGAATTCCATCTCGTCCATACCCTCTCCAGTGTACCAGTGCAAGAAAGCCTTGCGTCGGAACATCGACGTGAAAGCCTCGCTCACACGCTTGAACATCTCTTGAATAGCCGTCGTGTTACCGACGAAGGTGGCGGACATCTTAAGACCTCTGGGCGGGATGTCGCACACCGAGCTCTTCACATTGTTCGGAATCCATTCGACAAAGTAGGAGGAGTTTTTGTTTTGGACGTTGAGTAGTTGTTCGTCAACCTCCTTAGTGGACATGCGGCCCCGGTAAAGAGCCGAGGCGGTCAAATAGCGACCGTGACGAGGGTCAGCGGCGCACATCATGTTCTTCGCATCCCACATCTGCGCAGTAATTTCCGGAACGGAGAGCGCTCGGTACTGTTGGGCACCTCTGGAGGTGAGCGGCGCGAAGCCGACCATGAAGAAGTGCAAGCGCGGGAACGGAACCAAGTTCACCGCAAGCTTACGCAAATCAGCGTTGAGCTGACCTGGGAATCGCAAGCAGCACGTGATACCGGACATGACGGCCGAGATCAAGTGGTTCAAGTCACCGAAGGTCGGGTTCGTGAGCTTCAAGGTGCGGAAGCAAATGTCGTAGAGCGCCTCGTTGTCGAGCACGACGCACTCGTCCGCGTTTTCGACGAGCTGGTGCACGGAAAGCGTGGCGTTGTACGGTTCAACGACGGTGTCGGACACCTTCGGCGACGGCACGACGGAGAACGTGAGCATCATGCGATCCGGGTACTCTTCACGAATCTTGGAGATGAGGAGCGTACCCATACCGGAGCCCGTACCACCGCCGAGGGAGTGGCACACTTGGAAACCTTGCAAGCAGTCGCACGACTCAGCCTCCTTGCGCACGACGTCCAACACGGAATCAATCAACTCTGCACCTTCGGTGTAGTGACCCTTCGCCCAGTTGTTACCCGCGCCCGTTTGACCGAACACAAAGTTGTCCGGGCGGAAGATTTGTCCGTACGGTCCCGAGCGCACGGAATCCATCGTCCCCGGCTCGAGATCCATAAGCACAGAGCGCGGCACATAGCGTCCTGCAAGGTAAAAACGCGGCACACACACACACGTCAGCGATCGTTTTCGACGCACGTCTCACGCGACGCGTTCGACGATGACAATCACGCGAAAGATCGCGCGAATACACACGGCTCATATTGTAGCCGTTAACTGCATCCCGCGAGTCGAACGAATGCATCGCGCCCACGCACCTCCGGTTGCCTCGTTAAAGTACACGTTCACGCGCTCGAGCTGCAGATCAGAATCACCGATGTACGTGCCGTCCGCGCCGATCCCGTGTTCGTCGCAAATCACCTGCGCGCGGTGCGAAAGAGGGATCCGTCAGCGCGCGATCCAAACGCGATGGCGCGTAATCACTGGGCACATTTCGAGTCATTTCGGGCGGGCGCGACGCGCGCGCGGGGTCGAAAAGGCGTCGCGTACCTCCCAGAACTTTGCACCGATTTGATTACCGCATTGTCCACCTTGGATGTGAACGATTTCCCTGTGCACGTCGAGCGAACGCGGGCGTCAGGCTGGATCATCTTCAAAAGTCGCGCGGGGCGCGAGGGTCATCGCCTTCACGAGGGCGCGACGACGCGAGCACGGGCGCGGCGAGCGCGCAGATAGCGCGAGGAAAAGTCGACGCACCGCATGTTGGCCGAACGGACGGTGGCGCAGGAGTCGCGCACCCGTCGTCGGACGGAAACTGACGCGCAACGTTCGAATCCTCGCGTTCCCCTCCAAAATTACAGCGCGCGAAAAAGTTTTGGCCTTGTGGACGGTACAATATGATACGAACCGCATGCGGTGAAACATGGGTTTTATTATGTTTTACTATGGAGGCTAGGGGTGCTCGCGCAGGGCGCGGCGGCTACGCGGTGCGACGGAGCGCGAGATGCATCGTAAACGCCGACGCGGCGTTGATGACGGCCAATGTGATCAGTCCTCTCTGCGCGTGTCGCTCCAAAAGCGCCACGGCGCACAGCGACACGAAGACGAATGCTCTGCCGAACACGGTGCTCGCGTAAAATCCGCTCGGCGCGCCGCGCGACTCGAAGAACGGCGTGCCCACGTAATACGCGCTGAACGTGAGACACAACACCCCGAACACTCGTATCCACACGCTCGAGATGTCGAACGCGTTGAATAAGATTGAAAATACCGCCGTCGGCGCGATGAGCAACGCGGCGCCCACGAGACCGATGTACGCACCTGTCGCGTACGACGCTCGCTTCGCGCGGCTCGGCACAGACGCGGGTCTCGAACCGTCGTGCGCGCTGACGACGAGCTCTTTCGTCTCCGCATCCACTCTCGCTTGCGCCGCCGTCTTCTCTCGTCGATCCTCCGTCGCCTCTCGCAGGTGTTCGGGCGAGTCCATCACGGCGTCGCCGATGCGAACCACCTCCGGTCGGAAATCGAGCGCCAAAACCTCCGCCCCATCGTCGCCGTCGATCTCGATCTCTCCCAGCAGTGAACCCCAAACGAAGACGTCGCCTCTCGCGCGCACGCTCGCGTCGCGCTCGACGTCGCCGTGGATGAGCACCGCGCCCGCCGCTTCAATCACTTCGCCCGCTCGAAGCGAGCGCTTCACCACCAACGGCGGCGCTTGCGGCGCGGGCGAGGACGCGGAGGCGGAGGCAGACGACGCGCACCGCGCGCGCATGCGGCGCGCACCGACGTCGGCGCGCGACACCGCGCAGAGAATCGGTGACGACGCGAGCGCGGTGGGTGGATGCATCGTCGGACGCGCGCCTCACTGTGCGGTGCGCGACGCCGCGCACGATCGGCCTCCTTCGTCCGCCGCGCCGCGCCGCGAGTAAAGCGGCGCAAAAGCGCGCGTGGTGGATCGTCGCCGTCGTCGCCTTCACCGCGTTCGCGCTCGTTCGACGAAGGATGGGCGCCGGGAATGAAAAGATGTCTCCGGGCGTCGTCGTGGATAGCGCGCCGGCGCGCGCGGTGTCTTACGCCAATATGGACGGCGACGAGGCGACGAGGTGCGCCGCCGTGCTGCGCGCGATCGAATCCGGCGAACTCGACGACGTGACGTCGCTCGATGTGTCCAACTGTGGACTGGAGGAGTTGCCAGAGAGCGTCGGGCGTCTGCGTCGACTCGAGTTTCTCAACGCGGGTGGGAACAGATTGCGGTCGCTGCCGGCGAGCGTGAAGCGTTTGACCAAACTTAAGCGCGCGTTTTTCTTGGCGAACGCATTCGAGGAGGTGCCGGAGGTGTTGGGCGAGTTGCCGTCGTTATTTATGTTGAGTTTCAAGGCGAACGCCGTGCACACGGTGTCCGAGCGGTCGTTGGCGCCGAGTTTGGGATGGCTAATATTGAGCGATAACGCGATCGAGACATTGCCGAATAGCCTTGGAAAGTGCGCGGCGATGAGAAAGTTGATGCTCGCCGGGAACAGGTTGAGTTCGCTTCCGGAGAGCATGAAGAATTTGAAGAATTTGGAGCTGTTGCGGCTGGCGGATAATCGATTCGAAACCATCCCCGAGTGGCTTTTAGAGTTACCTAGGCTTAGTTGGTTCGCCGCGGCGGCGAACCCAGCGACGGATCCGATCGCCGAAGCGGCGAAAAAACGCGCGGATCACGCAGAAGTAACCACCGCGAGTTGGTCCGATCTCGGCGTCTCGGACGACGCCGCGCCGCTGGGCAAGGGAGCGTCCGGCGCGGTGTACGCAGGCGTCTGGCGCGACGAGCGCGTCGCCGTCAAGGTGTACAACAACGCCGCGAAGACGAGCGATGGACGTCCCGAGGACGAAATGACGGCGTCCGTCCTCGCCGCGACGATCAAGAGTGAAGGCACGGTGAAGACGGTGGGCCGGTTTACGCGAGGCGAATCGCGAGGTCTCGTCATGCAGTACCTCGATCCGGAGATGTGGAAAGATTTGGGCAATCCTCCCAACTTTGACACCGTCACCAGAGACACGTACAGCGTCACCGCTCGATTTTCGTATCGCGAGATCATGGCCATCGCCACCGACGTCGCCTCGGCGCTCCGGGAGTTGCACGCCGTCGGCGTCGTCCACGGCGATGTCTACGCGCACAACATTCTCTACGTGCGCGAAACGCCCGACGTCCAACCCCGAGCCAAACTCGGCGATTTTGGCGCCGCATTTTTCTACGACGTCGATCACCCGAGCGCGTCCACCATCCAACGCAACGAGGCGCGCGCGTTTGGCGCGCTCCTCGAGGACGTCGTCCTTCGCCACGACGGCGTCGAGCGCGTCGACGCCGTCGCCGAGCTCACCGCCCTCGCCCGCACGCTCCTCGGCGATCGCACCGCACGCCTTTCCTTTGACGCCGTCGTCGCGCGTCTCGCCGACATCGCGGCCGCGTGATCGTGTCGCGTCGATTAATAAGTAAGACACATCCACCCGCTCGACGGTCGAGTCAGCTGACGGTTGGAGATGCGCGCGTGATTTCTCGCGTCATCACGCGACGCCTCGCGCGCCTCGCGCGCCTCACGCTCGACGACATGTTTCGAAACACACTTCGTCGCGTCTCTTCGACGATCGCGTCGAGCGTCTCGACGCGTCGTCCGCCTCTCGCGAGGCGATACGCGCTCGTCCCGATGGTGCTCGAACAAACTAATCGAGGCGAACGCGTGTTCGACATATACTCGCGTCTGTTGAAGGAGCGCATCGTCTTCCTCAACGGACCGATCGACGACAACATCTCCTCGCTCACGGTGGCGCAGTTGCTCTTCTTGGAGAGCGTGAGTCCGACGCAACCGATCTGGATGTACATCAACTCGCCGGGTGGGAGCGTGACGGCTGGATTGGGCATTTACGACACGATGCAGTACATCTCACCGCCCGTGCACACGCTGTGCGTGGGACAGGCGAGTAGTATGGCGAGTCTGTTGCTCGCGGCGGGTGAACCGGGAGAGAGACGGAGTTTGCCGCACGCGCGCGTGATGCTTCACCAACCGAGCGGGGGCGCGAGCGGGCAGGCGAGCGACATCGCCATTCACGCGCAAGAGATTTTAAACGTGCGCGAAAAACTCATCAAAATATACATGAAACACACCAAGCAAGAGTTTAACCAGATCGGCGTGACTCTGGAGCGGGACACGTTCATGGATCCGGTAGATGCGAAATCGTTTGGGCTCATCGACGAAGTCATCGCGAAGAGGCCGGATATTACTCCGGATGAGAAGAAAAAGTAAAAGCGAAAAAAGAATTCGCCCCGTGTACGTTAGCCCGCCCGCCGCGTGTACCTTATGTAACGTTCGTTTATTGTCTTTAAACAAGTTCCGTGTACAGTCTTCACACCGCGTGGCGCGTGGCGTCTAACACGTCTTCGAGAGATTTTTGTTGCGTCTCTTTGGGCGCGACGCCTTCGGTTGGATCGCGCCAATGCATGCGTAACACGTGCGTCGTCCCGTTTGCGCACCCCACGAAAATGACGGGCGCGTCATGCGCGTACGTCACGCTCGACGCCGGTCTCGAATCATCCGTTATTTGCAATTCACACTTGGGAACCACGACGGACGACGCCAGATCCCAAATCTCTAGCGTGCCCGCGTCGGTCACCGCCGCGAATTCCGTGGAACACCACGGACTCCACGCCAATGCGTTGACCGGTTGTTGTCCGTATTCAATCACGTGTCGCGGCTGTATCTCGACTCGGCTCTGTAATCGTGCGCAAGAATCGTCGAACGATGCGAAAATGTCATCCTCGTCGTCGCTCTCTCCGCCAGCGCGCGCGTCGTCGAGGAACACGCGAATGGTCCAATCCGCCGAGCACGTCGCGAACACGCGTTCGCTGTACGGGTTCACTTTTACCCCGTACACCGGACCTATGTGAGGCGCGTACGAAGACACGTATTGATCCGAATACGAAAGCGAACACTTGTGAACTTTCCCCTCCTCGGTACCGATGACGTACCATTTTCCGTGCGAGGCAAAGTCCAAACACATCACTCCGCTGTGTCCGATGATTTCATCGTCGCGTCCTCGAGATGTTTCGTGCGTCGAATGCGTCGTCTCACCGAGCGGCGACCATCGAACGCTGAGCACTTCCGAGCCGTGAAGCAGCGTATCTCGTAATTCCCAGAGCACGACTTTCCCGTCCGTCGCCGCCGTGACGAATTCGTCTGCGCGCGTCGACGGCGCGTCGCTCGTCGTTCTCGAGGGAATCCATCGCACCGCCCACACCGGATCACTGTGCTTGAACTCGTCGGCGATGAATCGTCCGCGATTCGACGCCGCGTCGTCGGCTCGGAGAAATTCGTCAACGTCCAAAACGATGACTTCTCCGCCGTAGCACCCGACGGCGAGTAAATTCGGATTCGTAGTCGACCAATCCACCGATAACACGCCGCTGTCGAAACCGACGACGCTCACCGGCGCATCCGTGCGCGCGGACCAAAATTCCACCGCGCCCTTCTCGCGAATCGCGCCTTCGAAACTAAAATCTCCGTACGCGACGCAAGTCAAACCGTCCCGACGAGGTTGACGAGACACGCACGACGCGTTCAAGCCCTTCGTCCGCGCGTGCGTCAACGTCGCGATCGTCGTCACGCGCGCATCACCACCACATTCTCGACCACCGCCGTCCTCTCCTTCGTTCTTCCGCCGCAACGGTCGCAATCCTCGATACTTCAAGCTAAACTCTAACCGTTCGCGTTCGCGCAGCGCCGATTCCGTCGCGCGCACCGCCGCGGTACGAATCCTCAACCGCCCCCCACCCCGCGCGTCCGCGCGCCCATCCTCGCCCTCACCGCGCGACGTTTCGTCCACCTGCACCCCTCGCGCTCGCGTCTCCTCCGCCTCCGTCGCCGCGCTCGCGTCCAATCGCAACCTCTCCGTCGTCTGCGCGCTCGCGTCCGCCCGCCTCGCCCGCGACCGCCGACCCTCCTCGCGCCGTCTCGCGTACACCGCCTCCTCCTCTCGCGCGTCCTCGATCGCCCCCCGCGCGCGTTCATCCACGTACCCATCCTCACGCTCGATCGTCGTCGTCGTCGTCGTCGTCGTCGTCATCGTCGCGTCGTTCGCTCGCCGCGTCCCGCCGCGTCTTCGTTCGCCGCGTTCGCGATTCGTCGCATTCGTCGTATTCGTCGTATTCGTCGACATCGTCTCCTCCTCCGTCGCGCACGCACCGCGCGACGCCCCGTCCGCCTCGCGCGACGCCCCGTCCTCGTCCTCGTCCTCACGCCCGTCGTCCTCGATCGCGCGTCGTCGTCCCAATCGTCTCGGCGGCGTCTCGGGCGCGGGCGCATCCATCGTCCTCGTCGTCGTCGTCGTCCTCGTCGTCGTCTTCGTCTCGCGACGAGACATCGCGCGCCGACACTTTTCACGTCCCACCGTCCGTCCTCGTCCGTCGTCCTCGTCCTCCATCGTCCGTCGTCGTCCGTCGTCCGTCATCCTCTCCCGTCGTCGCTCTCACGCACGTCGCGTTGACTCTTCGTCTTCGTCGTCGTCTTCGTCGGCAATCGTCGTCGAGGGGGTCGACCGACCGACCCGACCAGACGAGACCCGACCAGACGAGACGAGACCCGACCCGATCGACCCGACCCGATCGACTCGACCCGATCGATCGGACGCGACCCGATCGACGCCGTCGGCGCGCACCCGAGGGAGGGTCGAGACGACGTCGAGGTCGTCGATTCGCGTCGTCCACCTGGCGTGCGGGACCGGTATATATATAACCCATACAGATGTTTGTGAGATCGTGTACACATCGCGTGTCCGAGAAACGAGTGAGTATATATACAGTATACATCTCGTACAGCGCGTACAGAGCGAGCGTTACGACGCGACACCACGAGGTGTCCCGAGACCGAGACTCGAGACGACGACGCGGAGGAGACGCGGTGGAGGAAACGCACGCGAGGGCGCGAGGACGTCGATTCGCGCGCGCGGTCGATCGCGTCGCGTCGCGTTCGATGTCGACGACGCGCGCGCCCGATGATGATGACGATCGTCGAGGCGATGACGATGGGAACGAAACGCTCGGGAATGGGCGGAGAGAGGACGACGACGACGACGACGACGTGCGAAACGGCGAGGACGCGCGTCGAGCGAGCGCACTGCGAAGCGAACGCGCGATGGCGTGGATGCGCGAACGGATGACGACGGGTGTCGGACGGGCGGTGCGTGAGATGGTGGACGCGCGCGCGGCGGCGAGAGCGATCGCGCGCGCGCGGGAGAGACGCGCGCGCGAGGAAGACGGCGCGAAGGCGCGGTTCGTCGATCTCGAGACCGGGGTCCGGGCGAGGTACGTCGTGAGGAACGTGAACGGTGGGAAGCGAACGGTGGTGGTGTTGCACGACGTGGGAGAGTGCGCGGAGGCGCACGAGGGGTTGGCGCGCGCGCTCGCCGCGCGCGGGTACGCGGCGTACGCGCCGGATTGTCGAGGACACGGTGGGACGTCGAAGTCGAGAGAGGGGCGGTACGGGGTGCGAGAGTTGTCGGACGACGTCGAGGCGTTCGTGGTGGCGTTGGATCTGTACGTGCGGCCGGTGTGTTTGATCGGGTTCGGGATGGGGGGGGTGGTGGCGTGCGAGACGGCGAGACGATGGCCGAGACTCGTCGCGGCGACGGTGGTGGTGGAGTGCGCGCCGACGGTGCCGTCGCGCGTGTATTCGCACTGCTGGGCGCAAGCGATGGTGTGCGCGAGCGTGGAGGATGTCGTTCGCGCGCTCGCGTCGCCGGTGTTCGAGGAGGATGATGAGCCGCGTCGATGTCGAGACGTCTTGAGACGCGCGTGTCGACGCGCCGCGACGTGCGCGACGACGACGACGAGGGAGACGACGACGGGGCGCGGGCGCGCGACGTCGTCCGTCCGTGACGGTGAACCCGTCGTGCGTTGGCGCATGGATCCGACGTTTTATTTCTCGTACGACGTCGACGCGTTTCGAGCGTGCGTCGAGACCAACGCGTGTCACTTCGCGCTGGTGTACGGCGAACGCTCGTCGCTCGTGGACGATCGCACGGCGCGACTCGTCGTCGACTCGGCGTCTCGCGCGGCGAAAACATCGCGCGCGTACGTCGTGCCGGGCGCGTCTCGACACGTCACGGACGACGCGTTCGTCGACTTGCGGGACGCGGTGCTCCGCGCCGTCGCGCGCGCCGACGACGACATGCTCGTCGCGAATAAACAGGCGAGAACGCCCGAAAGTCTCGGCATTCGTCCGCTTCCGCAGTACGCCACGCTGGAAGACGCGCTCAAGGCGCTCGCACCGCGCGCCGTGCCAACCGAAGCCGCGGTGGAGGCGGCGCTCGAAGACGCGCGCGCCGACGACGAGTGCCCGTCGGACGACGACTCGGCGGCGCGGTTCAATAATCGAACCAAACTCATTCAAAACGATCCGGAGTATTTCGGATTCGTGGGGTGATCGCCACCGGTGACGCAATCATCGGTCACAATTCATCGTCAATGTCACCGCACGCGTCGTTGTAATCGTACATTCGCGTTCTCTGCGGCCGGCGCGCGTCGAGGTCTTCGCCGTCGCCGTCCCGGGACGCCACCGTTGCCCAACGACCCCACTTCCACGCGCGACGGACGTCGAACGAGCGAGATGTCGACGCGCGCGATGCGTCTCAACGCGCGCCCCGCGCGCGTCGCTTTCACAGCGCGTCGCGCGACGACGTGCGCACGCTCGACGCGACGCGCGCCCGTCGCGTCGCGCGGGGCGACGGAAACCTCGGACGACGCGGCGACGCGCAAGCCCGCGGAGGCGATCGATCTCGACGGCTTGCGACGAGAGACCCAACGTCGAATCGAGCGCGCGTTGAAAAAAGTGGGCAAGGCGACGACCAAGCTTCGCGTCGCGCGCGAAACGGTCGACGAGCTCATGACGAACGAGGACGTCTCGACGGAGGCGCTCGAGCGGTGCCCGGATGTCGACGGTATAGAGGCTGATTTGGCGACGTGTAAGCGTGAACTCGCGGATTTAAACGCGTTGAATGATATTCTTCGAGGGTGTAAGAGCGTCAACTCGCCAAAGTTTGTGGAGGAGGCGTATCCTCTCGCGACGGCGCTGGCGATGAAGGATGCGCCGCCAGAGAGACCGCCGAGGGTGAAAAAAGTCAAGGGGCCGAAACAGGCGACGACGCCGAGAATGCCGTATTGGACGTTCGTGAGCGCGGATGGAATCGATATTCGCGTCGGGCGGACGTCGTCGGATAACGATAGCGTGAGCTGTGATCCGGCGTGTAGAGATTCGAGAGACTGGTGGATGCACGCGGCGGGGTGTCCGGGATCGCACGTCGTCATTCGATATACGGGGGATGATTTACCGGAACAGACGAAGATCGACGCTGCTGTGCTCGCCGCGAAGAATAGTAAAGCGAACCAAGTGGGCAGGGCGCAGGTGTCGCTCGTGCGGTGTCGACAAGTGAGTAAACCGAGGGGCGCGAAACCGGGACTCGTTCAACTCAGCGGCGACATTCGCACGGTGACGGTGAACGTCAAGGATGAGTCGGAACGATTGGAGCGATTATTAGCCACTAAAACTTGAAAACGCGTTGGTAGCGTATGTGTATAACAACTGTGCAGCATATTTAACATGGATACAGGCGCTTCGCGGAGGTGAGGAGGTTTACATTGCGGCAAGAAAACAACAAGCGAGCTTTTCATCTGCAAGGCGCGACGGAATCCGACGCAGACATCTCCCCTTCGCTCGTTCGCACGATCTGGTGCACGGGGATAAAAGGCACCCATTCCTCGGGTGGATTGACGAAGCGTCCGTGTCTCGTGTACATGCACATGTTCGCCACGGTCGGGGCCTTGGGCGTCGTGCGAAGCTTCATGCCGCTCTTTTGTAACGGCTTGTCTCCCTTTTTGTTGTTGCACTTCGCGCACGCGGTGGTAAGGTTTTCCCACGTCCACGGTCCACCCTTCGACGCGGGAACGACGTGATCGACGGTGAGATTATCCTTCGCGCCGCAGTATTGGCACTGGAACCCGTCCCGAATGAAAATATTCCTCCGATGCAACGAAACCAAAGGCGTCTTGTGTCCCGAGTGTCGACTGTACGACCGCGTGCGCACCACCGCCGGCACGTAATACGCCTGATCCGCCGTTAACACCCACGGTCCTTCGTAATACGCCACCACGTCCACCTTGAGATGCATCTGCAACGTCACCGCTCGCTGCCAAGGCACGATGTCGATAGTTTGATACGACACGTCGAGCACCAGCACGCGATGCTCATCCGTCACCACCTCCAGCGGTCCCTCCGTGCACTCCTTCACCAGGCTCGTCGGCATCGCCATCGGCGTCTTATACGCGCCTGTCGTGGACACATCTCTCGGTTTCGAGTGCGTCGATTCCGCGCGTTCGCCGTCCCGGTCGCCTCCTCGTCTCTGATTGTGATGCCCGCGCGTCCCGCTCGACGTCACCTTCCCCGGCGTCGCCTTCCCACCGCGCGCGACGACGATTTGACGTCTCCTACGCCCTCCCGTTCCCATTCCGCACGCGCGCGCCGTCGCGGACGCCGTCACGCCCATCAAAACCTCCGTCATCGCCTCGGGCACCTCACCGCGCGTTCAAATTCAACCGCCGACGAACGACGACGACTCGCCGCCGTTCGCGCGCTTCCGACGTCGACGCGCGTTCGAGCGCGCTCGAACGCGCGTCAAATGTTTCGTTCAACGCGCGCGCGCGTCGCGTCTGCGGCTCACGAGTCGCGCGACGAGCGGTGGCGCGCACGTCGCGAACGGTTGTTGGTAACGACTTCTCTTGAAGATTTTTGACAGTTGACGCCGAGGAACGGAGACCGAAGGGTCGTCGGAGTCGCGAGTCGATTACACGCGTGAGCTACACACGGGACGCACTAATCACGCCGCGGTCGGCGCCACGGTCGTCGAGCCATCGACGGCGACGTCGGAAAAGTCGGCGCCGCACGTATCGCACGCGCCCCGTCGTTCGCAAAAAATGGAGAGACAGACGGAGCACACGAAGCCAACGCTGACTGGACGCTTGTGGCAGAAACACGACGCGCGGAAATCGACGCCGCGCGCGGCGGGGAGTTTGAGGAATTTACGACTGCGAAGGTCGAGACCGGCGGTGGAGAGGAGGTATTGGAGAAGCCCGTCGCCGCGCGCGGGCTTGACGTAGGCGCCGCGAGTGATGTGCGCGGCTTGTTGGAGAAACGGCGAATCGTGTTCGCCGAGGGCGAAGGCATCGATGGGAATGGATTGACGCTGCGCGCCGAAGATGGCGTTCATCATGGAGATGTAATCGGTGGGGTTGTCTTGAGAGCCTTGAAGACAGAGCACGCGCGGCCGGACGCGTAAACCGGCGGCGGATTCCAACGCGTGCGCGCGATTGCAATAACACAACGCCAAACTCAACGCGCCGGCGAACGGTGACGACACCGCCACGTCCGTCGCACCCTCGCTCGGCTTCCCACGTTTCTTCCCTCGACCGCTCGTGCTGCTCTCCGCCGCGTTCAACTCACCCAATCGCGTCAGAATCGTCGGTCCCGCCTCGGTTTGCAAAGGATCCAAACCGCCGACTTTATTCGTCCACCGCGCGTCCTCAGCCTCCTCGCACTCGTCGTCGATCGCCCCGCCCAGAGGCGACGCGTACAGATAATGACACCCATCATCGTGCACCGCGATCACCGCCGCTCTATTTTGCTGATTCAGCGCGAAAAAACTATTCAAAAATATAGTCGTCGCCCGCAAGACGTGCGACAACCCGAGCGCTGCCGCCGTGCCCTCGCCTTTCCCTCGATCCGATTCCCAGTACCTCGGATTCGTCTCCACGAGCACCATCAACAGCGACTTATCGTCCGCCACGTCATCATCCATCGCCGGCATGACGTCTCACCGCCTCGAGACGGGCGCGACGGTCCCAGCGGTTTTCGTCGGCTCGTCGCCGGCGCCGCGTCGCCTGAGGTCCGATTCGTCGAAATCGTCGTCAAAGTCGTCGAAAAAACCGACGTCCGCCCGCACCGGTCCCGCGTGCGCGTCGAATCTCTCGACTTGCCCGAGCTCTCGCGCGCGTCCTGCGTCGTCGACGTCAAAGCGCGCGCGTCAGTCGCTTGAATCGATGCGATTGTCGTCGCGCGGGCGCGTCTCATTCGCGCGGTCTTCTCGAACGTTCGCGCGCGCGCACCGTCTCTCGCGTCGCGATGAGCGTTGGAAACGTGTTCGTCCACGTCTACGTCTACGTCGTCTCTTCCTCGCATTCGCGCGCGCGCGGCGTGGCGTCGAGTGAGGGCGCGGCGAGAAGAAACGCGCGTGTAGTCTACGGATTACTATTGCGTTACAGCCTACACGCGTGAAGGGCGCCGATGAACCCTCTCGAAGATGGAATCGGAGCCTCGCCCTGGTTCTCGAAAAAGCCGAGGAGACCGAGTCCTCGACCACCGACGTTGGTCTCTAATCCTTTCATGAGCACGCACTGGTGGTCGATTTCAATGCGACGACCGGCGATCGCGCGGTCGTCCAAGTCACAGCCGACGACGTAGGTTTTGGCCATGGCGTCGTCGAGGGCGTCGTTACAGTGCGCGCGGGCGACGATGGTGTCGAGTAAAACGACGGTGACGTTGTGGTCGCCGACTCGCGCGACGCCCGACATTTCAAACGTCGCTCCGGGAACGGTGTCGTTCGCACCCAATAAGGATTTGTCGATCGTCACCTCACGCGGCTTCGTCCTGAACGGCGCGGCGTCGATGTCTTTTCCGTCTAATGTTTTCCAGCGCAGGCCCGATTGTTTGCTCAGCACGTGGTTGAGCACGAACGCGGCGTCCGAGCGCCAGCTCAACTCCACCGAGCCCAAATCGCTCTCGTCTCGAGCCTTCACGCTCGCGAGGACGTCCTCAGGGACCGATCCTTCGAAACCCTGGATCGTTTGACGAATCAAAGGCTGCGAGCCGGGCGTGAATACCATGAAATCATCCCTGAGGGAGGCTAAGGAATGCCCAACAGTCCACAAGCCGATGTCGCTCGGCGCCACGTCGAACGAGTGTAAACCTCGCATCGAGAACACCGAGTTCCCACCGTGACACTGCAGAGAGTCCGCAACGACTTCCATGGGATTGCGTCTAAATCTGACCGTTGGCTTGGTCAGCATCACCGTGTATCCTAAATCTAACAGCTCGAGCGCCGAGTCCAACGCCGCCCATCGACATGCGTCCTCTCTCGCCTCACCCTCGAACGTGAACTTGCCTTCTAAATCGCTGGCATCGAACACGGGCGCGTCCAACGCTTGTAATGTCTTCAGACACGGCGCATCGGCGCATCCAATCATAAACTTATGCACACCCACGTCGTTCAGACTCGCTGCCCACTCGTAAAGATCCACCATGTTTGCGCTCGTGGTCACAGTCAACACCACCACGCGGTGCGCGTCGCGCGGCACGAAAGCCCTCGCTCCCACCTTTGCCTTGATACTCATGTGCGCCCATCTCGCGAGCGGCCCGGGTGAGCGCCACGTCCGACCGAGCTGCGGGCGGTCGACCTCGCGGTGGGTGTTGCGCCCGCTCGTGAACGACAAGAGGGCGACGGCGACGACGACGCCGAGCGCGGCGAAGCGCAGAAACTCGCGCGCGATGACGGTCGGTCCTCGACACGTTCGCGCGCGAGACGTCGATGCGCGGTCGTCTCCGAGGAGGAGCGCGCGGTCGTCGTCCATCGCGTCTGGTTCTGAGGCGGCAAAGATGGCTACTCTGCGTGGTGCATTTCAAATTCACCGCGAATGCGCTAAAATTACGAGTAGGACGCCCGAGCGACGCGTGATGTGGAATCATATGTCGTCGTACACGAGCATCTCGCGTTTCACGGTTTCCGGTTCGTCGGCGACAATTTCGCCGTCGCGAATGCGCTCGAGTTCCTCCATGGCGCGTTGACGAATCTCTTCCTTGTGAGCTTTGCCCCCAGTGCCTCCGTGTTCGCCCTTGTTTTCGCTGTAATCGACTAGCACGACGCGTCCGTCGACGAGTACGGGTGGCTTATCCGGATCGTTCATGTGTTCGATGCTCACGGCGACCATTTTCTCCGCCGACGACGCATCCGCGAATGTGACAAAACCAAAGTTTCTGTGCTCTATCACTCGGCAACTGTTCACTCGACCGTACTTGAAGCACGCGTGCGATAGTGCCTCAACCGTGCAACCAGCGGGCAAATTGCTCACGAAAACTTCGCGCTCGGTTTTGTCCGTGCGTTCCCCAACGCCGTCCGTGATCTCTGGAAACGGCGTCGGTGCACTCATACGCTGCTTCTTCGCACCGTCCGGCGAGAGCAGGCTCGGACGCTTCAGAACCCTGGGTCTCTTCACATCTTTCTTCTGCTCCACGACTGGATCGGGCGCGGAATCGGGCGTCGGCTCCGGTGCGGATTCTGGTGCGGATTCTGGCGCCGGCTCGGGCGTCGGCTCGGGCGCGTCCTCTACGGGCTCCGGCGCCTTGGGTTCCGTCGACGCGTAACCGACCGTCGACGCGTACCCGATCGGTCCGTCATCATCCACGGGCGCCACCGTCTGCTTCAACTCGCGTTTACTCATCGTGAAGACGAGTTTCGGCTGCTTTTGCTTGTCCGTCTCCGCCGTCTCCGCCGCCGCCTTGGCGTTCAACGCCGCCACACCGGGTTCCTTCTTCTTCTGCAATCCCGCGAGGATCGCCTTCGCGCGCTCGATCGCCGGGTCCACGGGCTCTTCCTCCGCCTTCTGTACCGCCGGTTTCCGCGGCGCGACGACCGTCGGTCGAACTTTCGAGACACCAGGAAGTTTTCTCCCATCCCCGCTCGGCCTCTTCGCCCCGCTCGATTCCGCTCTCGCGCCCGCTCGGCCTCGCGCGCTCGCGCCGACGTCATCGCGCGCACCACCGTCGTCACCGCCGTCTCGGTTGTCGCGCTTGGCCGCCTCGCGCGCCGCGCGCGCCTCCTTCTTCTTTCGCAAGAGTTCATACTTGCGCTGCAACTCGCGCTCGGCGGGCGTCACCACGTTCACCTTGGGCGCCATCGCGCGCGAAGACGCGTTCGAGACGATCTCCGACGCGCTTCCGTCGCCTCGCTCGACGTCACGCGCGCGTCCCGCCTCGCGAGACGGCGTTCTCCCACCGCGCGCTCGAACCTGTGGGCGTCAGTCGCGTTCGCGCGTCAAGTCAAATGTTCGCGCGCGCGTACGACGACGCGCTCGACGACGACGGATTCAACGCCGTCCGCGCGTTTGTCGACGCGTACGTCGAGCTCGTGGACGGCGGGTACGACCCCGCCGCGCGCTCTGGACGCGTCGAGGACGAGGACGCCGGTTGGAGCGATGCCGATGACGACGATGCGTGCGACGACGCGCGCGCGCGAGTCGACGAGCCGACGACGACGTCAACGACGCTGACGAGCTCGTTTTGGATCCCTCGACGCGCCTTCGATCGACCGAGGAACGCGGTGGAGGCGTACGTGGGGGCGTTGGCGCGCGCGGGGACGGCGACGGCGCGCGGCGGCGCAGAGTGGTGGGTGCAAGACGTCGCGTGGGACGAGCGTCCGAAGGTGTATCACACGGATTGCGACGTCGAAGTGCGCGAGAACGGCGCGACGACGCGGCGGTTTCCCGAGTTGGCGAGCGTTTTGTACGTGGACGGAGACGACGGCGGCGGTGCGACAGTTGTCTTCGATCAGACGACAACTGAGGAGGCGACGGGCGAGTTGGCGCCGAGATCGCCGCGTCTGGCGTGCGTGTGCGCGCCGAAGAGAAATAGGGTGTTGTTGTTCGCGGGTGATCGTTGGCACGGGGTGTTGAAGAACTCGAGCGCGTTTCGAGGGCAACGCGTGACGCTTCTCGTGAATTGGTGGTCGACGAAACCGGCGGGCGCGAGAGAACTCCCGAATAGGTTCGTCGATCGACGCGGAGACGAACGTACGATCGCAACGGTGGGATCGTTGATCAAAGCGCCGATGTCGACACTCGTCCGAGCGTCGTACGAGGACGATCGTCGCGCGTGGTACGCGCACGAGGCGCCGGCGCCGACGGAGCGCTTTTCCGTCGCGCGCTTTGAATATGGCGAGGAAGCAGTAGAATACTAGAATGTCGTTAGATTACCGCAGAGACATGCACGCATCACACTAGAAATCGATGATCTTCTCCTTGTACATCTTTTCGCGAATCACCTCTTCGCACTTCTTGTACTCGGGAAGAGAGCGAAGCTCGACCTTTTCGCCGTTGCGAAGCGTGACGACCATGTCGCCCCACGCGCCGATACCGCGACCGATGGACACGACATCCTGGATCTGATCCATCGGAATGTCCGTGCGTTCCTTACGAAGCGGCGAGACGGACACCACGCTCACGCGCTTATCCGTAATCTTATAGTTCAACCAAAGCGCGCGACCGACGGCTTGAATCGCCAACGGCAACCACACCAACGTCCAAGACATGGCCACGTTCGCGACCACCTCCCCACGCGCCGGCGGTCCCTCGTACACGATCGTCTCCGTCCCCCAATCGATCGCCGGCTCCTCGATGTTCTCCGTCACCGTGAAATCGCGCACGCCCTTGGCGCGACTCTGCGCCGCCGCCGCGCGCCGCATGTTCGACGTCTCCGCCGCGTCCCCGGCGCTCTCGGACGCCTCCTTCACCGCGCGCTTCGATCGCTTCCCTCTGAGCGCGCCGAGTTTCGCCTCGAACGCGGCGTCTCCATCCGACGCATCGGTCGCGTCCGCGTCCGCGTCCGCCGCGCGCGCGACGATCGTCGAGACACCGCGCGCCGTCGTCGACGTCATCGTCGTCATCGGCATCGATCCTTTCGTCGTTCGGCGCACCACCGCGCTCGAGTGACGCGTCACCGCGCGCGTCGCGAGTCCCGCGGTCGTCGCCACCATCGTCGTCGTCGTCGCCATCGTCGTCGTCGTCGTCGTCGTCGACGCCGTCGTCGTCGTATAGCGCCGCGACGACGAACGACCCGACCCGTGACCCATGGATAGAGTCACATCCGGACCATAGTAAACCCTAGACGTTTTTTTAGTTTGCCCCGATCGAGTCTCGAAACGACCGGTCATGACCGGTGAACGCGCGATCGACGCGTACTGAAGCTGTTTTCGCGCCAAGAGTTTTTCGACAGTGCTCGACGCGAACGCGCCACGTGGGTCGTTACGTCACGTCACGACGGCACGCGCGGGCGCGATGACGACGACGACGACGCGCGAACGGCGAGGACGCGGACGCGCGCGCGCGATGGTGGTGTGCGCGTGCGTCGCGGTGTGCGCGCTCGCGCGAGGCGCGCGCGCGAGACCGGTGATGACGACGACGACGACGCTCGATTCGACCGCGCGGCTGGGATTTCGCGGGGACGCGCGCGGCGAGACGTGCGGCGCGAGGGCGGTGCGCGTCGCGCGGACGTGCGCGAGAGAGACGGCGAACGTCGCGGTGAAGGTGGCGTCCGGGGAGGAATCGGTGGAGGACGCGGTGAGAGAGCTCGTGGACGTCGGCGCGAGATGCGATTCTTCGGCGCGGGACGTCGTCGAGGCGTGCGCGGAGGAACTGCGCGCGTGCGCGACGACGTTGCGAGCGATCGAGGACGAGTGCGAGAGCAAGGCGAAAGAAATCGCGAGGACGTGTCCGAGCGAGGGTGAGGACGCGTGGACGTGCGCGGTGAAGGCGGCGGAGTTGAGCCGGGACTGCGCGTCTCGAGTCGCCGTGGAGGCGGCGGCGTGCGTCGACGACGTCGACGTCGATGTGCTCGATGATCCGGACGATGATCCGGACGATGATCCGGACGATCCGGATGACGATCGCGCCAAGTGCGACGCGGAGCGTAAAGAGCTCGAACAGGAGTGTCACGACGCGTACGACGACATTAAGCGAAAGATTCGAGACGGAGAGATTTCCTTCGTCGAGGGAATGAAACAACTCGCCAACTTGGGCAAGACGTGCGCCTCCAAGGCGATGGCACTTCGAAAGAAGTGCCGTCCTCCGCCGCCGCCGCACGTCGCGGTGCGCGCTTAAACACTCGAGCATCCAACGAAGAGCTCTCGCATTTTCATTGTAACAACCGTTTTTTTCTCACTACATCTTCGAGCACTGGCAAGCCGTGCGCATCGCGCGTCGCCACTCGAACTAACTAACCTTGTTTGCCTAAATCAATCTTTTCCTTGAGCGCCTGTTGACCGCGATACACCAACCCATCGATGATGCTCGTCACCGCACTCACGCCGCCGATCACGGCGGCGATGTTGGAGAGGAATTGGAAGAATCCCATTCTCTTCTCCTCGTATTCGACGCGAAGAGGCGACAAATCGTAAAAAAAGAAAATGCCCGGAAGGGCGTTTCGCTTGGATATCTCGAACCCGGAGAAGTGATCGGTGACGGAATAATCGTTACTCTCGACCACACGTGCGTTCAGACCGTGGTATTTATACCGCGCGGGCACGACGGACAGTCGATACTGATACGTCCCCGCCGACGTCTCCTGCGCGCGCGAGACGCCGTCCAGAGGGTTTACCACACCCGGGAAATCCTCCCCGAACGAAACCTTGTGAATGACGTGCGAAAAGTTGAACGTCTCCAGTCCCTGAAACGGCGCTAGATCGTGCACGTGACGACCGTTGCTATCGAAACTCTTTCCCGGCGCGAGATGAAAATTCCCCGCCACCTTGTTCACGTCAAAGTGTCCGGTGAATCGACATCCCTCACCGTTCGTGTTCATAATCTCAGACGTGTCGATCTCCTCCGCACACTGTACCACGCGCTTCAGATCCGGCAAAGACCACCCCTTGACGCGATACGCTTCTCTCACCGCGCCGCAGTCGTCGCAACACTGCCCCTCCTCGCCCGCGCCGTAACAATCCCCGCACGTCGCCACCGCCTTGGACTCTTTCGCCTTCTCACCCTCAGACTTGGGGTCGTTCGCGTTCACCTTCACTTTGGTCGCCGATTCTTCGATCACCACCCCTCTCGCGTCCACCCTCGTCTTGTGCACCTCGTGCGTCGACACGTCCAGCCTCGACTCCCCCGTCACGTCCATCGCGTCCAAACTCACCTGCGCGCAATGCATCGCGCGAAGCGTCACGTCCACGTTGATGCGCATGCGCTGCCCGCGTCCACCACCGTCATCATCCACCGCTAAATCGTACGTCGTCGTCGTCCCGAAGGCGTAATCTTTAAACTGATGCAAGAGCAGCGCGAGCACCACCACCAACCCGACGGACGAAATCGCCCCTCCAGTCGCCGTGCGTCGCGCGAAATCGTCCGCAATCTTTGGGAAGAGATCGAACTCTTCCCTCGGACGCGTCGCGCGCGTCATGACGCGCCCCGAGACGCGCGAGCGGCGACGAATGCGGTGTCCCCGACGGACGATGCCGCTCAGCCTCGAGGATACGGTTTCGCGCGCGAACGCGACGTCGACCGCAGAGGGCGCCTCGCGTCGCACCGCGCGTTCGTGGAGCGCATGCGCGCGACGACGTCATCGTTGGCGACGTGTTCGTCGCGCGCGATGCGCGCCGGGGGACTCGCGGGCGCGGGGGCGCGCGCGCACGGTCGCGACGGCGTTCGCGCGCGATTCGGTGGGGCGCAGGACCCGCGCGCGGACGCGCGAGGAGGCGCGGTCGCGCGCGCGCGCGAGGGTGAACGTCCGGGGCAGATGAGAGCGCGGTCGAGACGCGCGAGTGAGAGCGGTGGACGCGCACGCGCGCGCGCGGTGGGGACGAAGAATCGCGCTGACGTGGAAACGATGGAGGCGAGCAGAAGGCGTACGACGGAGCGAGCGGTCGGGACGCACGACGGCGGCGGTGAGCGAAGAGAGTTGTCGAGTGAGGGTTTGTTCGCGCGGAAGGACTCCGACGGCGAGTTCGCGCTCGGCGGGGGTGCGGAGATGAGAGCCGCGTGGTCTTTGGGTTTGCTCACGGTGGCGTATTGCCACGCCTCCGCCACGGGCTTCTTACTGCCGAGTTTACTACCCGTGATGAGCATGGATTTGAAGCTAGACGACGGACAAGGCGCCGTGTTGACCACTCTGTTTACGGTGACGTATTCGTTGTTGTTACCGTTCGTCGGGGTGCTCGCGGATACGGTGAATCGAAAAAATTTGCTCGCGTGCGGAGCGGCGACATGGACGGCGGCGTCCTTCATGACGGCGCATTCGGAGAATTTCGCGGCTTTGGTGCTGTCGAGAGGGATGTTTGCGATCGGAAATTCACCACAAAACCCAGTGGCATTCAGCATGATTCCTGAATTGTTCCCTAGAAACAAGAACATCGCCCTGAGTGTGTACAATCTCGCCATTCATGCGGGGCGAGCGGTGAGTTTCGCGAGCGGCGCCTTCGTGGGACGCGCGCCGTTGCCTCCCGGTGCGGACGCGCACGTGTTTTCGAACGACCCAATCACGCTTCCATTGACGTATTTGACGGAGATTGGTGCCTTAGGAGCGCACACGATTCTCTACACAACGGCGGATTCCGTGGTGTTGACGCCCAACGTTGGCACGGTGTTGGAAAACACGGTCGGAGGCGCCATGATGTCCTCGTCGGGGATGTCGTGGGAACAAATCTTCGACATAGTCGCGTTGCCCGGGTTGGTCATCGTGCCTCTCGTGTTGCTTACGATCAGCGATCCTGGGCGCACGGCGGAGGGATCTCGATCGCAGCGAAGAGCCAAGAGGGCGAAGAAGAAGTCTGCAGATCGCGAAGAGAAGAGGGGTGTCTTTTCTTCGCTCACGGGTTGTTTCAAGAGTGATTCTTTCAAAAAGATAACGATGGCGGCGACATTAGCCGACGTCGCGGGTTGGTCAATGATTGCTTTTCAGGCTGCGTTTTACGAACGCGTCTTTTCTCTGACGCCTCAAGAGTACGATCCTCTGTTGGCGCTTGTGATTCCCGTCGCGGGCGTCACGGGGGGCTTGGGCGGTGGTTGGATCTGCGATAAACTCCAATCAACCGCACCGAACGCGCAACGATTGTTCATCTCTAGCATGACATTCTTAGCGGGGCCTTTGCTAGCGGCCTCTCTTCTCGCAGATGACTACAAGACGTCTCTGCTGTTTCTCTTTCCCGGGATGGTGGCGGCGGAAATTTTCCGTTCGCCTACCGCTGTCATGACGCGAGAAGCGCTTCCTGGAACGCCATCGGTGGCGGCCGCCGCGCATCTCGCTGTACGCAATATGGTCGCAGGAGTCGGTCCACTCGCCGTGGCTTTCCTCGCGTCCAAGTACGACCTACAACACGCAATGTTGTTTGCTCCAGTATTTTACGCCTTCGCCGGCGTCGCCTATTTTGACGCCATCGGCACGCTCACCGAAGAGAAAGAACGAATAGCCGCGGCTGAGCAGCGGTGAGGAGGCGTTCCGTAATATCATCTCATTACTTAATGCGCATAACTACTACAAGTTGTAATACTATCCAGCAGGTACAAGTCACTAGTCGAGTCGCGAGGTCACGACGCGTGTATGATGGGCGTAATCGCTTGAGTCGAATCTCGCAAGACGGTCGGCACCGGCGACGACAAACCATCCGATCTTTCTCCAGAAAACGCGTCCTCTGCGCAAACGATCACGACGCGCACGAATCCGTCGTATTCTACTCGAAGACTCACGTGCACATCTCGTTCAGAGCTTTGGCCGCCGAAGAAACCATTCGGAAGCGCGGGATGGTATCGCACCGTCGGTGGCGTGCCGCACGTCAGCTGCACGTCGGACACCGGTGTTTCTAGCGCCGGGAAGACTATGGATGCTAATTTTCGCGCCTGGAGTACGACCACACTGATGTTATCTCTGCTCTGCCTGACTCTGGCGAGGGAAACTAATTTATTCGCCACTCTCCGCTTTCGTATCGGCGAAGGCGAGGACGACATCACGCCCACTGGCACCGCTCGCATGGTCTCACTGGCCGCTCTGCTATCCATGACGTCGGTCAAACCATCCGAGCACAGTATGAGGGAATCGATCGCGTCTAAATCAACCACGGAAACCTCGGGTTCGGCGGATAAAAAATACTTGATGCCGGCGTTACCGAACGCTCGAGAGACGGCGAGTATGCCTCCCGTCCGCACCATCCCGTCCCGTCCTCGCTTCACGAATCCACCGTCCCGCACAATCTTCTCCTTTTCCTCCGGCACGCTCGGTCGTTGATCTTTCGACTCAAACACCACTCGTCCTCGATCGTCCAGCGCCGTCGCGCGCGAATCGCCCACGTTGGCCACGTACACTCTCGGCGGCATGATGAGCGCCATGATCGCCGTCGATCCCGCCCCCGGATTCCCATACACCCCATTCATCCTCCCCGGATTCTCTTCGCACACCTCACCGTCCACACGCCTGAACGCGCGTCGCAACGCCTCGGGCGGGTCGCGCGCCAACGTCTCCTCCTCCAATACCTCCCTCGCCAACCGTCTGCTCAAATGCGCGCTCACCGCGTCTCCACCGTGTCCATCGTACACAGCCACCACGAACGCATTCTTCTCTTCATCCAACACCGCGCACCATCGATCCTCCATGTGCGGTCGCCCCCCGCGCACCGCGCACGCGTCAAACGTGAACCCGTACCCATTCAAACCGAGCGTCTCATTCGGCGCGCAATTCTCCACGACGCCGTACTCGAGGGAGACGCTCTGACGCCGCGTCGAGTCCATGCGTACCCCTTCACGCGCGCGTCCTCCCTCGACGCTCCACACGTCGCCGCGCGTCGTCGCGAGGTCACTTTTCCGACGCACTTTTTCGTCGCTCGAGGTAGCGCTCGTACGCCTCCAACTGCTTCGCCTTGTAGTCGCGCTCGAGCTCGTTTTGGACGTGGAACCCGAGCGCGGCGCCGATGAGGGAGAAGGCGACGACGCGGACGATGGACGGCGGGCGCGAGGGATCGACCATGCGCGCGCGGACGTCTGGGGTGGTCGCGGTGACGATGACGGTGGGTGCTGATTTTGAACCGACGACGCGCGCGAAGACAGACGGGTGAACGGTTTCGCGCGCGCGTCTTCGATCGATGACGCCGACGAGGCGTGCGTGCGATACAGATACAACGTGGTGGGTACTATACATAATGTCTAGGACGACGCGGCGTCGCGCGCGGCGACGAGGGCGTTGACCTCGTCGACGAGACGTCTGTGCGCGTCGCACGGGAGCCCCTGCGCCTCGGCGCACCGCACGACGTACCCGTTGAGACTGTCGATTTCAAGCCTGGCACCGGCGTCGAAATCGAGTTTCGTCGATGGGAAGTGATCTCTGTACGTCGCCAATCCCTCGAAGACGATGTCGCGGAAATTGTCGGGAGCGAGCGCGAATCCCGCGGCGTGCGGTTTTCGCAAGACGACGACCATCTCGTCGTACAGCGTCTCCATGCGCTCGCGGTGACGCCGCAAGAGTCCGTCGCAGTTACAGTCACCGACGATGGCGAGTAAATTTGCGACACCGTTGATGAAAAACTTACGAATGAGTAGATATTCGAATTCATCCGTCGCTTCGCTCGCCACGCCGCACGTCGCGAGCGTCTTCTCGGCCGCGCGTCCGCCCTCCGTGTCGGGCAACACCCACGGCTTGTCTTCGTTTTTCACGTGAATGTCGTACCCACACCCCACGCCGGGCGTCTTGACGATGTCCCACGATTGCGGCATCACCGCCCTCGTGGATTTCATCGCGTCGAACGGCGAGTCCACGATCCCGTTGTGCGCCAAGACGACGCGATCAAACGTCACGCCGGCGTCGTCCATCTCGCGCTTCACCGCCGACAACGCGTACGTCTTCACGCACACGAAGACGACGTCAAAGTGGCGGTGTTTCCTCCCGACCGACCCCTCCTCCGTTGTCTCCTCCTCCTCTAATTCATCGTATCTCGACACGACGATCGCCCCCGCGTCGAGCGCGACGGCGCGCGCCGCGACGCGCGTCTCGTCGTCGTCGCCGCGCGCCGCGCGTCTCGCCGACGTCTTCATCACCACCGTCTCCATCTCCCCTCCTCGACGCAACGCGCGCGCGAGGTACGCCCCGACGCGTCCACCACCGACGACGAGCGCGCGCGAGGGTGACGCCGTCTCGTCACCCTCGCGCGCGTCGTCTCGGCGCGACGCGCGCGCGATCGTCGTCGACATGCGTTTTCCTCCTCGATGAAGATTTCGTGGACGATGCCGATGCCGATGACGGTGACGATCGCGCGTCGTCGTCGTCGTCGTCGTCACACGCGCGCGGTACGATGTCGTCGTCGTCGTCGTCGTCGTCGTCGTCGTCGTCGTCGTCGTCGTCGCGCGTGCGTCTCCGGCGCGAACGCGCGCCGCGTGACGACTGTCTGTGTGTGTCCCGCGACGAGCGGGAGATGGCTTTCGGATTGCGTGGAATACGTCAGTCAAAAAATAAAATCCCGCGATATACCGTCTCGTGTAACATACGGACGAATGGCACATACGTAGTATTCGTGAACGCATACATTGTCGACGATGGACGTGTAGGATAAACACAAGGCATCGGACGCGCGGACGCCCCGTCACGCCGCCGATCCGTCGCCGACGCGCGCGAGACGAGGCGACGCGCGTCGACGCGCGACGATCGATCGATCGAACGAACGACGACGCCGATGATGACGCAGACGACGACCTCGACGCTCGCGCTTCGCGCCGCGCTCGCGGGGACGCGACCGACGAACGGACGCGTCGGTGGTGGCGCGCGCGCGCGACCGAGACGGATGACGACCACGGCGAGCATTCGCGCGACGGAGAAGCCGCAGGGACAAGGTGCGCGCGCGTAAAGGCGCGAGAGTCGCGCGTGAGATGTTGAGCGATGCGCTCGCGCGCTCGAGGGCGCGATGGTGTCGTCGTGAGACGCGCGAGGATGCGAACGAAGATGCGAGATGCGGATAGGGTGCGAGGGGGCGCGGCGGGACGCGAGACGCGAGAGACGACGACCGCGACGATCGCGCGCGCGATCGGCCGATGACTGACGATGGAACGCGCGATGTTTCATCTCTTCGCGCGCAGTGTTTCGTAAACCGGTCGAGTCTCGATCGGCGATTCGCATGGGCATCCCGTCCAAGGGACGCATGGCGGAGGACACGCAGGCGTTGTTGAAGACGTGTCAGCTTCCGGTGAAGAAACTCAACCCGAGACAGTACGCGGCGGAGATTCCGAGCGTGCCGGGCATGGAGGTGTGGTTTCAGCGCGCGACGGACGTGGTGCGGAAGATTGTGTCCGGAGATATCGATATCGGTATCGTCGGATACGACATGTTGGCGGAGATCGCGTACGGCAACGACGACATCGTCATCGTGCACGACGCGCTCGGATTCGGAGGGTGCCATCTGTCGGTGGCGATCCCGCAGGCGTGGGACGAGATTAACAGTATGCGTGAGTTGATGGCGCTCCCGAAGTGGGGACCGTCGCGACCGTTGCGAGTCGTCACCGCGTATCCGAACGTGGCGGAGCAATTCTTCAAGGATATCGGGTTCGACTTCGTGGAAATTTCCACCGCGGACGGGGCGTTGGAGGCTGCCCCGGCGATGGGGGCCGCCGATTGCATCCTCGACTTGGTGAGTAGCGGTACGACGCTCAGAGAGAACAATTTGAAGGAGATTGAGGGTGGTCGTGTGCTCGACAGTCAAGGGGTTTTGGTGGCGTCGAGAGAGGCTTTGTTGAAGCGCGAAGGTTTGTTAGAGATTGTTCACGAACTTCTCGAGCGTCTCGAGGCTCACTTGCGCGCTGATAGTTTGTTCATGGTGACGGCGAACGTCCGCGGAGAGTCCGCGGAGGCTGTCGCGGCCAAGCTCAACGAAGCGGCCACGTTGCGAGGTTTGCAAGGTCCGACCATCGCTCCGGTGTACACCCCGCAACCCGACGGTAGCGGCAAGGCTGGCGACTACTTCGCGGTTTCCGTGGCTGTTCCGCAGTCGCGCATTTATGAGAGTGTGAAGAAGTTGCGCGGGATGGGAGGTAGCGGTGTCTTGACGTTCCCGCTCACGTACGTCTTCGACGAGGAACCGCCGCGCTGGAACGCGCTCATGGCCAACCTCGGCCTCGACGCGTCCAAGTACGAACACCTCAAGGTTATGTAGACTTCGCGCACCCACCTCCTCTGCTCGTCCTGTCGTGACATTCTCGTTCTTTAGACAGAAGGACAGCGTTTGCAATGATAGAAAATCACATTTGTTCAACTCATGCGTCGCATCGGTTCGTATGTATTTCTTCGCGCTCGACGCTCGCGACTCTATGCGAGGGGTCGCAGGGGGTTCACTGTAACTGATTCCTATGAACAACGTAAGTTTCTATTACCTACGTGCGTCAGACGACGGTGAACTTAAAGAAACAACGGTCGCTCGCGACGCCGACACTCTCGACGTCCGGGCTCCCGTTCACACCCTTCCAGGTCTCGCCTCGCCTCCTCCGCGCCAAGAGAGCGACCAACGTTGATCAGATTCCACCTCAACCGGACACTCTGACCCTCCAACCTCGAACGCGAACGAAGTCTGAGTGTTTATCGGGACTTTCTCGTGGGCGTACGGGACGAGCGTCGCGGGCTCGCGATGCCCTTGGAAGAGGTTTTCTTGGCCGGAGCGCGCTTCGCCTTGGAGGACGTCTTCTTCGCCGGGGCGGCCTTCTTGGCCGGCGCCTTGGCCGGTGCCGGGGACGCCTTCTTGGACGAGGACTTCTTTGTCGGCGCGCGCTTGGTCGCGCGAGTGGGCGCCGGCGCAGCCTCGAGCGCCTTAGTCGTCGGCTTGCGGTCGCGCTTCGGTCTACCACCCGCCGAGCTCTTGCCCGACAAGAGCGACGCGACAATCAGCAACACCTGCACGACGATGCCGAGCGCCAGGATACCGACGGTCACCCCCGCGACGAGCGCGATCGGGGAATCCATTTTCGTGAGTGCTTGCTTGGCGGCGGCCTTCATCTTGCGTACGTCTCTCTGCGCACGCGAAACGCGCGTCCGCCGGCGCGGCGCGCTCGCCTCGTCAGTCGTGTCGTCCTCTCACCCACCCCGCGCGCGTCGTTCACGTCGCCATCCCCCGTTTGACGACGTCCGCGTCCTCGACGTCGTCCACACCGCGTCATCCACCGACGCCACCACCGTCGCGCGCGCGCGCGTCCCACGTCGCGCGCCGACGCGGCTGCCTCTGTAAAAAAAGCCGTTTGAACGATGGCGTTTTTTTCAAAAATCACCCCGCGCGCATTCGCCCCCTCCCCCGTCGCCGCG
>Ga0181576_10000083_pt1 | contig 59072 bp, 45 predicted proteins | sample 101ome_22_FD_132464 | JGI IMG/M metagenome (GOLD analysis project Ga0181576, IMG submission 132464) | Coastal salt marsh microbial communities from the Groves Creek Marsh, Skidaway Island, Georgia - 101412BT metaG (megahit assembly) | ecosystem: Environmental > Aquatic > Marine > Intertidal... | reverse complement strand
TGGGACGCGGGCGACCCGAGGGCGCGAGGAGGATGCTCGCCCGCCTCGGTGTGCCGCGCGCGCAGCGGCGGCGGCGGCGGCTCTCTCTCTCTCGCGCGCGCGCGTGATGATGCGTGATTATGATTACAAGATCGTTCGAGAACGATCGGTGGACGTTTGTTGAATATATTGTTATTGTTGTTATGTCGATAACGACCACGAGCCGGTGATGGAACCGACTTTTTTAGAAAAGTACAAGAGCGGGACGCTGAACGAGGCGGAGGACGTCGGAAGCGGCACGGCGCACGTTCCGAGTTTTTGTCCGGTTCGACTGTCCACGACGGAGATGATGCCGACGAATTCTTTGAAAGCGTCCATACCCAATCGTTCGGCGCGCGCTTCCGAGTCCGAATCGGGTTCGGTGACGCTCGCAGTCTTCATCTTTTTACGTTCGTCCTCGGTGAGCAGGGCGAAACGCGTCTGCGATTTTTCTTGGGCGATTCGAACTTGCTCGTCCGAAGCGTCGTAACCGACGAGCGTGGACGGGAGATTTTGCGGAGGGAAATCGTATATGCCGGTCTCGTTCGGTTGATTGCCGTCGCGCGCGATGTGCGTGGAGCTGACCTCTCTCGCCACCGGAAGCACGATGCGCGTGTGAGGAACAAACAGGTGGACGTACACGGACGATCCGACGTTGTTTCCAATCTCTTCTTCGGTGTACGTGCGAGTCACCTGAAGCGTCGTGAGCTTTAACGTCGCTCGCGGGAGAGACTTGACGTGCGGAAGCGATCTGAGGTGCACTCGGAAGCGAGCGTAGACCGGGGCGTGGTCCGACGTCAAGACGTCGTGGCGGGCGCCGTACTCGATCTCGTCGATGGAACTCTTCGCACCAGCCAGAGAGTGCACGAGCACGCGATCGCACCACGATGGCACACGTTTCGCGTTGTAGTACTCGCTCGTTCCGGGTTGAGCGTAACTGCTCTCTTGCGCCGTCGTCGCCTGTGCGGAGCACAAGCCCTTGGATTTCTCGCTCTTGTTGCTGGCGCGTTTGAACGTCGGAAAGAAACTCAACGGCATCTCTCGAAAGTTGGACAGCACCTTACCCTCTCGAATCGATCTCTTCAATTGATCCGCTTTGCTCAATTCCGTGAATCGTTGTTGACCGACGGACTCTATGATGGCTGCGCGTCCGATTTGGAAGGGCGACGCGTCGACGACTTCGTTTTCGTTGTCGCTGTCGTCCTCCCCCGCGCCGGGCGTCGCGGACGGTCTGTCCGCGGGAAATTTACTCAAGGGCACGCTCTCGACGTCGTACTTCTCGCGAGTTGGCTTACTCTCGCTCTCGCTCTTCTTGTTCCAGTGCGTGTCCCACTCATCGCCGACGACTTGACCCGGATCAAGACGGTAGTTGAGATCTCCAAAGAAGAAGACGTGACTCGTCGAGTCCAACAACTCTGGCACTTGATTTCTTCTCGGCGCGTATCCGCTTCCGATCTTCGCCCCCGTCGCGGTCCCGAACGCGTTGGACGTTTTCGTCACGGCGCCTTTAAACTTTCTCAACACCTCGTTTCCAGTATCGAAAAACGTCGCGTTGATATCCTTGACGACGGGGAGCGCGCACGCCGGTCGCAGTTGACAGTCGCCCCACGCGCCGTTGAAGATTTCCAGCACCATGTCGTTGCGAGCCTGAAGAAACTTTGGTTGTTCGTGCGCGGCGAGGTGACACGACACGAAGGCGATCGTCTCGCCGTTGTCCAGCTCGATGTGCACGACTATTCCCCCCTTGTTTCCGACGAGATTTCCTAAACCCGTCGCCTTGGAGCCAACCTTGACGCTCTGAATGCGCGATACGAGTCTCTTCTTCACGAAGACAGCCAATCGCATCTGTAGCAACATTTCGCTCTGTAACAGTACGTACTCCGCCCCCACCGCGGCGCTCAAGAAATCAAACCAATGCATTCTCACTTTAATCTCCTGCACCAACCGCTTGCTCGTGTACCACCCGGTGAACATGCCGCACATGGCGCCCGGAACGTATCCCATCACGCCTCCCGCCATCGCCCCGCCCATCATCATCCCCAATCGCGTCCACTTGGTGGAGTGCACGAATCCTCTCTTAAACCTCGACGCGTACGGCGCGGCGTCTCCGCACGCCGCGCTCACCGCCGACGGTTTCGTCGTCTTTTTCGTCTTGACGTAACTCGCCTCTTGCGCCCCGACGGCTATCACGTCCGACCCTCTCGCGCTCTTCAACCATCCACTCGCCGCCTCGCTCGTCGGTGCTTTATTCCCAACGTTCCACGTCGACACGTACACATCCAACGACCGCTTATCCCCGCTCTTCGGCGCTCGAAAACTCTTCGTGGCGTACAAGAATTTCGACGCCGCCGCGCTCGTTCCCACATCCTCCTCGCCGTCGCTCTCCCCGCCGTCCGCCGTCGCCGTCGCCGTCGTCGAGCGCGTCTGAAACGTCACCACGCGCGACGCCGTTCCCTCCGTCGTCACTCGATCGCCGCCCTCGACGTCGTCCACCACCGCCACCGCCTCGTCGTCACCGCGCGCATTCTTCCCATAATCATGCGCGTCGAGCGCATTCGTCGTCCCCGTCATCGTCCCCACCGACCGTCTCTCTCTCTCTCACGCGCGCACACACACGAACGACGTCGAGACGACTTCGAGACGATCGACGACGTTTGGGCGCGCGCACGTCTCGCTCCGCGCGCGCACGCCCGTGTGACGATCGATCGCGCGCGCGCCCGAACGTGCGCGCGCTCTCCGCTCCGAATGTCCGACTGTATACGACGAATAAAAAAATAAATGATCGTACACACATACGTACAGTATGTATGAAAAGGCCTACATCCTGTATACGGACGAACGCTTGACGATGGATGGATGACGCGCGCGAGGGAACGACGGGACGACGGAGAGGTGACGGGACGCGCACGACGCGACGCGAGGCGAGAGAGGACGACGGACGGACGGACGGACGGACGGACGGACGGACGAGGAGCGCGGCGTCGAGCGCGGACGACGGTGTGCGAGGAAAAGGTCCGAGTCATCTGTCTTCGCGTGCGCGTGTCTCGTGCGTGTTTTGTTTTATCCGTGGGGACGCGATGACGACGACGACGACGTCGGCGTCGGTGCCGGGGGTGAGACGATCGGGGGTTCGACCGAGACCGAGCGGTGGTCGCGCGCGATGTCGCGCGCATCGCGCGCCCACCGTCGTCGCGCTCGCGCGCGCGGGTGGTGGGGACGGGGACGCCGGGGAGGAGGCGGAGGGTGGGAAAAACTTTTTGGGACGCACGGGGAAGCGCACGGGGGACGCCGAGTCCATCGCGAAAGAGTACGAGGAGAAGGAGGCGGAGGTGCTCAGAGCGAACGCTGGGATGCAATATGAGTTCGGGAAGCCGCAATCGCCCAAGGAGACGTGGGAACCGTTCGCGAGAGAGGCGAGAGTGGGATTGGTGGAGGAGTATCGACGAGGCGCCGAGGGCGACGCCGTGGCGGCGTCTCTGCACTTGGCGGTGGAGGATGATGCGTTTGAGGGACGAACGAGCGTGTGTTTGCCGAGGGAGGCGTATTTTAAGCGCGTGGATAAGCTCGTGAACGAGTTTGTGCAGAGAGATTTATCGTACATGAGCGACGAGGAAAAGGCGGACGGCGACGCCATGATCGCCGCCGTCGAGCGGTTTCTCTTCGAAGAGCAGCAGTACCGCACGCCGACGGGTTGGAGAGAGGCGTTTTCGCCGTACAGAACGTATTTCCATAACGTGATAGCGCAAAAGGTTGGGATTCCCGCCACTCTCGCGGCGATTTACATCGGTTTCCTCGCGAGATTAAAGCAACGCGGAGAGTTGGACGCGTGCGGCGACATCAACGTGGCGCTTCGCGTGCGGCGAGGCGCGGATCCTACGCCACGACGACCGCGCGGGATCAAGGCTTTGGATCCGGTTCCGGACGGATCCATCGTGTGCACGGCGGACATGGTCGTACGCATGCAGCTCATGGCTTTAAAACGCGCCTTTTGGCCGTGGGAGTGGGACGACTCGCGCGATTCCGGCTTTCTCCTCGCCGTCGAAGCCGCGGCGTACGGCAAAGACGACCGCATGAACACCGCCGCGGGCGTCGTCGGGATCATTCAACCCTCCGGTAGACCTTTCGGCAATCTCCCCATGGCCCTCTTAGTCACCGAACGCCTCGCCGAGCTCGACGGTAACGTCGGTTACCAACAGCGAGATATGGCCATTCTCCTCTACCACGGCGGCTATCGCCGAGACGCCCTCGACGCCCTCGTCGCCTTCAACAACTGGCGCGCGACGACCAAACTCGCCAGCGTCGAGGTCGACGACAACACCTCCACCGACATTCCTCAGCCCGAATTCGCGTGGGAATCGGGAGATCCAGTCACCGCCGCCCGCCTCGCCCTCCGCGAGGACGAAGCCTTGGCCAAGGTCGTGCTCGAGCTCAACCGCGACCTTCTCGAGCGTCAATTCGACATCTAGCCCTTGACATCTCGCGACGTCTCGCAATTCAACGCACCGCGTCACTCCGTCACTCACTCAATCACGCACGCACACGCATTCGCTCACTCGCTCGTTCGTTTCCACACGCATCTCTCTCCACCGTCTCGCGCCGCCGCCGCCGCCCGACCGCGGGAAAAATATCCCCGTCAGCAATTCATGAATGATTGATTGCGACAGTCGACGACGACGCTCGTCTCCCGTCTCCCGAGATGTGCGTCGCCTTCATCGCGCTCAGCGAACGATCGCCCGTGAAACTCCTCGTCGCCTTCAATCGAGACGAGGATTACGCTCGACCGACGCGCGCGGCGCGCGTGTGGGACGACGGTGAGCTCGAGCTCGCGAACGGTCGTGATGATTGTGACGGCGACGACGACGGCACGACGTCGAGGTCGGTGCGAATCGTGGGATGTCGAGACGAAAAGTGCGGAGGGACGTGGTTGGCGTTGTGCGCGAGCACGGGGAAGTGGGCGCTGTTGACGAACGCGTGTGGGTTGGGACAGACGGGGGCGAGCTCGAGCTCGAGCGGCGGCGGCGGAGCGGCGCGGTCAAGAGGCGCGTTGGTGACGAATTATTTGAAGGATCCGACGATGTCGGGAGAGAAGTACGCGTCGGAGGTGTTCGAGGAGAGGTTTAAGTACGATGGATTCAATCTGATCGTCGGTGACGCGAGGACGACGCACGCGCACTGGGTGGGGAATCGAGGCGAGGCGAACGCGCGCACGCCGCAGCGATTGGAGCCCGGGCGCGTGTACGGATTGGCGAACGAGGTTTTAGATTCTCCCTGGCCGAAAGTGACGCGAGGTAAGGCGAAAATGGAGTCCATCATGCGTGAATTCTCAAAGTACGACGTGGACGAGCTTCCCGCGCTCGCACTCGAGGAGCGAGTGCTTCGAGAGGTGCTCCACGCGCCGCTCGACGCGGCGCCGCCCAGACGCCTGCGACGGCCCGCGACGCCTCCTCGCGAGGAAACGTCTCGAGACCCGACGGTAACGGTGCGATTTGAACATTCTATCGCACACGCGTCGTCGGACGACCTCCACGATGAATTCGAGGTGGACATAGACGAGGACGACGAAGAAACCGTCGAGCTCGTCGTCGAACAGGTGGAGGCGCACGAGAGCGAGTGCTCCTTCGTCCGTCCCGGCGAACTCCCCGGCCGTCCCAACTGCGGTACTCGCACGAGTCAAGTCATCATCATCTCCACCGACGGCCGGTGTCGCTGGCGCGAGCACCACTTCCACCCGTCCACGTCCAACCGAGGCCACCGCCGTCCCAGCGTCTCGGCGTCGACGTCCGGAGGCGCGAGCGCGAACGCCCGGTCTCGCGCCGCCGCCTCGCTTCCGGACGTCGTTCTCACCGAGCCCGCCGTTGTGCACGCCTTTCGCGTGCCCACGCGCGCTCGAGAGTCCACTCCGATCGCGTGAGCGACTCGCGTTCGGGTCCCGCGCGCCTCGCGCCGTTCCTTGGTTCGCGACCCTCCGTCGGCGGCACGGGGCCTCCTTCCCCGAGGGGGGGGGGGCGCGTCGTTCGAGCCTCGAACCGTCGTACGACCCGCGCGCGTGTTAGGAGCCGGTCTCGCGCGCGTGTGAGATCTCGACGCGATGAGTGTCGTCGTCGCGAGCGTCTCGCGAGCGCGCGGGGTGGGTGTGAACGTCGATGGACGACGCGCGGCGGCCGGGACGGTTGGGAAAAGCGCGCGTCGAGGCGGGGGCGCGCCATGCCGCGCGGGGGTTCGAACGCCCGCGAAAACGACGTCGTTCGATCCCGAGACTGCGTTAGAACACGCGAGGATGGATGAAGGGATGTTCGGGAGAGGATTGTTCGCCACGGGGACGGGAGAGGTGTTGGCGAGGATGCCCGTGAACGCGCTGTGTTGCGCGCCGGCGGCGACGGGGGAGGGGCCGGCGTTCGACGCGGCGGAGGGGTCGGTGCGGGCGGTGTACGAGCGAGGGTGGTCCGAACACTTTGGTGCGGACGCGATAATGCCGAGCGCGATCGTTGACTTTGTCGTGCGCGCGCCGTTCGCCAAGGATGTGCGATTGACGGCGGCGTTGGCGTGGGCGACGACGCACGTTCCGGCGTGGAGAGAGTACGGCGAACGCGTCGTACCGGCAGAATTTGATTGCATGTATCTCGCGAACGAGGAGGAGTTGGAAGCTTTGCAAGACGCAGAGATTCGTGTCATGGCGGAGCGATCAAAGGCTGGATACGAGGCGACGTGGAACGCAGCCATGGAGGCGTTTCCCGAGGTGAAGGCGGCGCTCGGCGACGTCGACGACAAACGCGTGGCGTGGTGTCGTTCGTGGGTGCACACGCGCGCCATCAGTGGGAAATTAGGCGACCATGACTGCGCCTTCTTAGCACCGACGATTGATTTAGCGAATCATCGCGTGGAATCCACCGCCAAGTACGGCGTGAGCGAAGACGGCTCGCATTTCGAGCTCACGTGGAACGAAGACGCCCCCGAGGGCGCCGACCCTCGCGCCGACGCCGAGGTGTTCATCTCGTACGGCGATCGCATGAACAACGCGCTGTTGATGCTTCACTACGGATTCATGGACGATAATAACCGTAACGAGCGCTTACCGATGGAAATCATCGCCCCCGGCGCGCGTCGAGTCCACGCGTCTCGCGTCGTCGACGCGTGCAAGGCGCTCGAAGACGCCGGAGACGCCGAAGCCGCCCTCGCCGGTTCCAATCTCCTCATGCTCGCCGCTCGAGGTCCTCCACCGGGCGTCGACGCTCCTCCACCCCCAGAGACCGACCCAGCCGTCGTCCAAGCCATGCGCGATGTCGTGACTCAAAGTCTCGCGGCGCGTCCCACCTCTCTCGCCGAGGACGTCGCGCTCCTCGCCGACGCCGACGCCGTCGCCGCCATGTCCCCGAGGACCCACCTCGCCGTGCGATACCGCCTCGCTCAAAAGAAAATGATGCTCGCGTTCGATCGTTTCTTAACCGTCCTCGCGTGAGCGCGCGTTGTAACAACAAAGACGAGCGTAAAGTCTAAAAATACCTCCTCGGAGTCCTCACTCGAAGACTCGGGACGACACGACCGCCATGTTGGACGAGGGCGCGCGTCTCTCCTTTACCGCGGAGTGGATCGATCCGGTGCAGGACTACGCGTATAAGTTTACGCTTCGGTATTACGTCGACGATGGAGACGTCGAATTGGTGCGCGCGTCGTCGTCGAGAACGTCGGGACGCGATGGATTTTTTGATTTTTTCATTTGAAGAGCGAGCCGCCCGCGCGGGACGGCGACTGACGAGCGAACGCGCGCGCGAACGCAGATCGAGGATAAGCGAAAGAGAGTGTACCTTCGAAAGTGTGCGCCGCAGAGACCGATATCGGTGAGTGATTTATACGTCGGGGCGACGGTGACGGTGTACTCGCGGCGGTTGACGGTCACGGGATTCGCCGACGAAAAGACGAGTCGAGCGATTCAAGAAAAGCGAGAGGAGGCGTTCGTCATGGTGCTGGGACGGGACGCGTCGAGGGTCGGAAGATGTGTGGCGGCGATGCAAGGGGCGGGGATGACGATCGTGGACGTGCGAACGGTGAGGTTTGAGAGCTCGAGGGCGGAGGAGTTGGAGACGGCGCTGCCGCGAAGCGCTCGAGCGCTCTTAGCGGGGACTGCGTGCGCGATACGAGCGCACGGAAGAGAGGCAAACGCGGAGTTAGAGCGATTATTCGGTGATACAGACATCGTGCGATCTCTGGACGAGGAGCACGCGCGCGCGTTGAATGAATTGGTGACGAGTTCGCGCGCAGCGAGGACGAATTCGGAGCGCTCCACGTTGGTGCTCGTCAAACCGAGCGGCATGGCGCACTTGGGAGCGATCTTGGACGTTTTGATAGAAAAGAGGGGGTTAGAATTGGTACAGGCGCGAACGATGGCGCTCACGAGGGCGGAGGCGGAGTCTTTTTATGCCGTGTACGTCGACGTTTTGGACAAGGAAGAGGTTCGACTCATGGTGGAGGAACTCTCGAGCGGGACGTGCGTCGCGTTACAGTTGACTCGTTTCGATTCCCCAGAAACCCTCGTGGACGACGTGAGAGAGTTCGTCGGACCGAGAGATCCCGAGATCGCGCGAACGATTCGACCGGAATCCCTTCGCGCGCGTTTCGGTGAAGACAAACAGCGCAACGCGGTGCACTGCGTCGATTTGCCCGAAGACGGTCCTCTCGAGGTTGACTTTTTTTTCAACCTGAGCCATCGACACACGATCGCGGCGTGAGAAACGATGTAATACGAATGATAGAAAAGATAGGGCGCACGCAAACGAGCGAACACACGAGTGAATGATGGCGATTCGTCGTAGAATTACGGTTACAAGCGTCTCGCCGCTGTCGTTCGTTTAGGCTATACTTTGCGCGCCTCGCGCCTCGTTCATACGTCGCTCTCTCGCACCCACCTCTAGTTCTTCTAATGATCGATCACACGCAGCGCGTGGAATTAGACATCGATCACTTGAAGGCCCGGCGGCAAGGACTGCTTGAGCTTGTTCGCCTTGTCGGAGTCCGCCACGCAGAGCGTGTACAAGTACTTGGAGCAGCGCACCTTGAACTTGGTCACGCCCGACGTCTTCTTGATCTTGACGGATCGCGCATCCTTGCGGCGCGCGGTGTGCAAGAAGTCCTTAATTTCGCTAATTTGCTTCGGCTGCGTCGGCGTAAAACACACATCCCATCGTCAGTCACCTCCATCCACCACCATCATCATCATCGTCCCCCCCCGCGCGCGCGATGACCCTAACCACGCCCACGTCCTCGTCCACCCGTTCGCGTCCACCCGTTCGCGTCGACCGAGACGCGAACCCGAGGAAACGCGCGCACGAACCGATCGATTCCATCGCGATCGATCCACCCCCCCGTCTCGATCCCGACGACGCGCGCCCTCGCCTCGCCCCCCCCCGCCCCGTCGTCGATCCGCGAAGCCCTAACGACGCGCACGACGCATCCATCCACCCGTCCCGCGTCGTCACCCCCGCGTCGTCACCCCCGCGATTCCGAACGCAGCGTTCGCGATCGACCTCCATCCCTCCCCTCGCCCGATCCACGCGCGCGCACGCACCATCGTCGTTACTCGATCAATCGAGCGCCGTGAAGAGGCGGACGTCTTCCTCGCGACGCGCGAACGCGTGAACGTCCGAGACGTCCGACCGTGTGACCACCACGTCGAGTCCGGACTCATCGACACGACCCACCCGATCTAAACGTCATATCGCTCGCATAGACTACACCCACGAATCCCGATCATCACGAATCCACAAAAATCGCACAAAAGTCGGTGTCACCGCACAACCCTAGGCGCGACTGCACACGCGCTCGGTCGACCTTCACGTCGTTTGGATTTCGACTCGTGCAGAGCAAGACGAGTTACCTTGAGTCATGAACGGTCACTAAAACCGCACCCTTCGCGCTCCGAACGAGTCGAAATCCGTCTACGGCGACCGACCGACCGATCGATGGACGATGGATGACGAAAGTGCCACCGATTCGTCTTCCGTGTGCCGGAGATGGAGGAGGCGTGAGGGCCGTGCGAGGACGACGCGGGCGTGAGAGGACGACGCGCGCGTGAGAGGACGACGAGGAGGAGGAGGAGACGACGAGGACGACGTCATCGTCGTCGTCCTCACCACCGTCGTCGTCGATCGACCGATCGATCGACCGATCGATCGATCGATCGATCGGTCGCGCGTTGACTGATTTTGATCGATTTCACGTCGATTCGTTCGAGGACGACGACCGCGATGACGGCGCGACGGCGCGAGACCACCGAGACGGAGACGACGGAGACGACGGAGACGATGACGACGGAGACGATGACGCGCGCGATGATGGTCGACGCGCACTCTCGCGCCGTCTTTTCCGCCAACGCGGACGGGTACCGATGGCGGAAATACGGTCAAAAAAACATCAAAGGGTCGAGACATCCGCGATCGTATTATCGATGCACCGAGCGCGGGTGTCCGGCGAGGAAGAAGACGGAGCTCGCGGAGACGAGAGGGCGATGGGAGGACGTTGAAGGTAAGACTCGTGTCGAGGGGTGGAGGCGTGGACGTGGGAATCCGTCGTGTCAGACGGGGACGGCGGTGTTGCGGGTGACGTACGACGGCGCGCACACGCACGGGAAGCCGACGGCGACGCGCGCGACGGAGACGACGACGGAGACGACGACGGAGACGACGACGATGATTCCGATGATGGTGACGCCGATAAAACGCGCGCGTGTGATCGAGGGTGAGGGTGAGGGGAGGACGATTCGATCGGGAGCGTCCGTGGACGCCGACGCGGAGGAGACGCCGCCGCGGAGACGAAGGGCGAAAATCGTCGTCGACGCGGAGACGCCTCCGCCGACGAAGAAACCGGTGGAGGCGAGATCGAGCGCGACGAAACCGAAGCGAACGATACCGCCGACGTCTCGACGACGACGAGGACCCGAGCGCGAGAGACGCGAGTCGTCGTGTAGCGCGGCCAAGGCGACGTTCGCGGATGCCCGGCGCGCGGCGACGAGTCCCGTCGCGCGAGACATTTTCAGCTCTTTCGACGATTACGTCGATCGCACGCGCGCGTGGGAGCAGCGTCAACACCACCACGACGAGTTACGATACGATTTCGATCCGTTCGTCGCGCGTCCGGACGTTCGCGTGCGACGCGAATTCCACGACGGCGTGTTGACTAAAATCTCCGCCGAAGACGCGCGTCGCCGCCGCCGCTCGCCGCCGCCGTCTCCCGCCTGGCCGTTCGGCGAGATGGATCTCGAGACGAGACTTCAAGAACTCACCGACGAGGTCTCCGCCGAGGAGAGACTTCCCATGTCTCCACCGCCGCCCGTCTCCCGCGCGGACGCCGACGCCCGGAACCGCCGTCGCGGCGAGCGGCGTCCGCCCGCCCTCTGCGTGGCGCGAGACGTCGCGCCCCCGCCGCCGTCCGCCGCCGTCCGCCTCGCGTCCCCTCGCGCGTCCGACTCTTGGTTCGGCGGGTACCTCCGCTCGCCCTCCATCATCGACGCCATCGTCGCCGGTTCACCGCTTCTCGCCTCTTTCACGAGAAACGTTCGTTCGTGGTGCGAATCGCCCTCCTTCGCCGCCCTCTCGCCGCTCCCGCGCGGCGTCCTCGACGGCTTCGCGCGACACTCCGGCGACGCCTCGGGTCACTTCTGTTGACGGCGGTCGACAGATACACACACATCGCTCGCTCGCTCGCTCGCTCGCTCGCTCGCTCGCACGCTCGCTCGCACGCAGAAGACGTAGGAGACATTGTCCACCATCGCGCTCCTCGACGCGTCGTCGCCGCCTCGTCCCGTCCCCACCAATCTGTCACTCGCGCTGCACTCGTCGACGACCGATCGCGCATGGCGCTTCGAAAAGTCGGGGAGACCCCGCTCGAGCGCGCGCGGCGCGTGGCGATCACCGAGGCGGAAAAACTCGAGGCGCAGCGAGACGCCGAGGCGCGCGCCGCGTTCGAGGCGACGTTTAAACGCGCGGGAAAGTACCCGGCGCGTCTGCCGCCGGTGGGCCAGAGACTCGGACGACCGGACGACGAGGCGAGCGAGCGTCGACCGCCGGAGGCGTTGGCGCGAGAGGTGTTGGAGAACATCGGTGAGGATGGTGATGGGGCGGCGGGTGACGAGGCGCGACGGACGACGTCTGGGTTCGGGGCGGGGACGACGGATCCCGTGCGCTCGACGGCGAACGGCGCGGGCGTGGGCGGCGGCGCGGCGGGGAAAGAGAGCGCGTTCACGGTGGTGTCGAGAGATGGAGAGGATAAACGCGTGCACAGAGGTGGAGAGAGAGTGGAATTTCGGGTGAAGAGGAAATCGGACGATGAAGTGGTGGCGAGTGGAACGGGGAAAGATTGGAACGACGGGACGTACGGGTGCGCGTACGCGGTGGACGCGAGAGGGGAATACGAGGTGGAGGTGACGATGAACGACGTGTCCATCCTTGGATCACCGTTTGAGGTGTTTTACAGCGCTCCGCTTGATGGACCTCTCGTGGCGAGAGGACGCGCGGGGGTGGGGCGCAGATTACCGAGCGGGGAGAAGGCGCCGTTGGGCGTGTGTCGAGACTTTTTAGTGGGCAAGTGCGACAGAGTGATTTGCAAGTTTAAGCACGACGCGCCGCCGCCTCCGCCGCCGCCGCCGTCCGGCGAGGTCGTGGACGTGCCGCCGCCGCCCGTCGTGACGGAAGAATTGAGACGAACAGTGCACGTGTCTAATTATCCCCTCGGTCTCACCATGGATCAAGTGAAGCAAGTGTTTTCGTTTTGTGGCAACATTGTCGACGCGCGCGAGGGCGGCGCCGGGAAAAACTTTGCATTTCTCGAATTTTCCACCGATAAAGAAGCCCTCGCGGCGTTAGCGCTGAACGGAATGAACGTGGGCGGACGAAACATCAGAGCGGAGTTGGCCAAGACGCCTAAACTTCTCAATCCGAGATCGTTCACGCCTCCCGTCGTCCCCGCGGCGCCGGCGGCGCAGAGCGAACGCGCAAAGGCGGCGCAGAGCGAAGCCGCCGCGCGCGCCGCCGCCATCTCCGCCCGCTTGAGCGCCAAGGGGGCGCAGGGGGACGACGTGCGATATAAACCGTATTAGAAGAGTAATCGCTTGGAGGAAACACAGCGCTTTTGACTCGAAACGAACATCTAAGAGCTAACATTACACAAAAACCGCGCTGAGCACTTCCGCTCCGGCTACTTGTCGAGTTTGTATACATCGAGCACCCAGACGAGAAGAATATTATAGAGGGCGTACACGCCGTAAAAGGCAATGTATATGTAACCCATTTTTGCCGTCAGTCTAAACTTATTGCTGCTAACGGATGCAATGTAAAAGACGAGCACCGCGAGGAGGATGAGCGCAGATGGCAAGAGTTCGTCCGTGTTGACCAAAATGTATGTCGGTTTCTGCCAAGAGAGGTAGCAGAGCCACGGAAGACCGAGTCCGAGCCAGATGTCGAAGACGTTCGATCCAACCGCGTTCGCGACGGCCATGTCGGCGTAACCATCCTTGGCGACAGAGATGGATGAAAGCGCATCCGGAATGGAAGTACCGGCGGCGAGCACCGTGGTTCCCATGACGACGGCTGGAATCTTGAGCAAACATCCAATCCTCGCGCACCACTCCACCATGAAGTGAGAGATCGCCCCGATCCAACCGATGGACAATAAAAACGACGCGATGTACCACTTTTCCCATTTCTCCTTGTGACAGGGCGGAATGGTCGCCGCGAACACGGCGTACCACGGAAGACTCAAAACCCAAATCGGTCTATCCTTCCACTCGGCGGGCATCTCCCACGGACTGCGATCGTCGTCATCATCATCGTCTTTACTGGCGTTTGCGTCTTCACCGCTCCCGTTCGCACTCTGCGCATTATTTCTGTGAGGATGATGATTCCAAGTCACGCGGTCCGTGTCTCGGCGAATCGCGCGCAGTTGACCCGGACTCAACGCTTGCAACTTTGGCCTCCCGTGGATGCCCGCCTTGAATCGCTGCGCGGCGAAACCGACGAGCATAGAACCGGTTATGGAAAGTTCTCTCGTCAGTTTATTGTCACCCTCCTTCGTCGTCGACGTCGTCGCCGAGGAAGGTTCATCGCCGCCGACAGCCTCTTCCATCTCCACGGCGGGGTCGGGTCGTCCGAGACGATGTCCGAACTTTGCGTCCAACCACTCCATGAAGAAGGCGTTCTTCCACATGAAGGCTATGTACAGGCCGTACAGACAGACGTAGATCAGACCCTCCCACCAATCTATTCTCCCGCCGTTGAACGTGGCGACGATACCGATTATGGCTGCGCAGTAAAAGCTGCAATCGCGAGTGAGCGGCTTCCAATCCAAGTCGAGCGTCTGCCCGGCGAAGATCACCGTGGTGCCTATGATGACGAGAATATTAAATACGGCGCTTCCGACGATGGTCCCGACGCCGATGGCGTTATCGGTTCCACTGTTTATCAACGACACGGCGCTCGACGCGAGCTCCGGCGCCGAAGATCCAGCCGCCATGAACGTCGCTCCGGCGACATCGTCGCTCAGACCCAAGACTTCGCAAATTTTCTCGAGCGACCCAACGAAAAAGTCATCGCACACGATGGCGATACCGATGAACAGATAGACGACACCGATGAAGTATAAGACAATACCACCCGGTAATTCCCAATTTTTCGTCGGTTTACATGTCGACGAGCTCAGGAGCGTTCTCCCGACGCCGACGCTCGCTGTCTCTCCGCCTCTCGCCCAGTCCCTCGCCGTCGCCGCGAGCGTCACGCACGCCAAGACGCCGCCCAAGATCCACACCGCGTTCCCCCTACATCACACGACCTACCGTCAGTCACACGTTCACGCTCTCCCATCGCGCATCCCACGCGCCGCACGCACGCCGACGCGCGTCCCGCGCGCGAGGACTCAATTCAACGTTCGACCGCCGATTGAATGAATGTAATGAATGAATGAATGAATGCGCGCGCGCGCGTTTCGAGAATTCACAAAGAAATCCGACGATACCACCGTCCCTCCCCATCCGCGTTCCTTGCGCTCTTTCTTCTCCACGCACCTCGACGCCCGTCTCGCGCGCGTTCGCATCGCGCGCGCCGTTCGCGCGCGCCGCGCCGTCGCGATCGCGCGTCGTCCACCGCCTCGACCCTCGCCGTCTCCGTCCATCGCGTCCGATCGATCCCGCGCGCGCGCCCGCGAGAGAGAGAGACGGCGAGAGACTCGACCGACCTCGACGCGCGATCGATTCCCGCGCGCGTCGGCGTCTACGCGCGTCGCGCGACGATTCCACCGCGCGCCCGCGATCGACGGCGCGGCGCGCTGCCACCTGTCCGATTCAGGAGACTTTTAGTTTTGGTTTTGCGCGTGTTTCGGGTGATTCGTCCCTACTTGAGTCCTATTTTGGGCATCCGATCACACGAAGATTACGATGGAAGACGACGAGGAGGAGGCACGACGGGCGATTGATGATGATGATGATGACGATGGGCGCGGACGGGAGTGGAGGACGCGCGCGGTCGACGTGCGCCTAGGCGAGCGTCGAACGAAGGCGTCGAGACACGATCGGTGGACGCGAGACTCGACGCGACGCGATCGAGATCGGTGGGGGTGATTTGATTTGATTTGAATTGAGATTTGCGACTGCGATTACGATTCGAGCGAGGGTCGAGGACGGACGCGGAGGATGATTCCGGGACACAGACCGGGGATGCCGGGACACGGGGAGGGTGTGGGACATCCAGGCGCGATGGTGGCGGCGCCGATGGCGCCGGGACCGCCGGGACCGCCGACGGGCAGCGCGCCGGGGCCGGTTACGACGCGACCGGGACAGAGGGCGTATCCGCACGTGCCGTTGCCTCAGCAGCAGTATCAACCGCCGATGGGACAGATGGCGCCTCAGATGATGCCGCCGGGGATGATACAACAACCCGTCGGAGGTGGAGCGGTGGGGATGGGGGCGATGCCGCCGGGGCCCGCGCACGCTCCGGCGCCGCAGGCGTCGCATCCGCACCGACCGATGCCAAGCGCGGCGGCGCCGAGAGCCGGAGGATCGACGTCGAGAATAGACCCGTCGCAGATTCCTCGACCGCAATACGTAAGTCATGAAGATAAGGTGACGTATAACACGAGAAGTGAGATGGATCAGGCAACGCATCCTCCGTCCGCGTGCTTGGAATACGTCGGGTGCGATTTGGGATCCGCCAATCCACGATACTTGAGGTCCACGATGAGCAGCGTGCCGAACTCGGGAGACTTGCTCTCGACGAGTGGTATGCCACTGAGCATCATGACTCGTCCACTTGCGCTACCGCATCCGGAGGAAGCGCCGATTCCCGTCATCGATAACGGCAAGACGGGTCCGATTCGATGCGGACGTTGCAAGTCGTACATGAATCCGTACATGCGTTTCGTCGACCATCTGAGATTTGAGTGCAATTTTTGTTACTTCGTCAACGAAGTTCCTCATGAATACATGTGCAATCTAGGAGCCGACGGTAAGCGCACCGATTGGACCGAGCGTCAGGAGTTGTGTCGAGGATCGGTGGAATACGTCGCCCCGCCAGAGTACATGGTGCGCCCGCCGATGACGCCGGCGTACTTGTTCTTGATCGAGGTCACCGCTCAAGCCATTCAGAGTGGGGTCACGACGAGCGCGTGCGAAGTTATCGCTCGCACGTTGGACAATTTACCTGAGGATGCGGAGGTCGGGATCGCCACCGTGGACAGTCAGGTTCACTTTTATCAGCTCAGGGAGGGGATGGAAAAGCCGGCGATGCTCATCATTCCTGACGTGGATGATTCGTACGCACCCCTGAAGAGTGGACTTCTCGTCACCCTATCAAAACATCGCGAGTCGTTTGAAAATTTACTCAAGATGATCCCCGAGACGTTCTCCACGTCTCCTCCGGGTGCGTGCGCGATGACGGCTGGCATCAAAGCTGGCATTGAATATCTGAAACCAGTCGGCGGGAAAGTGATGGCGTTCGTCGCGACCATACCGAACGCGGGACTCGGCAAGCTCGAAGCTCGCACTGGTACTAGCGGTCAACGCACGGGAAACATCGAGAAGGAGCCGTTGAAGTGCATGGGACCGGCGGATCGAACGTATCACGCCATGGCGACCCACGCGGCTGAACATCAAGTTTGCATCGATCTCTTCTTGTGCGTGTCCTCCGCCATGGACATCGCCACGCTCGCTGTGTTGCCGCGAATAACGGGTGGTAGTCTGTACAGATATCCAGGTTTCGACGTGCAGAAGGATTTCGCTCAACTCCACAACGACTTGAGATGGAACTTCATTCGTCCGCAAGGTCTCGAAGCCGTCATGCGAGTCAGAGCGAGCGCGGGTCTCGGCATTCAAGATTACAATGGATACTTCTGGAAGCGAACGATGACAGATGTGGACTTACCGGCCTTGGACAGCGATAAGACAATCGCCGTGACCCTTCGGTACGAAGACAAACTCGTGGACGGAAGAGAGGCGTACGTTCAGTGCGCTCTGTTGTACACGACACTGACAAAGCAGCGTCGAATTCGAGTTCACACCATCGCGCTCCCGATCACGTCTGTCCTCGGTTCGCTCTTTCGATCCGCCGATTTGGACGCACAGGCGAGCTGGGCCGTTCGAAAAGCGGCAAACACCTTGCTGTCTGGAAACGGTACCCTCGCTGCCGCGAAGGATGCGTCTTTGCAGCAGTGCATTTCGACGCTCTACGCATACCGCCGATTTTGTGCAAGCAACAACAGCAGTGGGCAACTCATTCTACCGGAAGGCTTGAAGACGCTACCGCTCTATATGTTGGGATTACATAAATCTTACGGATTGCGATCGGACGCCTCGCCCGATGATCGAGCTGCGTGGTTGTATCGCGCCTTGTGCGCTCCGCCGGAGCTCTCGACGCCGGCAGTGTATCCTCGTCTATTCTCGATCCATGATTTGCCCAAAGACGGTGCGTTTCCTCCAATTCCGCCCTGCGTCTGGCTCAGCTCAGAAAAGCTCAATCAAGACGCCGCATACTTGTTGGAGGATGGGCAAGAAATTCTCATCTGGATTGGCAGACAGCTTCCAGTTGACAAGCTTCGAGACATGTTCGGAACTGAAAACGTAGACGACATTGTGTCGTCGCGATCCACTCTACCACACCTCGACAACCCGTTGTCGAAGGCGTTGAATGATTTTATCAACTTTATTCGTAAGCAGCGAGGTGCTTTCATGCGAACTCGCATTCTCAAGCGCGGCGACAGTCTAGAGGCGTTGTTTTACAACCGTCTCCTCGAGGACCGAAGTCCGGCAGGCATGAGCTACGTCGAGTTCTTGTGTCACTGTCATCGATTGATCATGAATAAATCCAACTAGGCTGAGCCCAACTAGAATAGCAAAATATCCATAGACTAGGCCATGCAATCGCTATACTCTAGGAACCACGGTACGTGTTTGTCACCCCGGCCGTCCCAGCGGGGTGAGAACGCACCGCACCGACCGCTCACGGCACTCGCGCGCGCGCGTCGTTGCGCTCGAATCTCGAACCAACCTCGCGGGGGGTCGAAAAGATGAAGATCGCCATCGAGGGATGCTGTCACGGGGAGCTCGATGCGATCTACGCCGCGATCGCGCACTTGGAGACGGTGGAGGGCGTGAAGATTGACTTGTTGATTTGTTGCGGCGATTTCCAAGCTGTGCGCAACTTGGACGATCTCGAATGCATGTCGGTGCCGGATAAATACAAAGAACTCGGAACATTCTACAAGTATTACAGCGGTGTGAAGACGGCACCGATCCCGACGCTCTTCATCGGTGGCAATCATGAGGCTTCGAACTACTTGTGGGAACTGTATTACGGCGGCTACGTGGCACCAAACATCTACTACGTCGGCCATTCGGGGGTCGTCAACTTTGGAGATTTGCGCATCGGAGGCTTATCGGGAATTTACAAGTTTCACGATTACAAGAAAGGTCACCACGAGCGACCACCGTACGCTGGACACGCCGTGAAGACGGCGTACCACGTACGAGAGTTTGACGTCTTCAAGCTGAAACAAGTACAGGGTGATATCGACGTGTTTCTCAGTCACGATTGGCCGCGTGGAATCGCTCAATTTGGGAACAAGCACGAGTTGTTTCGTAAGAAGAAGTTCTTGAAGGAAGAGATCGAGAGTAATTCGCTTGGATCGCCACCCGCGGAGGAGCTTTTGAAAAAGTTAAAGCCGAAATACTGGTTCTCTGCTCATCTGCACGTGAAGTTCGCGGCGCTGGTGAACCACGAGGACGAGAGGACGACGAAATTCTTAGCGTTAGATAAGTGTTTGCCTCACAGAGACTTTTTACAAGTCGTCGATTTACCAGGAAAAAGTGCAGAGGGTGGTTTCTCGCTCGACGAGGAATGGCTTTCAATTTTGAAAGCGAATCATGAGTACCACTCCGTGACGCATAGTCCGGCACAGTTACCGGCGTATGGTATTCCAGAAGCGGTCGAAATCGAATCACATAGGCAATGGGTCAGGGAGCGATTAGAGGCCGTGGGGGCGTCTTCGAGAACACCTCCAGACTTTGTGGTGACGCGGCCAGCGCACGATCCATCGACAGAGACCCGAAGACGCGGTCGCGCTCCATCAAACGTCGACGCCAATCCTCAGACACAAGCCTTGATGGATTTACTGGAACTTGATCTTAAAATTACGGCGAACAGCGGAAATGGAGGCGATGGAGGCGATGTACAATATTACGGGGTTCCTCGCCGCGGTCCGTTCGGCACCGCGCCTCCGCGACGAGCGCCTCCACCTCCACCCAAAGTCGCTGATCCGGACGAGATTGAACTTTAGATAGCAGTGCTGTAGATAAACATTAAAAACGTTGTAAACAGATAATAGTTTTGTGATTTCTAGACAACTAACTGGAAGAGTTTCCGGTGGGAGGAGTACGACTAGCTGGGGGAGCCGTGCGCATCGATTCCTCCTTCTCCCCATCCACCTTTTTGGCCTCATCGGCTGTATTCATGGCTTTTTTGGCGAGTTCATAACCAGCAAAGTTCATGGCACCGAGAGGAGCGATCCACGCCATGCGAGGAATCGCACCCTTCATCAGCGCCAAAGGTCCCTCCGTCTTGACGATGTGCGCCATGGCAACCCAGAGCGGCTGGCCGAGAGGCACCGAGCCCGTCATCGTACGAGTTTTCATCACGTCGAACGGATTGACCATAACAGACCCAAGAGCACCAGCGCACGCTCCGACCATGATGACTTGGTAATTCTCAAGCTCACGTCCACCCTTGAGTGCGACGGCGCCCTTCTTCAAATTCTCGTAAATCATCAAACCGGTGACGTAAAATGGAATCTCACGAGTCAATGTAGCGGCAGTACCGGCGTACAGAGCGCGTGGATTCGCCTTCACGATACCTTTGATGGCAGCCGCCACGTTGGGGTACTGATCCGTTTGTAACCGCTGCTTGAGAACTTCACACGGAATCCGCACGCACGTACCGAGAAGCGTTCCGAGACCAGACCCGAGGCCCTGAATGGTGGTCTCCGTGACCATCGGTAGAGCCATGGCGGGCGCGAGGGCGATGCACACGACTTCATACGTCGCCGTGCGTAAGCCGTGGCCGGCAAAGTTACCGGTGACGGACGGAATGATGCCTTGATACATCTTGCGCGGGCCGAGCTTGGGAACGCTCTTAATGAGCTCCAAGAGCGACGGACCCTTCCCGACAGCCGCTTGGAGACGCGTCTTCAGAGTGTCTAAAGGGTGCATCATACTCGTGGTAGACGCCGACGCTAATCCTCCCGCAAACGCGGCGCGAGCAGCCATGGCGAAGCTCCCAGATCTCGGGGGCGCGCTGAACTGCACAATTGTCGCCGCCTCAAACCACAGTCTCGACGGGTCCGTTTCTCGCGCCACCTCGTGCGGCATGAGCATCAAGAAGTTACGAAACTGCCCGTACGTGACGTACCCTTGGCGCGAATATTCCGAACTTCCTCTCAAGTAATGCACCATCGCCTTGGCGTTCTCATCCGTGGCGGCTAATCCTAAACGGTCGAGCACTTGCTTGACGTCGGACGACTTGAGTAACCCGTTTCTCGACATGGACATGGAGTTGAACATTCGCAGTATGGTGGACTCACGTTCGTTCATCACGCTCTGAAAATCGTCCCAATCGATGTTACGCGCAAAAATCTTCGGCCCTTTCGCCTTCTCCATGAATGCCTTGGCGTACGTGGGCGGTAAATTTCTCTTCTTCATCGCGTGCTTCAAGTCGTCCAGGCTCAATTTACCCTTCTTCGACCGATCGATCTCGTCGAAAAACTTCCGTCCCTCCTCCTCGGTGTAGGCGAAAAAATCAGCCACACTCTCCAATCGCCGCTTATCTGGATGATACTTTGCCTCGCTCTGTTCTTGTCGAATGTCCTCGATGAGGTTGCGTAAATCTTCAACCTTGGGCACCTTGATCTCCTTGAGCGCCTCGTGCGCCTGCGCTCGCGCCTGCGTCAATCGCTCTCGAAGGGCGTCGGGGTCCACCTTGGTGGATTCCAGTTTGGCTAAGAAGGCTCCAATCCTCTTCGTTCGTCGTCCGCGCGTCGCCATCGCCGTCGTCGCTCTCTGTTCGGCTCGCACCACGTCCGCCTCGCTCGCCCTCACCACGCGCACGCCGACACCGTCATCCTCCCCGTCACCATCGCTCGTCGTCGTCGTCGTCGTCGTCTCTCGCGCGCGTCGTCTCGGTCGACGAAGCATGCGGACGTCGCGTCTCCTTCCTCTCTCTCGACTCCTTCACCGCCTCCGTCTCGCGCGTCGTCCTCCACCGACGGACGGACGGACGGGCGGTGGCGGACGCGTCGCGCGCTGACGAGGCCGATTCCGTCTTTCGGTCGAGTCCGTCCGTCCCACCCCCCCCGGGTCGGTCGGTCGGTCGGTCGGTCGGTCGGTCGGTCGATGGGTCGATCGGTCGATCGATGGGTCGGTCGATCGATCGATGGGTCGGTCGATCGGTCGGTCGGTCGGGTCAACGCGACGGTTGAGATGGATGCGACGGCGGGGAGGGGAGGATCGACCGCGCGCGCGTCGAAGGAGGACGCGCGCGACGAGACGACGATGGAGCGCGCGACGAGGACGAGGACGAGCGTGAGCGCGCCCGCGCCGACGGATGCGTCGTCGTCGGGGTGGACGCTTCGAGAGGCGTCGGTGCAGGCGACGCGACCGAGGGTGGACCGAGCGGCGATGACGACGAGGCGAGTGATGGTGGACGCGAGCGAGCGGTGCGCGGACGAGACGTTCGGGAGGGTGGAGACGAAGGAAGGGATAGAGAGGGAGGAGACGTTCGCGAGAGAGCTCGAGGAGGCGCTGCGAGGATGCGAGGATGCGTTGACGGCGAAGAACGCGGGCGGCGAGGCGGAGGCGAACCGACGCTGGTGGTAGGAGGTAGCGGCGTGTAAAGTAATGCGGCTGGCTGTATGTATCATTCGTATCATCGTCACACAATCTGTTCGTTCGCGGCGCGTTCGTGTCTGTCTCTGGCTCACGTCTCCATGGCGTCGTCGTCCTCTTTCTTGGAGTCGTCCACCTCGGACTGGATGGCTTTGAGAAAGTTTTCCAAATCGGCGACGCCGCTTTGCTTGAGACCGAACTGCGCCATGTCCATCTCACCGCTCTGAAGTGCTTGACTAAACGATTCTAATTGACTTCGAAATTGCGGCGTGCGCACGAGCTCTTGCAAATCTTGCGTTTCGCGATGCTCTTCGGGGAGATACTCGAGCAAACGTCCTCGGATGTTTTCATCTCTGAGGAGCGGACCGACGAGCTCGGGGGTCAAGATGTCTGGCAACCCGACCGGCGCTGTGCGGGGGGTCGAACCGTCCAAACTAGCGAAAACACCTTTCAACGCATCACTGCTCACGATTGGCGTGAAGTTCGCCGCGCTGGCGGGGGTTCGCATGCCCTCCGTCACCTTGGCGGGCGCCGCGGGAGTCGCCGCGGGAAGTGTTGTCGCCGCCGGCGTCGGCTCGACGGGAGAAGGAACCACGTTCGGAGGCGGGGGCATCATCACAGACGCTGCGGGAGTTTCCGATGGGATCGCATTACTCGTCGTTTCCGGCGCCGCTTCTTCCATCTGAGCCTCCGCGGGTGCCTCCTCCTGAGCGCTCGTGTTGGCTTCAAACGCCGCCATCACGTTCGTGTTGATGGTGCGGTTGAACTTGGTCAGGATCGCCTCCTTGTCGGTATCCTTCGACTCTTGGAACCAGAAATACATGTCTCGATCGCGCTGTTCGATGAAGGCGAGCATGAAACACCCCGGTTGCTTCATCGTCTTCAAAACAGCCTCATCCGGAAGGATGATGAAGTCTTCCTCAGCCTCGAATCCAGTCTGAGGATCTCTCGGTCCCCATTGAATCTGTTTCAGCGAATCGTCGATCGCAGCCTGTATCACGCGCAGCGTCCCTTTCCTCGCGTCCGCGCTCATTTTCGTCCCGTCCCTCCGCAAAAGTCCGCACTTCAACTCACACAAGATGACCTCTCCGTTCGTTCCCGTGTTCGTTCCAACGCCTCCATCGAACCCACCGGCGCCCGCGCGATCGCTCCCGAACAAGTTGGGGACGGAATCCATCTTTCCCTCCCGCGATTCGTCGTCTCGCTCTGCGGTCGCTCGCGGGCGACGCCGCGTTCGCGCGAACTTTTCTCAACGAACGACCCGAGGGTGAAAAATGGAAACCGAGGTTCGCGACTCAACACCACCCCCTCGCTGCCCGGCTCGAGAGAAAACGAAAGTCGGTCAGGAACTTGAAATTGACAACCGGGGCGCGCGACTAAACCCTTCCAACCTCGACGGCGAGCGGTGTCGCCCGAGTGCGAGACGTCGGCGAAAACGAACGCGAAAGACTGAGTGTGGGACGTCGGGACGAATCGCGGCGCTTCGATGCGCGAGGGAGGGTCGAGTGAGCGACGAATTGCGGTTAAGTTTGTGTCTCGACACTACATTCGCGAGACATTACTAAGCCCAACGACACGACAATCTCTTTCGTGCGCTACACCTCCAAGACTCTAAGATTCCTCGCCCCTTACTTCTTGGCAACCTTGTTGCCTCTCTTGGAGTACTTTTGGTTGCGAAGGAACTTCGGATCCATCTGCGCGCGCGACGTAAAAAGAAAAGGTCAGGTCAGTACGCGATCAGAGTCGACGGGAACCACTGGAAACGAGTGCCAGGGCGAAAAATCGCGCGTGCGAGCGCATACTTACCCCCTTGGTGGACGGCTTGCCGACGCGCTTTGGCTTCTTGATGCCTATGAACGAAAAAACCACGTGCACCCGGTCAGTGAAACGACTCTATCTCGATCCCAAGAGTTGTGAATGAGGGCTTGACGCGGCGACTCATCTGGAGGCCGCGCGCACGCACGCGAGCATCTCTCTCTCGCGCTGATCAACAACAGAGGTAGATCATATTATTTCACTCGCTTTTCTTTCCCCGTTCCCCGCCGAGGCCTCCATCCCGTCGCGCGCTCGCCCGGAAGGAATCCCGCTCGCCCTCGGCGCTTCGCCCTCTTCGAGTCGTGGAATTGCACGCACTACGTACCGTTGCGGTGGTTCTTGTACGACTGGTTGTGAGCAGTGTGGTTGGTAGACTTAGCCATACTTCTGTTCTCGACGCTCTAGGCTAGTTTGCGTGCTCGAAAAGGCGTCACTCGTCCCTCGCGCGCGCGTTCTCGATGCCGCAGAGGCGACCGCCGTCGGCCGAAGCCCTAATGAGATGATCATGTCCATTCGAGTTTAGCGATGAAAAATGGTCGTGTCGTCTCATATACAGAAACAAACTTCACTATGTCAGACCGTGCATGAAAAAATTCATGGGCGACCGCGAGGCGAGAGTCGATGCGGTCGAGGCGCGCGCCATCCGCCTTTTCGCGACGTGCGTGGAGGAGACGTAACCATGTCCACCAAGAACGCACCGAGAACGGTCAAGGATGTCCCGGCGCAAGAGTTCGTCATCGCTCTTGCGCAGTACTTCCGATCCACGGGCAAGGTACGTTTCAGATGCGCGCTCAGCCTCGATGACGAGGTCGCGATCGCGAGGCGACGGTCTCGCACCGTCCCCGCGCGTGATGCGACGGACGTTGGAGGCGCGACAACGGGGCGACGAATGGATGGTAGTCTGTCACATCGTTTCCCCTGCATGCATTCGTCGATCGCATCGTCAACGTCGCCACGTTGGCCGACATTCGCACCGACGGCGCACGAGCTCTAGGGCTACGAGCGTCGCGCGAGTGGGTTCGGCGGTCGACGGGATGAGCGCGATCGGCGCGCGCGGGCGGGGAAGCGTCTGTGATTGTTTTCATTCCTTCATTCGCCTCGTCCGTCGGTGATATCGAGGCCGCGATCAAGGGATGCGCGACGCGCGGTCCTCCGATCCAGCTCGCGGGGTCTCCACCATAACCCCACGCGTCCTCCAACGCGCCGACGCACCGACTCGACCACTCGTTGTGTCAAACTCTGAATGAGCGCGCGACTGACGATGATGTAACTTTCAAACGAATAGATGGAAGTCCCGATGTGGGTCGACACTGTGAAGACGGCGACGTACAAGGAGCTTGCGCCGTACGATCCGGATTGGTTCTACATTCGTGCCGCCTCCGTCGCTCGCAAGCTCTACACGAAGGGTAACATGGGTGTTGGTGCGTTGCGCAAGTCTTACTCTGGTGCGGGTAACAGAGGTGTCTGCCGCCACCACCACCAAATTGGCTCCGGCAGCGTCGCGCGTGCGGTGCTCAAGCAACTTGAAGCCATCGGCGTCGTGGAGAAGGACGCGAAGGGTGGGCGCCGCATCACGCCGTCTGGTCAACGGGATCTCGATCGCATCGCCGGTCGCGTCAGCGTCCCGTCTTACTAGACGACTATGATTTCTTGATGCGTGATAGTACATAGGAGGTTAGCTCTGAAATATCATGTGGAGACTTTCAAAAAAAACAACACTCACCTCGTTGAATTTAGGCACCTGACTCTCGCCTGACAGCCCGCGAGCGACTTGAACACGCGTCCTGTTCATTTCGCCGCGCGCGAGCTTCGCGCGCGGGCTTCGCGCGCGAGGGCGACAGCAAACGAATCAACGTCGTCCTCGGTGTGACCCGCGCGCCATGTTGACCGATAGCGACTGCAGCAACGACTACGAGGCGTACGAAAACGACGCGTTCGCGACGGACGACGGAGTCTCGGATTCTCTGACCACGACGTGTGTCGAGGGAACGCGCGCGAAGGGTTACGCGATCGTGGAGGCGAAGGACGTGCTGCCGCTTCGGAACGCGTTGATCGATCGCGCGGCGCAGCTCTTAGGCGTGAGCGTGGAAGAAGCGCAGGCGTTACTCAGTCATTACTCTTGGAATCTGGAAAACGCCGCGACGCGCTGGTTCGAAGACATGGCGAAGGCGCGAGAGTTGTCTGGACTGAGCGATCCCAACGCGAGTGCTGCTACGTCGGGAGAAATGACTGATGCGCTCACGTGCGGTATATGCTTTGACGATTTTGAGTCTCACGAGTTAACCTCGGCTGGATGTGGACACAAATTTTGTTCAGAGTGCTGGATAGGATACGCCGCGAGCAAGCTTTCAGACGGTCTCTCTGTGGTTGATACTAGGTGTCCGATGTCAAAATGCCCCATAAAAGTTTCGGAAGATGCTATGCGACGTCTCTTAAACGATGATGAGTTGAAAAGATTTGAAATGCTCTTGATGAAGGCCTTTGTTGAACAAAATCACAAGTTTCAACCGTGCATCGGTTTAGACTGTGAGCGTGCTATCGCGCTTGAAAGCGTTCCTACTGATCCAGTAGCCGTGGAGTGCACGTGTGGGACTTGCTTTTGTTTCACTTGTCAGCAACAGCCTCACGATCCGATTCACTCGTGTGAAGTAGCGAAAAAGTGGTTAGACAAGGTGGCCGCAGAGGGTGAAAACTCGTCTTGGATGCTGGCGAACACGAAGCCGTGTCCAAGTTGTAAGCGACCAATCTTGAAGAATGGAGGCTGCATGCATATGCATTGCTCGCAATGTCATACCTCGTTTTGTTGGCTTTGTCTTGGACCTTGGGACACCAAGGCTTACGTCTGTGCAAAGCGTTGCAACAAGTATGAAGATGACTCAGATAAACTCGGCAAACAGCAACGAGCCAAGGATGCTGCGGTGCGATTTGTACACTACTTTGAACGTTTCAACGCACACGCAGCTGCGGGTAAAAAAGCGACGGATGATGTCGAAAGATTTAAATCAACCATGCTCCTTATCTTGATGAATTTACAGCGTACCACTGCTCAGCAAGTTTCTTTCGTGATGGATGCCCTGAAGCAGGTGGCGAGATGCCGAAAAATTTTGAAGTGGACGTATGCGTTCGCGTACCTCGAGTTGGGTGATGATAAATCGAAAAAAGAATTCTTTGAATACATTCAAGGTGACATGGAGGCATGCCTGGAAAAGCTGTCTCGGATGATTGAATCGGATATCAAACCCTTTCTACCGCCAGAACCAGAGCCTGAAGACGACCCACCGCTTGCTCCTGCACCGTACGGTTACGGTTCCAGGGCGCCGAAAAGACAAAAGAAATCCGTCCAGCAGACTCCGCCACCGATCATACCAGACGTCGAAGACTACGAGTATCCGCAAGAAGAACGAGAACGTCTCGAAATGGAGTTTTCCCAGTACAGAGCACACGTCACAGACTGCACCGTCGTGCTCGGAAGATGTTGCGACACTCTGTGCACTGAGATGTCCAACGGGCTTTTGGGTACGTCAAAAGATAGAAGATAGAAACGATCATTTGAACACATGTTGTGAAATTATTATGTAAAATACGCTACGAACTAGAACCTAAGCCGCACTCTTCACCTTGCCGCTAATCTTAATCATGGGCAAGTCCAAGTCCGAATCGAGCAGCGTCACGCCCTCCGGCACCGTGACGTCGCGGATTTTGATGATCTTCCCTACATCGAGTGCGGAGACGTCCATCATGAAATGTTTAGGTATGGAATCGCTCCTACATCTCACCGGCACCGTATTTCTCAAAATTTGTACGAATCCACCCCTCTTAACCCCCGGACTCACGTCGTCTCCCTGCGTCCGAACGGGGACGTGCACGCGCACTTGCGTCTCCGGCTCAACCTCCAAGAAACACACGTTCTCCACCTTTCGATTGTACGCATGCATGTCCACCTGTTTCGCCAACGCGCGAACAACCTTCACGGGCGCTTCCGATCCATCGCTCGTCTCCTCGCGCACTTCCAAATCGAACAACGAGCGCTGCGTCCCCGCCAGGGTGAGCCGCCGCACCGTCGCGTTCAACTCTCGTTCGCACAAAGAAATCATCCTCCCTCGTTCCGCCCCCGGGGCGAATATCAACGCCGGCACTCGTCCCTCCCGTCGCACCCGTCTCGACGCGCTCGATCCTCCCTCGGACCGCGTCTCACACGTCAGTCGCTCCACCTCCCCGCTCGACGACGCCGCGGAGGTGGCGATCGACCGCACCGCGAGCGTCACCCACCCCTCCACCATCGCGCTCGCCACCGCGCCTCGCGCGCGCGATGCGATCGTCGCCATAATCCCTCACCACCTCACGCGCACGCGCACGCTCACAGTCACGCGTTCGACGCACGCACGCGCGCGTCTGTCGTCCTCGAGCCCGCGCCGTATCACTCATTCACGCATCACCGAGGGATGGATGACACGACGATTTGAGACTCAAGAGACTGAGACCGACCGACCGACTGACTGACTGACCGACCCGCGGGGCGGCGGCGAGGACGGTCGAGGAGCGACGACGGGAGAGTCGAACGCGCGGGGCGATCGCTCGGCGCATGTCGACCGAGAGTAAGAGAGAGGTCTTGGAGGTGGCGCTGAGCGAGCTTCGGTCGCTTCGAAGCGCGCGCGCGGTGCGTGGCGAGCGACGACGGTCGTTCGTTCGTTCGTTCGAAGCGCTCGAGATGAGAAGGCGCGCCAACCGACTGACGGACCGAGACTCGACGCTCGTGTTTGCGACGCAGGTGTACGAACAGAGGGGAGACGTGTACTTTTTGAGCGATAAAAAGACGGTGACGGCGAACGTGAAGAGCGCGCTGGCGAAGGAGACGGCGTCAGAGGCGGCGAAGAAGAGGTGAAGAGCGGGCATGGAGGCGAAGAGCGGCGAAAAGCGTCGCCGCGGGGACGCGTCGACGTCGAGAGGGAGCGATCGAGGCGTGCCGACGGGAGCGAAGAGAGATGAAATCGATCGCGTGAGAAAATCGTTGCCGATTTATCGGGCGAAAGATAAGTTGATGGAGGAGATCAGACGGAGCGAGACCATCATCATCATCGGCGAGACGGGGAGCGGGAAGACGACGCAAATTCCGCAGTACGTATACGACGATATTACGCTCACGAACGGACTGATGGTGGGCGTCACGCAGCCGAGACGCGTCGCGGCGGTGTCCGTATCGCAACGAGTCGCGGATGAGACCAGAACGGAACACGGGAAGCTCGTCGGATACGCCATTCGTTTCGAGGACGTCTCGAGCGAGGAGACGCGAATCAAGTTCCTGACGGATGGTATGTTGCTGCGAGAAGCCGTCGCCGATCCGCTTTTGAAAAAGTACGGAGTGATCATGATCGATGAGGCGCATGAACGCACTCTGCAGACGGATTTTCTGTTGGGAACAATCAAGGGTGTGCAACGGCGCCGCCGCGAGGAGCAGGACCATCGAGGCCAAACCTTGCCGCCGTTACGCATCATCGTGATGTCTGCGACGCTTGAAGCGTCTAGTTTTAGTAAATTTTTTGATGGCGCTCCGGTTGTGTACTCTCGTGGTCGAACTTTTCCTGTGGAAATGTTTTACACGGAGGAGCCGGAGGAGGACTACTTGGACGCCGCCATGCTGACGGTGCTTCAAATCAACGCGGAAGAAGCGCCAGGAGATGTCTTAGTATTTTTGACCGGTCAAGAAGAGATCGAATCTCTCGGTAGGATGTTACGAGAGCGCGCAGCGAAGCTTCCTTCCGACGTGCCGAGGTTAAATGTGCTCCTGTTGTTTGCGGCGTTACCGCCGGAGGAGCAAATGAAGGTGTTTGAAACAACGCCTCCGGGCACTCGCAAAGTTGTGCTCGCGACGAACATCGCGGAGACATCGCTCACAATAAACGGCATTCGATACGTCATCGACTCTGGACTGAGTAAGATGCGCATTCACCATCCGCGCAGTGGTGTTGATGAGTTGGCCATCACTCCGATAGCCCAGAGCCAAGCGCAGCAACGAGCCGGCCGGGCTGGGCGTGAAGCACCAGGGAAGTGTTTCCGTCTGTACACCGAGGAAGTCATGCCGAGCCTGGAGCGATACGTGAAACCGGAATTATTACGCACAAACTTGAGCGGAGTGGTCTTACAATTGAAGGTACGTTCTCCAAAGCCGATGCGAACGCTCTCTAATCTCGCTTTACCAACAATCAACTAATTAATTAATTTTCCACAGGCGATGAAAGTTGATGACATTTTGGCTTTCCCTTTCATAAATCAACCACCGAAAGAAGCTCTACTACGTTCTCTCGAATTATTATACTCGCTGGGTGCGTTGGATGATCAAGGAAAGTTGAACGACGTCGGGAAAAAAATGGCGAGATTTCCGCTCGAACCCATGGCGGCGAGATGCATCATTGCCGCTGAAACAGAGGGTTGTGCGGTCGAGACACTCGCAGTCCTCTCCATGCTGTCGACGGACAGCGTGTACCAATTTTCTAAAGATTCTAACGGGCAAAAGAACGTCGCTAGACACAAACTAAAGCGTAAGGTGAGTGCATGCAAAAAATTAAATTAATTATTTTCTGACACAATTAATTAAGGAGGGTGATCATTTGACGCTTTTGAAGATATTTCGGGAGTTTTCATCTCTCAGCTCGAAGAAAAGTCGTGATTGGTGTCGCGAGCATCAGATTAATCATCGTGCGATGACAAAAGCGGTGAAAATCAACGAGCAACTTACTCGGGCAGCGCTGTCACAAGAAATTAAATTGAAATCTTGTGGTGATGAATTTGAGCTCGTTCTACGATCGCTCGTGTCTGGTTTCTTCATGAACGCAGCATCCAAAGGAATGGACGGGTCGTACAAAGTGTTCACGACGGGTCAGAAGCTGACTATTCACCCGAGTTCGGTGTTATTTCAGTCACCTCCGGAGACGGTGCGTGCATTCATTTTTTGATTTAATTATTTATTGCTCACATTTCTTCGCTCCCGACAGATTCTATTCAACGAGTTGGTGAAAACTAACAAAATGTACGCGCGAGATGCCTCATCTATCAAGAAGAGTTGGTTGTCAGAGCTTGCTCCGAAAACATTTTCTAGACGCTCGGCGAATTAGTTGCTGATTAAGATTAAGATTAATTCCAACGCTTGTATCAAATTCCTGTTACATGTTTCCTACATCCATTCCTGGATCAGCCATGCCTATTATTCGTTTCATACGAGTCACTTCTCTCTTCGCATCCGAGTTGTTCGGCTCGAGTCTCAAAGCGTCTTCGTAGTCCATCAAGGCCTCGAGATAGTTGCCACCCACTGACCTGGCGGTGGCTCTTCTCAAGTACGCCTTCACATACCTGTTATCAAGCTTGATGGCAGCAGTGCAGTCATCTTCAGCTAATTCGTAGTTTCCGAGCTTGAGGTGAGCCATGGCTCTATTCGCTACGTAAACAGGACTTGAGGGATTCTTTCCTATCGCCACGGTGTAATATTCGACGGCGTCTTGGTACTTTCCTTGTTTGAGCGCCTCGTTACCCTTCACCTTGTCAGACTCACCTGGAGCCTCTGGCGGGTTCAGACGTAAAAGTTCGTTTTCTAAAATGCCCGGAAAGGCCTCAATCACAGCTGGTGCTATTTCCCGAGCCGCGCTGATTAACATTTTGTCCATTTGATATCCGCCGATGATGGATAAGCCTTGCGGTCCCTCGACACTTGGCGCTTGCAGTGGGATGGAGACTTGGGGCAGTCCGCAGAGGGTGGCGATGCACAATAGCTCAAAACATTTCTTTCGCCACGATTCAGTCTCTTTATCAGTCTGACCTCGTTTCGGAGCTTTACCTGGAGTTGTTGGAAGTACGAAAATTCCACCTCCATCCAGGATGCGATCGACTTCCTCACGCACTTCCTCACGGATTTCTTTGAGGCGTTCAACTTCGTCGGCGTTAAGCTTTGCCGCCGCCTCCATCCTGGCTTTCACAGGACCGCTGAGTCTCGGCTTTTCTTCCGTGTACCATTGACCCAAATTCTCCCAGATTTCGGCGCCCATGAGTACCCTCACCATCTCGCGAAGGCAATCCAAGCCAGCGTCCTTGCGGGTCCCCACAAAAGCTCGAAACTTGGGGCAACCGATGACAAGGTGCTCCGTGAGATTCATGCGCTTGAAGTTTTCTGGATCGATATCTTTCAGGGCTGCTACGGCAGCCACAGCAGCGCATTGCGCATGAGGAGAAGATCTCTTCTCACTAACGGTATCCTCAAGCAAGAACCAGCGGCTGGGAGTGGTTGGCGCGTACTTGTCTGGTTCCGGCAGGAGGACGCTTCCAACTTGTTGAAGGATGTCGATGGATCTGGCAAACCAACCGACCGTATCGAAACTCGGAGCTAACGATTGGACGCCGCGCATGGATATCGACCCATGGCTTGTTCTGATACCGTAAACTCCGCAGTATGACGCTGGAACTCGAACGGATCCGCCGGTGTCCGTGCCGAGCGCAAAATCGCACCCCCGCAGAGCGGCAGCGCACGCGACTGCAGAACCCGAAGAAGATCCTCCAGGAATCAAGTCCTTCGCCCGTGGATTGATCGGTGTACCGTAGTGTTCATTTTCTCCGTTGATCGAGTACGCCAACTCATCCATCACCGTCATCCCTACTGCGCTCGCGCCCGCGTTGAGCACCGCCTCGACGCACGTGGCGTGCCTCCTCGCCTCGTTCGCTCTCCACGCCGGGCATCCGAATCCCACGCGTCTCCCTCGAACGTCGAATATGTCTTTGATGCAAAATTTCAACTTTTTCAACCGTCCATCGCTCGCGCTAGGGATCTGGACGTCCTCGCTCGAACGCACAAAGGCGCCGAGTTCCTCGCTGGTGACCTTGTCATCTTTCTTCCCTCGTCTCGTCGACGTGCCATCGCCGCTCTGTTCGCGCGTCTTTCGACCGCGATCTCGTCTCTTGGCGAGAATCACCGTCACCAGCGACGATGCCGCGACGACGGCGACGACCACCGCGCGCATGGCGTCTCACACTGCGGCGACTCGGCGCGCACACGATGACTGACGCTCACTCTTTGACTTCCCGCTCGGCAGTTATCGGCGGTGAACGTCGGTGAGAGCGTCGCATGGGACCGTCCTCGCGCCACGGGGACGGGTTCAGGGCTCGGACGGGGTCTCGACGCGCGCGACCGACGATCGATGTGGGGGATCCGATCCGTCCGGGGGTACCGGCGCCGCCGTTAACGCGAGCAGAGGCTCGAGATGGTGAGTTCGCATCGGAAAAGCTGACGGCGACCATCGTGCAGCGAGGGTACGGTGAGAAAGAGCACAGGGCGTACATTCAAGCGCGCACGGGAGATACCCTGCAGATGGTCACTCCCTCGGTTCTTCGCGACGTCCTCAAGGCGATGACGGAGAGTAAAGTGCTTCACGAGATTCGAGCTCAGGCGAATGAGTTAACGAAGGAAACACGTCGAGTTCCAAAGGGAGGGTCTCGAGAGGATGAAGCGTACGGTAGATGCATGAAAGAATCAGATCTCAAGTCGTGGCAGGCGCCGGGGTTAGTCCACGCGAGCGCAGAGGATATACATACATTCTTTACAGACTTGGCGGGAGACACGAGTTTACTCAACCTGCAGCAGCGGGTGCCTCACGGCGTCAGAAAACAAAAATTATTCGAAACTTTGTACGCATACAGAGTGGCAACTCACCGCGCGATGTGGGTCGTCAAGGTGATCTATTTGTCTCAGTGCAAAAGCGACATTGCTCTGTGTAAACGTTCGTGGACAGAAGATTTGCTCGCGCATCTCTTCGATGTACTCTTTCACCATCAACACATGGAAAGTGAAGAGTGCTGCGAAACTGAGTCGAAATACGTGATAGGACTCGCACATTATTCCATAGAAGAAAACTTGGTCACCAAGTCAAAGTTTCTGAGCGACTTTTTGAGATTCACTCATGAGCAAAGGGTGGCAAAAAGAAGTGATTCGGAATCATCAACTTGCGATTTCATCAGAGCGATAAGTCCAATGATGCGCTCTCTGGTTGTGCAGGCCTCTGAATCGCACGCTGTTAGCGTAGATTTGGTAGAAAAGATATCATGGTGTCTTCAACAAATTCTGAAGTCGGGTAAAGCAACAGACAGACATGTCGTGATGAGCTTGAGTGACACCGCCGCTTCTGTCGTGGCTGCAAACGTTGATGCTTTTGTCGCTGCACCTCGGGGCAATGGCTTAGATGTCATATGGAATTTACGGCACGATTTTACGACACAAAATTTGCAGCTATCGCGTCGTCTATGCGAAATGATGGATATCGTCGATGAGCGCGTGAGGTTGCTTAAACGAGCTACTCATCCAGAGTGCATCGCTATACATGTTTTTACCTTGGTTGAACTCTTACATGAACTGTTGGATAAATATAATGAAGACGATGAAGAGAAAATATCCACTCTCGTCAAGAAGTATATCGCCGATCAGGAAGATGACGAGTCCGTGTGGAAAATGTTTGTGGTGACGTGCTGCGACTGGTCCATGGACACGTCTGGTGGCTCGGTAGAAAGTCGATTGGCAGTGGTTCGAAACGTTCTCAATGTACTGAATTCGTCACACTCGGTGAGTGTATACGCACTAAATTGGATAAAATCAAAATCAAAATGCCGCGCCAACCCGTGTATCGATATTCTATCTCAATTATTGGTCGAATTATTGTGGTCAAATGTGATAACACTCTCCCAGCTCGAGAATTTCGTCATAGCCGAAGGAATCGTGGAACACCAAAGTTGTAGCACTGCACGGGAATCACTTCCCGTTTTCCGCGCGTTCGTTGGCAGGATCGTCCAGAGTAACGACGAACGAGAGGAGAAATTGAATGGCGCAGTGATTCAACGACTTGCGCAACTCGTTGGTTTCGTCGACACAGCCACGGTAGAGAACTTCGTTTCGGATGCGGATGCATCAGCGTCTGATTTCCCTAAAATTACTACTAATTATAGGCTGAAAACAAAACAAGAAGAAAACGTCTTCAGCGTACTTGGCTCGGTGACAAATGCAAACTTGGTATCAAAAAGTGAAGAGTTGCGTGGTGTTTTCGCTGATTTTCAGAATGCAGAATCTGATCTCTACCGAGTCGTGCTTGTTTCTCTGCTCTCAAACCCGAAACAATCGCTGCTTATCGCTGAACTTATTGGCAAATTAGGACCCGATGTCGTCAAAGGGCTCATTTCGCACGTTAGTCTTGAGATGATGGGTTTCAAAAATCTCAAGGCAGGCGCAAATGTTTTCGACAGCGACTACTGGAAGAGTTTGCAAGCAGAAGAGCGTTTGGATATAATGCTCAGTATATCCACACTACAGCTCTGTCTACTTCATAATATTCCAACCAGTAAGCGGTCCGTTGCCGAAAGCCTGATCGACGCCAACATCTCACAATTGTCAGAGCTGGCTCGAGCCAAAAATGTATCGCATAAAGCACTTCACTTTTGGGCACGCATATTGACGATCATCCCTCTGATTGGCTACGTCTTCATGTCCGTCGAATTATCCGAAAAATTTTCGCAGCTCATTTTGACCATGCTCGATTCAGTTATCGGCGAAACGATCATCGAAGAGACGGATGAAGATCGTATCGCCGAATCAGTCATGGGAGAATCGCTCATTGATCGTCTCGTTGCACTGTTCTCTGTCGTCTGGATTGGTCAGATCCCGCGTTGGGCGCCGGTCATGCCAAAGATGCCATTTCGAGAAGTATCAAGCATCAGGCACGCACTCGAACGATCGATCGATTCCAAAGAAATCACGGCGATAGTGCGGATGCGTCTGAGACGTGCCATCGGAGTAGCGCCGCATGGTGCCGCCAACCAGAGCGTAAACGCATGGAAAATATTAGCTACTGGCGCTGCAAGACCGACAAAAAAAGTCAACGTTGACGAAAAAGCAGCATTCTGGCTTCAAGGTGCTGTGCGACGACCCGGAGGCAATCTAGCATGGGAGAACTTGAATGCGGAACCAACGTTTCGCTCATAGTAATAGGTTACAACATAGAGAAAACTTTAGACTAATTGTAGAATAATTAGGTAGTGTAGACCGAACACACGTACACGCTATCATAGTTTCGAAGTGATTAGCTTCTTCGTCACCACGCGACCCTTGTGACCGACGACTGTTGTGTTTGGAGGTAAGTCATGAATGAGCGCCGCACCCGCGCCGATTTTACAGTCGTGTCCAACCTTAATATTCCCAAGAACGCTCGCATTTGAGCCCACCACCACACGCTTACCGAGTTTTGGATGTCTGTCGCCTCTCACTTTACCAGTCCCTCCCAGCGTCACTCCGTGGAGCAGCGTGCAATCATCGTCCACCACCGCCGTTTCGCCGACGACGACGCCATGACCGTGGTCGATCATAACTCCGCGTCCAAACCTAGCCGCGGGATGAAGATCCATCCCGTACACTTCAGAAACTAAACTCTGCATTTTACACGCTAACACTTTTCTCTGATGTCCCCAAAGCCAGTGTGAAACTCTCTGCGCTTGGAGTCCGTGAAAACCTTTAAAGAAGCAAAACGCGTGCGTGTACGACGGACACGCCGGATCGCGCTCGACAATCGCCTTTAAATCAGCCCTAGCGGCGTCACTGATCGATCCCGTTCCCGGTCCTCTATACACTCGATGTTTTTCCTCGTTCGTCGCGTTGAGAGCGTCCATTATTAAATCGTTCCACTGTCCCGCGAGAATCGTCGCGCTCGCCATCTTCCCAGCCAACAGAAAGCCCAATGCGCGCTCAAAGCTCGGTTGGTTGAGTATCGTGGCGTACACGAACCCACCCATGAGTGGCTCCTTATCCACCAACGCCTGCGCTCCCGCGCGAAGGGACGCCCATATCGGATCATCCTTCACCGACGTCGACGTCGACGCCATCCGAGCCGGCGCGTCACCACCGAGCCAGCCAGCCTTTCGCGCCGCGCTCTATCCTCACCGCGCGCGCGCCTTCCTCCCCCGACGATGTCGACGCGCGAACGAACGACGAACGCGTCACCGTCCGTCGATCGCGCGTCGTCGTCTCGCGCCCACGGAATCGAACGCCCAATGAATGTCCCGTCGAGTCGAACGCGCCCTCACGGTCGAGGTCGAGGGTCGACGCTGGGGTTGTGGACGACCGACCGACGATGGATGGGACGACGGGAGTGTGTGACGCGACGTGCGCTCGATGTCGACGACGACGATGGGGGTGATGCGCGCGCGGACGATCGCGGCGATGTCGACGACGACGATGTCGACGACGACGTCTCGCGCGACGCGGCGAGGAGCGACCGCGAGACCGAGACGGGCGGTCGCGGTGACGGCGACGCGGGAGGGCGACGGCGTGAGCGAACTCGCCGCCATGGACGCGGTGATCGATCTCATGCTCGGGGCGAAGAGCGACGAGGAGGTGGGGAAGATTGTCGTCGAGAACGTGTTGATGTTCGACCAGAAGATGTGGATGCGGTTCGCGTCTCGAAGCGATACCGCGGAGGGAAGCGCGGAGAAGACGAAAATCATGGAACTCGCGGGCACGTGCATGAAACTGGTCGAGGCCATGGTGGAAAAGACGGAGAGCACGATGGAGGAGGCGAGCGTGAACTTACAAACGGTCGTCGGCGCGGCGGCGGATCCGTCGAGCGGTGAATTCGATGTGCCGCTGAACGCAGACGCGCTCGAACGCATGAAGACGGCGCTCAAGTCGGTGACGGTGGACGAGCGAACGCTCAACACGCTGTACGCTTGGATTCGCAAGTCTGATGAAAACGGGTTGGACGGTATGGTGCACATTCTGCAAAGATTGCTCCAGCTTTACGCCGCTCGCGAGCTCGATGAGAATTCATCGGCTCTCGATACCGTCATTCGTTCCAACGCCGAGGAGTGGCAGATGCACTTCATGGACATCTCCAAGGATGGTTACAACGAGAACGCCTTCACAAAGGATCTGCAAAGACGCATGGAGGGCGTGGTCTTGAACCTCCCGAACGGTTCGTACGCGCAACGCGTACAGGCGGAGTACTTGAAGGAAATTGAAGACCGCGGAAAGGAGTTCTTCGCACAGCAGGCCTGAGAATATTTTTTTAATAAATTTATTGATTGCAGCTAATACACTAATTCTTATCCTCGGCATCGTCCTCCACTCGAGAGAGTTCTCGACCCTTCATCTTGAGGAGCAGAGAGTTACCCATGACGCCCAGCGAAGAGAAGCCCATGATGGCACCCGCGACGGACGGAGTCAGCGAGAGACCGTACGCCGGCAACAGCGCGCCCGCGGCGATTGGTATGCCGATGAGGTTGTATCCGAACGCCCAACCCAAGTTTTGCTTGATTTTATTGAACGTTGCCTTGCTCAAATCGATCGCATCCCCGACTTGAGGCAATCTATCGCCGAGCAAGACAATGGAAGCCACTTCGCTCGCAGCACCGACTCCACCCGCCATGGCAATGCCCACGTCGGCTTGCGCTAAAGCTGCCGCGTCATTGATACCATCACCGACCATAGCGACGCATTTCCCCTTAGACTGAAACTCTTGTACTAATTCAGCTTTACCCTCGGGACGAACGCCGCCGTAAACATTTTTCTCATCGATTCCGACCAGTTTACCGACAGATTGAGCAGTCTCAAGTCTGTCGCCGGAAATCATGATGGTTTGAATATTCTTATCATGCAAGCGCTTGATGGTTTCTGCCGCATCCTTGCGAATCTCATCTTGCATTTCCAAGACACCCACTATTTTACCATCGATGCCGACGTACACCGGCGTGCGACCCGGGTTGTCCTGCTTATTCACTAACTCGGCGGGAACGTTTTCGTTGCCTTGCACGTAAGACTTAGTACCAACAGAGACCCTCTTTTTGTTCACGATGGCGCTTGCGCCCGCGCCTGGCTCTTGTTTAAAAGTGCCCTCATCCACATTTTGCGTAGAGGTTCCTTGCTCGTCGGCTGCGGTGGCGATAGCTAGGGCTAATGGATGTCGACAGTTACGCTCTACCGCACCTGCGAGAGCTATGATTTCAGTTTCGCTGTACCCTCCTGTGGCTCGCGCTTCCTTCAAAACTGGCTTCCCGATAGTCAACGTACCAGTCTTATCAAAGATAACGGTGTCCAAATTGTTCGCCTTCTCCAAAATGTCGCCTCCACGAATGAGCAAACCGTGGCGCGCACCCAGTGCTGTTCCCACGAGCACCGCCGTTGGAGTCGCCAACCCGAGAGCGCACGGACATGCGACAACTAAAACTGAAGCGGTCATCTGAAGGGCGATTAATATGGGTGCATTCGACGCCGTTGCCGCCGTTACGAGAACACCGGGGAAGAGCTTCGTGCCCACTGTGCTCCAGAAAGTGAAGGTTGCCGCGCTCGCTGCCATCACTCCGTACACGAACTTGCCAGAAACTTGATCAGCGAGTCGTTGCACCGGTGCCTCGCGCTGCTGCGCAGATTCCACCATACGAACAATTCCCGCCACTTGCGTCTCTTGACCAGATGCGATGACTTCAATGGTGAGTACACCATCGCAGTTGACAGTGCCTGCGGAAACAGCGTCGCCTGCTGTTTTTGGTCGTGGTATGGGTTCACCTGTGATGGCAGCTTCATCCACCGTGCTGCAACCACTCACTACCGTCCCGTCGATCGGAATGCGATCTCCAGGTAAAACGACGATTTTATCCTTGGGCTCAATCACAGAAGTCGGAACGGTTCGATAGAAGGGATCGCTAGATCCCGCGGAGGGTGTCGAAGAGGATACCAAACGCGCCGTATCTGGCACCAGATTCAAAAGCGAAGACATGTCGCTCGTTGCTTGCAGTTTCGCGCGCTCTTCTACGGCGCGACCAAGGAGCACGAACGCAAGTAACATCACAGGTTCCTCAAAGAATGTTGGCCAACCCAATCCTGGAAGCATCATTGCTGCCGTGCTCATGGAAAAGGATGCCAGGGCGCCGAGAGACACTAACGTGTTCATGTTGGGTCCTCCTCGACGTAAGCTTTGCCAGCCATCGATGAGAATTTGACGTCCAGGTCCCGCCATCGCAAAGAGAGAGAGCGTGATATGCACTGGATTGCTGTGCAAAACCTTCAACCATGGCGCACTTGCATGTAAAAAGTGAGAAATGTGACCAAGCAGGCACGCACCCGCGAGACCCCAAGCGATGATAACGCGCCGCGTACTTTCTTCGATGCGTCGTAAACGCTCTTCTCGCTTTTGCTTAGCCGCTTCTGCTCCCGTGACACCGGCTACAGCGACACCGCCAGCGTCTCGAAGCGACGTGGGGAATCCCGCTGCGGTGACGAGCTCAGCCAACTTTGTCCCGACATTTTTCGCTGCTTCTCTCACAGCATCCTCAAATTCTCCACCATTGAGCTCATTGATCGCCAAGTTGATCCGTACCACAGCAGATTCATTCGCCAAGTTTACAGATGCAGTTCGCACATCATCATCCCCCTCTAATACTTTCCTCACACTCGCCGCGCAACCTCCACAATGCATGCCGTGTACGTCTAGCATCACGACTTCTTCTAAAATCCCATCGCCGCCTGTGCTGGAAGATGTGAAGCTGGGTTTACCATCATGTGAACCGAACGAGCCATCACCGTCACCTCCTCCACCGTCGATACCACCTCCGACGGAGCCGCCGTTACCGGATAGAGCTCTCGCGCGACCCGCAAACGCAAAGGAGCCCATCGCACCGGCACCTAAGCCCCGTGTAATCCACCGCTTCAAACCATCGTCACGCTTACCGTCTTTAGTAGAACACGTTTCGCTAGTCGCACCGCACCGCACGCACCGTACGCGACGCGACATAACGCTGCGGGACGCCACCCCTGTGTTCGCGCCCCGAGGCGTTGTTGAAAGCTTCAGTGGATCGTAGCGCACGTCGACGCAACTTGGCGAAAACTCACTCAGTGATGACACACAATCGTCCATCTTCGCTTTGAAGCCTTCGCACGCGACGAAAGCCGCTCGAGCACGCGCGTGGTGACCACGAACGACGACCCTCGCGGATGCGCAGCATTTGGACCTTGAAACGACGCGCGTCTCGCGATGACGACTCACATTGACGCACGTGTGTGACGTCACGTGTGTCGTCAACATGTCGTTCCGCGCGTGGCCGGCGCAGCGACGCGATCGACTCCGGCACGTGCGCGCGAGTGAGGAACGAAAAGTCTACTACTCATTTCTCATTTGCTATCGCTATCGCTACCGTAATCACCGAGAAGTCCACCTAACCCCGGGCCCGATTCGTCATCATCTCGCGAGGTCACAGTGTCTACTTTAATATTTTCTTCGGGTTCCCTGGCGACGACTTTCGGTTTCGCGCGCACGGCGACCACTGGCTTTTTTCGTGACACGAGTGTCGGCTGCAGCTTCGGCGCCTCGTCCGGCGTGACGTCGAGTCCCGGTTTCGTTGCTTCACCACCCGCGCCACCGTCCATGCGTTGCGCGCGTTTAAATGCCTCCACTTCATCTTTCTCTTCGCGCTTCCGCTTCGCCTCCGAAGCTCTCAGAGCGTTTTCAACTTCGTCCAAAAACTCAACCTCCTCCGCGTCCAGAGGTTTGTTCTTCCCAACCTTCATCGACTGCCAGTTTTCTTCAAACTCCAGTTCCTTCATCTCTTTTTGCTCGGCGAGTATTTGATACAACGGTTTGGACGATGACGGATCGTTGCCTCGAGCGGAATCCGGTCCTTCGCCGCCGCTCTCGCGGATGGCTTCGAGCTCACTCTCGGTGACAAACTTGGACGCCATTTTCTTAGCTTCACCCGCGCCGCCGCCGCCCTCGAGAGATGGAAACACGCTCGCGGTATCTCTTCCGAGCACTTTCTCTCGGTCGAACGTGCACTCCTCGCGCTCGACGCGAACGAGCTCCACGCCTCGTCCCATGTCTCGCGCGTCAGTGTGTGCTCTGCGTTCGGGCGGGCTCCCGCCATGACGGACGCCGCCGAGACTCCCGCCAAGGCGGCGGGGAAGAAAAAGCTCGGAAAAAAAGAGCGCATGAAACTCAGAGCGAAAGAGCTCGTCGAATCGGGCGCGATGACCGAAGACGAGGCGAGAGCGCACGTCGGACTCAACCCACTGCCGAAAGCGGCGGCGCCTAAAACGTCGGCGCCGAAGGCGCGAACGGGCGGGCCGCGAGGCCAGGGCTCCGGTGCGGGAGGACCATCACCCGCGTTATTGACTGCAAACATTCGGAACGCTTCTTCGCTCGGCGAAGTGTACTCGATTCGCGACACACACGCCGGACGGTTGAATCACATTCACGTCTCGGCGCTGTGGACGAGCGTGGGACGGATGCGCTCGTCCATGGGGGCGAGTGGATCGAACGATACGACGAACGAAGCGCACGCACGCTTAATAGTGCAGACGATTGAGTTTGTCAGAGATACTCGATCGAAGATTGGAGGTAGAGAACTCGCAAACATTGCTCACGGAGCGGCGAAAAGCGGAACAGTTGACAAAAACTTGATGACGAGCCTATCGAAAGCGATAGAGCGTCATTTGGGACAGTGTAACAGCCAAGAGCTCGCAAACATCGCGTGGGCTTTCGCAAAGGCCGAGTATAAGGATGAAAGACTTTTTTCAGCTCTAGCGAGAATGGCAGAGAGACAAGCGGAACGTTTCAACGCGCAAGAGCTCACAAATGTAACGTGGGCGTTTGCAACGGCTGGTCATTCTGATGACGCTCTATTCAAAGCTCTGGTTTGCTGTGTTGAGAAACGTTTAAGTGAATTTAACACGCAAGGCTTATCAAACACGGCGTGGGCATTCGCCAAGTCGGGGCACGTAAATGTCACTTTATTTAGAGCAATGTCGGAGACGGCACAGCGGTGCGTGGATGACTTCAATGGACAAGACTTCTCTAACTTCGTTTGGGCGTTCGCTAAAGCGAGTCAGTACGATGCGAAATTGTTCACCATTTTAGCAAAGAATGTGAGCCGTCACTTGAATGTACTCAATGCGCAAGGTCTGACGAACACAGTTTGGGCCTTTGCAAAAGCAGGACATTTGGACACGGAGCTCTTCTCGTCCTTCAGTTCGGCGATTGAGCAAAGATTACGGACGGGTTCGAGTGATTTTAATTCACAGGACATTGCGAATACCGCGTGGGCTTTTGCGAAGGCTTGTCATATGGATGAAAGCCTATTCAACTCACTGGCGAGACTGTCCGAGACTTGCTTGGATGACTTTAACACTCAAGATCTCGTGAACACGACGTGGGCTTTCGCGAAACTGGGACAGTATGATGGCTCTCTATTTATTGCAGCCCGCAAGTCGATTCTTCATAAGCGTGTTGATGACTTGGATGCACCAAATATCGCCAATATTGCCTGGGCTTTTGACAAAGCGAGCCAGTTGGATGAACAATTATTTGGAGCATTGGCCTCAGCGGTGGAGCGTCAAGTAGACGATTTCAGCGCCCAAGATCTCGTCAACGTGGCGTGGACATTCGCTAACGCGGACCAAGTGAATGATAGACTATTCGAAGCGCTAGCTGGAGCCGTCAAGCGACTCTTGGATGAATTCAGTGATGAGGAGCTTGACAACTTAGAATGGGCCTTTACCAAAGCCGGTCAACAAAGTGTCGTGAAAAATCTCAAGCGAAAGCGCAAAGGCGGAGACGGAGCTGGCTCAGAATATTCGAATCGGCAAGTCGATGTGTCGAAGTGTGGGAAAATAATCGTCGCCGGTGGCGGTATCGGGGGTGCTGCAGCGGCGGTAGCGCTGCAACGAAAAGGATTTGATGTGACTGTTTTGGAGGCGGACGAAAGCTTTGACGCGCGTGCGCAAGGTTACGGTCTTACCGTCCAAGCTCAAGACGCCATACAAGCTATGGGTGTTGATATATCTCAAGATGATGCCCCTTCAACTTCTCACTACACTTTCTCAGAGAAGGGAGAAATAATTGGATTTTTCGGAGAAGCCTTTGGATCGAAGAGCAAGGATCGACGGGAAACGCAAAATTCTGGACGATTCATTCACATTCCCCGGCAAGTACTTCGATCTCGAATAATCCAAGCCGTGCAACCCGGGACTATTCGGTGGAGTAGTAAGCTGAAGAGCTTTGCATGCGAAAACGATGCGAAGGGCGTGTCTGTGACGTTGATGGATGGGACCAAGCTGCAAGGAGCACTGTTAGTGGGTTCAGATGGTATCTTTTCCACAGTTCGTCGACAACTCGAGCTTCCAGGAGACCGTCTAAATTACGTCGGACTGTGTGTTGTTCTCGGCATCGTGGATGAGAAAATCATGCGTGTGCAACTCGCCGAACGGCGGATTTTCGAGACAGTTGATGGTGTCACGAGACTGTATGCTATGCCCTTTACGACATCTTCTACGATGTGGCAACTCAGTTTTCCCTGTTCAGAAGATACCGCTCGAATGTACACCAAAGATGCCGCGAGTCTGAAGAAAGAAATAACTAGGCGATGCGCCACATGGCACGACCCCATACCAGAAATGCTCATGAAGACGCCTTTGGATTGTATGTCTGGGTACCCAGTGTACGACAGAGAACTCTTAGACCCAGAAATTCTTCGTCCAGAAAATAAAATTCATCGCCGAGTCACATTGATCGGTGATGCCGCTCATCCAATGACCCCATTCAAAGCCCAAGGGGCGAATCAAGCTATGAGTGATGCCGTCCTTCTCGCTGAGTGCTTGGTGGAAGGTGTGCACAAGCACGGCCCCGTGGATGGTTTTAACGTCGCGCTTCCATTATTTGAGCAAAAAATGCTGATGCGTTCGAGTAGAGTAGTGATTGGTTCTCGAGAAAAGGCGAAAGAGATGCACAGCGCGCTGGCTCTGCAACTCGCGCGCAGATCTCAACGCGAGGCAGAATTTGATATGCAGAAGACAATTTCTGTGCTTCGTGAGAAAGGTATTGGAGCTCAAAATGCAACTGATTCGCGAGGTTTAGACGCTATCGTCGAATCAGAGGCATTGTCTCACTCACCGAGCAATCAAACGGCGATTTCATATGCAGAGCACCGAATTGAGTCGCGAGGACGAAAAGTTGTTTTCGAGGACGCTGATTCGGCTGAAGAAGCTGACAACAAAAATCAAAAGAAGCGGAAGGAAATCAAAGCAAAGAAGGAGAAGAAAGAGAAGAAGGAGAAAAAGGAGAAGAAAGCGAAGAAGATGAAGCTTTGAAGTTGTGTTGTAATACTTATTGTACATTTTAATCCTCGAAACCTTCCTCGTCCGCCTCATCTTCGGCAGCACGAAGTTGTTCACGATAATATTCTGACTCTCTGAGGGAGACCCGCTGTGCAAATCCTAGTACGAGGCGAATAGCTTCTCGTCCTTCGTCAGCAGGAATACGCACCACCTCTGGCATGATTCCGCTTTGCGCGAACTCTCTACGAATAATGTCATCACTCGAGTTCAGAGCACTGGCATCGATAATAATTTCACTACCGGTCGTCATCAAGTCTGCGGTCTCCGTGATAAAATTCGCCAAGCGTCCGTGGTCCCAGCCGTGCACATCTTGGACCAACCAGAGAGATCGGACATCCGGACGGTAGCCAGCGCGCTCGAGACGCTCCTCTAAGTCACCGTATGCGATGTCTTCCCCCGTCACGTCGAGCGGAACGCGCCTATGCGAACACGCTCTGGCCGGTTTTGCGCCTACACCCTTCAAGATTTTAGCCGTTTGCGTGTGTACAATCCCATTGGCGCACTCGAAAATTGCCGTACCGCTTGGAAAAGGCAAACGAAACGCCCTCGTATCCGCCCCCGCCGTGATCACTACAACCTGTCTGGCGATCCCGTGCGTCTCCACATTATTTTCATATGCGTTCATCATAGCACTTAGACGCCGAAAAGCTAAAACATCCATCGCGTGCGTCGCGCTCGACGTCGAAGTAGTCGCCTGAATGCTCTCCGCCGCCGCCTCGCGAGAGTCGCCATCCAGTATCGCGTTGGCGTACACATCCTCATCGACGCCCTCGATCCGCCTCCGCACTGCGATTTGAGCTCGCGACCACGCTTTTGCATCCATCTCGCTCATCTCTCGATCCTCGATCGACGTCTTCGTTGCGCTCAGCGTCGCCGAAGACGCATCACGACTGCCCGACGCCCGCCTCTTTCCCCATACACCGAGCCCCTGGCGGCGCGCTCGGCGCCGAGAACCGCACCTCGAGCGCGCGATGCGCGTCGACACAATATTTTCGACGCACACCGCCGACATGTATCCGATCGCGCGTCGTCGTCTTCCGCCTCTCGCGTTCAGACGCCGCCACATCGGCCATTCGAGAGGGCCGAGGGTTTAGAGTCCCGTCCCACCCTCGAGCGGATGGATGACTACGCGTGCGTCACACGACGCGCGCGTGGACATGGTCGCACCCGCGCGAGGCACCCTCGCGCCGAGCTCGGGCGCGCTGCGATGCGCGCGATCGTCGAACGTCGGACGGCGTCGATCGGGACGGGCGTCGGGAACGACGCGCGCGCGAGCGATGACGACGTCGTGCACGATGACGACGGTGGGTGAGCTGGACGCGACGTCCAAGGTGTGCGCGGCGACGGCGACGCGGATGCGAAGGATGACGATGCGTCGATCGCACCGCACTCGCGCGCGATCGTCGAACGTGCAGGCATCGTCGTCGTACTCGGATGCGGCGAGCGCCGTGAACGACGGGTTACGTCTCTTTGAGGCGAGAGAGTACGAGGCGGCGACGAGAGCGTTCACGAGCGCGCTGGGTATGAATCCGAGCGAAGACGAGGCGCGAGCGGCAAGCTATAACCGCGCGTGTGGATACATTAAGCTGAACAAGTACGAAGAAGCGAAGGATGATTTGATCGCCGCGGTGAATACGTACAACTTGAAGTTCAAGGTGCTCATGAACGACCCGGACTTGGACACATTTCGAGCGTCGGCTGAGTACAGTGAGGTGGCGGCGGCGGTTAAAGGAGGCCAAGGCGCGTCGACGATGGTCAACCTGCGTGCCGAGGCGCAGGAACCTTTCCGATTCATCAAGCTTTATTTATTTGGAGGCTTAGCGGCGGGCGCCGGGCTGGGCCTGTTCATCATCGGCACTCGGTTGGTCAAGGCCATGCAGGGAGGCGAAGGGGCTCCGGATCTCACGGAGACGGTGACCAACTTAGGAATCAACGCCGTTGCCTTGGTAGTATTTTCCTTCCTGCTACGTGGTGAACTCAAGGGACGGGAACAAATTATCCGCAAGGTTGAGCGCGAAGAAGAATTGGGAAGACTTGGCGTTATGTTGGGCGACAGTGATAAAACTGCCTTGTTCTCTCGTTTGCGGGGTTCTTATCGTGTCTTTATCGTCGCTGGAAGCGACGAACATATCACGAAGACGTTCGAAAGCCTTGAACGTTTCAAGGAAAAACTCTCGAAGAACAAAGTTGTCATCTTAACGGTGAATATGGATGAGGTTGAAAATGGAGACGAGCTTCCATTTGGACAGAGAAGACGAAAAGCGAAAACGTCCAAGAGTACGGAATTGACGGCGTCCGCGGCGGCTGCTCTCCTTGGTGGCGATAAGAAGTTGAAGGTGACGCCAGTGGATAACGCAGCGTGGAAGCGTTGGATCATCAACCAAATCGAGTCTTCGGGTTTTGATCCAACTGTTCGCGACGTCTTCTTCGGCGTCGCAAAAAATGGAACGATTTGGAAATCTGGCGCAGGGATTCCAAACTGGATGAAAATTTTCGAGGATTTACCGGACGAGGAGTCCATTCAAGGCAAGGTTTCGGGCGTATGAGCAATAGCAGTAGCGATTTAATCAAGCGAGAAATTTCTCTCATTACAAATCGACGACGAGATCGCGTTCACGCAGAGAGCCAAGATAAAAAGCTTAAAAAGGGAGGTAATACGACCGGTGGCGCCGGCGGTGGCGTGGGTGTAGGCGGGGGTGCCGGTGCCGGCGAAGGTGATGGCGTCGGTGTACCTGTGCTCGGCGAGAACGTATACACTGCACCATCCGTGGCCATAGCAAGAAAACCTTGCGCATGACTTACGGCGAAATATACTCCATATTTGTTTGGAAGGGCACATCCTTCGCCCCAGCTCACGATTCCGATTTGTTTTCCGGAAACAAGCAACGGGCCGCCGCTATCGCCTTGGCATGCGTCAGTGCCGCCCGACACAAAGCCGGCGCAAATATTTGATGACAAAATATCGAACGGGCTATACGAGGAACTAGCCGTGCACACATCAAACGATTGCACAGGCACGTGACCCACGAGTAAGACGGAACTCAGGGCGTTGTCGTCCTGTGTCCCCCATCCAGCTACTTGAGCGATTTCGCCAACGTACATCGAGTGATCATTCCAGGAAAGAGAAACTGGCGGAAAACTTTCAACGTTCACCTTTCGCTCGAGCGTAAGCACGGCGACGTCGAACTCGAATGTTGAAGCGTCGAATTCCGGGTGACCATCGATTCGACTAATATATAATTTTTCAGAGGGGTTATTGACGTCTTTCTGTGCGCCAAAGCTTGCTAAAATGCCGGCGTATGCGGCTACATTACTCACGCCCGCAGAGTCAAAAAAACAATGAGATGCCGATAAAATGTGCAACTCATCTATGAGAGTACCCCCACAACGAAAGTAAGCATTATTTGAGTACGTGACTACAAACAAAGCCACCATGAACGTCCAATCAGACTCTTCTGAAGGAACCTCCCCTCCAATGATTCGTTCCTTCTCAACAGTTCGAGAACGGATGATGGTGGTCGAAGTTGAAGCGCGTGAATCCAGTATGAGCAGAGACAACACTGCGATCAAGAAGGTTATAGCGACCATCACATTGCCGTGTCGGCGCATGGAAACGTGTGCGGTTTGTAATTCACATCAGGTTGTTTGTACGTCACATCATTTCTCGTTATTAACAATACGAACTATATTACATCGCTAACTCATTCATCTTCTGCGACCAACTGGCGAACGTGTTCGATAAGCTCTGAAATGTTTTCGCTTGCAAGCTCGGGTTGTTGCGTCTCTCGGCGAGTTTCGCTTCTTCTTCTTTCAATATCCTCGGAACCATCTTTTCCATCGATCTGTGGATGTGGGAAAACGATGGTCTTTCATTTGCATCCTGCTGCCAGCACATTTCAATAATTGCAGATAATGCCGGATGTAAAGTATCAGGAATTTTAGGCCTCAAAGCTTGATCCGCAACGCTCCTGGCTATCTGGATCCCTGTTGAGTGATGCGGTTGGTACGGCTCGATTCCAGTGGCGATCTCATACAGTAACACTCCAAACGAAAAGACATCGGCTCGATTACCGTAGTGCTGGCTTTTGATCACTTCCGGAGCCATATAAATGTACGTACCAGTCTCTCCTGTGAGCTCTTCCCCATTCTCGGCGACAAAGCGCGCTAATCCAAAATCTGCGACGACAGCCCGTCCATCAGACATGATGAACACGTTGCTTGGCTTCAAGTCTCTGTGTAAAACAATCGGCGTTCGCGTTTCAAAATACACAAACGCATGTAAAATATCCATAGCGATAGACAGACGTTCGCTCAGCGACCTTTTATTTGGTAAAGCCACGCCTTTGCTTTGGTAGAGCCACGCCTTTAAAGTTCCACCCGTCGCCATTTCGGTGACGAGAGAGATGCGCCTCTCTGCCTCGAGAGCGGCACCATAAAACGCTAAAACGTTCGGATGTCGCATTCTCGACATGATGAAGCACTCCCTCAAGAGCGCTCTTCTCGATAAGTCATTCTTCATCACGTTGATCTTCTTCACGACGACTTTCGCGCCGAGCCAGCGAGCCGAGAAGGCTACGCCCGTCGTCCCCTTGCCTAACTGCTCGTCCAAAGTGCACGCGCCGTCCACGTCGATGAGCCAGCCTTCATCGCGCGCGCGCGCACAGAGGTCACACAATTCAAGCCGCGATCCAGACGCGATCGTGCGCTGTTCCTCGGCGTCCATGTGGGACCATGTGCGAGAGACGCTGTGAGGTGCAACTGAAAGTGCATGAATGAATTATCGCTACGCTATGACTATGATACAACGTTTTTCTTTTCTTCTCGCTTTCGTTTCGCCTCGGCCGCCTTGACGATTTTCTCTTGTCTCTTTTGCTCCGCAAACGCCGCCTTGGCCACTTCACTATGCTCAAGAGCGCAGCCGTTGGCCTTGGCGCGAACGTGGCGCATCACCCAAGCCTCGGTGACGCGGTGCGCCGCTGTGTTGTCTCTGTACTCATCTTTCTGTCTCAGTGCATCCAGGCGCGCCGCTTCATTCGCCAGCTCACCCTTATTGGGCACAATTATGTGCGTGACGTTGGACGTCACTCGGGACATGATGGTGGCTCCGAGTTCCTTTAGTCTCTGTTCCACGTGCGCCCGAGAACGAAATTGGTTGTAGTCACCGTTTCGTACGACGGCTATGCATTCCAAAGGGAAAGGTTCAAGAGCTTGTTTTTTCTCGTTTGAAATCTTCGACTTCAAGTTGTACATTTGCCACATCTCTCGCTGCCGCCGAATCGTCTCTAAATCGCCGTCCAGAGCTGTGATAACCTCTGCTTCTACCCTGACGTCATCGTCCTTGTCATCTTCGCCGTCTGAAAGAATGATGATTTCCATCTTCTTTTGCTTTTTCATCATCGAACCACCATTTTTGAAGTAAAAGTCCAGCCTATTCATGTCCTGCTTCAAGTCGACTAAATCTAAAAAGTGCTTGTTCACTAGCTTTTCCCTTTCCTTCGGAGTGCTGGCATTGACAGTTGGCGTGATTTTCTTTGGCTTCAAAAATTTGATGAATTCTCTCAGTTCCGTGTAGCTCGAGTGCTCAGAATACGGAATCGCGTACGTTCGCGTGCGTCCATCATTTTCTATCCACGGTTTCACGCGAAAACATCCATCTTCGTCCATCTTTTTCGTATAGCTCCAACCGGTGGGAGAAAACGCGACGACAGCACGCCAAGTCGGTGCCTCCTTTGCCATCAGTTCCATCATGGCCTTGTGATTTGAACCTTTACCGAGTCCGCACACACGCACTCGACACTTTGCGGCTTCTTCTGCGTTATATTCTTCGCACACAAACAAGTCATCTCGCCACCACCCACTCAGTTGGAGAGATTTTTTGCGCCTCGCGGTGACGCTCGCTCGACTCTCCGCCCCCTGACACACCGCTCGTATCGCCCTCTCTTTTCCTATCGAATAAGATCCACAGAGGAATAAAGTTCGCGGTTCTCTACGCGTCTCATCTCTCGCAATCTCTCGCATCTTATTCAAAACGACATCCTGATCGGGAAAAGTCCACTTCTTCTCGCAATACGTCGTGTCCAAGTACACCTCATCCACGCAACCGTCCCGACACGTCAATAACAACTCTTTCAATCGCGCATCGTTTCGAACTCTCGCCGCCGCGCGAAAATCACCCGTGTGTAGCAGCGTCTCTCCCGTCGTCTTTCTTCGCAAGAACACCAAACACGCCCCCGGACAGTGATTCGCGTCGATGAACGTCGCCTCCACGTCTTCCACCCCCTCCAGAGCCACCGTTTCACCGATCTCACAACCCACGACCAACTCGGGATTCACGCCGAGAAATTCGACCACGAGCGCTGCTGTGATCGTGGAACAATAAATTTTCGCCTCGCTCAAACCCTTGACGCGCCCGAACGACGAACTCAACCCGCAGTAGTGGTCCGAGTGAAAGTGGCTCAGGATGTAAACTTTCGCGTCTGGAGACTGAAAGTTGAAGCCGTCCACGTTGATTCCGGGGAACCGACCAGGACGTTTGATCGCCCCTGACTGCGACGCCATGTGGCACCCGTCGGGCGTCGCGCGCGCGCCACCACCGCCGCGCGTCGACGCCTGACCCGCGCCGCACTGTCACGCGGTGCTTACTTTCCTGGGCATTGGGACCTCCGCACTCGACGCCGCGAGAGTCAATCGTCGATGGAGGCAGCCGCGCGCGCGAGTCTTTTACCGTCCACGAGTGCGCGCTCTTTCCCGAGTCGATCGCGCGCGTCGTCGCGTTCGTTTTCGATCCCTCGGCGGCGGCCACGAGCGAATGCGGCTCTCGCTCCCGGCTCCGAAGCCGTCGCGCCCGTCGTTCTGTACGAGAACGACGCCCTGATCGTGGTGAATAAACGCTCGGGTCAGTCGTTTCACTCTGAGTTCGAGCCGGGTACGCTGGCGTCGCTTCGCAGCGCGCGAGACGACGAGGACGAACGGTTGTACAGCGTACACAGACTCGACAAGGGCACGAGCGGTGTGCTCGTGTTCGCGAAAACGAAAGAGGCGGCGCGCGCACTGAGCGAGGCGTTTGAGAAACGATTGATAGTGAAATACTACGTCGGTGTATCGTCGAAAAGGCCGAAGAGGAAGATGGGGACCGTCATCGGTGACATGAAAGCGAGCCGCCGAAGTCAGTGGATGTTGTTGCAGAGCAGAAACAATCCCTCCGAGACGAAATTCTTGAGCTTTGGATGTGCGAGCGGAACCGATGGCGTTTCAGGACGGCGAATGTTTATATTCAAGCCGATCACAGGGCGCACGCATCAATTACGCGTCGCCGCAAAATCGTTGGGCGCGGCGTTGATTGGAGATAGTACTTATGGCGGTCTGGCGAATACGAGGCTTTATCTTCACGCAGCCGCGATTCGAATTCCAGATTTAGGCTTTGGACCACCAGTCCAGATTATTTGCAGTCCTGTGAGCGCTGATGAAGATTGGGATTCCGAGGCTTTTGATAAATACTTTCCGCAAGAGTTGGCGGAAAATTATGGCGTTTGGTTTGACGATCAACCGCTATTGCGCTCTTCTCTCACTACGAATTAAGGTTGTATTAATAACTCACACTATCGCTAGCTACTGTTGGGATTATTGTTGGGATTATGTACCAGAAGAAATGCTATAGGGAACTGAATATCGTCATGAATGAGGAATGCCTACAATCACGTCGTCTCTGATGCCGCTTTGCGCTGGCATTTTGCACAATCTTACTCTGTAAGATTGCTGACGGGCAAACTCTCCACGATCGGCCTCAATCGCACTCTTTGCACGTCTCGGTAATGCGGCGAGAGGCTCATCGGGATTACTCGGATCGACACCCTGATGCCCGCTCCAATCTGCAAGAGTAGCCGCCGACATGTATGAATCGAAATCGAAGCCAGCAGCTCGCATGAGTTTGGATCGTGGCCGTTCGATTGTAGGCTTTTCGAGTTGTATGAGATCATTGCGCATCCTATTCAAGCTGCGCATACCACCTTCCTGAACTTTCCCCACGCAGCACGGAGCAATTATGAAAGGGATTCTCTTTTCAATAGCTTGGTTCATGACAAAGTCTGAAGCTTCGCCGCAAACGTGCAGTGCAATGGCAACATCGACATCAACATCTTCACACTCCTCGATGAGACCCACGCGAGCCGTCACGTTGTCCAAACCAGACGCCGCTATTCTTTCGTTTAATATTCGAATCGATACTTCGTTCAAATCGACGCCGGTGAAATTGATGTGCCGAAACACGCTCGCGAGCGTCAAAATAGTGTTTCCGGTTCCGCAACCGTAATCGACGACCGCTTTCACATCGCAAACCTCGGTTATCTCTCGCAAATGCGTGACAAACGTCGCCACTTGGTTCCGTTTACGTCGTCCTCGCGCTTCACCTCCCTTTTTGTTCGTTCCGAGAGGATCGACGCCCGGCGGCAGGCTCGGCCAGTCCACCAGTTCCACTTTTTCATCCGCGCGCCCTCTCCACCGATCTTCCATCCTCATCCCGAGCGGTTCCAACGCCTCAAAGGCGTCGAGCAAGCCATCGATATCGTCCCGCATCGCCTGTTTATTCCTCTGCCGATTTCGTTTCCTATGTTCGCGCTGCGCTTGCTTTCGGTCGGAACCGACGTCCTCGCTCGCCGACGAGCTCGTCGCGCTCGCGCGCTGCCGTCGCCATCGCCATCGCCATCGCGACGACGACGACGACGACGACGGCAGTGTCGTCGTCCTCCTCGAAGACGGCCCCGCGATCGCGCTTCGAGACGACATGCTCGACGACCGACACGCGCGGGGACGTGTGCGGGGCTCGCGTCGGCGTTGCGTTCTCACTCGGCGACGGCCATGACGAGCGAAGGCGACCGACGCGAACCGGCGACGGCGAGAGGCGGCACGACCGTGCCGGCGCACGTGCTCGAGGCCATCTATGGGAAAAAGTCGACGGGCGCGAGCGCGAGCGCGAGCGCGACGGCGGGCGACGGTGGTGCGGATGACGCTCGAGAGAAAAAGGAACGCTATGACGAGAGTTTGAAGTCGTGGTGGCGGACGTACAGCGAGCGAAAGAACGACGAAGAGGAGGAACACGTGGCGGATAGTCTACTGTACGATTATCGCCACCTACCGCGGACGACGCCGGCTCCGAATTATCGCGAGGATCGCTTACAAAAAGTTGAGCCAGACAAGGGCACCGGAGACGAAACAAAGTAGGAAGTATTCGTGGACGACGCATCGCATAGCACACCCTAGAAACGATACGACAGAGATGATTTAGTAGAAATTAATGACACATTTTTCATTTTACGTGGAAATCAAGGCCAAGGTGCACCCGCCATCACGGCCTCGACTTCGGTGACCGTTCGCGGGACATTCGTCCAAGAGACGCAACCGTCGGCGGTGACGACGACGTTATCCTCGAGACGGACGCCCCCCATCGATCTACACGCGTTGATGCGATCTTTAACAAAGTATTGCTTGATGTCAGAATCATCAGCGAGCGCTTTGTCCAGCAAGACATCGATGAAGTAACATCCCGGTTCCACGGTGAGACAGTTACCTTCTTTCACGATGGCGGCGGTCCGGCAGTTCTTCAAGCCGGGCTCGGTACTCCGTGCAGGCGTACCGGGGAGTCCATAACCGCCGACATCGTGTGTGTCCACACCCAAATGGTGGCCGAGACCGTGAGGCATGAAAGTAGCGGAAACTCGTTTTTCCATCAACTCGTCAATGTCTCCCGTGAGGAATCCTCCCGAAACTAAAGCTTGAAGAATCTGTCTCTCCGCCAGACGTTGCAAGTCCAGCCACGCGCAACCAGGTTTGAGAGCTTTCAATACGGCTTGATGAGCCGCAAGAACGCCCTCATAAATGATTTTGGAGTCGGGTGTGAATTTGCCACCAGCTGGAACCGTGGTGGTGATGTCAGCCGCGTAGCAATGGTATTCTGCGCCCATATCCATCAACACCAAATCTCCTTCCTTGATTTGAGAAGCGTTCGGAGCACCAGCGTGACCGTAGTGCAACGTCGCACCGTTCTTACCGGCTGCACAGATGCCCGTGTAAGATTCGTTTCTCATACCGCCTTGGCTGTAACAGACGTGCTTGAAAAGCGATTCCAGTTGGTATTCCATCATTCCCGGTTTCAGGCTTCTGATAACCTCGACGTGTGCCTTGGAGCTCATCTTACTCGCATACGCCAAGACTTCCTGCTCACGCGCCGTCTTCACTGTTCGGAGTTCAGTGATTACGTTGAAGAACGCGTCGGAGGCGTCGAGTTTGTCGCCTACGGAACTCTCTGCGGAACCCAACCCCTCGGTGGTGTTCCCACTATCAGAGTTCACACCCTTCAACGCGTACACCTTTTCACACTCCTTCAGATGGACCTCGAACTCGTCGGCATACTTGACTTCGTCGACGAGATATCTCGCCTTGAAAGACTCCGGCGTCTCGATGGCACCCATCCAGATGGCGTATTCCTCCGGAAGTCTAGGGACAAACAACGTCGATTTTCCGCTCGCCAAGTCGACGGTTCCGAAACAACCGCCCTCTAAAACACCGAACGCCCAGTGGAAGTAACTCTCCTGTCGGAACAACGGCTCGTTATCCGTGCTGTACCTCTGCGCCTGGTCGCCTCCTCGCAGGGCCAACGCGCCGGCGGTGTGTCCTTTCTCCCGCATCTCCCGCACCAACCTCGCGCGATTCTCGACGTGAAGCTCATACGACACTTTCAGCGTCCCCGGTCCGCGTTCGAACGTCGCCACCGCCATGGTCGCGCAGTTCCGCGTTCGAGCGCTCGATGAGAGGAGCGCTCCCGAGGACACGGGCGAGGATGCTCGCGCCGTTCGAGTCTTCGCCGTCGAGAGCGGTCGCACGAACGACGCGGACGATCCGCGAGACGCGCTCGCTCGCATGCGATGACTGTGAGGCGACGACTGCGAGGCGACCTTCGTCACGTCGTGTCGCGGTCGAGTCGCAGTCTCGTGTGGCTTGATGACGATGATGACCTCCAACCTCAATACGTGACGACGCGCGCGACGAGCGAGGCGTGGACGATGACCCGACGCGCGTCTCGACACGATCGCGTTGCCGTTCGCGCGGGGTTTATTTTAACCGCGCTCGCGACGCTGTCGTCGTTCGCGGGGGTGGAGGCTGCAAACTTCAAACTGTTTCCGGATTCTCGCGTTGACGGCGTCGAACTCGAGTTTCCGCGCGGCGGTGGCGTCGCGAGGCACACGTATAACCTTCAAAATCTCGACGGGAGCGCCGCGTACGAGGTGAAGGTATCGTATAGGGCGACGAACGCGGCGAGGGTGTCGGTTGATGCCGAGAGAGTCTCGAGTTTCGGTGATTGGATTGGCGCGGGTACTTTTTCGACGAGCAACTCTCGAACGGAATTACGGAGAAAGCTTTTGAACGTTGAAAAAGCAGTTTTGACTCGGAAAGCATTGGGTGGATCGGGCGTTTCGCAGGCTCGGGTGGTTGTCAGCGCGGAGTTGGAGGGCGTGTACTGGGCCGGGAAGGACGCCGCTCCGCGCTCGCTGACGTACAACATCGAGGTGCACCGTTTGGTCGCGGCGGGGAAATTCGGTGAGATTCCCGTGATCGCGGTGCCGATCATCATCGTGTGCGTCATGTTCATCGGGACGGCGTGGCTGATCTCAAAATTCGTGAGTGACGTGATTGTTTGGCGCGTGTACGACAACATCTTTAGACAAAAATCCAAGCTTGCGGCGCTCAGGGGGAAGTCATCTGCGTATCAAGTAACCTTGAACGATACGATCCCCGTACCTGTAGATACCGTCACCGCGTGATTCTTCAAATCTACGAGCACTTTTCTTCATGCATACTATATAATACAGTGTAGAACTAGAACTATGCAGTCTCTGCGTCTCTGCGCATCGCTTCGACTTCTTCCATCGCCGCCTGCATATTGCCATTCGATGGATTGTGTCCGTTAACACCTACCACTGGATCTCCGAATGATGAGACATCGGTCTCTGGTTCCCCCAAACAGACGCTCGGCCAGTGAAACTTGGCGTACGTTCGCCGAAGTTTCGTCAGCGTGATGGACAGAGTCTTCTTCTTCGACGTTGAATCGTCTTCTTCTAGTTCCCAATAACTATCCTCCTTCGAAACTCTTCGCGTGAGTTCACCCTCTAGCAAAGTCACTCCGTCAACCACCACATTCAACGACTTGGTCGCTATGTTCACGAGGCAGTCGCGCGAGCGCAGTTCCGAGTCCAACTGAAATCGCACGACTATTTCTCGTTCATCTTGCGTCCATGTGTACTTGGAAGTGGTCCCACCGCAACGTTCTGGTGTCAGCGATACAATACCTCCTCCCTCCGCGGAAGAAGACGCGAGATTTCCCTCGGCGGCCAGACGAGCGAGCTCAATCTTGAGACGAATCTGTTCTTGGTCGAACGCCGCCTCGGCGGCTTTCTTGGCGGCTTCTCGACGCGCGCGCGCTTCAGGGGAGAAGTGTTGACGATAGATGTAATATCCCGATGCGCTCACGACGACCGCCGCCGTCAGGGCGACGATCGCGCGGTGTTCGCCGCGCGCCATCGTCTTCGGACCCTTCGCGTGGGGAGAGGGCGACAGTTGAGTTGAAACTCCCTCGGGACAGAGCAAGTCCGGACGCGGTGCTCGTGTGCGAGGCGTGAGTTTGGATGATTATAAAACGAAAAGGCGTGAGTTTAGAGGTAAATCTTTCATCGTTTGGTGGTGTTGAATGAACACCATATTGGTTTGATCGACGAGCACGTTGAAGCGCCGCGCCATTTTTTTGTTTTTTTTTGAATTTTGAACGTCGTTGTACGTTGGAGGCCAAAGATTTAGCCGCCGAAACCGTACAAGGTGCGGCCTTGGCGCTTGAGCGCGTAGACGACATCCATGGCGGTGACGGTCTTTCTGCGAGCGTGCTCGGTGTAGGTCACGGCATCACGGATGACGTTCTCGAGGAACACCTTGAGGACGCCACGGGTCTCTTCGTAGATGAGACCGGAGATGCGCTTGACACCACCACGGCGAGCGAGACGGCGGATCGCCGGCTTCGTGATGCCTTGGATGTTGTCACGGAGAACCTTGCGGTGACGCTTGGCGCCGCCCTTTCCGAGACCCTTACCACCTTTACCTCTGCCAGACATTGTATCTGTTCTTACGTCGAGTAATGACGACGGGCGGACGCGCCCGACCGCCTCGAGGCGGGCGCGGGTGAGGCGAGGTGAGCGCGCGGGAGGGGGTGGGTGTCCGTTCGTGATCGGTCAATTCACGGAACGTCCGATTGTCTGATTTCGTCGCGTCTTCATTGTCGTGATTGGGGTAATCGGTGAGTCGTGACCTGTCAAAATATACTAAAAAACAATCGGCGCATGAAAATGACGTCAAAATCATCTCTCTCGCTTCCGAGTCACATTTTCGAATCACGATCGGTCAGAGGCCCCGCGACATCGACTCACGCGCGCTCACGCGCGCTCACGCGAGGATTGCACTGAGCGTGCGCGTGCGCGCGGACGAACGTCATTCCATACCTCGTGTAAAATGGCCCGTACGAAGCAAACTGCCCGTAAGTCCACTGGTGGCAAGGCCCCGCGCAAGCAACTCGCCACCAAGGCTGCCCGCAAGTCCGCCCCGGCGACCGGCGGCGTCAAGAAGCCGCACAGA
>Ga0181576_10000081_pt1 | contig 59398 bp, 27 predicted proteins | sample 101ome_22_FD_132464 | JGI IMG/M metagenome (GOLD analysis project Ga0181576, IMG submission 132464) | Coastal salt marsh microbial communities from the Groves Creek Marsh, Skidaway Island, Georgia - 101412BT metaG (megahit assembly) | ecosystem: Environmental > Aquatic > Marine > Intertidal... | reverse complement strand
TGTCGAAACTGTTTCTCTCATCACAGATCCAATCCAACCATTCGTTAATGTTTTAATTAACTCTTCTAACTACAACGATGTTCCGCCTGCAGGACAAGCAATGTCTGGTACTGCAAATCCAGTTACACTTGCAACACCATTGAACGAAGCGTTTGACTTAACACCTTTCGACATTGGTAGAATTGACATCTTTAGAAATGTCGATCCAGGCGTAAACTATACTAACGATGTTTGGGCGATTGCACAAGATAGTCAGATGATGATCTTTGATCGTAAGGACCAGATTATTCAGTTGACTACTCCTGCATCTGCAGGTTCGTTTAATATTGGTGAAATTATCACAGAAGCTAACACAAATGTTAGAGGTATTGTTCGTAGTAGTAACACCCAAGTTGGTTCGGTTACTTTCACGCCTTATGCATACTATGGATTTACAGGAACAAACGATGTCATCAGACCTAACGCTCAAAGATTTAATATCTTAGGAGTTGAAAGAGATTACGAATCTAGAAGATTTGGTGACAACGCAGAAATTGATGCGGAAGTTCAGTTCGCTACAGGTAAGATTGCATCTGCGAAAATATTCAACTCAGGATTTGGATATGTTAATGGTGGAACTGCATATCTTGCAAATAACAATATTCGTGTTGCGAAGGGTACAATTACTGCAGAAACACAAGGTGTTACAGAGGGGTATTGGTCAGACTTTACTTCTCACTTGAATGGTTATGAAGTAGATAGCGCAAATACTTATGCGTATTTTGACTCTTCTATGAGAATTCAAGATAGTGATTACTACCAAGAGTATTCTTACGAGATCCGTAGTATGTTGGGACAACCTGTATATGAGGACTTCTTAAGAGAAAACATGCATACTGCGGGTACAAAAATGTTTGGTAAATTCTATTACCAAAGAAAGTTTGCTGCAGGTCCTGAAAAATCTGGTGTAAAACAAAGATTCCTTCGTATCTTTAATGACGATGGTGAGTCTACATCACCACTAGATATTGGTGATATTAACAACTTAACTGTTGACTTTTCTAATATCTTTTCAGATACAGAAGTTGTCACATCTGATAATGACTCATCTGTTAGTGGTGGTGGTAGTTATACTTACACCGTTACTCCAATTGGTTCAACATCATTGGATGAGGGTGCAACAAAAACATTTAGTGTCTCTGTGCCTGGATGGCCAAATGGTACTCCATTGTATTGGGCGATTGGTCCAAGACCAGATCGTGATAGTGACTTCTCCTTCCAATCTGGTAATATTGTCATGAACAATGGTGTCGGTGGTTTCTCTGTGGCTGCAGTTGCAGACAACTTCACGGAAGGCGCAGAAACTTGGCACGTTACACTAAGAACTGGTAGCGGTGTTGGTCCTGTTGTGTATACATCACCAGATTATACACTTAACGATACATCATTGAACTTCTCGCCAACGCACACTATTAATATTAGTACACCAATATTTGATTATGTGATTAATGGTGCAGATAGATCCACAAACTACATCAATGGTGCACAACCACCATTAGTATTCAATGTAGGTGATAGGGTTCAATTTAACATTGACAGTGGTACACAAAGTTCTCATCCGTTCTATCTGAAGACGACACAAGGTGCGGGAACAGGTAACCAGTTGCCAAATGTAACTGGACAAGGTGGTGCAGTTCTTCAGTGGACTGCAGTTGCAGGAACATATTACTATCAGTGTGCAAACCATGGTAGTATGAACAATACAATTACAGTTACATAAATAATTAAAAACACTTTTTAGGAAGAAAAAATGGCAAAGCAAACAGTAGATATAGGTCAAGCACCCAATGATGGAACAGGTGATCCGTTACGTGTCGCCATGGATAAAATTAACGATAATACGAATGAGATTTATCGTGCAGTGGGTGGATTGGGTAATGATACACTACTTAATATGGTCAACAGTGATCAGGAACTTCAAGTTCTTAATGTTCACAACAAAATATCTTTCTTACTTGATACTGAGGCGGATTTATATGCACTAAGTGCGGGTACTTATCATGGGTGTATCGCACACGTTCACTCGACTGGTGCACTTTACTATGCTCACGGTCAGTGGCGCAAACTTCTAACTGATAATGCCAATAACGATGTAACTTCATATGCAGACAGTCTTGCAAACGTTGCATACACTGGAATGTTGACAGATGCAAACAATTCTGGGTTTGGGTTGTTAGATCTTGATGGTATTGCAGATGGTACTATTGGTCAAGTTCTTACTGCCAATGGAAATGGAATATTTGAATTTAAAGACATTTCTTTAGGCGCAAGTGCAATCAACGATCTTACAGATGTTACTATTACTGCTCCTGCAAGTGGAGAAGTTCTAAGTTACAATGGTTCTGCATGGGTAAATGCAGCTGCAGCAGGCGGTAGTGCAAATACATTTGGTACAATTAGTGTCGCAGGTCAAACAGATGTTGTCGCAGATGCTACAACAGATACCTTGACATTTATTGCAGGTACTGGTATGACTATTACCACTGACGCTGCAAATGATACTATCACATTCGTATCTACTGCGACTGGTGGTACTGGTGGAGCTGCGAATACATTCTCTACTATTGCTGTTGCAGGTCAACCTAGTGTTGTTGCAGATTCTACTGCAGACACTTTAAACCTTGTTGCAGGTTCGAATATTACAATTCAAACTGATACAGGCACAGACTCAATCACAATCAACTCAACTGCGTCTGGTGGATTTACACCATCACGTGTTACACAAGCAGTAACCTCTGCAAGTATTGCAGATGATGCAGAAACAAACATTGATTTTGCAAACTTGGGTGTATCATACTGTTTGTATAGTGTTCAAGTCGACAAAGGTGCAAGAGTTAGAATTTATAAAGACGATGCAGCACGTACTGCAGATGTAAGTCGTCCAATAGGTACAGATCCAGTAGAGGGTGACGGAGTCGTTGCAGAATTTGTTTCAACGGCGGCGGAGACATTCGTCATCACCCCAGCGATCTTCGGTTTTGTCGATAATAGACCAACAGAAAATGATATTCCTGTGAGAGTAACCAACCGTTCTGGTACTACTGGCACAGTTACTGTGACTATTACTGGACTGAAACTGGAAGACGCATAAGATGAAATCTAGATACAACATCGTCCTTTGCAACTGTGAAGAACAGGATTCTGTTTTGGAAACAGAATGTTGTGACATGGAAGTGTATGATACACTTGATGCACTTGAAGGTCTTGTTTGTATGATGTTGACTGAAGAAGAAGCTGAAGAATTACGTGCATCTGACCGTATCATGGAAGTAGAGAAAGAAGATGTTCCTATAGAAACTTATACAGTACGTACTGATGTTGACTTTAATTACCTTACGAGATATGGGATCACTTCACAAAATGGTGCAGACATCACTTCGACTTTCAAGTTTTTATCTAGTGACCAAGAGATTTCTGGTAATACAGGTCCAATAGGATTTTTTCAAATTAGTCCATTCAATGAAGATGCTTATCTCGAAGATCAAAATATTACTAGAAACTATGCAGGTGAATATGTAGACATCGTTGCAATCGAAGCGGGTACGCCAGTTGCAGCGAATGATGTTTGGGAAGACCACCCAGATTCTCAAGATGACGCTACTCCTACTACTAACACTAGGTTTGTTAGAATGGATTGGTCTGATATTAGTGCTTCTGTAAATGATGCAAGAAACAATCAAGTAACTAATAGTAATCGATTTTCAGATCACGCAATAGGTGTTATAAGTACTGCAGCGGGCAAGACATGTGGATGGGCTGCGGTTTCAAGTATACGTGTCATATATCTTTCTGATGGTGTAACCACAGTGCATAATGCAGTATTATCATGGCACCAAACGAAACCAGTTAATCCAGCCACTGGTAGAAGAAATGCAACCATTGTCACTGGTGCATGGGGATATGGTGGAGAAGACCATAACTACATGTACAGAGTTAAAGACATCAATGAAATTGGTTCCTATGATGACGATGGAATGTTAACAACAGTTCAGAGACCAGTGGGTGGATGGGGTTCTGATTTGACTCCCTTTGTCAATGCAGGTTTGATGCCAAGGATTGCGTATGACCAAACCACTGCTCAAAATGAGTGGTGGATTTCGTGTCCATACCAAATACCTAGTAGTACCTATAACTCTATGCTTACAAATTGGGTTAGTGATGGAAGCATATACTACTTTAAAAGTGCAGGTAACTTTGGTGGTGCACAGTCTGTTAAGGCTGGTGATCCACGTCTGAACGATTACATTAAAATGGATGCGAATATCGATGTGATCCGTCCATTCACAGATGTTGACGGACTATATGATTTTACATACGAAACTAACACAACACAAGATCTTCAAAGATACACAAAAACATATCGTACTGTAGGAAGTCTAAATCACTACAGTATTGGTGCATGTCATCACAGTACTATAAATCCTGTACCAGATCCTTATAGTAATCGTGGTCCACATATTGACATTTGGGCGTTTGGTGCATACACTTGGTCTTCAGCAGGTGGAACTGGAAGAGGTAGCTATACTCTTCCTGATGGAGAGTGGGATTACTTTAGTGGAACTAGTTGTGCTGCCCCAGTAGCTGCGGGTGCTGCCGCATTGTTTGTAGATTACCACTTTGATACGTTCGGTGAATACCCCACACATCAACAACTTTTAGACTATATGCAAAAAAATGGTAAAGAAGTTATGCTTGATCTGCCACCCACCACAACCAACAGTGCTGCTGATGCATTAGCACGTACTAATGAGTTTGATTACTCTAATGCGGGTGTTACTCCACCTAATGCACTTTATGGTCCACGAACCTATAATGCTGCATCAACCTACAACAGAATTGAAGAGGGACAATACGAAAACGGTGGTAACGAAGTAATGGATCTTTGGGGATCAACAACTAAAAGAATATTCGTCCCATATTTTGTAACAAGAAACACTAAACAAAGAGCTTCCTCTGCATTTAGATCCAATTTCCATTATAATAATTACAATGATACAAAGCAATCATATCCACGCAGAAAAAAACGTATTGGTTAACACCATAAATATATTAAAAATGATTATTAGAGAGACACCATGGCAGAGATTTTAACAACAAAATTTAAATCTGACACTACTAGATTGTTCATTGAAGACATCAAGTCCAATGACTTCTATATCATGTGTTCTAGTATCGAACGTCTCGACGCTGAAAATTCAAGATTTTCAGAAAATGAATTCAAAGAAAAGATATTGTTTGGTAAAAAAGTGGATCCTGATGACGTTCACTTTATGATCAAGTATTATCCTTGGCAGAGAGATCAGGTCTATACTCAGTACGACGATGCAATTAACTTAGAAGACCAAAACTTCTATGCAGTAGTTGGTCCAACAAACAACGATACTGGTGACTACAGAATATTTAAATGTCTGTATAACAACGATGGTGCACCAGTTCAAGCGCCACCTGCATGGAATGCAAACACAGATAGTCAGATTTATCAAACGGCGGATGGATATCTTTGGAAGTACATTTATGATCTATCAGATTTGCAATTCGAAGCTTATAATGCACTTGGTTTCATTCCAATTAGAAGTAGTGAGTTTGTTGTAGATCCTGTTGCAAACACAACTGGTGGAGAAGTCTCAGATATCTTTGTGACAAACCTAGACGATAACTTGGGTTACACAAAGGTTGAAGGTTCGCTTGATCAAGCACCAACCGCTTCTGGTGTGATGATTGGTAGACCAGACGATGAAGATATTTCTCAAATCTTTTATTATTACTATGGTCAAACCCTTTATGTCACAAACAATGACAACGCTGTGACAAATTTGTTTGACATTGAATACTACAGTTATAACACTGCAACTGGTCTTGTTGAATTTAGAGTTGAGAGAGATCCAGTAGCTGCGGGTGTGTCTGCAAACGCAAGATGGCAAATCCTACCAAAGATCAAAATCGAAGGAGACGGAACTGGCGCATCTGCAATTCCAGTTATTGATAATTTAGGTAGAATTAGAAGTACAACTTTGTTGAACCGTGGTTCTTCATATAACAGTATTGTTGCACGAGTTGTAGATCCACTTTACGATTTTGATCCAAGCGATCCAACAAGAACAGATACACGTGCTGATTTGAGACCAATTCTTTCCCCAATTGATGGACATGCACACGATTTGATCGATGAATTTCATTGTCATCACTTCGGAGTTTATGCATATATAACAGGAGAGGATAATCTTTTAATTGGTGCAAATAATGAATACTCTACTATTGGATTAGTAAAGAATCCAGAATTTAGAGATTCTGATTGGAATGTAATACCAAGTGCAAACACACCAGTAGTATTCGATAATAGAATTGCAGTTACTACTGATGACTATGATAAGACAGAAGTCAACGGTACTGTGCAACAGTTAAACTCTGATAACGAAGTTGTTTTCCAAGCAACTGTTCATGATATCGATTATTCAAGTAACACTTTATTCCTCGCAGAATACATGGGTCCTTATCAAAACCTTGCGAATTCAAGTAACTCACTAGATTTGACTTTGAATTTGCGCAACGAAACAGGTCAGTTGATGAGAATAAATACACCTATAGCGAATAACGTAGTAGAACCAACTTATGTGCAAAGATCTGGAAGAATATACTTTTTCGAAGACTTCTTCCCACTGCCAAGAACAGAAAACTCACGAGAAGAATTTAAATTCGTGATGGAATTTTAAGGAACAGATAGAATGCCTATTAATACAGATCTAAATGTATCACCATACTTCGATGACTTTGACATCGAAAAGCAATTCTATCGTGTGTTGTTCAAACCTGGCTACTCAGTTCAGGCACGTGAACTTACACAGTTACAAACTTCTTTACAAAACCAAGTTGAACAATTTGGTGACAACATCTTTAAAGAAGGTAGTATTGTTAAAGGTTGTGTTTTCACAAACCTAAGTGATCTTAAATTTGTAAAGGTTGAAAATCGTGAAGCTTCAGAAACATTAAATCAAACCTATTTCAATCCAGAATCGTATATCAGTAATAGAACTACCACCAAAGATACTTTAGGCGGAGTTGAAACTGAGGTAGATATTGTTTATGTTCTTTACGGTCAAACCTCGCAAGTTAGTGCACAAGTCATTGATGCTTCTGCAGGGTTTACAACTCGTCCACCAAATCTAAACACTTTCTTCATCAGATACTTGAACTCTGAAGGAAGTGCGAAAGAATTTACTGCAGGTGAGACAATCCGTATTGACAAATACACATATAAAGCAGGCACAGTCGAACCACTGACTCCTGTTGAAACTGGTGTGGATTCAATCAACGTGGCACGTGCATCATACACCCCAACAGGATCTTCTTTTGGTATTCAATCCTCGCCAGGCATTCTATTCCAAAAAGGACATTTCCTTTATACAGACGAACAAATTCTTGTTGTAGAAAAATACAGCAATGAACCTGCGGATGCATCAGTTGGATTTAGAATTAATGAATCTTTGATTTCATATCTTCAAGATGATACCTTGTATGATAACGCAAACGGTTCAACTAACGAGAATGCGCCAGGCGCAGATAGACTTAAACTCGTTCCAATACTAACCAAACTTACGGCGGCAGAAGCTGAAGCAGACTCCACATTCTTCTCACTAATTCGTTATCAAAACGGAAATGCAGTTCGTATTCGTGACATTTCTCAGTATAATGTCCTTGGTGATGTTACTGCAAGACGCACATACGAAGAGTCTGGTAACTATATCGTAAGAGATTTTCCTGTTACTGTCGAAAGAAACCCTGCCAACAATGCATTATTGGAAGTACTAGTAGATCCAGGCGCTGCATATGTAAAAGGTTATCGTGCAGAGACTGTTGGCACACAAGCGTTCGAAATAGAATCTCCATCTAATACAGAAATCCAAACATCACAACCAATTTCATTTAACTATGGAAACTATGTTGATGTTACAGGGTTTACTGGACACGTTAATATTGATCTATCATCACCACAAGATCTTCTTGATGGTACTAACACAAAGATTGGCGAGTGTTTTGTCTCTAACTTGACAGAAGATCGTGCATATCTCTTCGGTATTTCTATGAATGCAGGTAAAGGATTTGTAGATGTTGCGAAGATAGATGGGGCAACAACTGGTGAAATTTCGGTTGGTAGTACTCTAAAAGGTACGGACAAACGTGCATATATTTTCGACACTGGTATGGATTATCTGTATGATGTTTATGAAGACGATTTAATTGTTCCAATCAGGGGACAGTCTACTCACGTTGTGACCAGTAACGAATTCACTATTACTACAACGCAAACAGGTGTGGGCACTGACTTTAATCTTAATCAAAATAATATTTTGGTGGTTACGTCCACAGGTACTAAGGTTACTCCTACAGGTACTTCTACTTCTTTGGGTGGTTCAAACCTCACTGTATCTCTACCAAATGGTGTAGTATCAGATGGGGTTAGCGTTATTTGTTACTACGACTACCGTGCAATTGATGCACAAGTATTCACTAAGTCTGCAAGAGATACTTGGCTGCGCCTAGATCACGTTACAACTCGTAGAAAGTTTTCTTTGGGTTTCCCAGATGTTTATGAAATTGTTTCGATTAAAAACGCTGCAGGAGACGACTTTACTAAGTCTTTCCGTTTGAATCCAAATCAAAAAGATGCATATTACGATCTTTCTTATATTGAATATATTCAAGGTCGTCCACGTCCTGGCAACGAACAACTTGAAATTAACATTAAAGTTTTTGAAACCATTAAACCAGTTGGTGCAGAAAGTTTCTATCACGTTGCGTCATACACAGGCGTGGATGAGAGTGAGATCCCTGTATATGTTTCAGAATCTGGATACAAATACAATCTACGTGATTGTTTAGACTTCAGACCACAGGTTGATAAAGAGTCAACAATGAGTTACACTGAAACTAGCGGTGCATCTGCGCCTATCATGACTGTAGCCATTCAGAATACGATTGATGCGGCAGCACCATCATTTACTGGTACTTACACTCTACCTGCAACTTCTCAGTATGCGTCTGCAGATATTGAATATTATTTGCCTCGTTATGATGTTATTACGGTTGACTCTTATGGTCAATTTAACTACGTTAAAGGTGCCGAAGAGATTAATCCTAGACCACCTTTACTTGGTGAAGAACAACTTGTTATTTCTGAAATCTATGTGCCTGGCGCACCTATTCTTTCACCTAAAGAAGCTTCACAACAAGGTAAAAGAGAATACGCAGTTCGTGCAAGACCAAAAGGTACGAAACGTTACACTATGAAAGATATTGGAGCGTTGGAAGACAAGATTGAAAGACTTGTATACTATACATCTTTGAATCAATTGGAACAAGAAACAAATAATCTAACAGTTTTAGATGAAAATGGGTTAAGTAGATTTAAAAATGGTTTCATTGTAGATCCTTTCAATGATATGTCTCTTGCAAACACAAGAGATGCAAACTTCAATGCGGCAGTTCATTTCTCTCAGAGAGTTATGACGCCTGCCGTACAAACATTCCCATTGGATCTTAAGTATAAAACATCTAGTGGAGCAACTGCATTCCCTGCACCTTCTCCTACAGAGGAACCAAAGGCTGCAACACTAAGTCGTAACGCACACGTATCAATTATCAATCAACCCTATGCAACTGGGTACAGAAACTGTGTAAGTAACTTCTACAATTATCAAGGTAAAGCTCAGGTTTCACCAGAGTACGATGCAACTTACGACACAACAGTCAACCCAGTTGAAATTGATTTTCAAAAACCTTTTGTAGACTTTGCAGAAGCGTTACAAAAGTTCATTCCATTGACAGATGTAAGAATTGACACGAACGAGTTTAGTGCAGCAAATCAGGCAGCACTGCGCCGTGCACGTGCGAATGGTGGTACTGTAACTTTTAAAGACACTATTGGAAGTATAAACGTTGGAAGCGAAACAAAATTGGTTGGTGACTTCGTGTCTAACTTCCAATTTATGCCTTACATGGCCTCCAGAGATGTGTCTATTTACGTGACAGGATTGAGACCTAATACTGTTCATCATTTCTTCTTTGATAGAGTATCGGTGGATCAACATATAATCCCAGGCACAAATGTTAACTCTGTAGGACAAGTAGGTCGACAAGGTGTGTTCGGACAGACTGTTACATCTGATGAAAATGGTGTTCTTCGTGCAGTCTTCAAAATTCCAGAAGAGACATTCTTTGTTGGTGAACGTATGTTGGAGATTGTCGATGTTGATACTTACGACAGTATTGAATCTGGTGCAACTTCTCGTGCTTCAGTTGCATATCGTGCATACAGTTTTGATGTCACAAAAACTGGTCTTTCAACACGTATGCCAAGTACAAACGTAGAAACACGTTCGTCGAACCGTTCGGTTACATTCCGCCCGCCTCCACCACGAGGCGATCCACTTGCACAAACTTTCTTTATTAAGAAGGGTATGGGTCGTGGAAGTAATTCTGTAATGGCGTCGAAGATTGATGTATTCTTCAAACGTAAGGCAACTAGTACACTGACAAATGGCGGTGGTATCAACGGTGTCACTGTAATGTTGCGTGAAGTCGTTAACGGATATCCTTCTTCTGAAATCATCCCATTCTCATCTGTACACTTACAAGCATCTGAAGTTAACATTTCGGATGATGCAAGTCTTGCAACAACAGTTGAATTCCATGCGCCTATTTACCTTGAAACGGAAAAAGAATATGCAGTAGTAATTCAACCAGATGCGAACGATCCAGGCTACTTGGTGTTCACTTCTAAGGTTGGTGGTAATGATTTGACGCCAGGTGCGACACAGGGTCGTGCAGTTGTACAAGACTGGGGTGACGGTGTTCTATTCACATCGACAAACAACTCTGCGTGGAAGTCTTATCAAGACGAAGATCTTAAGTTTAATCTATACAGACATGACTTCAACGAGTCTATTGGTTCTGTTACCATGACAAACCGTGATCATGAGTTCTTAAGACTTACGGATCTTGCGGGTGCATTTAGAAATGATGAAGTTGTATATCAAAGTGTAGGTGCTGCACAGACTGCAGGTATGGCAAATGCAAATAACACAATTACTAGATTGTCTGGTAATGCATTTGATACGATATATTCGGTTGGGGACTTTGTTAAAATTAATCTAACAGCGAACACTGGGGTTCTAGATATATTTGAGGTCACTGGGGTCACACCAGATACAATTACCACAAGTAAACAATCTAGTCAAGTGTGGTCTGGTTCTGAAGTCACTCCTATTGTGGCTGGTAGAGTTTGTCATTATGATCTCACAGATCCAAATACACTTTACCTAGAAAATAGTACTGCAAGAGCAGGATTTGTATTCTCTAATGGAAGTACTATTACTGGTGCAGACTCAAATTCTACTGCTGAAATTACTTCTATTGATAATATAAATTTAAGTTATGTTCAACCATTTATTCAACGTGCAAATGACAGTGTATCCAAAACTACATTAGCTGGTGAATTTATTCCGCCTGCAAATGTTGGAACGACATATAATCTACCAATGAAGTTTAATGATAACAACACATTTAGTAAAGAAGGTGTTGTTGTTTACAGTAAATCTAATAACGTAAACGGTAGTTTGAAGTTTGACGTGACGGTTAATATGTCTAACGGTGGTAACTCTACATCTTCTCCATTTATTGACGTGGAAATATCCAAGTTACTTGCCTATAAATACGATATAACGAATGTGTCTGGTGAAACTGCAAACTTCATTTCTAAAACAGTAGAACTCGCCGAAGACTTTGATGCGGAAGATTTCCAATTAATTCTTTCTGCACATAGACCAGCAGGTACTACGATTAAGACATACATTCGTGCACAAAACACATTTGATAGTCAAGACTTTGCTGATGTAGATTGGGTTGAACTGGAACTCTTTGAGGGTGTCGAAACATTTTCAACATCTGGTAATCTAGAAGATTATCGTGAATTTAGATATCGAATTTCTGACGCCAACAAAGATGGACTAGGAGTTTATCAATATACAAGTAGCGCAGGTGCATTTAAAACGTTTAGAAAATTCGCAGTTCGTATCGAATTGCTTTCACCAAATGTTTATTCCGCACCAATTGTGAAAGATTATAGAGGAATCGCATTGACATGACACAGGAAAGGGTAATAAGGGATTCGAATTCGAAGGCAATTTTGTCTACGGATACCCAAGCCCTTAATAAATACAAGATGGAAAGAAATTATTATAGAAAAATTGATAAACTTCAGTCTGATGTTACTGAGATTCAAGAGACTCTTTCATATATGTGCGAGAGAATAGCTAAATTGGAAAAAGAGTAATGGCAAAACCATCCATAGCCGATCTGGTAGTAACCCAAACCTTTCAAAACTGGTTTGACAAAACAAATGAAATTGCAGGTATCATTCGTTCAGAAGCGGTGACTGCCTCGGCTGGTGGTGACTCTACGACTGGTAATGCAACTCTCGTAGGTAACTTCACTGCAAATCAGTTTATTGGTGATCTACAATCAGACGATATTGAAGCAGTTACTAACGGTGGTAGTGTAACATTTGGATCTCCTACTGTTCACAATGCCCTCTCAGATGCGTTGTGCGCTACATTCACATTCGGTGCGGGTGGTGGTAGAACCAGATACACAGATGGAAATATTTCTTGGGACATTGGTATGGAAGATTCCACCAATGCAAACTTTATCATCGACACAGGTGTTGGTGCAAGAAAATTTTCTCTCTCACCTTCAGGTACGATTAATGCGACTAATCTCGTACTTTCAGAAGATGCTTCTGGTAACAATGCAATCTTTAACTTCGGTAATTTTGGGGATATAACTGCAAACAATATTACATACACTGGATCTTTGTCAGGTCCAGGCGGTGATAACGTATTATCTGGTGATTTGTATGTCACTGGTAGTGCTTATGTAACTGGTGACGTTGTTACTGCATATACTGCATCTGATATTAAATTGAAAGAAAATCTTGAAATTATTGATGGTGCGTTAGACAAAGTAGAACAAATTAATGGTTATACATTTAACTATATTGCGAAACCAGATGAAAGGGTTTCGGGTGTAATTGCGCAAGAGGTAGAGAAAGTATTACCTGGCGTTACTTTTGATTTAGATGAAAAAGGACACAAAGCTGTTCGCTACGATAATATCATCCCTTTGTTGATTCAAGCAATCAAAGAATTGAATGATAAAGTCGAGGCCCTTGAAAAATCAAAAGATTGATATGATGGTCTGTAATAAATAAAAAGAAAACATATTATAGTAAGGTAGACTAGAATGTCAAAAATTTCTGAATTAGGTTCGATTACTGGTGCCAATACTAGGACAGAAGACCTCTTTGTCATCGTTAACCTAGTTCAAGGTGACGATGGTACGAAGAATATTACCAGAAAAGAACTCGTTCAAGCAATTCAGTACGAAATATTTGACCGAATCACTATCACTGGTGGTTCGATAACTGGTACTGTTATCTTTGAAAACGTGATGAATGACAACATCATGAACGACAACGAGTTCAATCGTGGTTCGGTCAATGATACAGACATCAATCGTGCAGATATCGACGACTCTTCTTTTGATAATGGTACGGCGAATAACGTAGAGATCACGAATTCTAGTTTCGACTTCGGTACAATGGAGACCGTTACAGGTAACAATGTTACACTGATTAACTCCACTATCGATAATTCTGAAATCACCACAACATCTTTCTCAAACGGTACTATTGATACGACAGATATCACAGAGTCTACCTTTGCTAACGGTAGTCTTGAAGATTCAACTGCGAACAATATTACTATGACAGACTCCGATATCTCTAATAGTGTTGTTAGAGATTCCGATGGTATCAACCTAAACATCTCAGAATCCGATTTCACAAACGGTGCAATCTTTGACTCTACTGCGAATAACATCGAAATTACTTCTTCGACGTTCACAGATGGAGAGATCTTTGATTCCACTGCAAACAATATCGAAATCACTTTCTCATCTTTTGCAGACGGCACACTTACCGATAGTATTGCAAATAACATGGAGATCTACACATCAACTTTCACTGATGGTGCGATCTACAATGGTACTGCAAACAATGTCACTATTACGGACTCTGCGTTCAATGATGGTACAGGTAACAATAATGTATTTGCGAACACTACCATTGATCGTGGTCTTTTCAGAGATGGTGAGATTGCCAACTCAACATTCACAGGTTCTCTATCTGGTGTTACACTGCAGGATGCAGTCATCGAATCTTCCAATATGTCGAACACTGGCATCAGTGAGTCTCGTATGGAAGGTGGTTCTATTGAACGCACAGACATCAATGACGCACGTATCAACCGCTCTGAACTTGCAGACTTTGATATGGACCTTACCAATGCGTTTGAACCACGCATCGATGAAGACTCATACTTCGCATTGAAAAATGTTAAAACTGGTGAAACAGAAAAGATTACATACCGCCAGTTCTTTGATGAGATTTCAAGAACAACTGCGAAAGCACTTAAAGTCCACGTTGAAGCATCTTCTGGTGACGACAGAAACCCAGGCACAGTTCTTCAACCTGTTAAGACATTGGAACGTGCTGCAGAACTTGCACTTGAAAAGGCAGGTGGTGTTTACTCACGTAACGATGTGAACAACGCAGTCCACATTTCTTGTGGTCCTGGCACATACTACACCAAAGGTGGTATCGCACTTCCAGATGACTGTTCAATGACATCGACATCTGGTCAGTATGCAACAGTTATCGAAGCGTTGCCTGGCTACGAATTCAACAACGCAATTCTAGTTGGTTCTGGTTGTTACGTACAAGGTTTCTCTTACACTAACTGGAAGGTTGACAACTTCGACTATCCAGAAGGCGGTTTCGCAATTGCATATCGTCCCGGCGCAAAACTAAGACGTTCACCATATATTCGTGACTCCTCTCAGTTGTCTAACTTCCTTCGTGCAGACGTTGAACCACCACTACAACCATTTAACTCCAAAGGTACTCTTGCAGACCTTGGTCGTGAGATCTTCATGGAGCCAGGTCACGCAGGTGATTTTGTAGAGGGCGATGAAGTTAACTTCGGTTCTGGTGCACGTGGTGTCATTTCTTGGGATCAAGACGTTGCAACAGATGATCGTATCTACGTCCGTAACCTAAAAGGTGAAATCAACGTTGGTGATACTATCATCACTGAATCTGGTGGTACAGGTAATATTCTAACAATCGGTATCGACGACTTCCCTAACCCACTTGTGGGACGTGGTGGTGGTTGTGTGCTTGTTGACCGTCGAGCACTTGACCCAGATTCACTTTACACATATATCCTAACATTCGGTTTCACGCCTCGTACACAGAACGGTATCGGTTACGTTGCACGTGATGGTGCGGGTGTTAACGGTATTGGTTCGTTGTCAATCTTTACACGTTGTGCGTTCTACGCATTGAACGGTGGTCAGGTTACACTCAACAACTCAGGTACACAATTCGGTGACATCTCTATGAGAGCGAAAGGTACTACAACCTTCTACGCACCAAGAGATGCAACTTCAACTATAAGTGAAAATGCGGGTGGTAATACTGTATTCGGTGATACTATCTTGTCGAATGCAAACAACATCATCGATGACATGGTTAATTACCTAACATCTAACACTGCCAGTGGTGGACTTGGTTATCAAGGATATGATGCGCAGAAATGTTACCGTGACTCTGGTATCATCATTGACAAGTTGGGTCAAGACATCCAAACAGGTTCTAACTACTGGGGTCGTCTGAGTGGTATTACATACCGTTCACCAATCTCATATGTTGTGCCTGGCGAACAGTTGACAGAGACTTTGGGTGCAAACCGTTACCTACAAGATAAGATCGAAACAATCTTTGCGAACGCAAACACAGAGATCTTGGATCGTGCAAATACTTCTTACGATGAACTTCTAAACATTCTAGAAAACGGAGAAGAATATGCAAACCCAATCATCTGGACAGAAGTTTCAAACTCTGAAGTTAGTGATGCATATACTGCTGCAAGAAAGCAACTTCAAGACAATCGTTCGTTTATTCAAGATGAGTTGATCGACTGGATCGAAGATAACGATGAGTTCTTCGCATACAATAGTGCAACATGTCGTCGTGATACTCAGGAATATATCCTTCCTGCAGTTGCGCATGATATGCTATTGGATACAAACTATAACTCTGTCACTGCAGGTAATGCATACTACATGAATGCAGCTGCGAAGGTTGTCAACAACCAACGTGACGAGACAATCGCTGCATATAAACGTCTGAAAGAACAGACAAACGAAATTATCGATGGAACATCTTATGTCGGTTCAAGTCGTGCAGACTATGCATTCGATAATATTATTGATGCACTAGAAGAGAAACGTCATACTTACACTCCTACTTTTGCTGAGTATGATCCAATTTCTGGTCTTATGACGATTGAAATTGGTGCGCACCGTCTTGTAACAGATCAGAAAATTGTTTTGGAAACAGAAAGTTTCACATTTGAGTGTGGACTGTCTGGTAAAGATGGTACAATTACTCACCCTCGTCCAACTGATCCAGCTGCACAAAAAGGGTTGCCAATTATCGAAACAACTGATACATCTATTACAGTTCAGGTTGGTAACGCTGGTGGTTACAGAGGTATCCACTTCTTTAAGAGTGCAGATGCAGATTCGGTAAGACTGGAAGAGAATTGCTACACACCAGTTGGTTCTACATACAACCCAACCACTGGGGAAACAGTTGTTTCATTTAAACAACCTCATGGTATAATTGTGGGCGATCTTATTGAGATTTCACCAAATGGTATCACATATAGTTGTGCAAACAATGTAACGCTTCAAACAATTTCTATTTCTCACCCACGCCCATCAGATCCTCTGTTCAAAAACCCAACGCAGGTTCTTGAAACAACGCCTTACACAATCACTTTCAATTCTGGTGATGCGGGTGGATACACTGGTGCACACTCTTACGAGAGCACGTTAGAGAATTCAATTCAAGTTGTTGGTACAGGAATTAGATTTAGTGATAACGCATCTATTTCTGCAGACAAAATCAATGCACGTAAACAACTTCAATCTAACAAGAAGTATATCCAAGATTATATGATGGGTTGGATTGATAGTAACTATTTCATCTACGACAGCGAAAAGTGTGCACGTGATGTTCAGAAACACATTCTTCCTGCAGTTCAACAGGATATGGTACTTGGTACTAACTTCAACTCTGTACAGACTGGTGTAGGTTACTACTTCGGTACTGCAAGTGAAGTTGTTGGCGATCAACTACCAGAAACAGTTGGTGCAGTATCAGAACTTAAAAATCTTGTCAAGTCACAATCTAGTGCGACATTCACACCTACAGATTCTACATATGATCCGCTGACTGGTGTAACTGAACTAACAATTGGTGATCACAACATTCAAGTTGGTCAGTCTATCAAAATTGCAAAAGAAGGTATTACATACTCTTGTGTGAATGCGACAACATCTGATACAGTTGAGATTTCTCACCCACGTGTGACAGATCCCCTGTTCGATAGACCAATCCCAATTACTGCAGTGACTGCAACAACCATTACCTTTAATGGTGGCGATGCTGGCGGTTATGCAGGTGCGCATACATTTGTATCTGCACAAGATGATGCGGTTTCGCTACTTGCGCATGACAGTTCTGCAATTGCAAAATCAGATGCTGCATTTGATGAGATTATTCACATCATGCAAGGTTCTGGTCGTTCGTATACCCCAACAAATGCGACATACAACCCTGTTGATGGTGAGTTTGTCATAACTCTTGGAGTACATAATTTAGAAGTTGGTGATCATGTTCTACTTGCTCCAGAATCGTTCCATTTCTACTGTACAGATGGTGCAAACAATGTCATCATCTCTCATCCTCGTCGCACTGATCCTGCATATAAGTCACCAGTTGAAATTACTGCAAAAACTGCAACAACAATTACTCTTAATGTTGGTGATGCTGGCGGTTACACTGGTACTCATACCTTCTATCGTGTAGAAGACAATGCGGTTTCTGTATACAATGCAACTCGTAAAAATACATACACTCCAACTGGTGCAACTTATGATCCAGTATCTGGTGACATGGTGGTTACAGTTGGTGTACATAACCTTGCAGTCGGTTCTTATGTTGAACTTGAACCAGAAAGCATGACATTCTCTTGCGACGATGCATATGGAAACACAATAGAAATTACTCATCCACGTGCAACAGATCCTTTCAATAAGAAACCAATCAAGATCAAGGCTGCAACAGAAACCACATTTACAATCAATGTAGGTGATGCAGGTGGTTACACTGGAGCTCACACATTCGTGAGTGCGGATGCGGATTGTATCCGTGATGACGTGATCGTCTACTCAGATCCTGCACAGTATGCAGAATTTAAAACACCAACTGCCGCCGCATACAATGTTGCGACTGGTGTATTCTCAATCACAATTCCAAATCACGGATTGGTGGTAAATGATCGTATTGAGTTGATGCCAGGATCGTTCACATTCACATGTGGTTCTGACAACAACCTACAAGAGATCTCCCATCCACGTCCTTCAGATCCACCATATCGCACACCACTGCCAATTACTGCAGTTCCAGACATCAACACAATTCAAGTACAAGTTGGTGTTGGTACTGGTGGTATTCACACATTCATCCGTTGTGCAGACAATGCAGTGGGTGTAATGACTGCGAATGTTGATGAAGTAAATGCTGCTGCAACACTGCAGAAAAACCGTGACTTCCTTGCAAACGAGACAGTTGGTTATCTTGCGAATACTTACTTTATCTACGACTCAGAAAAGTGCGAAAGAGATACAGGATACATCATTGATGCAGTTAAACGTGACGTTCTAACTGGTTCAAACTACAACGCAGTATTCAATGGACTTGCGTATCGTTCTGGTACAGTAGGTGCAGACAATGTTGTTAACGAACAGTTGACTGAGACTGTCGGTGCATATACATGGTTGAAACAACAGGTCGCCGTATCTCTATCTGGTACTTCACTAACTCGTTCTAATGATGCATTCGATGAAATCATCGATATCATCACAAATGGTTCGGGCGCTGCAGCTACAATTAACTTCGGTGACTCTTATGTTTCTAATGATGCACTGAATACTCGTGGTATTCTTCAGTCTAACAAAGCATTCCTACAAGCTGAAATCACTGCATGGATTACTGCGAACTACCCATCTCTAACTTACGATGCTGCGAAGTGTGAGAGAGATGTTGGTTACCTAGTTGACTCTGCATCATTTGACATCCAACATGGTTCGAATGTTGCGTCTATTAACAACGCAAGAATTTATTTCGAAAATGCGGTTTCTATTCTTCCTGCAGATCAAAGAGCAATCACTGCAGAAGCGTTCATGCATATCGCAAGTGTTGCGAAGAAACTTGCACGTAATGAGACTGTCACTCCTACAACTGGTAACGTAGAAACTCCTGTAACATGGACTAATGTAGAATATACACCAATCGATGTAAACTACAATCCAGTATCTGGTATCATGAATATCGATCTTGGTGCAACTCACTCATTCTCAAATGGTGATTACATCATCTTTGATCCTGAGTCAATCACATTGTCTTGTGGTTCGCCTGCACAAAATATCGTTCATCCTCGTACAACAGATCCTGCGTATGAAAAACCAATTAAGGTTCTTGCATCAACTGCAAATACTATTACGTTGGATGTTGGTGATGCAAATGGTTATCAAGAAGAACATACATTTGTTTCTGCAACTGCAGGAGCGGTTAAGAAATACTTCTCTGACTTCATGAGTCAACGTGTAGAAGACTTGATCAACATCGTATCTGATGCAATTGAACTAGATGCGCCTGTATATCCAAACCCAGTTGAACCAAATGATGTTGGTACAGAATTCTATCAAACATCTGCAAAAGGAACCATCGTTGGTGGTGGATCCACTGCACGTGAAGGTGTTGTAAAAGGCGGATCTGGTGGTGTCGAAGGTGCACAGTCGGGTCTATTGTCCTACAATGTTGGTGGACCAGAAATGGAAGACCCAACTGATAAGTTCTCTCCATTTGAATTTGGACCAGGCGAGACTGGTTATGCTTCTGAATTCCAAGTTGCAACTGGTATCATCAACGGTTTGACAGAAAAACTACAGACAGAAATTACAACATACATCAACGAACAATATAACGGTATTGGTTTCGTAGAATCAAAATGTATTCGTGACAGTGGATATCTGATTGATGCGATCACTGAAGATCTTCTGTATGGTGGAAATGAAGCAACAATCAAAGCTGCACAAGCATACTTCATTAACTCTATCAACCTACTACCAGATTATCAGTACGATGCAACTAAGGCTGCGTTTGATCACCTTGCGGTGTCTGCAGAAAAAGTTGCACTTGAACAAACTGTTATTCCACACTTCAAACAGTCTTTCACTCCAACTGATGTTGTATATGACGCAAACAATGGTGTTATGGAAGTTACTGTTGGATCTCACGATCTTGAAGTTGGTGATTTTGTCTGGTTTGAAGAAGAGTCAATCACATTCTCTTGCGCAAACACAGACACTCTTGTAGTAACAAACATCTCGCATCCTCGTGCTGCGGGTGGTGCAGGTACACCTGATTATGCATTCGAACGTCCAATCAAGGTTACTCAGACAACTGCAACCACATTCACTGTAACAGGGTTCACAATTCCAAATGGTTACACTGGATCTCATACATTCGTAAGTGCGGATGCTGATGCAGTTAAACAAGTTACTAAAAACTTCTTGAAACAAGACAAGACTGGAACTGCAACATCTGTAAGTGTCGGACAACGCATTGAAGATCTTATTAAGATTATATCTGGTGTTGTAGATGATCGTACAGATGAAAACATTCCTGCAATTTCTGGTGCACCTGAGTATACACCTCTACGTACATTCGCACGTGATCAGATCCATGCAAACCGTAAGTTCTTGATCGAAGAAGTTGTTGCATATCTAAACGACAGATACTTCACATACGATGGTGACAAGTGTTTCCGTGACACTGGGTTTATTCTAGATGCGGTTAAACAGTCTGGTTCTATTGCCGGTGCACAACCATTGATTCAAGTTGGTCTTGCATATGTAAGTGGTACAACTGGTGCAAATGAAGTCAAGTGGGCACAGTTAAGTGAGATGGTTGGCGGTCTGCGTTATATCAGAGATCAACTTGTAGAAGCTGCAAGAACTGAAGAGATTGCACTGTCTCCATATGATGACACATATATTGTAGAAAATAACATCAAAGCGAACTTTGATACGATCATCGCAATTATGACTGGTGAAGTGTCTAACCCAGTTCCAGTATGGCCATCAGTCCTACAGGGTGGTGATCCAGATGGAGTAAATGCAAGAATTATTCTACAAAATAACAGAACATTCTTACAAGCAGAAGCTCTTGCATGGTTGGCATTGAACCATCCTTCATTGACTTTTGATACTGCTAAGTGTACAAGAGATGTCGGTTACTTCGTAGACGCAGTTTCTTGGGATATCTCACAAGGTGGTAACCAGTCTTCTGTAAACACTGCGAGACTATACTTTGAGAATGCAGTAAGTGTTCTTCCTGTAGATCAACGTGAACCAACAAGAGGCGTATTCAACCGTCTTTCAGAAATCGCAGATGAGATCGTTCAAAACATTGCAGTAACTAAGACTTCTGGTAACGCACAGAACCAAGACACAACAACCACTGCAGCGAATGCTGTAACAGGTGCACGTGTGAGTTCTTTGATGTCTATCGTAGTAGATGCGATTGATGAAAACGATATTGACAAACTACCTACAGTCGTAGACAACTATGCATTCGCAATTGCTAATAACCCACAAGATAAGAGAATGTATGATCTTATCACTAAGAAACAGGGTGCAATGCAGGGTGCAATTTTGAACCACATTGCAGAAGAGTACAACGGTCTTGCATATAACGAAACTAAGTGTCGTCGTGATCTAGGTCATATCATCGATGGTATTGCGCACGATATGCAATACGATGGTAACTCTGCAACTCATAAAAATGCACTTGCATACTTCGAAAATGCAATCAATGTTCTTCCAATGTCACAACGCAAACCAACACGTGAAGCGTTCAAACATCTTGGAGAAACAATTGAAACCATTTTGATGAGAGTAGATGTCGAACCAACTATTCAGAAGTTGACAAGATTTACTCCAACTACTGCAACATACAACCCTGCAACTGGTGTGTTTGTCGCAACTATTGGTACACACCAATTGAAAGTTGGTGATGCAATTATGTTTGCACCAGAATCGATCACATTCTCTTGTGGTGTTGCACCTGCAGGTGCTACAGTGAACATTTCACACCCACGTGCGACAGATCCGTTCTTCAATAAACCAGTAGTAATTACTGCAGTTGATGCAACTACAATCACTATGAATGTTGGTGCTGCAACCAACTATACTGGGGTTCATACATTTGTATCTGCACAGTACGATGCGATTGTTCATGTAGAAGGTAACTTTGTCCATCAAGATAAACGTCATCTACCTGCAGTATATCCAGAACGTGCGGATCTTAAGGGTGAAGCAATGAAACTTGCAAACATGATTGCGGATGCTGCAGATGATGTAGATCCATCCAAGATCCCTGCAAGAGTTGCACCAGATACTTCTTGGACTCCACAGAACTATATTGCATCTAAAACATTGATCCAAGACGAATCAGAAACTCTTTCCAAACATGTTATTGAATATGTTGGACGTGAGTGGAATGGATTGTCCTTCCCACGTGCTAAGTGTCGTCGTGACATGGGCTTCTTGGTTGATGCTGCATCACATGATGTTCAGTACGAAACAAACTATGCATCTCGAATTGCTGCGCAAATTTACTTTGAAAATGGCGTCAGTGTCCTTCCTGTAGATACTCGCAGACAGACTGCAGATGTTTATCGCACAATGAAATTGTTGATGTCTGATATCGTTCAAGAGATCGATACAACTAACACAACAATCACTTCTACTGCACAAGACATCTCAGGTACACCTGCGACTGCAACAGAAGGTGCAGAAGTTGTATCTCTGATTGGTATCGTAGAAGATGTGATCCGTGAAGATAGTCTTGCCCCAATCCCAACACTGCAGTCTCCAAATACTGCATGGGTTGACAGTGAAGTAGTAACTGCATTTGGTGAGATTGAAGACAATACAGTTCAACTTGCAGATGACATGATCCACTTCATCAACACTGAGTTTGATGTACTTGACTATAACAAGTCTAAGTGTCGTCGTGATGTTGGTTATCTGGTAGATGCATTCTCTTATGACTTGAACTACGGTGGTAACACTGCATCTCGTTGGAACGCAGAGTTCTACTTCTGGAACTCAGTATATCGTATCCCAGAAGATCAACGTGTTGCAACTGCGAAGTCTTATCGTCATCTTGGTAAGATTTGTGCAGATATTGTTCAAGGTAAGTATGATGGTCAAAAAATTAAGTCTGAAACTGCGACTGAGGTCGAAGCAGCAAAAGTTGTCGGACTTGCAAATATGTTCTATCTAACTCAGATAAATAAAGATACAAAAGAACTACAAAAACTTGATGAACCAGATTATGGTTGGGTTCAAAAACCCTTTAGAGATGCAGCAGATATCTTGCTATCAAAACGTGGTCCTTTGCAGTATGATGTTGTTAGATTTGTTAATGCAGAATATAAATTTGTTGACATTAACTTGACTAGACGTGATGCGGGCAACTTGTTGCAGACGATTGTGAATGATGTTAAATTCGTTAATCCGAATACAGGTCAGAGAGGGTCTACAAAAGCGACTAGAACATTCTCGCAGTCTCTATTTGACCAAAAAGGACAACACGTGTTCCCAGTATTCAACCCACAGACACAAGGGTTGATCTTCAAAGGAACAGTCCCAAGTATTTCTGCTCGTAATGATTTGCAGACTAATCCAAATGTGACCTTGAAAAAGAATCACGCATATATTGTTTCTGATGATGTAAATATCAACTTCTACGCAGGAACTATATACTATTGGAATGGAAGTGCATGGGTTGATGATGGTCCAAACAATACGGATCTTCTATATGCGTTCTACGCATCATGGGATAAGATGAGAGACTTTATTATTGCGAACTATTCACCAGATGCAGAGCATAGTGCAATGATTACGCTTCTATTTGATGAATGTCTGAAAGACAACGTCTTGAAACCAGATGTGTTGACATTCGGTTCACTTGTTGAATCAATTGCGCACCAGTTTAACGGTGGTGCTGCAGGTGTTAACAGAACTGCGTTGCCACTGAACTTTAGAAACCTTGGTCCTGCGACTTCTGCGATTTCTTCGGTTCTTTCAGAAGACGGTGGACGTGTAAGATGGTCGGGTGCTGATGAATTGAACAACCAGTACTTCGCAAGAGGTTTGAGAATTAACGGTAGAACAGGTCGAATTGAAGGTAGACCATTTACCTCTTCGGTTCGTAAACTCGCAAGACGTGCTTCGAACTCTAGAGCCGTAGTATAAAAGGAAAGAGAAATGTCATTTACACAATATGAAGATGCAAATACTGGTATAACAGTCATTGTTACCTCTCAGGCGCCCGATGCGTATCCTATTGGTTTCAATAAAGTTTTGACAACGGAATATTTTCCGATTATAACTGTGCCTCAATTTAGAGTTCCCGAACTTGTGTTTGGTGGTTCTGAAACTATTGAGCCAGGGATTGGGGAAGTTATTTCCCCTCTCATTTTAACCAACACTAGTGCAAATACGGTTTCAGTTGATGTGCAAATTTACAGATATGATAATTCATTAACATTTGATCTAATTAAACAATTACCAGTGCCCTCATACGATACTATTCCGATTCCTATCAATGGTCAATTCTTTGCATCTGGTGATTTGTTACAAGCCAGGTGTAGTGCAAACCTTGCAATTACTGCAACTTTGTCATATACGATAGGTCAATCGGAGGAATACGATGTCGACTAGGTTTCGCACTTTTACTGGTCGTGGTTACACGATTGGTAATGGTATCCCACAAGATCCAGCGCAGTTAGATCCTGCTGCATTTAAAGGTTCGGTAATTTACACGATTACCGACGAAATCCGATATTCGGATGGAACGGCATGGTTGCCAGTTGCAGGTGTGCAAGGGGCTGTTGGCATACAAGGAAACCAAGGTACACAAGGTGTTCAAGGTAATTATGGACCAGGCTTCACAATCATTGGTTCTGTACCAGATGTAGATGCGGGCGGTGATCCACAAGCAACTCTTAATACTGCATTCCCATCCGCAAGTGTTGGTGACGGTGTCATCGATGATGCGGATGAAGAACTTTGGATATATGACGGCGTTAACTGGATTAACATTGGTACATTTAGAGGTGTACAAGGTTTTCAAGGCGTACAGGGAACACAAGGTACACAGGGTGACTTAGGTGCAAAGGGTGTACAAGGTTTCCGTGGTTTCCGTGGATTCCAAGGTCTTCAGGGCGTTCAAGGTACACAGGGTTTCCAAGGTATCCAAGGTGATAAAGGTAACCAAGGTATTCAAGGCGTACAAGGAACCCAAGGTTTACAAGGCGATCAAGGCACACAAGGTTTACAGGGTCCTCAAGGCCCACAAGGTTTGCAAGGCGTCCAAGGGACCCAAGGACCACAGGGTACGCAGGGTTTACAAGGTAATCAAGGTACAGATGGTGCATTCGCAGGTCAGGGTGTACAGGGTCCTCAAGGAACGCAAGGCGTGCAGGGAACGCAAGGCGTTCAAGGTACTCAGGGCCCACAAGCATTCCAAGGTGTACAAGGTACACAGGGTTGGCAAGGTGAAGCGATCCAAGGTACGCAAGGCGTTCAAGGTACTCAGGGTCCACAGGGAACCCAAGGTGTTCAAGGTGTCCAAGGCACACAAGGTGTGCAGGGTCGTCAAGGCCCACAAGGTACGACTGGTATTCAAGGTGCGACTGGTTTACAGGGCGATGGCGGTTCTCAGGGTGTTCAAGGCGTACAGGGTGTGCAAGGCGTTCAAGGACTTCAAGGTTTTGAAGGTTCTTACGGTGGATTGACATTCCAATGGGAATTGAACCCAACCTCTGGTAATACATTCCCAGGCGTTGGTAAATTTGGTCTGTCTGAAGGAAACACTCCAAGTGCTGCAAACGTTTATGCAGTTGACACAATTTGGTTTGACGATAAACCTTCTGATAGTAACAGAAGACTAGATGATATCTTCAATTATATTGACAGAAATCCAAGTACTCCAAAAGGTCAACTTGTTATCAGAACTCCACGTGATACTGCAACAAATGACTTCGAAGTTATTATCTACGAAATTAATGACTGGACATGGGCTCCACCAACTGGATATGAAGATAATGGTTGGTTTGATGTTACATTCATCGAAAAATCATTCTTGGGTGCGGGCGGCGCAAACACTAACTCTTGGTTAGATGCGACTGCACGATACGGTGACGAAGCGATTGTTTCTTTCATTCCCGCTGGTCCAGTAGGCGACACTGGTGTTCAAGGTGAAACTGGTATTCAAGGTTTCCAAGGCATTCAAGGTGTGCAGGGATGGCAAGGTATTCAAGGCGTCCAAGGCGTCCAAGGCACACAAGGTTTCCAAGGTGTGCAGGGTCAAGCGATCCAAGGTGTACAAGGTATTCAAGGTGGTCAGGGCACACAAGGTTTCCAAGGCTTCCAAGGTATTCAGGGACAAGAGGGATCTCGTGTCTTTGAAGTTACCAATGTAGGTAATATTGCATATGAAGTAGACGGCGTCAACAATCCAACACTACAATTGTTGAGGGGTTTCACATACACGTTTAACGTCAATGCATCTGGTCACCCATTCTACATCAAAACTGCGCCAGGTACTGGTACAGGTAACCAATATACTACTGGTGTAACAAACAACGGTGTTGATGTTGGTCTTATCACATTTAGAGTTCCATACAACGCACCAGACACATTATACTATCAATGTTCTAACCATGCGGGTATGGTTGGAATTCTTTCAATTTCTGATTTGGGACCACAAGGACCACAAGGACCGCAAGGAACACAGGGGTTCCAAGGTATTCAAGGTGATTCTGGCGGATTTGGTGGTGCAACCTTCGATTATACATTCGACGGTTCTGGTACAACTGCAATCAATACTGCAGTCGGTGATATCAGATTCAACAACGCAACTCCTTCTGCAGTTACAGAAATCTATATTGACGAACGTGACGATAACTTTGCAAACCTAGACAACTATTATGCATCTCTTGATACTGTAACAGGTCTTGTCAAGGGTACATTGAAGATCATGCGTAAAGCAGATCCAAACAACTTCTTTGTCTTTGATTACGAAGATATTACTGACAGTACTGGTTACTGGACATTTGAAGTTAATTACCTAACTGGTAATGGTGCTGCATTCAATGATAACGAAGACATCATAATTACGTTCACACGTGGTGGTTCTACTGGTGCAGGTGTACAGGGTGCGACTGGTGCAGACGGACTTCAAGGTTCTATTGGCGCACAAGGTATTCAAGGTGTGCAGGGTATTGCACAACAAGGTACACAAGGTGTTCAAGGTATCCAAGGTGGTTTGGGCACACAAGGTTCAAGTGGGACTGGGGTTCAAGGCCCACAAGGTCCACAGGGTGCTGATGGTTTCCAAGGTAGTGTTGGTTTCCAAGGTCCTTCTGGTCTAGGATCTCAGGGTGTTGCAGGTTTCCAAGGCGCTCGTGGTTTCCAAGGTGATCTTGGTGGTGCTGGTGCGCAAGGTGGTCTTGGACCACAAGGTATCCAAGGTGTGCAAGGTTTACAGGGCCCGCAAGGTCCAACCGCACAGGGTGCAGGTGGTTTGCCTGGACCGCCCGGCTCACAAGGGGTCCAAGGTCCACAAGGTACATCTGGTTTCCAAGGTGCGACTGGATTTGGTAACCAAGGTAACCAAGGTACTCAGGGTATTCAAGGTGTTCAAGGTTTCCAAGGTGGCGGTGGCGGCACTGGTATCCAAGGTGTTCAAGGTTATGTTGGTCCACAAGGTACACAAGGTGAAGCAGCTCAAGGTGGATTTGGTGTACAAGGTATCCAAGGTGTACAAGGTACACAAGGACCAGTATCACAAGGTACTGGCGGTTTGCAAGGTATCCAAGGTCCACAGGGTACTCAGGGTATTCAAGGTGCTGATGGTACTAATGGAGATGGAATTCAAGGTTTCCAAGGTGTACAAGGTGTTCAGGGGGACGGTGGTTTCCAAGGTCCTGCAGGTACTGGTACAGATGGTGTTCAAGGACCACGTGGTTTCCAAGGACCAACTGGTGTAGGTCTACAGGGTCCTACAGGTGATGGCGCACAGGGTATCCAAGGTGTTCAAGGTGTTCAGGGTGATACAGGCGCCACAGGTCCAGCGGGTTCGGGTGCTGATGGTATTCAAGGACCACGTGGTTTCCAAGGTGATATCGGGGAAATTGGTCCACAAGGTGTTCAAGGTGAAGCAATCCAAGGTGAAATTGGTGCACAAGGTGCAACTGGTTCGATTGGCGCACAAGGTACTGATGGTTTGCAGGGCCCTGCAGGGCCAGGTAACTCTGCTGCAACTGTTGATGTTGCCAACATATATGGTACTGGTTTAGAATCATCTAATATGTTTGTAACATTTGTGCCTGGCGGTTCTGGTGCAAGAACTATCTACGCAACGACTGGTCCAAACACTGGTGGCGAACAGAACTTCTTCTATAATACAAATGCGGATACATTATATTTGGAAAATATCACTGCGGATGGTAACCTCTTTGCAGGGGGTGCATTGATTGGTTCTCATCAAGACCCATCAAACAGAACGTTAATCATCAGAGACTCTGCAGGAACGGTAGTGTGGGGTACTTAATTGCTCTGAGTCTATTATATAAATAAAATAAAAAAAGAGTAATGGAATGGCCTCAACAGCAAACATCTACATAGACAAAGGAACGGATTTTCGTGTCGAATTAACTTTATTCGATGGTGACGACGATCCGCTTCCAATCTCTGTGCTCGATTTCTTTGCGGATATTCGTAAAGTATATTCAGAGTCCTCTCCACTAACAAGCTTTACAGTAGAAAAAAGTACTCAGGTTGCGGGTTTGGTTACACTTGTGTTAACTGATACGCAAACAAGAACGTTAAAGCCAGGGAAGTACCAATATGATGTGTTGATGCGAAAACAATCTGGGGAAATGTCTAAAATTCTTGAGGGACTTGCTTTTGTTGTAGATACAGTAACAGAGGTCTAGACGCATGGCAATTAAAGTCGTAGTAGGTGACTCACCAGAAAGATCCGTCACAACGGTTCTAGAAGGCGAACAAAAACCCCTCATCACCCCAGATTCCGTTACACTTGGTGTTGATACGGTTGGTCCCTATGTTGCCACGCTCTCTTCTGGTAATGGTGTTATTCTATTTCCAGAAGATGCAAATACTCGCAACATCGAAACTGCAAATATTACCATTGTTCACGCAAACACTTCTGGTGAAATTAGCACAAACAATGATGTCTTACAATTTGTAAGAAACGTAGAAATCGATCAGTTCGGTCACGTTACTGTTTTTGCAGGCACAGAATTCAACCCAGATCAGTTCTACGCATCTAATGGTGTCATTTTCACAAATGATATCACCATTGGTAATACTGTTATTGGTAACAGTGGAAATACTTTTACACTTGAAGGTCTGACATCACTTATTGTTGGTGAACTGACCTTAGCGAATAATACTATCGCTACAGGCGAAGAACTTGTATTCCAAACTGGTGCAAACTCATACATTTCTGTTTCTAATGCACGTATTTCAGATCTTGCAGAACCAGTTGCGAACACCGATGCTGTCACAAAATCGTACATCGATACCGCATTGGACAATTTGGAACAGGGTCTTCTATTTGTTGCAGATCCGCAAAGTCCAAATGATGCCACCAACAAACGGTATGTCGACAACCTCGTACAAGGTCTAAACGTAAAACCGTCTGCACTCGCTGCGACGACTGGCGATCTTGCAGGTGCATTCAACTCTGCAAATAATACTCTTGTTCTTCCCCCATACAATGTAATGAACATCGACGGTGTCACTACATGGGAAATTGGGGATAATATTCTTGTTAAAGATCAGACTAATCCTGCAGAAAATGGTACATATGATGTTATTCAATTGGGTAACGCATTTGTTCCATGGGTTCTTAAAAGATCCGAATATGCAAATGAGAGTTCGGAACTGCCAGGCGCATTTGAGTTTGTCGTTGATGGTACAGTTAATGGTAACAAAGCATTTGTTGCAACTGTTATAGACGCTGAAACATTTACTATCAACCAAGATGCAGTCACGTGGACTCAGTTCTTCGGTGAAGGTAACTACTTTGCAGGTAAAGATCTTACACTCGTCAATGGTAGAGAATTTGTTTTAAATTCAAATGTAAATTTGGAAACAATCACGTCTCTTGACTTAGAGACACTTACAATCGTATCTAATACAGTCGTCATCGACTCAGAAGGTGGACTTGTTCTTCCTGTAGGATCTACAAACGATAGATCTGGTAACATCCAAGGTATGATTCGTTATAACACGACTGATGGTCAGTTTGAAGGTTATGACGGTACTGCATGGTCAGGTCTTGGCGGTGTTATCGATGTAGACCAAGACACATATATTTCTGCAGAAGATACTGCAGGATCAGACAATGATCAACTAAAATTCTATACTGGTGATGTCAACAGACTGACAATCGATCAATATGCAATCACTGCAAACGTCGACATCAATCTAGATACAACTGGTGCACTAACACTTCCAGACGGCACATCTGCACAACGTGATGCAATTCCTCAATTCCGTAGAGGTATGATCCGTTATAACACTTCAGACGATCAGTTCGAAGGATACAATGGTAATAACTGGCAAGGTCTTGGTGGGGTTGTTGACGTTGATCAAGACACAAAGATTACTGCAGAATATACGCCAGGCGGAGATCAGGATGAACTGAACTTCTATGCGGGTGGAAACCACGTTGCACAGTTCTATGCAAACAAAGATGTTTACTTCTATGGAAACATGGATGTTTCTGGTAACGTTGTTATCGGTGGTAACATCAGACTTGGTGATAACGAGATTGACAACATTGAAGTTGTCGCAGACTTTACATCTAACCTGTTGCCAAATGACAACGACACATATATGTTGGGTGGTACTGGTAAGAACTGGTACAAACTATTCACAGGTAGAATCGGTCATGACAGTAATGTTGTCATCATCGAAACAGAAGGTGCCCTAACACTTCCAGTTGGTTCAACAGCTAAGAGACCACCTGCATACGAAGGTATGATTCGTTTCAATACGGATGACAATCGTTTTGAAGGATATGATGGAAACATCTGGGCAGGTCTTGCAGGATCAGTTATTGACGTTGATCAGGATACAAAGATCACTGCAGAAACGTCTCCTAATGCAGACAATGACCAACTGAACTTCCATACTGCAGGTCATCTAAGACTGACTATTGATGAAGATGGTATCATCAAAGTGCCAGCAGGGAACAATATGTTCCTTGAAGCGCCTGGTGGTTTTATCAATGTTGGCAATACTATTATAACAAATCTTGCAGACCCTGTCAATGACCAAGATGCAGTTACGAAGTATTATTTGGAAAAAGGTGGTTTTGCATCCACACTTACTCTAAAAGACAACTCTAATACTCACTTAGTTGCACTTCTACAATCTCCCACGGTGACTGTAGGTAGAGGTCTTGAAGTACAGAATGCAAACAGTACTGCATTTGAACTTGCAGTTGATGTGACAGGTGTTCAGCCAGGTATCTACGGTAACGATGGTTATGTTCCTCGTGTTCGTATTACAGAAGATGGTCGTATTGACTTTGCGACAGAACTTCCAGTAGAACTTCAGGCGAATGCGATTCCAGACTTTACAGAGGTGTCGATGGACATCACTGGTCTGATGTTCCGTGACGGTACACACACTGGTGTGTATGTGTACTACGATGACGCTGGTAACACGATCAACATTTCACACAACACGTCTCCTATCACTAATACTGATAATGCAGATGGTGAGTTTATTCAGAACTTGGAGTTCGATGAATTTGGTCACGTTGTTGTTTTAAATTCTGCAAACTTGGATCTTCAATATATTCGTACTGATGGTACAATCCCCGCATCCAACACAATTATTGCTCCTCGTTTTGCAGACTCTGCAAACATCGAATACTTTATTGATCCATTTGAAACATCGCAAATCAGAAACTTGATTTTGGGTTTTGGTTCTAATACTGCATCTATTGAAATGTCTGATGGTCCATTACCCACAGATAAATCATTCATCTATGCTTCTGCAGGCGTTATTGGGTTCGTTGATAATTCACTCAATTACTTTGCATCTGCAAACCGTACTACTGGTGACTTCACGGTTACTGGTAACTTGATTGCGGGTGGGTTTGCAGACTCACAAGATACAAGTTTTGTTATCAACCCTGCAGACATCTCAAACGTAAACAAATTCTACGTTGAAGACCATGCATGGTTTGGATATAACATATCTCTAAACCAACAAGGTTTCTCTGCAAACAATGGTGTTATCGAATTTGGTGGTGCAAAACTTCGTAACGTTGGTATTCCAGTTGAAGTTCACGATGCAGTTACCCTTGGATTTATGCAAGCTGCAATCCAAGGTGGTGAAGGTACAAGTCTTTCTAACACATTTACAATTGACGTTAACGTCGATGGTTCAACTCTTGAAATCGTTAACGATATCACTCGTGTTAAAGATGGTGGTATCACTAATGCGAAGATTGCAACACCTTACATTACTATTGCGGGTGAAACTCAAGCAACAATTCCACCATTCTTTGTCACTGCAAACCTAACACTATTTGATGGTGATCAGTGGCAAGTAAACGGTACTCTACGTGATGAGACATATTCTTTCACAGAAGAACCAACACTTCAAGTTTATATTGGTGATACACTTAATTTTGCAGTAAGTGGTGCAAACACCATTTCACTTTATATTAAAACTTCCGAAACATCTGGTACTGGTGATGCGGCATTTGGTGTAACAAACCAAGGTGCAACAGGTGGTGAAACACTTACATTTGTTCCAGATACGGTTGGTACATATTACTATATTGATATTAACAATACAGATCGTTCTGGTCAAATTACTGTTTCAGAACAATATACTCCTGCAGAAAATATCAATTTAGGTGAGACACTTACCTTTGCTGCGGGTGAAGGTATCAACACTGAAGTCACAAACAATACGATCACAATCTCTGCAGAACTTGCTACTGCCTTTGCGTCAAATGACAACAGAGGTATTGCTGCATTTGCGAACGCAGACTTTGTAGTGACCAACGGTGTCGTAGAATTTGCAACATCTGGTGTCACTGCAAACACTTACGGTTCTTCTACTGCAATTCCAATTCTGACAATTGACGAACATGGTCTTGTCACTCTTGCAAGTACTGCATCAGTTGCAGGCGTCGACGGTGTAAGTTACGAGAATTCGAACAACACAATTACTATCGTTACTGGTGATGGTTCTGAGTTCCATATTCAGACAGAGACCACAGTAGAACTTTCTGGTAAAGTAACAGGAACTGCAACCTCTTCAAACGGTACAGTTCAAATTGCAACTGAACTAGAAGACACTGGTGTCGTTGCAAACACTTACGGTTCGTCTACTGAGATCCCAGTCATCACAATTGATGTTGATGGTAGAATTACTCTTGCAAACACTGCATCTGTTGCGGGTGTCGATAGTTTCTCATACGATCCTGCAAACAATACCATCACACTGATTACAGGTGACGGATCAGAGTTCCATATTGCTACTGAAACTGCAGTTGAATTAACTGGCAAGGTTACTGGTTCTGCCACTTCTTCAAACGGTACTGTACAAGTAACGACAGAACTTGAAGATACTGGTGTTGCTGCGGGTACATATGGTTCTGCATCTCAGATCCCAGTGTTTACAGTTGATGACGATGGTCGTATTACTGTTGCAAATACCGCAGCGGTAGGTGGTATCGATGACTTCTCATATGATGCCGCTAACAATACAATCACATTGTCTTCTGGTGATGGATCAGTATATCATCTAAGAACCGAAACAACTGTAAACCTTCTTGGTGATGTGACTGGTACTGCGACATCTTCGAACGGTACAGTCGAAGTCACTGCAGACATCTCAACCACTGGTGTTGTTGCAGGAGTTTATGGTACTGCTTCCCAAATACCAATTATCACTGTAGCTGCAGATGGTCGTATCACTACAATGTCCAACACTGCAGTCGCAGGTGTTGATGACTTTGTTTACACTTCTGCAAATAACACACTAGGAATTTTCACTGGTGACGGATCTGTATTCCTACAGAAGATTGACTCATTTGATGAGACTGTAAACTTCGGTGCAGACATTGATGTCACAGGAAACGTTACTGTAAGTGGTACTGTTGACGGACGTGATATTGCGGCAGATGGTGCGAAACTAGACAACATCGAAGCAGGGGCGACAGGGGATCAAACTGCAACAGAGATCCTTAATCTTCTTCTGACAGTAGATGGGGATGGATCAGGCCTTGATGCAGACACTGTTGATGGATACTCTGCACAAGAAATCTTAGATGCGTCTGCTAACAACGCACAAAACCTTATTGGTGACGGTGAAGTATTCATCTATGCAAACACTGGTGTAACAGTTAATTCGACAAATGTCAACTATAGATTTAACTTAAACAGTGCAAACAGTTTTACGTTCGATGTTGGTCACGCAGACACTTCTAGTATTGCAAACACAAGTTTGTCACTTCCAAATGTTTTAACTGGTATTACCTTTGATGAGTTCGGTCATGCACAAACAACTTCTTCTACGGATCTCGACGGTAGATACTACACTGAAGCAGAGTTGGATGGTGGTCAACTTGACAACCGTTACTACACAGAAACTGAACTGGATGCAGGTCAATTAGATAACAGATACTACACTGAAGCAGAGTTGGATGGTGGTCAACTAGATTCACGTTACTTCAATCTGACAGGTGATACAGTAACTGGTAACTCTACATTTGAACAGAATGTGATAATTGATGGAACAATCAACCGTGATCCTCGTATCACACTATATGGTTTCGTCAACGGTTTCACAGATCTAGTAAACCTCGCAAACGGTTCTATGTTCACATCTTCTGATACTGTAATCAGTGTTGGTGATGGTTTGGATATCGTTGGTGGAACGATCAATGCGAACGTTGAAATATCTCATACAGATACTTCTAGTCAAGCAAATGTTGCATTCGCAAATACTGCACTTGCACCAGAATTTATCTCTGCAGTTGACGTAGATCAGTTTGGTCACGTTGTTGGAGTTTCCAAAGAAGTCAGACTTTATCTTGACCAAGCAACTGCAGATAATAGATATGTAAACGAAACTGGTGATACGATGACAGGGAACTTGGAAGTCCAAGCTGTCATCTCACAAGATTATTCTGCATTCCATTCTGAGTCATTAACACTAACAACAACATCTCCAACTGTATTGTTTAGTTTCGCTCATGCAGATTTTATGGGTGGTGAATTCATTATTACTGGTAAAAATGGAATAAATAAACATATTACAAAAATGTTGATTGTTCATGATGGCACTACTGCATCAGCAACAGAGTTTGGTAAGGTGGTGACAAACACTGACCTTGCAACTTACGATGTTATAATTAATGGTAGCGATGTTCAAGTTTTGGTTACTCCATCACAATCATCATCTACGGAGTTCGTAACCTTTGCAACTCTAATAAAAGATTAAATAATACTGCCTAATTCTGGGGAGAGTGAACCGAATGGCAAACGATAAGAAATTTATAGTCAAAAATGGCCTCCAAACTCTTGGAGACGTACTCATTGGTACGTCTACTGACGATGGTGTTAGTAAACTTCAAGTAGATGGTCCTACTCATATTGAGGCCACTCTTCCTTCATATCCTACCTTAAAAGTTACGAACGACTCTGGTTCTGCAGGTGCACCCATCATTCAATTCGTTGGACCTTCTGGTGCATTGAATGTTGAGAACCTTGGAACCCTAAACGATTACGGTATCTTTAACTCTACAAATGGTATTGAGTTTCATAACGGTGATGATGGTCTAGTCTTCAAACAAAACGGTGTTGCAAGACTTTCTATTGAAAATGGTAACACAACTTTCACAGGATTGTCAACCACAAATATCGAAGGTCGTCGTATTATTACGACAGATGACGAAGCACGTAATGGTGGTTCATTCGACGCTGCAACACTTGATGGTTTAGACTCTATCCAGTTTGTTCGTTCTGATGAAGACGATACAATGGATGGTTCGTACATTATCACAGGTAACTTGACAGTTTTCGGTACGACGACAACCATCTCTTCTGAAACAGTAACAATCGCAGATAACATTCTATTGTTGAATAGTAATGTTACAGGTACGCCTTCTGAAAATGCAGGTATTGAAATTGAAAGAGGAACATCTACAAATGTTTCCTTCATTTGGAATGAAGCTGCAGACTGGTGGACAATCGGTGATTATGCACTTGAAACAATTGAGATTAGATCAGTTGCTGATAATGATCTTCTTCTTCGTGCTGCAAGTTCAGGTAGTGCAAATGTTAACATCACTGGCGGATATGGTACTTCCTACCAAGGTCTAAGATCTGCAAAAGTTGGTGTCGAAGGTTGGGGTGAGATCCTTTACAATAGTGCGACAAAACTTAAAGGTATCTCTGACGGTATAGAAGCAACCGAAAACCTTGATGTTAAAGGTGATATCACTATTGGAGACAACAATGGTGCTGCACAGATTTTCTTTGACGGTAGTGGTCTTAATAATACTCTGTATTCAAACAATGGGGAAATTGGTTTCCTCAAACAGAACTTTAACTACGGTGCATATCTAAACTCAGACGAAGACTGGATTGTATCTGGTAACAATGTTGCACAGGGTAATATTATTTCAGAAGGCGACATCACTGCGTATGATGATATCGTTGCAAACAATAATATCAATGCAACTAATGGTAATATCACTGCAGATGCGGGTAATATCGCAGCTACTACAGGTAATGTAACTGCAGGAAACAGTATTACTGCACAGAATAACATTACTGCAACAACTGGTAATATCGATGCGACTGCAGGAAACGTAACTGCAGGGAATGATGTATCAGCAGGTAATGACGTTACCGCTGCAAACGATGTGACTGCAACTGCAGGTGACGTAACTGCAGGACAAGACGTTATTGCAACACGTGACATCTCTGCAGGTAGAGATGCAAACATCACTGAAGACTTAACTGCGAATAATGCGTATATCACCAATGATCTGACCGCTGACGACATTATCTCCCAGACTATCAATGCGAACAGTGCAATCATTGGTGATATCACTGCGAACAATATTGTTGCAGATCAGGATATTCGTTCTGGTCGTTTCGTCGACAATGACGATGACACATATTTCTTCGATGGTGATAAAGCGTCTGTTGCGAATACAATCGGTATCGATACTTACATCTTCCATAATGGTGATACAGACACACGTATGGGATTTGATGGTGCGGATCAAATCAGTTTCCAAACTGGTGGTACAGAAAGATTAAACATTGACAACAACTCTGCAGACTTTACTGTAGGAGTTTATGCACCAACATTCTATGATTCAGATGACTCAAACTACTTCGTCAATCCTGCATCTGCGTCGATCATGTCGAGTATTTACATCGACGACTTTATCTATCATGCACAATCAATCAATGACTATATGGGATTTGCCGCTGCAAATGATTGGCGAGTTACGATTGGTAGTACACTTAAACTGAATGTTACAGATGCAATCACGCAATCTTTCAATAACGTTCGTGCACCAAGATACCTTGGTGCATCTGGCACAACATATTACTTAGACCTAGACAACACAGGAAACAATACGTCTCTTGCGGTTGATGGTCGTGTCCAAATTGGTAACGTTACTGATGTTGACAGATGGAACGACAACACTGGTACTGGTGGTATTTCTCTTGCATCTTACAATGGGTTTGGTGGAAACAACAACCCATCTATCGCCATCTCTGGTGCGAATGGTGCATATGCACTAATGTACATGAACCGTATCGATATGGGCAACAACCCATTCGATAACAGCAACAGATATATTCATTTCTATAACGATGGTACTGGTGTTCAAAAGATTGCGGGTGACGCAACTGGTAACCTTAACTTTGTACCAGATTCAGATGCGACTGCAGTTAAGTTCTGGAACGCAAGTGCAGACAATCTATTCACTATTAATGGTGGTGGTGCAGTTGTTGTCGGTGGTGAATCTGCAACTTATGGAAGTTCAGATGCTACTCCTGTTCTGGGTAGTATTACCAACAATAGACTACATGTAAATGGTTCTATCCAACTTAATGGAAACAATGACGCAATCGTATTTGGTCGTGGAACTTCATCATTCCTAAAAGACGAAGAACTAGGATTTGGATGGGGTTCTGGTTGGTATCAAACAGATGCAACGTATTTGCGTGTACGAAACAATGCAACTATCTACTCAACTGGTGATATCCAAGCTGGTAATTTTGTGTCGTCTGCAAATACAACTTACTTTGTTGATCCAGATGGTACTTCAGTTCTTTCTACAATTGACATTGATGATTATATCAGACATCGTGGAGATGTCAATACTTATTTTGGATTTGAAGCAAACGATACAATCCGTTTCTGGACAAATGGTACACAACGTCTGAATATTGATAATAACTCTGCAGACTTCTCAATTAATGTCTATGCACCTCGTTATTATGATTCAAATGACAATGCATATTACGGCGACTTCGCATCTACATCAAATATGTCTCGTATCGACATCGACGACTTCATTCGTCATAGAGGTGATACAACCACATACTTTGGATTTACCGCCAACGATCAAATCCGTTTTTTCACTAACAACGCACAACGTGTAAACATCGATAACGATTCAGTAGACTTCCTTGTTGCTGATTACGGAACACTTGCATATCGCAATGTCTTCTACGATAGAAATGACACATCGTTCTATATCGATGGTAACTCTGAGTCAAGACTGAATACTCTTCGTCTGAGAAAGACAGGAGATCCAAGCGACGACTTCAATGCACTTTGGATTGACAACGGTACTGGTACAGGTGACATTGATACACCTGAGTCGTGGATCAACTTCCAGTTCCAAGACAGCAACGCAAACTTCACACCACAAGTAAGAATTGGTGCAACAACTGGTTACAACGATGGTTCGTCTTCAGATAACCTTGACAAAGAAGGTTCTGGTAACTTCATCGTTCAGACTGCAGAAGGTACTGGTGGCGCAGGTGCAGGTGCACTCGCAACAACATTCTATGTAAACTATCGTGGTGACGCATACGCATCTAGATCTATGCGTTCACCAATCTTCTATGATCACAATAATGATGCTTTCTTCGGTAACTTCGCTGGTCAGTCTAGAATGTCTACCATTCAACTTGATGACGGTGTAGTTCTAAGATCTCCAAACGGTGATTATGGTTCATTTGCAATCACTGGACAAGCACGTGGTGGATACGAAGGTTTCTCAATTAATGACCGCATGGTCTTCATGCATGATAATAACAATCGTGTTGGTGTATATAACGATGTAGACAACGAGTGGATTTGGTACGCAGACAGAAACGCTGCAATGCGTTTAATGTATAACGGTGGAGAACAATTCCGTACAGAAAATGGTTATGCGTTTGCACCTAACCAGATGCGTTCACCTATCTTCTACGATTCGAATAACACATCATATTACGCAGACCCTGCATCAACATCGATATTCAACATAATGAGAGCCAACCGTTATCAGGTTGATGGATCTACTTACTACATTGATACTGCATCTGGTGATTATGGTTCGATTAGAGTTGAAGGTGCGAAGAACGGTTGGGCAGGATATGCAATCCGTGACGACTATGTCTTCATGTCAAACGGTGCAAACGAAGTAGGTATCTACAATGATACCGATAACGAATGGATCTTGAAAGGTTTCAGAAACGCTCGCCTGGAACTAATGTACAATGGTGGTGTTCAAGCACAGACACAAAACGGTTACTTCGACATGCCTAATCAGGCACGTTCGCCGATTTACTATGATAGAAATAACACTGGTTACTATGGTGACTTTGCGTCTCATTCACGTATGAGTTCTATCTCAGTTGGTAACCAAGGTGCAATTGCAAATAACACTTATGCAATGTCCTTGTATCATAACAATAGATATATGCTTGCAATTCGTTCAAGTCTTGCAGGATCACAGTATCCTTGGCTTGTAAACGAAAACTGGAACGGTTATGATGGAACTGCTCGTGAATCGCTTATTTTCCACTTTAACGCAGTTGGTGATAGATTCTGGTTTGATAAAGCAGGTAACTTTAAAGCATCGAAATCTATTACTGCACCAGAAATCAATCTAAACGGTGGTAATGGTAACCTTAACCTTTCACCTGCATATGGTTCTGGTCATGCAGATCAGGTACTATTTGATGGTACAGAGTATTTTGACAAACGAGTTACGCAAGCTCTTGCACCTAACGAAAACAGTTTGACAACGTCGACTAGTGAGTTTGTTCGTGCAACAACTGGACCATTTGCAGGATCTTATGTACTTCAGACTTCTGGTTACCGTGACTTCTACTCTGCATATATTCCAGTCGAACCAGGCGAAGAACTCTATGGTGAGATTTCTGTTCGTAGAATTTCAGGTTCGGGTGGTGTTCTTTACTACGGTATTGAACGTTATGATCAAAATATATCTCCAATTGCAGGTAACTCAGGTACAACTTACTTTGTTGCAAGTAACGTAAACTATACAAGCACTAATTGGAGTACCTATAGAGGTTATACAACGATTCCATCGAACTGTTATTATGTTCGTATTCGTATTTTGATGAACTATTCAGGCGGTGGTGCACTGCGTCAATATGCAGGTATCATGTTGAAACGTTCTAACTATCATGGACGTTTGCGTGGTGATGATATTGTTGTGACAGGTGACGTAACTGCTGATCGTTACTATGATCGTAACGATACGAACTATTATCTAGATCCTGCATCTACTTCTTATGTGAACGATATTCGTTTTAACATTGGGTATGATCGTAACAATACGAACTACTACATCAATCCAGCTTCGACATCACGTCTTGCGAATATTGACATTGCACCTACTTTGTCAAATGGTTATGCACGTATTCGTTCGATTATGACATCTGGCTATCCTGCACTTGAATATAGTGATAGTGCGCCAGGGAACTCTTCTGGTGACCAACACTTTGTTTGGGGTGCAAACGATACTGGTGCAGGTCGTATGCAACTTCGTTGGAGAGGTGGCACTGCATTTGGTAGTGCATGGTACAGTGAAGGTACACTTCTTGCAGAATTCATTGGTGACAACAGTGCAGTTAACTTTCCACAAAGTGCGGGCGTTCGTTCGCCTATCTTCTATGATTACAATAATACAGGTTACTATGTAAACCCTGCGTCGACTTCTCGTATGGTTCACCTACGTTTGAGTTCTGGTGATTCATATTTGAAAGTTGGTTCGAACGCAGCAACGCAGACAACACGTGATGGTAACAGACCACAGATTGAAATTGGTGCAAACCATGCGTACCCACACTTTACTCTAAGTTCTTGGGGTACAAATACGAACCACGGTGGGGTGATTTCGTTCCGTTCAAGACGTGACTCTTCGAACAACGTTCGTCGTTGGAACATTGGTACTGCAAACTATCAAGCGAACTCACTTGACTTTGGTTACTATGACAACCAAGAAAACCCACACTATGGTGTTGGTACAAGTTGGTCACAAGACGCTTACACAAGATTTATCATCCGCACAGGTTACACTGAAGCAAAAGGATCTATGAGATCCCCAATCTTCTATGATGTTAACGATACAAACTACTATGGTGACTTTGCATCCACATCTAGATTGAATGATAGTTGGCACAACCAACTTCGTATGCGCAATGGCGGACAGATGTTGTTCTACACCAATGAAGGTAATGGTGAACAAACAATTCGTGGTTATATTCGTGCAACCTCATCCAATGACGCCCACTTCCAATTTGCAACATCTGGTGGCGAAGATATTAGATTTATGGATGGTGGTCTGAGTGGTACGTGGAACATGATCATCCGTGGCGATGGTGATACTCTAATTAACCGCAACATCTATGCTCAAGTTTTCTACGATAGAAACAACAGCGGATACTACACAAATCCTGCTTCTACTTCTCGTATGAATGTTGTCACTGCCGATCAGTTTAACATGGCTGATCGTGGTGATTGGATCACATTCTATGGTGATGATTCAACATATCATGGGATTGCATCTCGTGATAGTGGTGGTAGTACTTCGGATGACATCCGTATCAACACATACGGTAGTTTGTTTATCAACCTAGACTCAAACAATAACAACAGTTCAGGTGCAGACTTCCGTATTGGTCGTCATGGTGCTGCAACTGGTACAATTTCTAACTTTGGATTGTTTGATGTTTATGGTGACGCATTGTATGTCTACACTGGATACAGTTTCCGTGCGCCAATCTTCTACGATTCGAACAACACTGCTTATTATGTAGATCCGGCAGGCACCTCACGTCTTGCAAACATCACTGCAAACTTCCTACAGTTCGACAATGGATTTGACATCTACGACGATGACGCTGATACACTGAGTATTCGTTCAAACAACTCTGATCATGGTGAAATCATTTTCCGTGACTCCAACTCCACTGCATGTGGACGTATCTATTGGGATGATGACGGACAACACTTCGGTCTAAAACACGCTAATGACGAGTGGGGTATATATCTATACGAAAATGCCCATACTTACATTTATTACAATGGTAGATGGGAAGCTCGTGCAGATAGCGGTTACTGGCGTTCTGAAAGATCATCTCGTGCACCTATTTTCTATGACTTGAATAACACGTTCTACTATACGAACCCTGCAAGTACTTCTAGATTGAATGCTGCAGAATTCTATGGTAAAGCGTACTTCTATGCACGTCAAAATGACTCTGCAGGATCTCACTCTTCATATGACGTTACAGGTACTGACTATCTAAACAACGTGGCAGCAGAATTCTGGTCAGGTAACGATGCGCCTGTAACGATTTACTTCCGTTCTGGTGTTAACGCACCATCAGACCACGCTTACATTACGTTTGATCCAGACTTCAACAACACTGGTGAAAACGCTGCACTTGTACTTGGTGTTGATAACGATGGTACAGGTTCTTCGGACTACATTCGTCTACAAGGTCGTGTAGAACTTCACTCAAACCTTTCTTCTTCTGACAACTCAGAGATGCAGGGTTGGTGGTATCAGACTACAAAGTATGCTCGTCTAAACACAGATTACTTTGATCATATTTCTGATATTCGTTCGCCTATCTTCTACGATAGAAACAATACTGGTTACTATGTAAACCCTGCAAGCACTTCGAACTTGAACACTGTTCTCATCAACAGACTTCGTCTTGATGACGGCGGTTCTTCTGGTCACCTTTACACTGATGATACCTATTTGGATCTACGTTATGGTGCAACAGGTGGCGGTGGTGTTCGCCTCTACGACAGTCAAGGTCAACTTCAGGGTTACTGGTATGGTTCTGGCGGTGGCGAACACGGTCTTTTGGATAATGATGGCGCATGGGCAGTTCGTGTTAGAACAAGTACCAACCCACTAGAACTTCGTTGTAACAACAACACGGAATTCTATGTGTATACTTCTTACACATATTCGCCTGGCTCATCTCGTGCCCCAATCTTCTATGATGCAAATAATACTGGTTACTACTTCGATGGTGCGTCGACTTCACGTTCGAACTACCATAGAATTAACAACCTGTATGACTCGCAAGAACGCAGATACACTTCACCAAATGGTGGTACATATACTACAACATCAAGTTCTGTAACTGGTGCAATTCGTATTGGTCTACCAAGAAGTAGATATCGTTCTGCAACCATGATGAAGTTCAAGGTTACGGTTTACGAATACTCAACAGGTAGAATGCATGAGTTCATAATCGGTGGTTACAACTACTCAGGAGACAACAACTGGTATAACGAATCTGCAACCCAGTTGACAGATGATAACCGTGGAGCCTATACAGTTCGTTGGGGTAGAGAAAACTTCTCTGGTGGTAACAGAGATGTTGTTTGGATTGGTGAATCTAATTCTAGTTGGTCTTATCCACAAGTTCATGTTCAGTGGATTGATGTTGGTTATTCTGGTTATTCAACTGCATGGGGTCAAGACTGGGTTATTGGATTTGACTCAAATGGTTTCTCAAATGTTTCTCGCACAAGAACTGCATCCCTAGTTTATACTCTGAACAATAGAGATAACTGGGCATATGATATGCGTGCTCGTATCTTCTACGACAATAACAACACTAGTTATTATGTAGATCCTAACGGTACGTCACGTCTTGCAAACGTTACTATGAACTTCCTTCAGTTCGACAATGGTTTCGACATCTATGATGACGATTCCGATACAATGTCGATCCGTTCAAACAACAGTGACCATGGTGAAATTATCTTTAGAGATAGTAACTCTACTGCATGTGGTAGAATTTACTGGGATGATGATGGACAACACTTTGGTTTACAACATGCGAATGGTGAATGGGCAGTTTACATGTATGAGAACTCTCATACCTATATCTACTATAATGGTAGATGGGAGGCTCGTGCAGACTCAGGTTATTGGAGATCAGAACGTTCGTCACGTGCGCCTATCTTCTATGACTTGAATAACACTGGTTACTACTTTAACGGTGCATCTGATACTTCTGCAGTAGTTAATGGTGGTATTAAGTGGGGTGCAACCAACGCAGAATCTCGTGGCGGTTTCATTGGTCGTCATGGTTCTAACTCAGGTGGATTGAACACAGATGCGTATCCATCGCCTGGTTACTCTATTGGTTACAGTTACCGTCCATCTGGTACTGGTCTGTCAAACCACTATGGTTATGGTTATGCGCACACCAACGCATCCTTCTTTAGTCTGTCTGGTCAGTCTGGTTGGGGTTTCTATGTCTCTGCAGACGGTGACGCTCGTGTTCAGTTGTCTGGTTCAAATGGTACAGTTTCTTGTACAGGTAACGTGGTTGCATATGCTTCAGACGGACGTTTGAAAGAAAATGTAACACCAATCACTGAAGCGCTTGATAAACTACATAAGATCCGTGGTGTTGAGTACGACTGGGTAGAAAACATTGAATCAGAATATGATTTCCACCCAACTAAGATGCATGAAGTTGGTGTGATTGCACAAGAAGTAGAAGCAGTACTTCCAGAAGTAGTTGTTGAAGCACCATTTAATGCTAACTACACAATGCAACTGGGTCGTAAAGCGTATAAGAAATACCTAGAAGAACGTGATGGTGAAGAGTGGGATACACTAAAAGCCAAAGAAGAGTTTGAAAAACTCACTAAAGATGAGATGTTAGAGTGGGGTACAGATCACAAGTACCTAACAGTAAACTATGAAAGAATAACTGCACTTCTAATTGAAGCTGTGAAGGATGTTGATAATAAATATAAGGAAGAAGTGTCATCACTTCGTGAGGAAATCGCAGAATTGAAAAAGATGATTTTGAATAAATAAACAGCAAAGTTTAAATTAAATTGGAGAAAAACTTATGTCATATACATATTCGTATAAAATTAATAGTGTGAAACTCAAGGATGAAACAAATCACGAAGGCGTAACACTAAACCGTGCAGTATATCAAACATACTGGACTATTACAGGAACAAACTCTGCAGGTCAGTCTGCAACTTGGTCAGGTGCAACACCTTTGTCTGCAGCTAATGTGCCTGCAGGATCGTTTGTTGCATTCGAAGACTTAACAAACGATATCGTTTCTGGTTGGATTCGTAACATTGTTGAAGCAGATCAAGGATATCTTGATCACATCAACGAACGTCTAGATGATGAAATCGAACGTGAATATGGTGGTATTGAAGAAGTAGAAGGTAGTGCGCTGCCATGGGAAACTGCAGATGATCCTGAAGCACCAGAAGGAGGTGCGGAAGATCCCGATCCTGCTCCAGATGCAGAAGAAACACCAGAGTAAGGTAATCTAGAATGGCCATTACATATGTTTGGGAAATTGTGAACATGGAGACGAAGGATGAAACCAATTCCAATGGTGACGTTCTTCAAAACTCTGTTGTTCGTGTTACTTGGAAAAGAACAGGAACAGATGAGACAGGATCCAGTCACAGTTTCCTAAGCAATTCTTGGTTTACATCTGCAGATACTTCAGTAGACGATTTTATCAACTTCTTTAGTCTTACAGAAGAAACAGTTGTTGGATGGATTGAAAACAAACTGACTGCAGGCGAAATCTTAAAAATCGACAATATCATCGAAAGAAGAATCGACAAGAAAAATACTATTGTCAGACAAGTACCTTGGTCTTGACAAGACACTATTGACGTGATATAATATTAGCATTTGAAACATTAATTATGGAGGTGTCATGCACGACATGCATCTTTATGGGCTTGCAACCTTTGCATTAAAGCGAGGCGGTAAGATACATCCCATAACTCTCCCCAAAGAACTTACTGGCGAAACAGGGATAATGAACCCTTCCATTTTCATGCATAATGGAAAAATTCTTATGAATGTTCGTCATGTAAATTATACCCTTTACCACAGTGAAGGGAAAAAGTGGCCTCACCAGTTTGGTCCACTTGCATACATCCACCCAGAAAACGATGTGACACTCACAACATATAACATCATGTGTGAACTTGATGAGAATATGAATGTTGTACATGCAGGGCGTATTAATACTTCTGAACTAGATACAGAACCCACTTGGAACTTCATTGGTCTTGAAGATGGGCGACTTTTCTCTTGGGATAATAGACTTTTCCTTTGTGGTGTTCGTCGTGATTGTTATGATGACAAAGGCACTGGTCGTATGGAAATGCAAGAGATTGAATGGATTGATAATGAGTGGAAAGAAGTTGCACGTCACCCAATTCCTGCACCACCACCAAACGAAACGTATTGCGAAAAGAACTGGGTTCCAGTACTTGACATGCCATACCATTTTGTCAAATGGACAAATCCTACAGAAGTAATTAAGTTCAATATAGAAGAGGGCACTACAGAAACGGTGGTACTTGATGAGAGTAAGAAGATCCCTCTGCCTAGGGATATTCGTGGTGGTACACAAGTTCTTAAGTTAAATGAAAATCAAAGGATTGCAATTACTCACGAGGTTGATTTAGGAAGAGACTTCTTTGGGAGAAAAGATGGACACTATGTTCATCGTGCAATTATTTGGGATCATGATTGGAACATCCAACATCACACACAAGAGTTTCACTTTATGGGAACTCAAACTGATGTGGTAACAGGAAATCAATTTCATATTGAGTTCGCAACTGGTATGATGTTCCACAATAATAAAGTTTATATTTCTTATGGTCTGCAAGACAACGCAACATTCATTCTTGAATTGCCTATCGATGTCTTCACAGAATTTTTGAGTAGAGGTTAATATGAGTCTGCAAGAACTATTAAATGAACACGTACTTGATCCAAAAAACACATATAAAATGTTTGATCTTGCACGTGAGTATGATAAATTAGAACAAGGTGCTGCAGCAGTATCTTTCTACATTAGATGTGCAGATCTCGAAGAAGAAGATAAAGAACTCCAATATAAGTGTATGATTTATTGTGCGCTTGCATATGATAGACAGGGTGGACGTAATTATACAGTGACAGGTTTGTTGCAACATGCGATTAGTATTCTTCCAACTCGTCCAGAAGCTCATTACTTTCTTGCGAAACATGGAGAAAAGATTACTGACTGGCGTATTTGTTTAAATCACGCACTACTTGGTTTGGAGTTTAGAGACAAAAACGATATTGGTATTGATTGGCCTGGCGAAAAAGAACTCTGGTATATGAGAGCGCTTGGAACATGGCAGATCTCTGGTGTTGAACATGGTCGTCAAATGTTGTTTGATTTGATATATAGAAGAGAATTCAAAGCAGAACAAAGTTTTACAAACTGGGTGACAACCCTTCTAAACGAAAAGATTGGATGGCCTGATGCGGTTCCTTACAGGGGCGAAGACAGGAGTATGTTTGCTGTTCAATTTGATGGTATAGAAAACATTAAGAAAAACTATTCAAAACATTTACAAGACATGTGGGTACTTGCATGTTTGAATGGTAAACGCAATGGTACTTACTTAGAGATTGGCGCAGGTAATCCATATACTCACAATAACACTGCACTATTGGAAACGGAATTCGATTGGAAAGGTATTTCTATTGAATGGTCTGCACATCTAGCTTATGACTTTGCGCAAAGAAGATCTAATACTATCATTAATGCAAATGCGTTAGAAATAGACTTCGAAGATCTTTTGGTAAAACACTGTATGGAAAACACAATTGACTTCTTGCAAATTGATACAGATGAAACATCCATTCAAGTCTTAAGAAATATGCCTTTCCATAGATACAAATTTAATGTCGTCCAGTTCGAACATGATGCGTATAGACTTGGTAATGAAATTCGTGCAGAAGCAAGACAGATAATGAAAGACAATGGATATGAGATTGTTTGTCAGAATCTTTGTTTTAGACCAGACATGGAATATGAAGATTGGTTTGTTCATCGATCAATTATAGACAAAATTCCAAATGAACTGCATAGAGGTTCTGAAAAGAATTTCTTCTGGGATTATTTAATGTGGAGAAAAGGAGACTAAGTTTGAAAATTGTTGTGGTTACTGGGGGATTTGATCCACTTCATAGTGGACATATCGCATACTTTGAATCTGCAAAGTTTTTAGGTGATCGATTAGTTGTTGGTGTAAATAGTGATGATTGGTTGCAACGTAAGAAGGGCAGATATTTCATGCCTCAAAAAGAAAGAGCGTCAATCATTCGTGCATTAGAAGTAGTTAATTCAGTAGTGCCTCTTAGTAGTGAGATGGATGGTGATGATAGTTGTAAGAAATTTTTGGAATACATGTGTGCGCACAATCAAGAAGATGAGATTATCTTTGCTAATGGTGGAGATAGAAATTCTGGCAACATACCTGAAATGGAAGTTGCGGCTTCGAATTTATCTTTCAAATTCGGAGTGGGTGGCGAAGATAAAAAGAATTCTTCGTCGTGGATACTAAGTAACTGGGAGAAACCCACAACCCAAAGAAATTGGGGTAAATATCGAGACTTAGATCAAAACGGTCATTGGAAGGTAAAAGAACTTTCAATTGAAACATCACTAAGTGACCAAAGACATTTTCACAGGTCCGAACACTGGCACATTGTTGACGGCGAATTGCAAATGGATCTAGAATATTTAAATGGATATAAAACAACAAAAATTTATACTTCAGGAGAAAGTATTGACATTCCAAAAAAAACTTGGCACAAAGCGTCAAACGTTGGGCACTATCCGTGCAAAGTAATTGAGGTTTGGATGGGAGATCAATTATCTGAAGAAGACATAGAGCGGCGTTGATATAAATATCTATAAATCTAATTAGAAGTTCACAGGGAACACGTCATGGCACAGCCAGTTAATAGACAAGAATTTATAGAGTACATCCTAAGAAAAATTGGTGCACCAGTTATAGAGGTGAACGTTTCGGACGATCAGGTAGAAGACCGTGTAGACGAAGCGGTTTCCTTTTGGCGTGACTATCACTACAATGGTAGTCAACTTGTATATCTAAAACATCAAATCACTCAAACCGACATCAATAACGGATACTTCCCCCTTCCTGCAAATATACTTGGTATCTCAAAAGTATTTGATTTGAAATCATCTATTTCTGCAGGATCAGGCGCATTCAATGTAACCTATCAATACGTTTTGAATAACGTTGCAGATATCACAGGGTATGACGTTGCAAACTATTACATGACAATGTCTCATCTAGAACTTCTTCAAGATATGCTTGTTGGTCAACCAATGGTCAGATATAACAAGCACGTCAACAGACTTCACATTGACATCACTAAAGATTTGTTTGTTGTTGGTGATTATATTGTCATCGAAGCATACGATGTAATCGATGCTGGCACTTATCCAGATGTGTGGGGTGACCGTTGGTTACAGAACTATGCATCTGTTTTGGTACGTGAACAGTGGGGACTGAACTTGACTAAGTTCGTAAACATGCAACTTGTTGGTGGTGTCCAATTTAACGGAGAACAAATTTTACAAGAGGCTCGTGCAGAAAGAGAAAAGATGGAAGAAGATGCAATTCAAAGTCTTCAACCACTCACATATAACTTTATTGGTTAAAACATGGCAACTTCAACCTTCTTCCGCAACACCACACATTTCAATGAACAACAACTCATTGACGACTTAGTTATTGAGTCGATTAAAATCTATGGCGTTGACATTGAATACTTGCCTCGTTTCGCAGGGTCCGTAGACAACATCCTTAACGAAGACGACACACCTCTATATAATACTGTATATAAGATGGAGATGTATGTCAAGAGTGTCGATGGATTTGAGGGAGAGGGTGACTTCCTGTCTAAGTTTGGACTACAGATCAGAGATCAAGTTACTTTCTCTGTGGCTATTAGAACATTTGAAAGATATGTCACTAAAGAAGATTCGACAAGACAACGTCCATTAGAAGGGGATATTATTTACTTCCCAATCAATGGTAAACTATTTAAAGTCATGTACGTTGAACATGAGAGTGTGTTCTATCAAAGTGGCGCACTACAAGTATATGACTTACGTTGTGAATTGTTAGAGTACAGTAACGAAAGAATTGAAACTGGTTACAACCATATTGACAAAATTCTTAAAGATTACACAACAAGAGTTGGTGGTACTTCAAATACAAATACATTGGAGGCACTTGCAAACGCAGATCCAATTGCTGACAACTTCTTCTTCGAAAAAACTGCAGACGACATCATTGACTTCACAGAAATGGATCCGTTTAGTGAGACGATCAATTTCGCAGATGATGAACCACCTAAGGCGAATACCTAATGGCAATAGCAAATTATTTTTACAACGAAACAACAAGAAAGTATGTCGCAATTTTTGGGACATATTTCAATCAACTTAAAATCAAAAGAACTATCGATGCTAACACAGAGCAGGAAATGATAGTTCCTATTTCTTATGCGCCCTTCCAAAAAATTCTTGCACGGATAACACAGGATGCAAATCTTGATCGTCCAACTGCAATCACTTTGGCTCGCATGTCATTCGAATTGAACAGCATGACATATGATGGCGAACGAAAAATTAATCCCACAACCAAGATCCGAAAACAAACCATTGAAGATGGTTCAAATGGTCGTGGGTATGTTTACGCAGGTGTTCCATATAATTTGGAATTCTCTTTGTACATCATGACTAAGTACTCAGAAGATGCTGCAAAAATTATGGAACAGATTGTTCCTTTCTTTAACCCCGATTTCACATCAACGGTAAAGTTGATGGATAATCTCGAACCGATTGATGTTCCTCTTGTTTTAAACAGTGTAAGCACAGAGGAAGTGTATGAAGGAGACTTCACCGAAAGGCAGAGTGTTCTTTATACTTTAAGTTTTACTATGAAAGCGTGGTACTTTGGACCAAATAGAACAAAACCAGTCATCAAATTTGTAGATGTAAAGTTAACACAAAATACAAGTCCAACCGCCGATATTGACGAGGTCTGGGAAACCAGATTCACAACACAGCCTGGTTTGACCGCTAACGGCGAACCAACAACTGATATTGATGATACTATACCATACACACAGATTGAATTTGACGACGATTGGGGAGTCATCAATCTTATAGAGGTGAATACAGAATGATAGATGATAAAATTTCACAATCAATGGGGGTACGTTCACTTGCAGAAACTCAAGCAGAAGACACTACAGAACCACATGAGAATGTTGGATCTCTACGAGGACTCGGATCTAGTGGAGAACAAAGTCAAACTGACGAGGATAGACAACCGAACGCACAGGTACTGGCGGAACCTGAATTGGAGAAAAATTCGCAAACAGAAGGATCGCAGACGGAGGCGAACGATCTGCAAATTGTTGAAGGAGAGGTACGATCACTTTCAACGACAAACGATGAAAATTTAAATGACATCGAACTCGCCAGATCTAACGTCCAAAGTATCATAGAACTAGGCGATGATGCTGTAAAAGAAATGGTCGAGATCGCCAAACAATCGGAATCACCTCGTGCATTCGAGGTGGTTTCGACACTTATGAAAACATTACTTGATGCAAACAAAGAGTTTGTAAATATTTCTTCCCAAAAGAAATTAGTTAAAGACGAAGAACAGTATGGCCGTCCTGAAACCAATGTAACGAATAATAACTTGATCGTCTCTACTGCAGACCTACTAAGTATGATTAAAGGTGAGGGTAATGCCAATAATTGATGCCTTAACGAGAGGGTATCTTGGTAACAACAACCTTAAAAGGGTTGGAGAACAAATAGAATACACACAAGAGATGCTCAAAGAGTATATGAAGTGTGCCCAAGATCCCATCTACTTCGCAAAGAATTATATCAAAATCGTACACGTTGACAAAGGTCTCGTGCCTTTTGACATGTATGATTACCAAGAAGATATCGCAAATAAAATTGCTAACCATAGACGTGTCGCAGTTCTAACTGCACGACAGTCTGGTAAGACAACAACTGCAACTGCAGTCATTCTTCACTACATTCTATTCAACGAATTCAAGACGGTTGCAATCCTTGCAAACAAAGGTGACGCTGCACGAGAAGTTATGGCGAGAGTCAAACTTGCATACGAAGCGTTACCTAAGTGGATGCAACAGGGCGTCGAAGAATGGAACAAAGGTAATATCGCATTAGAGAATGGGTGTCAAATTCTCGCAGGTACAACATCCTCTAGTGCAATCCGTGGTAAATCTGTTAACTTCCTGTATTTGGATGAGGTTGCATTTATTGAAGGATATGATGAGTTCTTCGCATCTGTGTATCCTACAATCTCATCTGGTGAGTCGACAAAACTGTTGATGACATCCACACCAAACGGTTTGAACCACTTCTGGAAAACCTGCAAGGGTGCAGAAGAAGGAACCAACGGATACGAATTTGTCAAGGTCATGTGGAATGACGTGCCTGGCAGAGATGAAAAGTGGCACCAAGAAACCTTGGAAGCTCTTGATTATGACGAACAGAAGTTCAGACAGGAATACTGTTGTGAGTTTCTGGGAAGTTCTGGTACATTGGTTAATGGTGCAAAGTTGAAAGAACTCGCACCATCACGTCCTATTGCAGAACAAGACAATCTATTCCAGTATGAAAGACCAGAAGAAGGTCGCACATATGTGATGACTTGTGACGTTTCTCGTGGTAAAGGATTAGACTATTCTACATTCTGTGTTATTGACATCACTGAGATGCCTTACAAACAAGTTTGTGTCTTTAGAGATAATATGATAACACCAGTTGATTTCGCCTCAATTATATATAGAGTAGGAATGTTGTACCATGAAGCAGCAGTACTGGTGGAAATTAATGACATTGGTGAACAGGTTTCAGATGTCTTATTAATGGATTATGGTTATGAAAACATTCTATATACAGAGAACGCAGGTCGAGCGGGCAAGAGGATATCAGCGGGGTTTGGCCGTGGCGTTGACAATGGCATAAGAACAACAAAAAGTGTAAAATCTGTTGGATGTTCTATTTTGAAAATGTTGGTAGAACAGAACCAACTGATTTTACAAGATTTTAATACAATTCAGGAATTATCACGTTTTTCTAAAAAAGGAAGCTCTTACGAAGCGGAGTCTGGTTCACATGATGATTTGGTAATGAATTTGGTAATTTTCTCGTGGTTGACGGATCAGTTATACTTTAAAGACATGACGGATATCAATACCATGATGATGTTGAGAGAGAAGACAGATGAAGAAATTGAAGAAGGATTATTACCCTTTGGATTCATCGATGTGGGGGAAGATTTGCCTCAAGGCGGATTCCAACCTGTGAATGGTGACGACGACTGGATATTTTAAACTTTTGTTTTTATAAATAAAAACAGTGATATGAACTGATAAAAAATAAATTTATTCAAAGGAGAAAAATATGGCTTTTTCCGTAAGTCCTTCAGTAATCGTTCGTGAAGTAGACGCAAGCCAAGTCGTCCCAGCCATTGCAACGCCTCCTGCTGCAATTGCGGGGGTGTTTGGATGGGGTCCTACCGACGAAACAATTCTTATTACATCAGAAAATCAACTTGTGGATCGTTACCACAAACCAACTGATAGCAACTATGAAACTTGGTTTACTGCGTCCGACTATCTTGCATATTCTAATGCATTGTATGTTCGTCGTGCAGAAACAACAGGATCTGCGAAAGCAGATGGTGACACAATCGTATTATTCGATGCAGATACTGCATATGCAAACACATCTGCAAACGGATATGTCGAAGGTGTAACGCCTGGATCAATTGGTACTGTAGATAGTGCAAACTCTACTTATGGTGCTTTTGAAGCGAAGTACGTGGGTGCGCTTGGTAATGCAATTGATGTTGCATATGTTAAAGCGGGCGCATACGAGGCAGATATCTTTGATGCAGGCGACATTGAAAATCAAACTGTTTTGTTTGGTGGAGATGGTACGCCCGCTGCACAGGTAACACAAGAAATTGGTTTTGCAACTCAGACAACAACATTCCAGTCAGTAGCAACAAACATCACTGATCTAAGTGATGGTGACCTTGTTACTATTGGTAATGACTCGGTAGGTTATCAAAACCTTGTAGTTTCGTCGTTCACTAAAGAGATCATCGGTTCGAATGGATCTGTACTAACAGGAGACGATGCATCCAACACAGCATTGTTTGGAACATACCAATACACAATCAATTTCGAGAAGAAGTATACACTTGCAGAAACTGAGTTGAATAAACTTTCAATGAAGCGTAAGTGGAAACATGCAAGTCTATTTGGTAAAGCACCAGACACAAACAACTACCACGTTGCAGTTATTGACCGCACTGGGGATGTTAGTGGTGATGCAGGAACTGTACTAGAAAAATTCGAAAACATTTCAACAACTGCAGGAGCAACACTTTCAGATGGTAGAACTAACTACTATGAAACAGTGATCGAAAATCTAAGTTCTTGGGTTAATGTTGCAAATACAGCTGCATTCCTTGCGGGTACTTCAGAATACGAATCAATGTCAAATGGTGCAGATGGCACTGCAGAAGGTTCTGCTTCGTTTGGACCAACTGCTCTTGCATATGACAACTTCGCAAGTGCGAATGAAATTGACATCTCGTTTGTCCTACAGGGTAAAGGTGATGATAATGGTCAGATCGCAAACTATATCATCGGCAACATTGCAGACAGTAGACGAGATTGCGTTGCATTCGTTTCGCCTTCAAAAGAAGCAGTTGTTGATGAACTTAAAACAAATACTAAGTTGACTAATGTCATTGAATACCGCAATAAACTCACATCAAGTTCTTACATGGTTCTAGACTCTGGGTATAAATATCGTTATGACAAATACAATGATGTATACCGTTGGACTCCATTGAACGGTGACATGGCAGGGTTGTGTTCACGTGTACAACCATTTGAATCTCCTGCAGGTTATCGTAAGGGTGTGATTAAGAATGTTATTAAACTTGCATTCAATCCGAACAAAGATCAAAGAGATCAACTTTATAGTTCGGATGTCAACCCAGTTATTTCACAAGTAGGTCAAGGTATTTTGCTATTCGGTGATAAGACTGGACAAGGTTTTGCAAGTGCGTTTGATCGCATCAATGTTCGCAGATTGTTCATTGCAATAGAAAAATCAATTGCAACTGCAGCACAATCGTTCTTGTTCGAACTTAATGACGAGTTTACACAGACACAGTTCCGCAATATTGTTGAACCGTTCCTGCGTGAAATTCAAGGTAGACGTGGTATCATTGACTTCCGTGTGGTGTCAGATGAAACTGTCAATACCCCACAAGTCATTGACTCGAACATGTTTAAAGCGAGTATCTTCATCAAACCTGCACGTTCTATTAACGTAATTGAACTTACATTTGTCGCAACAAGGTCTGGTGTCGAATTCGACGAGATCGTTGGACAGTTGACTTAAGGAGAGGTAAGATATGGCTTTTAATATCAACGAGTTTAAATCTGAACTGACAGGTGGGGGCGCACGTCCCACCCTGTTCCAATGTCAGATCACGAACCCAGTCGTACCTGCAGCGGACTTCAAAGTACCATTCATGGCAAGGGCAGCGGGCATTCCCGAATCATCTATCGGGGCATATACCGTACCTTACTTTGGTCGAGAAGTTAAGTATGCAGGGGACAGAACGTTCGCTGATTGGACAGTTACAATTATCAATGACGAAGATTTTATTGTGCGTAATGCTATGGAAGCATGGATGAACAGCATCGCATCACATGATGCAAACGTTCGTTCTCTTCCACAAGACTATAAATCTAATGGTTTGATTACACAATATTCGAAGAACGGATCCGCACTTAGAACTTACATTTTTGAGGGTATGTACCCAATTAACGTAAGTGAAATTGCATTGGATTGGAGTTCTACAGATCAAATCGAAGAGTTTACCGTTACGTTCCAATACGACTTCTGGAGAGTAGAGGGATCGACTGGTATTTCTACTTCATAATTATAGGATGAATTAAAGTGAAATTATTTGGTTTTGAAATCAAAAGAGACTCAAACGAGGAGCAGTCAAAGACTGTCTCCTTTGTTGAGCCTTCTAATGATGACGGTGCGATTACAGTTGGTAACGCACTGGGTGGGTTTTATGGCACCATGCTTGACATGGAAAGTAATGCCAAAAATGAATCTGAACTTGTTACGAAATATCGTAGTATGTCTTTACAACCTGAGATCGCTCAAGCGTTAGAAGAAGTGGTCAACGAAGCAATCAGTGTGGATGTATATGATAAAGTTGTAGAAATTGTACTAGACGAACTTGATGATGTTCCAGATAAAATTAAAGAAAAAATTACAGAAGAGTTTGACAATGTTCTTTCTCTTCTTGACTTTACAAATAATGCATATGATCTATTCAGTAGATTCTATGTTGATGGAAGACTAAACTTTCATATCATTATCGACGAAGAAGATCTAAAAAAAGGCGTTGTAGAACTACGTTATGTAGATCCACGCAAGATCAAACTTGTCAGAGAAATTGATAAAAAAGAAAAAGACGTTTCTGGTGTGCCAACTAAGAAGGTGAAGAACGAATACTTCTTGTACTCTGATCAGGGGTTCGGAAATTCTTCAAACACACTAGGCGGAAACGGACAACAAAACCAACATAGAATTTCAAAAGACGCTGTTGCACGTGTTACTTCAGGCATTATGAATGAAAGTAACTCTATGGTTCTTGGTCACTTGCATCCTGCAATCAAACCATTGAACCAACTTCGTATGTTAGAAGATGCTACGATTATCTATGCACTGACTCGTGCACCAGAACGTAGAATATTTTACATCGATGTGGGTAACCTTCCTAAAGCAAAAGCAGAACAATATTTGCGTGATATGATGGTTCGTCATAAAAACAAGTTGCAGTACAACTCTGCAACTGGCGAAATCACAGACGCAAAAAAGATGATGACAATGACAGAGGACTTCTGGTTCCCTCGTCGTGGCGGTGAAAGATCTACTGAGGTTGATACTCTTGTAGGTGGCGGTGCACAGGTTCTTTCTACTGATGAGAACATGCAATACTTTTTGAAAAAAGTTTATAAGTCTTTGAAGGTTCCGATTTCAAGACTTGAACCAGAAACTATGGCTACATTTGGTCGTACTTCTGAGATTACACGTGACGAACTTAAATTTGGTAAATTCATTCGTCGTGTCCGTGCACGTTTTTCTAACCTGTTTAACATCATTTTGGAGAAACAACTTATCTTCAAAGGCGTCATGGGTCCAGAAGAGTTTGCGGAGATTAAAAACAAAATTCGTTATGACTTTGTCAAAGACAATTACTTTGAAGAACTTAAACAGTCAGAGATTATTCGTGAACGTATGACAACGCTTCGTGACGTTGAAGATCATGTTGGTGTTTATTATTCACGTCAATGGGTGGTTAAAAATATCCTTCAAATGTCTGAAGAAGAGTTCAAGGACGAACTTCAGGTAATTGAAGACGAAAAGGAAATCTTTGGTAACGCCGAAGACGAATTTGAATAGTAATAAATAAAACTACAACAAATTTAATAGGAACAGAACAATGAAATCTTTTAAGGACTTAGTATCAGAGGTTGCAATGCCAAATAACCCTGAAGAACTAAAGCATTGGAATCAACATACTGTTGAGGTCATTGACCATCCAGTAGCGGAACCAGAACAGTTTTCGGGTGACATTCCAGGCAAGTCAAGAATTAAACGACTTTCCGATTACGTTGCGGGTGAAGACGAAAAAGCGTATGACGTAGCATATAAAGAAGACGTTGATGTAGAAGACAATTCTGAAGATCTCCAAGAGAACCCTGCAGAAGAAGTTCCTATGATGAAACGTCAACTAGAATTCATTTGTTATGCTGCCGAGGAAATCATGGATTACCTTGAAATGGGCGGTGACCCAGAAGAATGGTATCAAAACAAACTTGCATATGCGTTCAGTCAAATGAAAACTCTACACGCATATGCAGAGGGATCGAAACGTATGAATTCGGGTTATAGAGATTCGGATGATTATGACTACTATGCTGCATCTTATGGTTACGGTGAATCGGTAGAGAGTGACGACTAATGGCTTGGGTTGTTGTGCCAGGCACTGGTGGAATTTGGGAGTATGACAACGCTGCAACTGGAGCGGATACTTACTCAGATACGCCTGGTACTATCAGTGGTGGAGTGAGAACTTACACTACGTCTGGTGCAAACCCAAGACAGACATATATTAAGTGTCGTAAAATTAGTCAACCCCCAAGTACTGGGGAACTAGACAAAACCTATTACGATGCACAATAGTTATAAATAAAAAGAAAATATTCGAGAGGAAACGAGAGCAATGAAACTGATCTCAGAAATCACAGAAGATATCGGTGTCTCTACCGAACTGAATGAAGAGACTGGTAAGAAGAGTTTCTTTATCGAAGGTATCTTTATGCAAGGTAACCTAAAGAACCGCA